>Ga0307505_10000913_pt1 | contig 27409 bp, 21 predicted proteins | sample 23_S_MG_FD_202183 | JGI IMG/M metagenome (GOLD analysis project Ga0307505, IMG submission 202183) | Soil microbial communities from Populus trichocarpa stands in riparian zone in the Pacific Northwest, United States - 23_S | ecosystem: Environmental > Terrestrial > Soil > Riparian zone > Trees... | reverse complement strand
TAAGTGGACGAGCGCACCGCGCCCGAACTGTTCCAGATGGTACGCGAGCTGTCGCAGCGCGCCGGCCTCCCCATGCCGCGCGTTTACCTCATGGACAATCCGCAGCCGAATGCATTTGCGACCGGCCGCAACCCGGAGAATTCCGCCGTCGCAGCCACGACCGGACTCCTGCAAACGCTGACGCGCGATGAAATCGCGGGCGTCATGGCTCATGAGCTCGCACACATCAAGAACCGCGACACGCTGATCATGACGGTCACGGCGACGCTCGCCGGCGCCATTTCCATGCTGGCGCAGTTCGGCATGTTCTTCGGCGGCAACCGCAACAACAACGCCCTTGGCATCATCGGCACGCTCGCGATGGTCATCCTCGCCCCGCTCGCCGCCATGCTGGTGCAGATGGCGATCAGCCGCTCGCGAGAATATCAGGCCGACCGGCTCGGCGGCCAGATCGTCGGCCGCCCGCGCTATCTGGCGTCCGCGCTCGCCAAGCTCGGCCAGCTCGCGCAGCGGATTCCCAATCAGGCGGCCGAGGCCAATCCGGCGACCGCGCATCTCTTCATCGTCAACCCGCTCTCCGGCGAGCGCATGGACAATCTCTTCTCGACGCATCCGGCGATGGAGAACCGCATCGCCGCGCTCGAGGCGCTGGAGCGCGAAATCGGTGGCGGCAGAAGCGAGAGCTTCGCGCCGGCGGCCGGCCGCGGCCCGTGGGGCTGAGCGCCTTCCTTTTTGACCCGGACCGCTTGCTCCAGTAGCAACGCGGCTCATGCCCAAACGTCCGCAACGCTCCAGAAAATCCGCCCGCAAGCCGCGCGTGCTCCTTGCGGACAGCGACGTGCCGGGCCTGCTCGCGCGCAAGGCCGCCGCCGAAGTTCTGTTTGCGATCCTGCACCGTCAGCGCCCGTTCGACGAAGCGCTCGAGGCGACAGCCGGTATCAAGACGCTGCCTGACCGCGACCGTGCGCTGGTGCGCATGTTGATCGCGACCGTCCTGCGCCGTCTCGGCACGCTGCGCGCGCTGATCGACGGCGTGATGGAAAAAGGCCTGCCCAAGGACGCCGCGCCGGTTGAAGTCGCGTTACTGCTCGGCGCGGCGCAAATTCTTTTCCTCGACGTGCCCGACCACGCCGCCGTCGACCTCTCGGTGCGGCTCGCTACCGGTCCGCGCAACGCGCGCTACGCCGGACTCGTGAACGCGGTTCTTCGCCGCCTGACGCGTGAAGGCCGCGAACGCTACGCGGCCATCGATCCCGCGCTCGATACGCCGGAATGGCTGCGCAAGCGCTGGCGCGAGAATTATGGCGAGGCAACGTCTGTTGCGATCATGCAGGCACACCATGCAGAGCCGCCGCTCGACCTCACCGCCCGGCACGACGCGGCAAGCTGGGCGGAGAAGCTCGGTGGGGTCCTGCTGCCGAACGGCACGATCCGGGTCACGACCGGCGGCAATATCACCGGCCTGCCCGGCTTCACCGAAGGTGCGTGGTGGGTCCAGGATATTGCCGCGAGCATTCCGGCACGCCTGCTGGGCGACATCTCCGGCAAGCGCGTCGCCGATCTTTGTGCCGCACCCGGCGGCAAGACGGCGCAACTTGCCAATGCCGGGGCGAATGTCGTCGCAGTCGATCGTTCACCGAAACGCATGGAGCGGCTTCGCGAGAATCTCTCCCGTCTGACATTGCAGGCGGAGACCGTGGTCGCCGACGCAACCGAATGGAGCGGCGGACCGTTCGACGCAGTCCTCCTCGACGCGCCCTGCACGGCCACCGGCACGATTCGCCGCCATCCCGATCTGCCGTGGCAGAAACAACACACGGATCTTGCCGCACTCACGGAACTGCAAGCGCGGCTGCTCGACCGCGCAGCGTCCCTGACCGTACCCGGCGGACTGCTGGTCTATGCGACGTGCTCGCTCGAACCGGAAGAAGGCGAATTGCAGATCGAGTCCTTTCTCGCCCGCCACACGAACTTTGCACCGGTGCCAATCGCGCCCGCGGAGCTGCCGGGCCTTGAAGTGATGCTGACGCCGCAGGGAATGTTGCGCAGCCTGCCCTGTCATTTGGCGGAGCAAGGCGGCTCCGACGGCTTCTTCGCCGCACGATTGCGCCGCAATTCCTGATAAAGGGCGCGTGCTTGGATACGGGAATCCCGTCCGATATGTTGCCCCCTGCTGGGGTGGGCGCCTGTCGCCCGGCCGAGGGAGGCCAGTCGGCCCAATGAGTCGTGAAGTGTTTGGGGAGCGGGTGCGGCTTGCGCGCTTTATGGCCGGTCACGGCTGGCGCCGCGTCATCATCAAGCTCACCGCCAATCCGCGTTATCGCTGGCGCTTCGGCCTCAAAGTGCCGGAGCGGCTGCTGATTGCGCCGCAGGATTTGCGCACCGGCGACCCGACGCTCGCGAGCGAATTCTATTCCGGCCGTTTCGTCTTTGCCGGCAAGGTCGTCGCCACCGACGGCCGCTCGCCCTTCGAAATGCCGCCGCCGTCGCGCGAGTGGGAGCAGGAATTGCTCGGCTTCGGCTGGCTGCGGCATCTGCGCTCGGCCGGCACCTCGATCGCGCAGGTCAACGCGCGCGCGCTGATCGCCGACTGGATTGCCCTGCAAGGCTCGTCACACGCGGTTGCCTGGCAACCGCAGATCGTCGCGCGCCGCGTGATTTCCTGGCTCACCCAGGCGCCGCTCATCCTCGACGGCGCCGATCATGTTTTCTACCGCTCATTCCTGAAAAGTCTGACGCGCCAGGTGCGCTACCTCCGCCGCGCCGTGCGCGACACGCGCGACGGCTATCCGCGCCTGCTTGTGATCATCGCGCTGACCTTCGCGGGCCTTTGCATCGAAGGCGAGACGCGGCTCCTGAAGACGGTGGCGCGACGGCTGGCACAGGAACTGAACCGCCAGATCTTGCCCGACGGCGGACACATCAGCCGTAACCCCGGCGTCCTGATCGACCTGCTGGTCGATCTCCTGCCGCTCCGCCAGTCGTTCGAGGCGCGCAGCGTTCCGCCGCCCTCCGCGCTTCTGAACGCCATCGACCGCATGATGCCGATGCTGCGCTTCTTCCGGCATCGCGACGGCGCCTTCGCGCAATTCAACGGCATGGGCGCGACGCCCTCCGATCAGCTCGCGACCGTGCTGGCCTATGACGACGCACGCGGCGCGCCGGTCGCGAACGCGCCGCATTCCGGTTTCCAGCGCATGGAAGCGGGCGAAGCCGTCGTCATCGCCGACACCGGCGCGCCGCCCCCCATGATGCTGAGCCATGAGGCGCACGCGGGCACGCTTTCGTTTGAGTTCTCCCATGGCCGTAACCGCGTCGTCGTCAACTGCGGCCTGCCGTCCGCCAACCGTGACGCATGGCGCGCGGCGGCGCGCGCCACGGCTGCGCATTCGACCGTGACGGTGAACGAAACATCGTCCAGTCGTTTCCTGACCAGCCCGACCTACAACCGCCTGATGGGCATGCCGATCGTCGAGGGACCCGGCATGGTGCGCGCCTCGCGTGGCGAGCGCGATGGCGCCCAGCTCGTGCGCGCGGCCCATGACGGCTACGCCGCCCGCTTCGGCATCCTGCATCAGCGTTCCTGGCGGCTGTCGCCGGAAGGCGACCGGCTCGACGGCGAGGATGTCTTCTTCACGCCCGAGGGCGAATCCGTGCCGGCCGACGCCACCGACCGGTTTGAGATCCGCTTCCACCTGCATCCGAGCGTGAAGGCAAGCCGCCGCACCGACGGCTCAAGCGTTCTTCTCGTCCTGCCCGGACGGGAAAACTGGCTGTTCAGCGCGCCCAACATGGATGTCGAGGTCGAGGAAAGCATTTTCCTGTCGGCCACCGACGGCCCGCGCCGGTCGAGCCAGATCGTCATCGCCGACGAGGTGCGCGCCTTGCCGCGCGTCGTCTGGACCTTCATCCGCGCCACGCAGCCGCAGCGCGAGAAAGAGCGCGAGCAGGCCGAAACCGCCGGGCCAAAACTGCCGCTTTGACGCCGCCACCCGTTTCCCTGCGGCAATGCGCGTGCTATCGCCGCCTCCTCGCAACGACGTTCGCAGGCGATTGACCGGCCATGTCGACCAGCATCCGCCCCGTCACCCGTGCGTTGATTTCAGTTTCCGACAAGAGCGGCCTCGCGGATTTCGCGCGCGCGTTGGCGGCGGGCGGCGCCGAGCTTGTCTCGACCGGCGGCACCAGCCGCGCGCTGAGCGAAGCCGGCCTCAAGGTGACGGACGTCTCGGCCCTCACCGGCTTTCCGGAAATGATGGACGGCCGCGTGAAGACGCTGCACCCGAAAGTGCATGGCGGCATTCTCGCGATCCGGGATGACAAGGCGCATGCCGACGCCATGCGGGCACATGCGATTGCGCCGATCGATCTTGTCGTGGTGAACCTTTATCCGTTCGAGGCGACCGTCGCCAAAGGCGCGAGCGCCGAGGAAAGCATAGAGAATATTGATATCGGCGGCCCGGCCCTGATCCGCGCCGCCGCCAAGAACCACAACGATGTCGCGGTGATCGTCGACCCGGCGGACTATGACGCCGTCTTGCAGGAAATCGCGACCCATGGCGGCACGACGCTCGCGCTCCGCCGCCTGCTCGCGGCGAAAGCCTATGCGCGCACGGCCGCTTACGATTCCGCGATCTCGGGCTGGTTCGCCGAGCATACGAACCAGGACGCGCCGGTCTGGCGCAGCTTTGGCGGCAAGCTGATCGAGCGCCTGCGCTACGGCGAGAACCCGCACCAGTCGGCGTCGGTCTACGCGACGCCCGAGCGCCGCGCCGGCGTGACCTCCGCGCGTCAGGTGCAGGGCAAGGAGCTTTCCTACAACAACATCGCCGACACCGACGCCGCGTTCGAATGCGTGGCCGAGTTCGACGCGAAGCGCACCGCCGCCGTCGTCATCGTCAAGCACGCCAATCCCTGCGGCGTGGCCGAGGGCAAGTCGCTGCTCGCGGCTTATAAAAAAGCGCTCGCCTGCGATCCGGTCTCGGCCTTCGGCGGCATCGTCGCGCTCAATCGTACGCTCGACGCGGAAGCCGCTGCGACGATCGTCGAAATCTTTACGGAAGTGATCGTCGCCCCCGACGCAACGGACGACGCGATCAAGCTCATTGCCGCAAAGAAGAACCTGCGGCTCCTGCTGACCGGCGGCTTGCCCGATCCGCGCGCGCGCGGCCTCGCCTTCCGCTCCGTCGCGGGCGGCATGCTGGTGCAGTCGCGCGATCATGCCGTGATCGACGACCTTGAGCTGAAGACGGTGACGAAGCGCAAGCCGACGCCGGAAGAACTGGCCGATCTGAAATTCGCCTTCCGCGTCGCCAAGCATGTCAAGTCGAACGCGATTGTTTACGCCAAAGACGGCGCGACGGTGGGCGTGGGCGCGGGACAGATGAGCCGCGTCGATTCCGCCCGCATCGCCGCAATAAAAGCACGCGACGCCGCGCAGGCCGCGGGCCTGAAGGAGCCGCTCACCATCGGCTCAAGCGTCGCGTCCGATGCGTTCTTTCCGTTTGCTGACGGCCTGCTCGCGGTGGTGGAGGCAGGCGCCACGGCCGTCATTCAGCCCGGCGGTTCAATACGCGATGACGAAGTGATTGCGGCGGCGAACGAGAAGAATATCGCGATGGTCTTTACCGGCGCGCGCCACTTCCGCCATTAGTGACGACCATCGTCAGCAGCCCCAGCCCGATCACGAAGAACACGATCAGCGCCGAGAAACCCGCGCGCTGGCTCTGCGTGATTGTCGTCACCGCTGCGACTGCCAGCGGCCCGGCGAACGACGTGAGTTTTCCCGACAGCGCGAACAGCCCGTAGAACTGCCCGATCTGTTCGCGCGGCGCGAGGCGCGCGAGCAGCGTGCGCGACGACGCCTGCAAGGGGCCTGCCGCCGTGCCGATCGCCGCGCCGAACAGGAAATAGAACTTCTCCGGCATGCTGCCGAACAGCCCGCCGTCCGGCGCCTTCGGCGTTGCCGGGAAGAGCAGCAGGGTGTCGCGGTCGGTCGCGATGATCGCGAGCGACATGAGGATCAGGACGATCAACGAACCGGTAATTACCGGCTTCGAGCCGATCTTGTCGTCGAGCGGGCCGCAGATAAACGCGCCGAAGGTCGAGCACACGACGATGAAGATGCCGAACAGGCCCATCTCGATCGTGCCCCAGCCGAACTGGCTCGCCGCATAGATGCCGCCGAAGGCGAACAGCGCGCCGAGGCCGTTCGTGTAGATCATGTTGGCGAGCAGGAAGATCATGCGGTTCCGGTGCTTGCGCACCTCGCGCACCATCGCGAAGAAATTGCGCAGGCCCGCGCCGACCGCAGGGCCGAGTGCCATCATCTTCTTGCCGTCCGGCGTGAACAGGAAGAGCGGCAGCACGAAGACGATGAACCAGATGGCGGTGAGCGGGCCGGTCACGCGGTCGCCCTCGCGCGCCGCCGCGTCGAGCCCGAACCACGGCATGACGCCGAGCAGTGTCTTGCCCGTCTTCGGGTCGGCGGCGAGGAAGCCGAGCACGAGCACGAGCGAGAGCAGCCCGCCGAGATAGCCCATGCCCCAGCCGAGCCCGGACAGGCGTCCGAGCCGCTCCGGCGGCACGAGCGTCGGCATCATCGAGTTGTTGAAGACGGTCGCGAACTCGACGCCGATCGAGCCGATGGCGAAGGCGGCGAGCACGATCATGATCGTGTCCGCTTCGCCCGGACGGCCTTCCCACAGGAGCCACGAGCCCGCGACGAACAGGATGCCGAACGTCGCGATCCAGGGCTTGCGGCGGCCGCTTGCATCGGCGACCGCGCCGAGGATCGGCGAGAAGATCGCCACGACGAATCCCGCGAACGCCGCCGCGTAACCCCAGAGCGCCTGGCCCTGCGCGCCGTCGCCGACAACGGCAGCCGCAAAATAGGGCGCATAGACGAACGTGGTGACGAGTGTGAAGAACGGCTGGCACGCCCAGTCGAACATCACCCATCCCCAAATCCCGAGTTTGGAAACGGGGCGCGTCAGCGTGGTGTTCGCTTTCATGCGGCTTGCCTGATTCGCGGAAGCGAGTGTTTCAGGTCTTGGCGAGGTCCGCCAGCAGTCCGACTGCAACCGCCAGTTTCGACAAACTCATACCGGACGACGCGATTTCATGAACACTGTCACGCACACGTTCGATCTCGCGCCCGCGCTGCCCGACCCACGCCTTCACGGCCTCCGTACCGGTCTTGCCGGTCGCGAGCGCGGCGGCGGCAATCGTCCGCTGGCTCGAAGCGATTTCCACGAGCGCCCGGTCGAGCGCCAGCCGATCGAAGTGGTCGGTCAGCTCGACGGACTGCGCGGCGCTCAGGATCCGGTCGAGCTTGAAATAGGCGCCGGCCGCGAAATAGACGCCGGTGACGTCGGCGATCTTCTGTTTCGCCCGGTCCGCCACCAGGATGATGTCGGTGGCTTCCGCAAGTTCGCGGATGCCCGCGAGCCGCCTGGCCAGCGCATCCGGAACGCCCTCTCCGGTCAGCTCGGCCGCGCGCGCCTCACGCCGCGCACGCTGCTCATCCGGAAGTGAGCGATCGAGCACGGCTTCGACTTCGGCGATCCCCGTCCGGTAATGCGACACGATCTTCGCGAGCCCGCCCGAAAACTCGGCATGGCGCAGAAACCAGTTGATACGCCCCAGATGCAGGTTTTGCACCGAAGCATAAAGTTCGAGTTGCAGCGCGCCGCCGATCTTGTTGTCGAGCCGGTCGAGCTCGCCGTTCAATTCCGTCAGCCCGTAGGAGTCGCGCACGGCCGTAAAGGCGAGCGCGATGGAAGGAGAAACCGCGCCCGTCTCGTCGCTCACCCGTGCGATCAGCGAAGGCCCGCCGCGATTGATCATGGAATTCGCGAGCATGGTGGCGATGATCTCCCGCCGCAGGCGATGCCGCTCAAGCGCTTCGGGAAACCGTTCGACCACAGGCTTCGGAAAATAGCGCACCAACTCGCGCGCCAGATACGGATCGTCCGGTACATTGGACGCGAGCAACTCGTCAAAGAGCGCGATTTTTGCGTAAGCCAATGTGACCGCCAGTTCGGGCCGCGTCAGCGCCGCGCCACGCTTGCGCCGGTCGGCGAGTTCGGCGTCGCTCGGCAGGAATTCCACCGCGCGGTCGAGCAGGTTCTGGCGTCCGAGAATCTGCATCAGCCTGATCTCGAAGCCCAGATCTTCCAGGCCGCGCCGTTCGGCAAGCGAGATCGCAAGCGTCTGAAGATAGTTATTGCGCAGCACGAGTGCGGCGACGTCATCCGTCATCGAAACGAGCAGTTCGTTGCGGCCGTCCATCGTGAGCCGCTGCTCGCTGATGGGAATTGCCAGCGCGATCTTGAGATTGACCTCGAGGTCGGATGAATTCACGCCCGCCGAGTTGTCGATCGCGTCGGTGTTCAGCCGCACCCCCACGCGCGCCGCCTCGATGCGCCCGAGTTGCGTCATGCCGAGATTGGCGCCCTCGCCGATCACCTTCGCCCTGATCTCCGCGCCGGTGATGCGGAGCGCGTCGTTCGCCCGGTCGCCCACGCGGTCGTCGGTCTCCGCCGACGAACGCACATAAGTGCCGATGCCGCCGAACCACAGCAGATCCACCGGCATCTTCAGGATCGCCTTCATCACCTGCGCGGGCGCCGCCTCATGCGCCTCGATACCGAGCAGCGCGCGCATTTCCGCGCTCAACGGAATGCTCTTGAGACTGCGCGAAAAGACACCGCCGCCTTTCGAGATCGCCTTCTTGTCGTAGTCGGCCCAGCTCGAACGCGGCAGTTCGAATAGTCGCTTGCGCTCGGCGAAAGATCGCTCCGAGTCAGGCTCCGGATCGATGAAGATGTCGCGATGATCGAAGGCCGCGACGAGCCTGATGGTCTTCTCCATCAACATGCCGTTGCCGAACACGTCGCCCGACATGTCGCCGACGCCGGACACGGTGAACGGCGTCTTCGAAATATCGACATCCATCTCGCGGAAATGCCGCTTCACGGCTTCCCAGCCGCCGCGTGCGGTAATGCCCATTTCCTTATGGTCGTAACCGGCCGAGCCGCCGCTCGCGAAGGCGTCGCCGAGCCAGAAGTCGCGCTCGACCGCGATGGAGTTCGCGAGATCCGAGAAGGTCGCCGTCCCCTTGTCGGCGGCGACAACCAGATAGGGATCGTCGCCGTCATGCCGCACCACGTCGCGCGGCGGCAGCACGCCCTGCGGGCCGAGATTGTCGGTGATCTCGAGCAGACTCGAAATGAAGATGCGGTACGCCGCCGTCCCTTCCGCCTGAATGACATCGCGCTTGGCGCCGGCCGGCATTTGCTTCGGCACGAAGCCGCCCTTGGCGCCGAACGGCACAATGACCGCGTTCTTCACCTGCTGCGCCTTCACGAGGCCGAGCACTTCGGTGCGGAAATCCTGCGGCCGGTCCGACCAGCGGATGCCGCCGCGCGCCACCTTGCCGAAGCGCATGTGGACGCCTTCGACGCGCGGCGAATAGACGAAGATTTCATAGAGCGGCTTCGGCGCCGGCAGTTCGTCGAGCTTGCGGCTTTCGAACTTGACGGAGATGGTCGGTGCTTCCTGGCCGCCTTCGTCGCGCTGGTAGAAGTTCGTCCGGATCGCGGAGCGCACGAGATTCACGAAGCGCCGCAGGATCTGGTCCTCGTCGAGCACCGGCACCGCTTCGAGCGCCTGCTCGATCTCCTTCGCCAGCGCCGCCTCGCGCGCCGACCGCTCTTCCATGCTCACTTCAAGAGCCGGATCGAATCGCATGTGAAAGAGCGCCACGACCTTGTTCGCGATCGGCGCGTGGCGCACGAGCGTCGTCCAGAGATAATCCTGGCTGAAGGGGATGCGCACTTGCCGCAGGTAGCGCGACAGCGTGCGCACAAGCGCCACCTCACGCCACGGCAGACCGGCATTCAGAACGAGCGCGTTATAGCCGTCGCTTTCGGCGCGGCCTTGCAGCACCGCCATCAGCGTCGCTTCCAGGCGCCCCGCGAGCGAATTGAGGTCGATCGCGCCGCCGCCGGTCTTGCGCAGCGACATGTCGTGCAAGGCGACTTCCGGCGTGTCGCCGCCGGCCTCGACCGTGAACGACTGCTCGTCGACGACCGTGAAGCCCATGTTTTCCAGCACCGGCACGCGCTCCGACAGCGGCAGCGAGCGGCCATAGCTGAACAGCTTGAGATGCGCGGTGTCGGGATCGGCGGAATCGCGCCGGTTGAATTCGACCGCGATCGGATTGTCGGCGGAGAGCGCCTCGATCTCGCGGATGTCGTGAACCGCTTCCTTCGGCGAATAGGCGTCCTGATAGCCCGGGGAGAATGCCTCCCGGTAACGCCGTTCAAGTACCCGTGCGGCGCCCAGTTCGTGCGTCGCGGCCAGGTCCGCCGCCAGCCGGTCCGTCCACTGGCGGACGATGCGCTCGATCGCGAATTCGAGCATTTGCTGCTCGGGTTCGGGTGTCTTGCCCTCATCACGGCCGATGATGAAGTGAACGCGCGTCAGCGGCCCGTCCATGAAGAACGGATAGAAGGCCGACACCCGGCCCTGATAGGTCTCGGCGAGAAAGTTGCCGATCTTGACGCGGATTTCGCTGTCGTAGCGCTCACGCGGCACGAATACGAGCACCGAAACAAAGCGGTCGAACCTGTCGTAGCGCGACAGCACGCGCACGCGCGGCCGGATTTCGAGTTGCAGGATTTCCTGCGCGAACTGATACAGAAGGTTTTCGTCGATCTGAAACAACTCGTCGCGCGGATAGGCTTCGAGCACATTGGCAAGCGCCTTGCCGGAATGACTGTCCGGATCGTAGCGCGCGCGCTCCAGAACCTGCTGCACCTTGTGCCGCAAATACGGAATGATCGCCGCCCGGCGTGTATAGGCGGACGACGTAAAGAGACCGACAATGCGGAATTCTCCGACCGGCGCACCGGACACATCGAAGCGCTTCACGCCGACGTAATCCATATGCACGCGGCGATGGACGAGCGAGCGCACATTCGCCTTGGTGACAATGAGGGGCACAGGTTCGCGCATGAACGCGCGAAGCTCCGGCGTGGTCGTCACCGGCTTGCCACCCCGCCGCAGCACGTTGAGGTCAGGATTGCGCAGGATGCCGCGCCCGGTTTCACGCATCGGCGCGAGCATTTCCCGGTCGTCCGCGTCGCTGAAAGCGTATTCACGCGTGCCGAGGAACGTGAAGTTCTCGGCGACCAGCCATTCAAGAAAAGCCACCGCTTCGTCGATGTCGGCCTTTGGCAGCGGCGGCGGGTTGGATTTCAGCCCGTCCGCTGCGGCCTGGACCTGATCGCGCATCTCGCGCCAGTCGGCGACCGCGAGCCGTACCTCCACCAGCACGCTGAAGAGATCATCGCGAATCGCGGCCATGTGCTCGGCATCGATGCGCTCCACATGAATCTGGATGAGGCTTTCGCGCAGACCCTGGCTCGCCGCGTCGGCCTCCCCGTGCCAGGCGGTGAGATGGCCATCGCGGCTCCGCTCGACGCTGAAGATCGGATGCACCACGAGCGTCACGGACAACCCCTGCTCGGTCAGTTCGCCCATGACGGAGTCGAGCAGGAACGGCATGTCGTCGTTGATGACCTCGATGATGGTGACGGCATCGAGCCGTCCGCCGCCCGTCACCGGCGCGGGATTCTCGATCGAGATATTCGGCTCGCCGGGCCTGCGCTCCTGCAAGCGCTCGAACGCGGCGCGGCCGATCGCGGCCAATTCGTTCGAGGAATAGTGGACGAGGTCTTCGGGCGCGGCATGGCCGTAGAGTGCGGCCACGAAATCGCGCGGCACATCCGCTGCCACGCCCGGGATGCGCGCGACGTCAGACAGCGCAACGCCTGAGCCGGAGTCTTCGTTGCCTGCCGGTGCGCGTTTGCGGCTCATCGCAGCCTCCGGCCCGCGCATCGCTCGAATCGAGCCGGGCCTCGTTTCCTGAATTTCCGCCGTCCTGCCCGCCCTGTCGAGCGCTCGCTATTCCGCAGCGCGGACAAGCTGATAGCCTAGTGGCGGACAATATAACGGAGGCAAATGTGGCGAAGATGACACTGGGACGGAAGCGCGCTGTCGCGCCCGGCCACAAGCCGAAGCGAAAGCCGTCAGCGATTGCGCTCGACCTGAAGCCCGCCGCACTCGACGATGCAATGCGGGCTTACTTTGCGAAATGCACCGAGAAGCTCGGCTTCGTCCCGAATGTGCTGAACGCCTATTCCTTCGATCTTGCGAAGCTCAAGGCGTTCGTGGCGATGGCCGACGACCTCATGCTGGCGCCCTCCGGCCTTTCAAAGCTCGAGCGCGAGATGATCGCGGTCACTGTTTCCTGCGCGAATTTCTGCCACTATTGCATCGTCGCGCACGGCGCAGCGGTGCGGAAACTCTCGGGCGACGCAAAGCTCGGCGACATTCTCGCGGCGAACTATCGCGCCGCCGATCTGGAGCCGCGCCAGCGCGCCATGCTCGATTTCACCTGGAAGCTCACGGTCGAACCCTGGGCGATCGTCGAAGAAGACCGGGCGGCGTTGCGCAAAGCCGGCTTCAAGGATCGTGACATCTGGGACATCGCCGCCGTTGCGGGCTTCTATGCCATGTCGAACCGTCTCGCGAGCGCCACCGAAATGGCGCCGAACGATGAGTATTATGAAATGGGCCGCTGACTTTCCGTCATCCCGGCCAAGCGAGCCCGCAGCGCGGGCGAGCGCGAGCCGGGATCGTCCAGAGACTGAGTCGATAGCGGTCCCGGGTCGCTCGCTGCGCGAGCGCCCGGGACGACGAGCTAGGCCCTCTTGCGCAGGCGATTGTGAATCGCGGTCGATGCGATCGCGGCGTGGCCCATCGCAATGCTGATCTGGTGCAACCCCTCGACCACGTCGCCGATGGCATAGAGGCCGTCGACATTGCAGCGCTGATGATCGGCGACGCGCACGCAGCCGTAGTCGTTGCATTCCACCTGTAAGGGCGCGAGGCATTCGGTGCGCGGCATCGTGCCGAGCGCGGAATAGAGCGTGTCGAAGGCGTGGACCTCGCCGCTCTCCGTCTCGAGCGCCTCGATCCGGTCACCGTCGATGACGACGCGCGCCATCGGCTCTTCGATGCCCTTGATGCCGGCCTCTTCCATCTGCCGCTTATGCTCGGACGTCGGATGCAGCTCTTCGCCGAGCGAGAGCAGCGTGATGTCGTCGGTGTAGTTGCGCAGGAACAGCGCCTCGCCGAGTCCCTGCTCGCCATGGCCGATCACGCCGATCTTGTGGCCGCTGATCTCGTAGCCGTCGCAGATACCGCAATGGCGCATCAGTCCGCGCCGCACCGCGTTCTCGACATCCGGCAGGTCGGGCTCGAGGTCGATCACGCCGGTCGCGACGAGCAATGTTTTGGCGCGCACTTCATGACTGCCGACGATGCCGACGAACGTGCCGTCCGGCGCGCGGTGCACCTGGTTCACGCGGCCCTTGTCGATGGTGGCGCCATATTTCTTCGCCTGCGCCGCCATGCGGTCGATCAGTTCGACGCCGTTGATACCGTCGGGAAAGCCCGAATGATTGTGCGAGGTCGGGATCAGCGAGCAGCGGCTTTCGCCGGCGTCGACCACGAGGAAGCGGCGCTTGTAGCGCGCCAGATAAATCGCCGCCGTCAGCCCGGCCGGCCCGCCGCCAATCACAAGACAATCGAGCGGTGCTTCCGCCATGGCCATCCCCTGCTGTTCGCGCGCGAAACTGCCAGCCACCCGCGTCGCGCGCAACGCGTCTCGAGGGCCGAAATTCTGCTGATTCAAGGGGATCGACTGGAGCGGGCGATGGGATTCGAACCCACGACCCCAACCTTGGCAAGGTTGTGCTCTACCCCTGAGCTACACCCGCATCCGTCGAGAGGGGGAGCATATAGCGTCCGCCTGCGGTGATGCCAATAGCCCGCATGGCGAGCGCAGCGAGCATCCATGCGGGCAACCAATAAACCCTTTCACCTTGCCCGGCCGCGATCGGCCCCGCTAGATGCACCCGGAACCAGCCCATGCCCGCAACACCCGGCGACCTCTTCGCCTTTCTCGAACAGCTCGGCATAGCGACCCGCACCGTGCGGCACGAGCCGCTCTTCACGGTCGAGCAGTCGCGCGGGCTCTATCAGGAACTCGACGGCGCCCACACCAAGAACCTCTTTCTGGTCGACAAGAAAGGCAGTCTCTTCCTGGCCGTCGCCGAGCATCATGCCGAGATCGACCTGAAGCACCTGCATCGCAGGATCGGCGCCTCGGGCCGCCTTTCCTTCGGCAAGCCCGAGCGGCTGCGCGAGAACCTCGGCATCGAGCCCGGCTCCGTCACCGCCTTCGCCGCGATCAACGACAAGGAAGGCCGCGTCGAGATACTGCTCGACGCGCCACTCGCGACGTTTGCGCACATCAACTGCCACCCGCTCGAGAATACCGGCACGACCCAGATCGCGTGGGCCGATCTCCTGCGCTTCCTGCGCGCCACCGGCCACGAGCCGCGTATCCTGCCGCTCTCCGGCCCCGCGCCGGAGGACGCTTAACCGCCCCGCCACGCAGCGATTGCAAACATCGGCCGAAACTCCCATGTATCGGGCGAAATTCAGCTAACCGGAACCGGAGCGCCCATGCTGCTCAATCAGGGACAGGCCGCCCCCGCGACGCCCGACAATCTCGTCTCGGATACGACCGCCCAAACCTTCATGAAGGACGTGATCGAGGAGTCCCGCACGCGCCCTGTGCTCGTCGACTTCTGGGCGCCATGGTGCGGACCCTGCAAGACGCTGACGCCGACGATCGAGAAGGTCGTGCGCGCCGCCAAGGGCAAGGTGAAGCTCGTCAAGATGAACATCGACGACCATCCGCAGGTCGCGCAGCAGCTCGGCATCCAGTCGATCCCGACCGTGTTCGCCTTCGTGAACGGCCAGCCGGTCGACGGCTTCATGGGCGCACTGCCCGAGAATCAGGTCGCCGCCTTCATCGAACGCATCGCCGGCAAGACCGAAGGCGGCATCGCCGACGTCGTGAAGACGGCCGACGAGATGCTCGCGTCCGGCGACGCAGCCGGCGCCGCCGAAGTTTACGCGCAGATCCTCGCCGAGGAATCCGACAACGTGGCCGCGCTCGCCGGTCTTGCCCGAGCGCATATCGAGGCGGGCAATACCGAAGCGGCGAAGCAAACGCTCTCGCTTGTCCCGAAGGGCAAGGAAAACGATCCCGGCATTACGGCTGCACGCGCCGCGCTCGAGCTGAAAGAGAAGGCCGCATCCGTCGGCGATCTCTCGGCGCTCGAAGCCGCGGTGGCGGCGAACGACAAGGATCATCAGGCACGCTTCGATCTCGCCGTCGCGCTCAACGCCTCCGGCAAGCGCGAGGAGGCGCTCGATCATCTGCTCACGATCGTACGCCGCGACCGCAAGTGGAACGACGAGGCCGCACGCAAGCAGCTCGTGCAATTCTTCGAAGCCTGGGGCGCGGCCGACGAGATGACCGTGCAGGGCCGCCGCAAGCTGTCGTCGATCCTGTTCTCTTAAGTTTCGCGGAGGTCGCGATGGCGGCCAAGATCTACCGCGGGCCGGCCGACATGCCGGAAACGATCCCGGTGTTTCCCCTCACCGGCGCACTGCTGCTGCCGCGCGGCCGGCTGCCCCTCAATATCTTCGAGCCGCGCTATCTCGCCATGACGGACGACGCGATCAGCGGCGCGCGCATCATCGGCATGATACAGCCCGAGAAGCCCGAGACATCGACGCCGCCCCCGCTCTTTCAGGTTGGCTGCGCCGGACGCATCGTCACTTATGAAGAAACGGGCGACGGCCGCGTCCTGATCACGCTCTCCGGCATCAGCCGTTTCCGTCTGCGCGAGGAGCTCAACGTCGGCACGCTCTATCGCCAATGCCGCGTGGATTTCACCGAGTTTGCCGGCGACTTCACGACCGACCCCACAGGCGCCGCCGTAGATCGCGAAGCGCTCTTGCGCACACTCAAGAATTATCTGGAGGCCAACCGCATCCAGGCCGACTGGTCGGGCATCCGCGATGCGCCGATTGAGGCGCTTGTGAACGGACTCTCGATGATGTCGCCCTTCGGCACGCGCGAGAAGCAGGCGCTGCTCGAGGCATCCGATCTCAGGGCACGGGCGGAGCTTCTTATCGCGGTCACCGAGTTTTCCCTTGCCGAACCCGGCGAGGATGGCGAAACATCCCTGCAATAGCGGAGAAAACGATGGCCGACGCTCGCGCGCAGATCGATCCGAAGTTGCTGGAGATCCTCGTCTGCCCCATCACCAAGACGACGCTCGAATACGACCGCGAGCGGCAGGAGCTGGTCTCGCGCGCGGCGAAGCTCGCCTATCCGATCCGCGACGGCATTCCGATCATGCTGCCGGAGGAAGCCCGCAAGCTCGACGAAGCGGAACTGGCGAAGCGCTAGCGCATGATCCCGAAAAGTTGGAACCGGTTTTCGGAAAAGATCATGCGCAATAACTAGAGCACTTCACCCCGCAGCAACTTCGGCACTTCGCCCGTGAGTCCCGCCGCCTCTTTCGCGAACAGTTGCTTCAAGGGCGGGGAGCGATCGACAAGACCGAGTCCGACATCGCGCAACAACTTCAAGGCGTCGGAGCGGTTCGAGAACAGCCGGTTCAGCGCATCGGTCGTGAAGCTCATGGCGAGTGTGTCAAAGCGCCGCCAGCGCTCATATTTCGCAAGCGTCTCGGCGGCACCCGGATCGAGTCCGAGCCGCGCCGCCTCCACAATGCTTTCCGCGAGCGCCGCCACGTCGCGCAGACCGAGATTGAGTCCTTGCCCGGCGATGGGATGAATAACGTGCGCCGCGTCGCCGATCAGCGCCAGCCGTTCCCCGACGAAGCTGCGTGCGATGGAGAAGCCGAGCGGAAAGGCACGCGGTTTCGACAACACTTCGATCTCGCCAAGCTGCAAGCCGAAGCGCCGCTCAAGCTCCGCATGAAATTCCTTGGATGAAAGCGACACCAGCCGCTCCGCCTCCGCCGCGGGCTCCGTCCACACGATCGACGACTGCTTGCCCGCAAGCGGCAGGATCGCGAACGGCCCGCCCGCGAGAAAGTGCTGCACGGCCTTGCCGTGATGCTCTCGCTCATGGCCGATGGTCGCGACGATGCCCGACTGGCCGTAGCTCCAGTTCACGGTTTTGATGCCGGCCTGCTCCCGCAGTCTGGAGTGCGCGCCATCAGCGGCGACGAGAAGCCGCGCCAGCAATTCATTGCCGCCTCCCAGACGCACGCGAATGCCGCTGTCATCCGCGTCATAATTTTCAACGGCGGCGGTGATGAATTGAACGCCGGCGTCCGCCGCCACCGCACGCAACGCATTCAGCACGTCGCGGTTCTCGACCATATGCGCCGCCGGCTCATCGTCCGAGTCGAATGAAAGAAACGTCGGACGCACGGCGTCCTCGAGCCGGCTGTCGGTGATCTCCATGGAAAGAATCGGCTGCACAGGACCCGCCAGCCGCTCCCACGCGCCGAGCGCCGTGAGCAATCGCCGCGCACCGCCCGCGATCGCCGAGACGCGGTCGTCGGCCTTGGGCTCGGCGCCGAGCGCCGGATCGCAAACGGCGACCACAAAATTCGGCTTCAGCGCGCGCGCGAGGCCCGCCGCGAGCGCTAACCCCGCAGCGCCCGCGCCCGCAATCGCCACATCGACCTTTGTCCGACCGTTCATTCTTTCACTTTAGCGCATGGCGGCATGGCATGTCCGTGGCACGGGTCCGCTCTTGACGGACCGCGTTTCCCGGCGCAATTCGCTGTTCCCGCACTTTTCTTCGAGGCCTTCATGCCCGGCGCCGTCGAGACCCTGCTCGAAATCCTCGATCTCGAACGGCTGGAAGTGAACCTCTATCGAGGCATGAGTCCGCAGGTCGGCTGGCAGCGCGTTTTCGGCGGTCAGGTGATCGGCCAGGCGCTCGTCGCCGCGACCCGCACGGTCGAGAACCGCCCCGTTCATTCGCTGCACGCCTACTTTATCCTGCCGGGCGATCCCAAGGTGCCGATCATTTATGAAGTGGACCGCATCCGCGACGGCGGCAGCTTCACGACGCGCGGCGTCAAGGCGATCCAGCACGGCAAGGTGATCTTCTCGATGATGGCGTCGTTCCATCGTGACGAGAAAGGTTTCTCGCATCAGACGCCGATGCCTAACGTACCACCGCCGGAGAAACTGCCGAGCGAAGAAGAAATGCGCAAAGGCATCCTGCCGACCATGCCCGATCCCGTGCGGCGTTATTACGAACGCGAGCGGCCGATCGAAATGCGTCCCGTCGAATTCAAGCGCTACCTCTCGCGCGACCATCGCGAGCCGCACTTCAATATCTGGATGCGCGCCACGAAGCCCTTGCCTGACGATCCCGCCATCCATCAATGCGTGCTTGCCTACGCATCCGACATGATGCTGCTCGACTCCGCGCTCATTCCGCATGGCCGCACGGTGTTCGAGAAGGAGATCCAGGGTGCGAGCATCGACCACGCGATGTGGTTTCATCGCCCCTTCCGCGCCGATGACTGGGTGCTCTACGCGCAGGACACGCCCAACGCCGAAGGCGCGATCGGTTTCGCACGCGGCCTTATCTATTCCCGCGACGGCCAGTTGATTGCATCGGTCGCGCAGGAAGGCCTGATCCGCGAACGGACGGCCTAGGATCGCATTGCGGTCCTGACGGCTGCTTATTCGTTGGGCTTTGCTGCACAAATTCCGTGCAGGAGAGCCGCTTAATTTCTGATCACACTGCCGATATGTTCCACAGGGGACACATATTCGCGCCCCGGGGCAGCTCTCTGTTTGCAGTCCGGCTGCCGACAATTCGCGCAATTTGGCCGACGCAAGAGGGATCGATGCAATGAAGCTCGTCATCGCCGTGATCAAACCGTTCAAGCTTGAGGAGGTCCGCGACGCGTTGATGGCAATCGGCGTGCAGGGCCTGACCGTCACCGAGGTCAAAGGCTACGGCCGCCAGAAGGGCCATACCGAGATTTATCGCGGCGCCGAATACGCCGTGAATTTCCTGCCGAAGGTCCGCGTCGAAGTGGCCGTCGCCTCCGAGCGCGCGGCCAAGGTCGTCGAGACCATCGTCGCCGCGGCCAAGACCGGCCAGATCGGCGACGGCAAGATCTTCGTCATGCCGATTGAAAACGCCGTGCGCATCCGCACCGGCGAAACCGATACGAACGCGCTCTGAACGCGCGGCAATCTGGGGGGAAGAATGAACCGGAATCTCTTTCAACGAGGCGTTGCGGCGGTCGCGCTCGCGGCATTCGCGACACCCGCTTACGCGCAAGGCGACACGATCAACGCGGCCGATACCGCGTGGATCACGGTCTCGACCGCGCTCGTCCTGATGATGACCATGCCCGGCCTCGCGCTCCTGTATGCGGGCATGGTGCGCAAGAAGCACCTGCTCGGCGTCATGGCGCAATGTCTTGCCGCACTCATGATTGTTTCCGTGCTCTGGATGGTCGCGGGCTACAGCCTGACCTTCGTCGGCGGCGGCTCGATCATCGGCACGCTCGACCGCTTCTTCCTCGCCGGCATGACCATGGATTCGGTCAATGACCTCGCAGGTACGATTCCCGAAAGCCTGTTTGTTGCCTTCCAGATGACCTTCGCGATCATCACCGTCGCACTGATCGCCGGCTCCGTCGCCGACCGCATGAAGTTCTCCGCCTTCGTGCTGTTCTCGATCCTGTGGCTCTTCCTCGTCTATGTGCCGATCGCGCACTGGGTCTGGGGCGGCGGCTTCCTCGGCGAGTGGGGTTTGATGGACTTCGCCGGCGGCACGGTGGTGCACATCAACGCAGGCGTCGCGGGCCTCGTCGCCTGTCTCGTGCTCGGCAATCGCCGCGGCTACGGCGCCGAGAACATGTCACCCTTCGACCTGTCGCTCGCCGTGATCGGCACGGGTCTCCTGTGGGTCGGCTGGTTCGGCTTCAACGGCGGCTCCGCGCTCGGCGCCGGTGGACGCGGCACGATGGCGATTCTGGTCACGCATCTGGCGGCGAGCATGGGCGCATTCATGTGGATGGCGGCCGAGTGGTGGACGCGCGGCAAGCCGTCGGTGCTTGGAATCCTGTCGGGCGCCATCGCGGGCCTCGGCACCATTACGCCGGCGTCGGGCTTCGTGCTTCCGTGGCACGCACTTGTCATCGGTGGCGTTGCCGGCGTCGTCTGCTTCTGGGCCTGCACCTGGCTGAAGCAGCGCCTGAACTACGACGACTCGCTCGACGTCTTCGGCATCCACGGCATCGGCGGCGTGATCGGCACGCTCGCAACCGGCATCTTCGCGGTCGGCGCGCTCTCGGCCACCACCGCGAATCCGGCCGGACTGCCGGGGCTTCTCGAAGGCAACGCCGCGCAACTGCAAACGCAGTTCATCGGTGTCGTCGTGACCGTCGCATGGTGCGGCATCGTGACCTTCATCGTGCTGAAAATAGTCGACCTCCTGGTCGGCCTGCGCGTGAGCCCCGACGCGGAACGCATGGGCCTCGACGTGACGCAGCACGGCGAAGCGCTTCAGTAATCGCCGCGTTCGATCAGGGCCGTGCGCTTCTTCGGAGGCGCGCGGCCTTTTTCTTTTCGGGTCCTCACGGGCCGTTTGCACAATCTTGAGTCATTCTTGTTTGGCTGCCCACAATTTGGGCATTGCTGACGCCGCAATGTGCGGCCGCCCCCCATAGCCGCCGTCGCCTCGGAAAATTCGATTTGAATTCAATGCACTGCGCCGTTGGCACGGGGCTTGAATCCCTGTGCGCAGGCTTTGGTCCGGGGGCTCCGATCCACCGAATCTCTCGCGGCTTGAGCCCCATTGGAAAATCCGGTGGCGGCGCTGGGCCGTGGCCGGAATCTCGCGGGGAAACTCATGAAAGTAGTTATGGCGATCATCAAGCCGTTCAAGCTGGAGGAGGTGCGCGACGCCCTCACCGGCATCGGCGTCCACGGTCTGACCGTCACCGAGGTGAAGGGCTATGGCCGGCAGAAGGGCCACACCGAAATCTATCGCGGCGCTGAATACGCCGTGAACTTCTTGCCCAAGCTTAAGATCGAGGTCGCTGTCGCTTCCGACCTTGTCAAGAAGGTGATCGCCGCCATCACCGGCGCCGCCAAAACCGGCCAGATCGGTGACGGAAAAATCTTCGTCTATCCGATCGAGCACGCCGTGCGCATCCGCACCGGCGAGACCGACGCCGATGCTCTCTAAATCCCGCAACAACAATCGATACGCGACGGAGTGTTTTGCCATGTCGTCCAAGATTCTCATGCGCGCGGGATTGCTCGCGCTTGTGGCGGCGCTGTTCGCCATTGAACCGGCTCTGGCCCAGGAGGCTGCGAAGGAAGCGGCGCCGGCGGCCGAGCCAGCCCCGACACTCGATACCGGCGACACGGCCTGGATGCTCACGTCCACCGTGCTCGTGCTCATGATGACCATCCCGGGCCTCGCTCTTTTCTACGGCGGCATGGTCCGCAAGAAGAACGTGCTCGCCACGGTGACGCAGTCCTTCGCCGTCACCTGCCTCATGAGCGTGCTCTGGTTCCTCGTCGCCTACTCGATCGCTTTCGACGAGAACCCGAGCGAAGGTCTGAACGCCTATTTCGGCGGTTTCGGCAAGGCGCTCTTTTCCGGCGTGAACATGGATTCTCTCACCGGCACGATTCCGGAATTCGTGTTCGCGACCTTCCAGATGACCTTCGCCGTCATCACCCCGGCCCTGATCCTCGGCGCCGTTGCCGAACGCATGAAGTTCTCCGCGGTCCTGTGGTTCACGGGCCTATGGCTGATCTTCGTCTATGCGCCGATCTGCCACTGGGTCTGGGGCGGCGGCTTCCTGAGCGAAGCGGGCGTGCTCGACTTCGCCGGCGGCACCGTCGTTCACATCAACTCGGGCATCGCCGCCCTCGTCGCCTGCATCATCCTCGGCCCCCGCAAGGGTTACGGGACGACCGCCATGGCGCCGCATAACCTGACCTTCTCGCTCATCGGCGCCTCGCTGCTGTGGGTCGGCTGGTTCGGCTTCAACGCCGGCTCCGCCGCCGCCTCCAACGCGCTCGCCGGCGTCGCGATGGCGAACACACAGGTCGCGACCGCGGGTGCGGCGCTCGCCTGGATGATCGCCGAATGGATCGTGATCAAGAAGCCGAGCCTCCTCGGCATCCTGTCCGGTGCGATTGCCGGCCTCGTCGCCATCACCCCGGCCGCGGGCTTCGTGGCTCCCTCCGGCGCGCTCGCCATCGGCGTGATCGCCGGCGTCGGCTGCTACATCGCCTCGGTCCATGTGAAAAAGGCACTGGGTTACGACGACAGCCTCGATGTCTTCGGCATCCACGGCGTCGGCGGCCTGATCGGCGCGATCCTCACCGGTGTCTTCGCCTCGGCCATGGTCAATGCCGAAGCAGCCGCCGGTGCGAGCGTCGCCACGCAGGTCTATGGCGTCGCCGCCACGATCATCTACTGCGCGGTTGCGACAGCGGTCATCCTCCTCATCATCAAGGCGGTGATCGGCCTTCGGGTCTCACCGCAGGAGGAAGAGGAAGGTCTCGACGTGGCGCTCCACGGAGAGTCTGTGCAGTAAGGCTTACCTCCCTGAGCCTCAAAGCGAGCCCCGGCCTCACGGCCGGGGCTTTTTTATCGGGCCGACGCTAAATGCCTGAGCCCGATGGTTAATCGACCCTTTACCCGCCCTTCCTATGGTCCGGGGCAGGCGCGCATGATCCACGAGAAGTGGGAACCGGTTCTCGGGACAGATCATGCGCCAGGAATTGTGTGTGTGGGTAGGGTCATGGCGGGCGGCAATCGCGCCGGAACGGGCGGTCAGGGGACGAGCGGCGGCCGCTCCGGATTCGTACGCCTGACGGAGCTGCTCACCGGCATCGAGCCGGGCCAGGCGCCCATCAACCTTTCGGTCGGCGAACCGCATCACCCCATGCCGGATTTTGTCGGCCCGGTTCTTTCGCAGCATCTGAAAGACTTCAGCCGCTATCCGATGACGCGCGGCGTCGAGCCGTTTCGGGTCGCGGTCGCGGGCTGGCTCAATCGCCGCTACACGCTCGCGCGCCCGGTCGATCCCGAACGCGAAGTGATCGTGCTCTCGGGGAGCCGCGAAGGACTCTTCCTCGCTGCCATCGCCGCGCGCCGTTACACGGCAGACCGCGGCGACAATCCCGCGGTCCTGCTGCCCAACCCGTTTTACATGGCGTATTTCGCCGGCGCCCGCGCGGCAGGCTGCGAGCCGATCGCGCTGCCCGCGACGCGCGAGACCAATTTCCTGCCGGACTACGACGCGGTGTCCGACACGCTCCTCGCCCGCACCGTCGCCGTCTACCTCTGCTCGCCGGCCAATCCGCAGGGCGCGGTGCTGCCGCGCGAGACGCTTGCACGCATCGTGAAACGCGCGCGCGAGGCCGGCGCCATGATCTTCGCCGACGAGTGCTATTCGGAAATCTGGCTCGGCGACGACGCGCCGACGGGCGTGCTCGAAGTGGCGGACGGCGATTTCGCAAACATTCTCGCCTTCAATTCGCTCTCGAAGCGCTCGAGCCTGCCCGGCCTGCGCTGCGGTTTCGCGGCGGGCGACGGCGACTTCCTCACGGCCTTCATGGAATTTCGCAACGTCGCCGCACCGCAGGTGCCGGTGCCGATCCAGGAAGTCGCCGCGGTCGCTTACGGCGACGAAGCCCATGTCGAGGACAACCGCCGGCTTTATCGCGCCAAGTTCGACCTCGCCGGCCGCATTCTTGGCCAACGCTACCGCTATCACCGCCCCGAAGGCGGATTCTTCCTCTGGCTCGACGTGAGCGAACTCGGTGGCGACGAAACGGCAGCACGCGAACTTTGGCGCACGCGCGGCGTGCGCGTCGTGCCCGGCAGCTATCTCGGACACACGGCGCCCGACGGCAGCAATCCCGGTGCGGGCTATGTGCGCGCCGCGCTCGTCGACGACCTCGCCTCCACTGAACAGGCGCTCCATCGCCTCGCCAAACACGCCGACTGAAAATTAAAACGAGCGGATACGATTGCCATGCCCATGACCTCCTCCCGCGCTCTCAGCTTCCTGCACGAGGATCTCGTCGCCATGTTGCGCCGGCGCACGGTCGAACTCATCGGCACCGGCGTCGTCGTCTTCTGTCTGGGGCTCCTCGTCGCGCTCGCCACCTGGTCGGTGCAGGACCCGAGTCTCAGTCACGCCGTCGAGATTCGTCCGAAGAACTGGCTCGGCTATCCCGGCGCGATCGCATCCGACTTCCTGATGCAGTTGTTCGGCATCGCCTCCATCGCCGCCGTCCTCCCGCTCGGCGTGTTCGGCTGGCAGGTCATCACCCATCGCCCGGTCTATCGGCTGCGCATTCGCGTGGCCGCGTGGCTCGTTGGCCTCGCGCTCAGCGCAGGCGCGGCCGCCTGCCTGCCCGCAACCGCCGGATGGCCGCTGCCCGCGGGCCTTGGCGGCGTGCTCGGCGACACCATGATGCGCGTGCCGAATTTCCTGTTTGGTGCATGGTTTTCCGCTGAAATCAGCATCATCTTCGGCGTTACTTTCCTCGTGTTTGCGGCCATCGCGCTCACACTTGCCTGCGGCTTCGGCCTCTCCGTGCCGGAGGAAGACGAGGAATACGAGGACGACGAACAGCCGCGCCGCCGCTTCTTCTCGCTCGGCGCGCTCTTTCACGGCTTCCTCGCGCTCAAGGCGCGCTTCTCCGGTCACGGCGCTCCGCTGCGTGTGATCCTGCGCGAGATGTTCGGCCGCGACCAGGATGAAGCGCCGCTCGTGCCCCGCCGCGAACCGTCGTTGAACGGCGCCGCCGGCGCTGAAGATGCCGACGAAGAAGAGTACGAGGAGGAAGAGGAAGTCGAGGAACGCACCGTTGCGCGCCGCAAGCCGCAGAAGCGCCGCGGCCGCTGGGAATATCCGCCGCTCGAACTCCTGGGTGCCGCGCCGAAGTCCGCGGGCCCCATCATTTCGCAGGCGGCGCTCGATGAGAATGCGCGCCGCCTCGAAGGCGTGCTCAAGGACTTTGGCGTGCAGGGTGAGATCGTCAATGTTCGCCCCGGCCCCGTCGTTACGCTCTACGAGCTTGAGCCTGCACCCGGCATCAAGTCGTCGCGTGTCATCGGTCTCGCCGACGACATCGCCCGCTCCATGAGCGCCGTATCCGCGCGTGTCGCGGTCGTGCCCGGCCGCAACGCCATCGGCATCGAATTGCCCAATCCGCGCCGCGACAAGGTCGTGCTGCGCGAGATGCTCTCGGGACCCGCCTTCGACCGCACCGAAGCGCATTTGCCGCTCTGCCTCGGCAAGACCATCGGCGGCGAACCGGTGATCGTCGATCTCGCGCGCATGCCGCATCTGCTGATCGCGGGTACCACCGGTTCGGGCAAGTCGGTCGCGATCAACACGATGATCCTGTCGCTCCTCTACCAGCACCGGCCGGAGGAGTGCCGTCTCATCCTGATCGATCCGAAGATGCTCGAGCTTTCGGTCTATGACGGCATTCCGCATCTGCTCTCGCCGGTCGTCACCGATCCGCGCAAGGCGATCATCGCGCTCAAATGGGCGGTGCGCGAAATGGAAGAGCGCTACAAGCGCATGTCGAAACTCGGCGTGCGCAACATCGACGGCTTCAATGCGCGCGTCGCCGAAGCGCGGGAAAAAGACGAAGTGATCACGCGCACGGTGCAGACTGGCTTCGACAAGGAAACCGGCGAAGCGATCTACGAGAAGCAGGAGATGGATCTCGATCCGCTTCCCTTCATCGTCGTGGTCGTCGACGAAATGGCCGACCTCATGATGGTCGCCGGCAAGGACATCGAAGGCGCGATCCAGCGTCTCGCGCAGATGGCGCGGGCGGCCGGCATTCACGTCATCCTCGCGACGCAACGTCCGTCAGTCGACGTCATCACCGGCACCATCAAGGCGAACTTCCCGACCCGCATCTCCTTCCAGGTCACGTCGAAGATCGACAGCCGCACCATTCTCGGCGAACAGGGGGCCGAACAGCTTCTCGGTCAGGGCGACATGCTCTACATGGCCGGCGGCGGCCGCATCTCGCGCGTCCACGGCCCGTTCGTCGCCGACCGCGAAGTCGAGCGCGTCGTCGATCACCTCAAGGAACAGGGCACGCCGGAATATCTCGAAGCCGTCACTGCCGAGCCCGACGAGGAGAGCGAGGACGGCGGCTCCATCTTCGACAAGGGTGCCTTCGGCGAGGGCGAGGGCGGCGACCTCTATCAAAAGGCCGTCCAGATCGTGCTGCGCGACCGCAAGGCCTCAACCAGCTACGTCCAGCGCCGCCTGCAAATCGGCTATAATCGCGCCGCCTCCATCATCGAGCGCATGGAAAAGGAGGGGGTCGTCGGCCCCGCCAACCATGCCGGAAAGCGCGAGATTCTGGTCGAAGGTCGGGAAGAGGCTTATTGAACCTTGTATTCCCCGTCGCCAAATCGCCATAGCTTGCTTCTAGGCGAAGCATGAATCGCGCAACGCGCGGTTCCCGGAGATGAACATGTCACGCCTTGCCTGTGGTTCGGTCGCCGTCCTGGCGGGAACCATTCTTCTGTCAGCCGCTGCCCCGCTGCCCGCGCAGCAGAGCGGCTTTCAGCAAGGCCCCGTCGCGCCCCAGCCGCAAGGCTTTCAGCCGACGCAGCCCGCTCCGGCGCAGACCACACAGGCCGTGATCATGCCGGCAATCGTGCCGATGCCGCCGCTTCCGCCGCTGCCGAAGGAAGGCGCCGCCGTCGCCTCACTTTCGACCGCGCCGAAGGTCGCTGTACCGGCTGCCGCGACACAACAGCCCACCGCCGTCGCCCGCGTCGATGGCGGCGTCCCCGGCGCGCTCAACCCCGCGCAGCGTCAGGCCGTCGAGCGCGTCAACACCTATTTCAATTCCGTCACGACGCTTGTCGGTAATTTCGTGCAGGTCGGCCCCGACCGCAGCCGTCTCGAAGGCGATTTTTATCTGCAAAAGCCCGGCAAGATGCGCTTCGATTACGACGCGCCAAGTCCGGTCGAGCTGATTTCCGACGGCAGTTCCGTCGTCGTGCGCGACCGCAAGCTCGCGACGCAGGATCTCTATCCGCTGTCGCAAACGCCGCTGCGTTTCCTGCTGGCCGAGAAGCTCGACCTCCTGAAAGACACCAAGGTGATCGGCGTCCATCAGGACGACCTCTTCATCAATGTCACGATCGAGGAGAAGCATCCGCTCGTCGGCACCCACAAGCTGATGCTGATGTTCGGCGCGAAAGACACCGAGCTCAAGCAGTGGACGATCACCGACCCGCAGGGCTACGACACGACCATCGCGATTTTCAACGTGGATGCCAAGACGCGCCCCGATCCCTCGCTCTTCAAGATCGACTACACATTGCGGCGCGAGTGAAGACGCACTAAGTCTTTCGTCCGTATGAAGCTCTCCG
>Ga0307505_10000912_pt1 | contig 27416 bp, 18 predicted proteins | sample 23_S_MG_FD_202183 | JGI IMG/M metagenome (GOLD analysis project Ga0307505, IMG submission 202183) | Soil microbial communities from Populus trichocarpa stands in riparian zone in the Pacific Northwest, United States - 23_S | ecosystem: Environmental > Terrestrial > Soil > Riparian zone > Trees... | reverse complement strand
GCAGCCTGAAAATCTGCAAGGTTTAGAAATTCGCTCCACCCCGCGAGAGGAGATGGAGCTTTTTCCGTTGGACACGTTCAGTTACGAATATCCGGGTAAAGAGATCTGGGTCGAGTTCGAGATGCCGGAGTTTACGGCCATCTGCCCATTCTCCGATTTCCCCGACTTCGCCGTCATCAAGCTCAAATACGTTCCCAACGAACGCTGCATCGAGCTCAAGAGCCTGAAACTCTACATCAACTCGTTCCGCAACGTAAAGGTCTTTCACGAGCACGTGATCAATATGATCCTCGACGATTTCGTCGCCGCATGCGATCCGCTGCGGGTGGAGCTCGAGGGAGATTTCCACGTCCGCGGGAACATCAAGACGGTTGTTAGGGCGAGCTATCGCAAGATCCCAGACATTCCATTCTGATCCTTCCGGATCAATTTAGAATTGACAATGCAAAATGTAGAATTACGCGTCAGTGAACTGTTGCCGCCAAGACCTTCGGCTGCGTCTGAATATGTTTGCGGCAGGCGGTGTCGACCAGCCTCTCGATCTCTTCGCGAAGCGCGTCTTCATCGGCGGCGTTCGCGTTGGTGATCTCGGAGATGATTAGGAATTTCGACTTTTCGAGTAAGTTTTGTTCGCGGAAGGAAAGTTTCTTTTCGTGGCTTAGGAACGTGAGCTTTTTGAGAACGTCCGCGGCCTGAAATACATCGCCCGATCGAAGCTGGTCCATGAATTCTTTCGAACGGGTTTTCCAATCGCAGGAAATATCGTCGAAATCGGCCGAGAGGCGAGTGATCAGCTTCTTGCATTGGAGCGAGGTGATCACCGGGCGAATGCCGACGGTCTCGGCGTTGGCGGTAGGGACAAAAATGATCGAATTGTCGTTGAGCACCCGCAGCGAGTAGAAGCTCATTGCGTCACCGCCAATGTGCCTCTGCTGAACACCTTCGACCATACACACACCCTGATTCGGATATGCGACCTTCTGACCGATATTGAGTTCCATCTCGCCCTTTCTCCAACCGGCCACAATGGGTCGGCGTCAGCCGCGCTAACTATCGCGCGATTGCCCAGCAGGTCTGCGAATTCAATCGTACTTTCAGTATAGCACACTGACCATAAGCGGAGAAGAGTTTTGTTCGGGCTGTAAGTCCTTATTCTTCAGGCAGTTCGATGTGGAATGTGGTGCCGCGGCCCAGGTCTGATTCGACCGAAACCTCGCCGCCATGAAGCCGGGCGAGATGTTTGACGATCGCCAATCCGAGCCCGGTTCCGCCAACCTCGCGAGAGCGCCCGCGGTCGAGCCGGTAGAATCGCTCGAAGATGCGCCCGAGATGTTCGGCCATTATGCCTTCGCCCGCATCCGTCACGGAGATCACCGAACGCTCGGGAGTCTGCTTCAGGGTCACCTCGACGCTGCCCGCAGTCCGGTTAAACTTGATCGCATTGTCGATCAGATTGGTCAGCATCTGTTCGAGCCGTCCAAGGTCGGCGCAAACGCGGGCCTCAGGGTCAACATCGTGCGAAAGAAGAATGTATCGATCATCCGCTTTGGCTGAAAGCGAATCGAATATCTCGTCGACCAGATGTCCAAGCCGAACGTGCCCCTTATCGATCGAGACATTGCCCGACTCGATAAGTGACAATTCAAGAATATCCGCGATCAGCACGTGCATACGCTCGGCGTTGCGGCGAATGACACCGAGAAAGCGCCGGTTGTTCTCGGCGTCGTCGATCGCTCCGTCCTCAAGCGTTTCGACGAATGCGATGATCGATGTAAGTGGCGTCCGAAGTTCATGCGAGATGTTCGACAAGAATTCCTGCCTTACTTTCTCGAGCCGCTCGACGGCCGTCACGTCGTAAAAGAACCCGATCGCGTGCCGTCGACCGTCAATTTCGAAAGGAGCGATGTGGATGTCGAATATGCGCTTGTCGGTCGCACCGATCTCGAGTTTCAGGTCGGCGGCCTGCTGCTGGTCGATACAGGATCGAAACGCAGCATGAAGGCGAACGTCGCGAAAGATCTCACTCAGACGCCGATCGTCCAGCGATCCGTTTCCCCGAGCGAACGATGTGTGTGCGGCCTGGTTCGACGCCTTGATCCGCATCGCGTCGTCGACAACAAAAACGGCCTCTCGGGCCGTGTCGATGATCCCCTGAAGTAATTGGTTGGAACCAGAGCGCGGTGCCGAAGGGCGGGACGAAGCTGGAGTCTCGGAAAAGTTCATTTACTCCCGATAAATCTGTAACCGACGCCGACTACGGTCTCAATGCAGTTACCGCACTCGTCCATCTTTTGCCGCAGCCGCCGGATGTGTACATCGAGCGTGCGTGTATCGCCAAAATAACTATAACCCCAGACGTTATCAAGTAACTGCTGTCGGGTCGCAACGCGGCCGATATTCTTGATCAGGTGTTCGAGCAGTGCGAATTCTTTTCGCGTTAGCTTTACGTCCGAACCGTCGCAGGTCACGCGCATGTCCTCGAAATCGACCGTGATCCGCTCATCCTGATACTTGGGCGAGGCGTCCTTCTCAGCTCGCCGAAGCACTGCACGGACGCGGGCGATCACTTCCTTAACAGAGAACGGCTTGACGATATAATCGTCGGCACCGATGTCGAGGCCTGAGATCTTGTCGGTCTCGGACGCCTTTGCCGTCAGCATTATGATCGGCGTCCGCTCCGTCAGCGATTCGCGTCTTAGACGGCGGCAAAGCTCCATACCGCTCATTCCGGGAAGCATCAGATCGAGGATCACGAGCGACGGCGTCTGTTTCTCATCAAGCGCCAGCCGCAATCCCTTTTCGCCCGATTCAGCCACGCTCACCCGAAAGCCCTCACGTTTGAAGTTGTAATGCAGACTTTCGGCGATATCTGCATCGTCTTCGACGATGAGAATGTTTTGCAGCATAGATTTTCCTGATTCCGCAAGCATCAGGCTACGTGGCGAGACTTACACCCGTGTTAACAAAATGTTACCAAAATGTTAATTGAAGCGTCGGTGTAACGAAAGGTCTATGTGGCGCCGAGCGACTTCATCTCGTCTTTCGGCCGAATGATCTCGGCTAGCTTGCCGGTATTCGAGTTGATCTCGCTCCAGGAATCGATGTTTAGTTCGATCACTGCGAGAGCCGCCGTCGGCATCGGTTCGAGGTCGCCGGTCAGATAGCGGATGAATCCTTCCATTCCGGGGTTGTGGCCGACGACCATTGCGGACCCAAAACTGTCGTCGAGTTCGGAGACGGCCTGGCGAAGCGTATTCGGGCTTGCCTCGTAAACTCGGTCGTCGAACCGGATCTCGGCATTGAAACCGGAGGCGTCCTTGACGAGTGTCGCGGTACGGGCGGCCCGCACGGCCGGCGAACTGACAACAACCGACGGAGCGTAGCCGCGGCGGGCCATAACTTCGCCCATAAACGGGGCGGTGTTGATTCCGCGTTCGTTCAGCGGGCGGTCAAAATCGGCGAGCGATGCGTCATCCCAACTGGATTTCGCGTGGCGGAGCAGAAAGATAGTTTTCATTGATGATAATGATCTCGACGGGGCTCACTGTGGGGCTGTCCTAATATCGCCCGTCTTTTTGATTTTGTAAAGTGAAACCGCAAATTGCTACACTACGTAGTAGGTTTTTCATGAAGTCGGACGCCGCACGCACATTTTCGAGGACGCTTCACGCCGTTGTGGCAGTGGCGTTCCTGTTTGTGCTGCTTGTCGAATGGGGCTCGCACAGCCTTGCATTTGTCCATCACGAAGCGGTTTCGGGCATGGCCTCGATCAATGTTGTGCCGACCGAGCATGGCGACCCGTGTAAGACGATGACTTGCTGTGAAGGCCGCGACGACGGCCGAACGGCACCGAATTTCTCACACCATCTAGTCACCTATTTTTCTCAATTTGCGGTCTCGGACCGAAACCTGAGCCTCGGCCATAGTTTCGTCGCCTCTCCGTTTCCACGTGAGGGCGTGCGTCGAATATCCCGGCCAAAAGACCCTTTGCTCCACCCTCCAGAACTTTCCTAACTTGCCTAACGAAACGCGTTCATGTGTGACGCGATCAATGCGCAGATCCGTCTGCGCTTAAACATGGCATTTTCAGACCGCAGCTTGCGGCAACGAAAAAAGGAAAGTTCAAAATGAAACGCAGCTATTTATTGATAATTTCGATTCTGATGCTCTCGCTGGGCATCGCAGCACAATCCAACGGGACTGTGAAGGGCGCCGTCAAGAGTCAGGTCAACGATGCTCCGCTCGCGAACGTCTCGGTGCAGCTTGTACAGATCCGCCGCACAGTCGAGACCGATGCAAACGGCGTGTATGAATTTACCGATGTGCCCGCCGGCCGATACACGATCGTTACCCATATAGAAGGTTTTTCCGATCAGGCCCGCAGCATTGTTGTCGGACCGGGCGGAGCGATAACTCAGGATTTTTCGATGAGCATCCGTTCGCTTCAAGAAGAAGTGACGGTCACGGCAACCGGAACCGAAGAGTCGGTCTATGAAGCATTTCAAACGGTCAATTCGGTTGGCGGTTCGCGCATCGCGGAACAAGCGAACACCGCGATCGGGGAAGTGCTCGAACGTGAATCAGGTGTCGGTAAGCGGTCGTTCGGCCCCGGTACAGGTCGGCCGATCATCCGCGGATTCGACGGCGACCGCGTACTGGTTCTCCAGGATGGCGTGCGGACCGGATCGGTCGGATCGCAGTCGGGCGACCACGGCGAGCCGATCGATACGCTTGCTCTCGAACGGGTCGAGGTGATCAAGGGCCCGGCGACGCTGCTTTACGGCTCCAACGCGATCGGCGGCGTGGTCAACGCGGTGACGAACGACGAAGACGATGCCCACGAAGGATTCCGCGGATTCTTCACCGGGCTCGGAGCGACCAACAATCGGCAGGGCGGCTTTGGCGCCGGGGCCGAGTACGGCTACAAGAACTGGGTGTTCAGCGGCAGCGGCAACCTCATCCGCGAGGGCGATTACCGAACGCCGCTCGGGCAGATCCCAAACTCCGCGTCGCGTTCGTTCGGGGGTAAGTTCAGCGTCGGGTATTTCGCCGACAAATGGTTCGCGGCGGGCGAATTCAACGCCGATAAACGTCGCTACGGTATTCCGTACGCTCCGCTTTTTGAGGAAGGAGCACTCGTTACTACGCCCGACGGCGATCCGTGCGGCGAGGGACACGAAGAGGAAGAGGCGAACGGCGAGGGTGAAGAGCCGTGTCAGTACGACATCTTCGCGATCCAGTCACAGTTCGCTACCCAGCTTCCTGAGGTACCCGAGGAAGCGATCGATCTGCGCATGCGGCGCAACAATTACCGCTTCCGTGGCGGATTCCGCGACATCAACGGGCCAGTCAAACAGGGGAATTTCTTCATCGACTTCACAGACTATACACACGCCGAGATAGAGACGTTTGATGGTGAAGATGAGATCGCGACGACTTTCGATAACGACACGTTCTCGTACCGGGCGATGTTTCAGCAGGCGAAGTACGGAAAGCTTTCGGGACGATTCGGATTCGAAGGCTATCGCCGAAGCTACCTGACCGTAGGGGCCGAGAGTCTGATCGACGGCCGCGTTCGGCAGAACAACTTCGCGGCCTTTACGCTTCAGGAACTCGATCTTGACCGCGTGGCGTTTCAGTTCGGCGGACGGGTCGAGCACAATGGATACGACCCGTCGAGCAATTCTCTTTACAGTGACCGTTCGTTCACCGGATTCTCGGGCGCCGCGGGCGTCCGGTTCCGTTTGTGGGAAGGTGCGTCGTTCGTCACGAACTTCACAACCTCCTACCGAGCGCCGGCACTCGAAGAGCTTTATAACTTCGGTCCGCATATCGGGACCGTGACCTTTGAGATCGGCGATCAGGACCTCAACCGCGAACGTTCGAACGGGATCGAGTTCAGCTTCCGGCAGCAGCTCAACCGCGTCCGGATCAACGGCAGCGTCTTCCACTACCGCATCAACGATTTCGTTTTCCTTTCGCCGGTTGACGACAACGACGACGGCCTGGTCGATGTCGAGGACAACCTGCCGATGTCGGCGTTCGTACAAGACAACGCCACCTTCACCGGGGCCGATGTTTCGGTCGATGTTGATATCGCCAAATGGCTCGGTGCCTATGCCAACGCCGACGTTGTTAAAGCCGAGTTGAAGAACAGCAACGTTCCACTCCCGCGGATCACGCCGACACGGGGACGGTTTGGGCTTGATTTTCGCTACAAGGGGTTGTCTGTTCGTCCTGAAGCCGTGTTTGTGAGCGCGAGAAAGCTCGACGACGTTTTCGTCCTCGAAACTCCGACGGACGGATACGGCCTGTTCAACCTGAACGCGTCGTATTCGCTCGCGAAAGGAACTACTACACACACGTTCTTCTTAACCGGCTCGAACCTCGGCGACAAGCTCTACCGCAATCACTTGTCGTTTATCAAGGACCTCGCTCCGGAACCCGGACGCGGAGCCCGTTTCGGCTACTCGATCCGGTTCTACTAAGGAACATCGAGAAATTGGCGTCCCCCTGTCGGTTCGTTTATACTTCGCGTGAAACGATACTGACAGGGGGATCTATTCTTATGTCCGAGCGCACTCTTTCTTTCTCGACCGCCAACGGCGACACGACCGCTTACGTCGTCGAGCCCGGGAATGACGACAAAAAGGCGGTGATCGTGATCCAGGAATGGTGGGGTTTGAACGACCACATCAAGGACATCGCGAACCGTTACGCCGCCGATGGATTCATCGCTATCGCCCCGGATCTTTATCGCGGAAAGCTCGCGACGAATCCGGAAGACGCCTCGAAGATGATGGGCGATCTTTCGACCGATGACGGCATCGACACGATCAAGAACGCGATCGCCGCCGCGTCCGAAGAACTCGGCATATCGCACTTCGGAATCACGGGCTACTGCATGGGCGGAACGTTCGCTCTGCGTGCTGCATGCGAACTCGAAGGTCTGAGTGCCGCGGCTCCGTTCTATGGAGATGTTCCCGAAGAGGACGTGCTGAAGAATCTGAGAACGCCGACTGTGTTCATCTCCGGCACGAAGGATCAATGGATCAACACGGAAAAGATCGCCATGCTCGAGGACATCACCGAACGTTACGAGCTTCCTCTCCAGTCTTTAAAATACGAAGCCGACCACGCATTCTTCAATAACACGCGGCCGGAGGTGTTTGACGCCGATGCGGCTCAGGATGCCTGGGCAAGGGTCGTCGGGTTCTTTAAGGACAAGCTCTAAATTACATCGACAATCCGTGAGACGGCTCGGCGAACTCGGGTATGAATATCTGACTCTCGCTACGCCGTTTTTTGCGGTCGAGCTTTCGACTGTACATCGCCGCGTCTGCCCGGTTGATCGAATCCTCGAGACAACTGATGTCCGCGAAATCCGTAAAGCCCCACGAGACGCCGATGTCGATCGGCTCGGCAATACCGTCGATCATAACTCCGGTGAGATCACGTTCGAGTTTCGTCATACGCATCGTGGCCATCTCAGCATCCATGCTGATCATGATGACGAAGAATTCATCGCCGCCCCATCGGAAGATCAGGTCCTCGGCTCGGATGATGTCGCGGATCACTTTTACCACCGAACGGATCGCCGAATCGCCGACGCTGTGTCCGTAGCGGTCGTTGATCCACTTGAGATCGTCGATGTCGAAAAACCCGACGCAGCCTGAGGTTTCGGTATTCTCCGAGCCTTGCTTCTTTACGAAGCCGTAGAAAGCGTGCCGGCTGAAGGCGGCCGTCAGCGGATCGGTATGTACAAGTTCTTCCAGTCGTTTGTTCGCGGTCTCGAGACGCTCATGGGCCGAGCGAGCATCAGATAGGACCTTCTCAAGAAGAACGATCACCATCCCTGCTCCAAGCGTCGTCTGTAGAACCAGATCGACTATCGAGTTGTAAACAAGAAAGCTGGTATCGAACGCCACGAACTGACTCGATGTATACACGGCCGAGTAGAGAAAGAAATTCAGCGCAAGGGCTCCGAGCCCGACGTGCATCACCTTCCAGCCAAACGTACGAACCGCCGACTTTCTCAAAGCAATGAAAGAAGCCGCGAAGAAGCCGCTCATTGCCAGTGAGTGGATCGCGTAGATGTGATTGAACTCCGACGAGAGCATGGGCAGGGCTATCGCAAGGCCAAGGAACGGCACAAAATAAAGCTCATTCCGGTGTTTTAGCTCCCACCCGGTCTCCATGCTTCGGCAGCCCGAAACCAGAAGGAACCCGAAGATGTACTCGCCGAGGAAATAGTACGTGAAGAGAAGAGAACCGAACGTCTCGTACTCAAACCCGAGCCGCAAGCTTATCAGCGAGAACGACAGGCACAGCCAGGCGATGGTCCAGTACTTAAGTGCGGTCAACCGAAGCGAACGGCTGAGCAGCAGGCACATTACAGTGACCACAAAGACACCGTTGAGTTGAATAATAAGGCCGATCTTTGAATCCATTTAACAGACGAGGAGACGGCAAAAAGGCTTAGACAGGCGGGATCGATGCGAGAAATGTGGAAGGAGGGAATCGCACAAACAGTTTAAACAACCGAAAGGCCGTTGTCTAGCTTTTTTTTGTGAGTAGATCGGTTAGCTCGGCCGGCGTCGGAAGGGCGGTCCTGGCCCCGACCGCCCTGCACTTGAGCGAGGCAACGGCGTTCGCGTTCCGAGCACTTTCTTCGACCGATCCGCCGTTGATCAGTCCGTGAAGGAATCCGGCACGGAAAGAATCGCCAGCGCCGGTCGTGTCCTTGCATCCGCCCGGAACCGGAAAGCCGGGAGTTTCGATAAACTCGCCTCCGCACAACAGCAGCGAACCATTCTCGCCGCGCGTGATGCCGATGACAGGCGAACCGAATCGCGCCTGCATCGCTTTCAGTGCGTCGCGGTGGTCCTCCAACCCGAACATCCGCCGCGGCAATTCGGCGGAGGTGATCAGAATGTCCACCAACGGCAGCAGGTCTTCCAAACCCGGAAACATATTGTCGAGATCGATCGAGACGATCGTCCCAACCTCGTTTGCCCTCCGCGCGAGAGCTATGCACGCAGCCGTGTCGTGCGGAGTGATGTGCAGAACCTTCGCCCGCTCAGAGATCTCGATCGCAGCTTCCTCAGCCAAATAGGTTAGCTTGGCGTCGCGCTTCCAGATCACGGTCCGCTCGCCTGAACCCTCATCAATTACGATGAATGCGATCTGCGTCTGCGCGCCCCCGATAGTTTCGGCAAATGAGACATCGACACCTTCGGCTCGAAGCGATTCAATTCCGAATACACCAGCCGCGTCGTCGCCGAATCGGCCCGCGTAGCACGTCTTCGACCCGAGCCGCTGCAGCCCGACCATCGCGGTCGCGATCTCGCCGCCGGCCATCTGCGAATAGTCGATCAGCTCGACCTTTGAATTGAACGCGGGATACCGCGGGACGCGAATAAGAAAGTCGACCGCGTTGGTGCCGAACCCGGCTGCGTCAAACTCGCGATCTTTGGCTAAACGAAAAGGAAAGTCCATGGAGAAACTTAGTGCAAACACAAGTTGTACAAAATCGGGCGCGAAGCGTCAAAATGCCTTGCACAATAGCGCTTCACACGCTAGATTTGTTAGCAAACACATTTTGCTGTTTTGATCGATTTTTCACGCCCGGAAGAATAAATACGAATCTGGAGTTTAACCGAGAATGCCGACGTCTAACTGTCCCGAATGCGAAGAAGAAGTATACGTAGATGCCGATACAGAACAAGGCGACCAGGTGAGCTGTGACGAATGCGGCGCCAGCCTGATCGTCGTCGGCCTTGACCCGATCGAGCTTGACCTTAAGACGGAGTCGGACGACGACGACTTCAAAGATGACGATTACGATTCGGGCGGCGATCTTTATTGATGAGCCGACGAACTAGTTGGAAGTCCCGGGCTTGTATGACAACCGGTTTTGCCGGACCTGCAAGCCCGGCCTTGCTTCGATCTTTACCCGCCGTTCTGCTTTTGTTTCCGCATCGGTCGGATAGAAAGCGATCGCGTACGATGCCGTCAGTTCTTCGGCCAATGCGTCGAATATCCGGTCAAAATTAGATTCGTTCGCCGCGATGCTTATGCCGCCGGTCCGCTCGGAAATACCGCTTGCCTCGAGCGGCGTCGTTATCCGTCGCCCTTCACGTTGCAATCGGGAATAGGAAGGAAGCAGCACTGAGAATACGCTCGTTTCCGAATCGTTTGCACGCTCTATCACCGTCGAAGGCGAAACGACGTCGCCGACCGGAAATCCGTCCGTGATCAGTATCACGGCACGCCGCGGTAGTTGGTTCCTGATCGACTTCGGCGAACGCTTAGCGATCATCCTGACCGCCTGATCTACCGCGTCGTATGCGTGGGTCGATAGGCCGTCCTGATCTCGTTTGAGCTTCTTGAAAGCCTGCTCGATCTTGTCCGGCCGGTTCGTGAAATCCAGTGCGGTCTTGACCTCCATCGCGAAAGCGACCACCGCAAAGTGCGATTCGTAATCGGCGAGACGTTTGACGAACCTGTCCATCGCCATCCGAAGCCGCTCAAGCTCGGGTTCGGTCATACTTCCCGAAACATCCAGGGCGAACACGAGCGACAGCGGCCGCCCGGCATCGCGTTTCTTGATCGGCTGGAAAAAGTCGATAGCCCGTTCTTTCCCGTCTTCGAACACTCGAAAATCTGATGCGGCCAGGCCGCGTACGGGTATTCCCTTGCCGTCCGTGACAGACACCTCGAACGACGCAAGATCTGTATCGATCCGGATCTCGCCGTTATCCTTCTGCGCAAAATTCGTTACTACGCAGCAAAGAATTGTCAGGAGCGCGGCGGCCCAGGTTCGTCGGTATCGGGTGCAGGACATCATTGAAGCTTGTATGGACATCCTCGAATTCAGCGGTTTAGGTCATTCTGACCGATTTTTCGCAAATTGAATAGCCAGAATGATGTATCCGGACCGGGACGTTCAAATTTTCGATGCATATTTGCTCGCTCGCGTTGATTTCCATGCTTGGCACGGCGCTTGTAACAGGTCTCGCCGGAGCATCGCGGACCGCATAACCCGATGCTAGCTCACCAACCATGAACGAGGCGGAATTTACAAAACAGGATTGGCGATCGGGCCTGCTTCGGTGGACGGTAATAACCGTTGCCGGAGCTATCGTTTGTTTTTCGCTCGTTGAACTTTTCTTAAGTGAGTTTTCAAAGATCGCTACTCTCGGCGTTGCCGCGCTTGTCTCGGTCCTAATTGCACAGTTCGATCTTTCGATCCCGCGGAGCAAAGCTACATTTTATCCTAAGACGGTATTCGCTTTTTGGGGTATCGCAACGCTCGGGATCTTCGGCGGTGTCTTTCTCGCTCTCGCTTCCTCCATCGCGAGTCGGCCGGACCTCGCCGAAGATCGCCGAGCCTGGGCGTACGGAGCCGCCCGCGATCTCGTCTGCGCGTTTGCGGCGGGGATCGCTTTCCACCTTTCGGTCGGATCATTTCTCGACGCCCACAATACGGTTTTGGCGGGACGCTTCCTGATCCCCAATGAGGTCGTCTTCGCTTCGTGTGCAATGGCACTAGTTCATTTCGTTGCCGGAGCCGTGATCGATCTGCTCGAAGCGAAATTCTCCGGCACCCGGATCGACGCTGCCGCGATCGAACGACTTGTCACAGCTCCGTCGACCGGACATCTCGTGAGCCTTGCGGTCGCGATCGTACTGTTTCTAACCTTCAATCACTTCGGCATCGAGTTCGGCCTTGTTCTGCTTCCGCTGGCCATCGTCGCGAATGCAGCATATAAGATCCACATCCGCAGTCTCGATCAGAAGACGAAAGAGATCCTCGAAGCGTCGCGGATCCATCTCGCAACGGTCGAGGCGCTCGCGACCGCTATCGATGCACGCGATCAGGTCGGCGTCGGCCACGTTCGCCGGACTCAGATCTATGCAGTCGGACTCGGCCGGTTGATGGACCTTTCCGAAGGCGAGATCGACGCGCTTCGAACTGGTGCACTGCTTCACGACATCGGCAAACTCGCCGTGCCGGATCACATTCTCAATAAGCCCGGCCGACTGACGCAGGCCGAGATGGAGAAGACCAAGATCCATTCGTCGGTCGGTGCGTCGATCCTTGAAAAGGTCGGCTTCCCGACGCCGGTTGTGCCGACCGTAAAGTATCACCACGAATTCTGGGACGGCAGCGGATACCCCGAAGGCCTGCGCGGAAGCCAGATCCCGCTAACCGCGCGGATCCTGGCTGTAGCCGACGCTTTCGATACTCTCCGCGGCGCTCGGCCATACCGGCCGGCGATCTCAAGAGAGGACGCGTGCAGCTTCCTTCGCGCCGGATCGGGTTCGCAGTTCGATCCGAAACTCGTGGATCTTCTCATCAGAAACCTTCGCACCTTCGAGGAGGAGATCGCCGCAGAAGGGCTCGAATATGACGCTGAGGGCGAAGCGCTTCAGTTCGGCACCGAGCGAACGGATTACGTCGAGCAGATCAAGCAGGCGAATCGTGAGGTGTTCACGCTCTATTCGCTTGCCCGCGAGTTCGGCGCGGCGATGTCGCTCGACGACACAATGTCGCTCTTTACTCGAAAGGTCGCTGAGTTCGTTCCGTACGAAGCTTGCGGGGTTTTCCTGCTCGACGATACGCGTGAATTCGCTTCGGCCGCTCATCTTGCAGGACCGAAGTCCGATGTCCTCGCCGGCAAACACATTCGCGTGGGTGAGGGAGCGACCGGATACGCGCTCAAAAAGAACAAGAGCGTCGAGAATGTCGACCCGACCCTCGATCTGCTTTTCTCGGCACCCGACGGAGCAAGCGAGTTCAAGACGATGATCTCTCGTCCGCTGGTGGCAGAAGACAAGGTGATCGGAGCCATCTCGCTCTATTCGGGCGATCTGGACCGCTACGAGGACGAGCATATCAGGCTGCTCGAGACCGTATCCAAGATCGCGGCGGATGCGATCGCCAAGTCGCTCCTTCATGCCGAGGCCGCGACAAATGCGATGACCGACCCGATCACCGCCCTGCCGAACGCGCGTGCCTTGCGGCTGGAGTTTGATAAGGAAGTAAAGCGTGCGGTCCGCAACGATTCGTCGTTCCAGATCCTGATGCTCGACCTTGACGGTTTCAAGGCGGTGAACGACAACTTTGGCCACAAGCTCGGCGACCAGTTCCTGACCGCTCTCGGCGGCGTGATCCGCAACGAGCTTCGCGACTACGATTTCCTTGCTCGCTATGCGGGCGACGAGTTCGTCGCACTGATTCCCGAGACCGACGGTGATGGGGTCAAGGAACTTTGCAAACGTATCGAGGCGGCTGTCGATGGTTTTGGTATCGAGGTCTCGCCCGGCGAGTTTGCGAAAGTCGGTGTCAGCATCGGTTCGGCGGCTTATCCGGCACACGGAGAATCGTTCGATCAATTGATCATCTCGGCGGACAAGGCGATGTATACCGAGAAGGCTCGTCGTAAACAGCGGATCGCACCGGCCACGCGGCCCGTGGATGTCAGGGCGCTTCTTACCCCGCCGCCGACCGCCGAAGAGTATGTGCCGCTCGGCTCCGATCTTGGCGATCTTGCCGACGGCGGGTTTGAGCACCGGCCGCATCTTTCCAACGAGATGCTTGTCGTGGAGTTGGACGAGACACACGTGATAGCTACGTCCAGTATCAATTAGTTTCAGCTAAGGGCGGTCAAGGTGGGCCCGCCCTCGTTTCGGATCGTGTTCGGTATACGGTTGTGCGGCCGTCGGACACGGTCCGAAACACTTTTAAAAGGCTTGTGAAAAGCGGAAGTGGATCTGGCTCTTGGGAAGGTGATAGAACGCGCTCGGGCCGGCCTGCTGCGGAATGACGAATGACGGCGGATTCAACAGAAATCCGTAATCGATCCCCGCTTCACCGCCGACCGGCGTTTTGATCCGCAGCCCGAGCCCGACCGTGTGCGTCCAATGCGCACGAAGGTTTCGCCGAACGACCTCGCCATCGGGGATCTCCTCGCGGCTGAACATATCCTTCACACTTCTAAAGACATTTCCACCGTCGTAGAAGGGAACGATGCGCACGAACTCCGACAACGGTATCCGGGCTTCAAGATTGATGACGGCCAGGGCGTTTCCACCGAACGGAACCGTGAAAGGGTCGAGAAACACCTGCTCGCCCTGCTCGTTGAAGAAATCCCCTTCAGGGACGACCACTACGCGTGGGCCGGCGGATTCGAAATCGAATCCCCGCAGAGTGTTCGATCCGCCTCCAAAGAACCGCTCGCTGATAGGTAATATGCCGTTCAGGCCGGGGTACACGGTTTCGTCGAAACGATCGCCCCCGGCGAAGACGTTCGCCAGGCCGAGTATCGCCCGAGCCGCGACCGTCGTCTCGTACTTGAACGTCTTGAATGTGTAGTACTTGTTCACCGAAACCTGAAACTTGTTGAACCCGACATTTGCTCCCAGAACCGGAACCGAGACGTTGTACTCCGCCGTTATATAACTGCCCGTCGTCGGGTCTCCGGCATTGTACTTGCACGGTTCTTCAACGTCGCCGCGGGCGATTATGTCGAGGATGCTGTATTTTGCGTTGCAGTTTTGCCGCGTGTCGCGAACGAATGTAGCTCCGAAACCCGAGATGCGGATCCGCGAATCGGGTTCCAGAAGGTCCTTGATCAGCAGGCTGCTGATCTTGAAAAGCCGGACATCCTCGAACCGGTACCGGAAGAAAACGATGCTGCGGTCTTTCAGGCTCAGGGTCCGGTTCGTTTCCGCCGTGATCGATATCCGGTTAAGCGTCGGGTCGCCAGCGTCGTTGCCGAATTCATCCACCGGATTTCCATCCTCATCCAGCCGTTGTACGATACCGAACGTGCCCTGATCGAACGCCGAGCGGAAGAATCGCGTGACCGTCGTATCGCGTTGGTACCCGCCTGAGATCGTCAACGGAGCGAACCGATTTTCGCCATCGCGGATGAATCGCGGGTTGATGAAGTCGACCTGAAACAACTGCTGCCGCTGTGAGGCGCGAAGCCGCGCACCACCCTGCCACAGGTTTCCGAACAGGTTAAAGTGGCGAAGATCTACGAATCCGCTCGCACCGAGATCTGTCGAAACGCCGCCGCCGTAGGAAAGGATCCGGGCGGCCTGCTCCTGCACGTTTACGATCACGTCAACGTTGCGCCCGCCGTCGGGGCGGTCTCCGGCCGGCTGCGTGCGGATCTGCACCTGCGAGAAGACGTCGCTCGAGTAAAGATTCTGCTCGCTCGAATAGACATCGGTCGAACGCAGCAATTGGTCTTCTTTGATATTGAGGGCTTTCCTGATCGCTGCTTCCTTGGTCTTTTCGTTGCCGGCTATAAGAATGCGGCTGATGTAAACCGGCCGGCCCTCGTTGTCGATGTTGTAGATGATGCGCGACCGGACAGCACCGGTTGTCGGGTCAACGCCCAGTTCGTCGAAGGAGATCGAGACGGACGCGTCGAAGTATCCGCGATCGGAATAGTACGCCGCGAGCTTCCGCTGGCCGTTGCGCGTCCTGGCCCGCGAGACGTTTTTGCCCGCTATTGCCGGCAACTGAGCTTCGAGTTCCGCATCGCTGAAGGCCGTGTTTCCGCGAACCTCGACCTCGGTCACGACCGTCGGCGACCCTTGTTCCACGACGAACGTAATGATGAGATTCTCGCCGTCGGGCGACACACCCTGGTTGACCCGTACCGACGCGTCGCGATATCCGAGTTCGCGCAAAAGGGTGCCGACGGTGGCCGCGTCGTCTTCCAGCAGTACGGCGCTTGTATATCCGCGGCCGTATCCGAACAGCGGGACGATCCCGAGGATGTTGGCCTCCTGCGATTCGAGCACGCCCTTGATCTCGTCGATAGTGAACAGCGTGGTTCCGGTCAGGCGGATGTCGGTCAGCTTCAACTGACGGTCGAGATCGGCGACATACTTGATCGCAACCGTCTTGTTTTGCAGGTCCCCACTCGAAAGCGCCGAACACAGGAACTCCGTTTCGTTTCTCAAGGAAGTTCCGTCGACGTCGGTCAGCGGCGGTTCGGTCGAGCATACCGATCGCACGTTCGCGAAGAAATATCCCTGTTCCTGAAAATACGTCTCCAGCCGGCGTTCGCCCTCGATGATCGCGGCAAAATCGACGGTGCCCTCGCGGATGACAGGCAACAGGCGGTTCCTTGTGCTGGAGCCGACCTTCTCGCCTTCGGCTTCGACGGACACCTCGACCGTGGGTCCCGTTCGGCCGGTCACTGAAAGCGAAATGGTGTTTTTCTCGGCGTCATAGACGACGCGCGGTTCATCAAGCTGCGGGGCGAGAAAGCCTTCATCCCTCAAGGTACTCTTGATCCGCTCCTCATCAGCACGCAGCTTCGCCAACGTATATTTTTCGCCGACGTTCAGCTTCAATTCCGACGCCAGCAGAGCCTTGTCGATTCCCTGGACGTCGATGTCGAACCGTTCCACCGTCGCCTGAGCGTTCGGCTTTACGGTGAACGTCACGGCGACCTCGGTCTCGTTCACAAGCGGCTGGGACGACGAATCGACCTCAGCTCTAAAGAAGCCGCGTTCACGAAGATACTCGAGGATCGAACTCGCGTTGCTGTCGAGCGTGGATTCGGAGACGGCCGTTCCCGGTTCGAGGATGTCGAGCCGAAGCAGCAGCTCCTGTTCGGTGACGCCGCTCTTGTCGCCTTCCGCGATCTGAACGGCGACCCGCTGGGCACGCGTTTTGCGGCGGATGATGAAACGAAGATCGACGCCATCCGCGCCCGATTCGCCCGCCTCGACGACCGCCGACGTGATCTCACGTGTGTTGTAAAGCCGCTCGATCGCGTCGCGCACCTTCACCGCCTGGTAGAGTTCGCCCAGGGCCTGGCGCGCGATCGTCCGGAATTGTTCGACGGCCGAGATGTCGCGATCGACCCCCGCGAACGTGATCGTCACATCGCGGATCCGTCGCCCCTCGAACTGCGATTGTCCGGCGGCCATCACAACGAAGCAGAGCACCGTCGCAAATATTGCGGCACTCGAAAATATCGATCGAATTTTGAACGTGCGTCCCGGCACTCTAAACAGATCGTTCCCCTAAAAACGCCTTCGGAATCTGACTTCCAGGCTAAAATTATCGCGGTTTCGTGTAACGTTGCTCAGGCTTCGTTGTTCGTACTGAGCAACCACAGATAGACGGTTCGAGACGCGGTACTCGAGCGCGAGCACCTGATTTTGGTCTTGTGAAAGGTTCGTCGCGTACGTCACGCGAAGGTTGTTGTTTATCTGCCGCCCGACCGTCAACCGTGCGGACGGGTTCAGCCGCTCGCCGGTGATGATCGGGTCGATCTCAAAGACGTTCAGGCCGAAAAGTTTGTCCGTAGCCTTTCGCACCGGCTCGTTGATGATCGAATCGGTCAAAACCTCGGCCGCCGTGTTGATGCCCGTCTGGGCGAAGCCTGGCAGGCCCGCGTCGGTGTTTGACAGGTTCCCGGTCGTTATCAGCGACAGGACGTCCTGCGACGGCAACGCCGGGCTTGAGCGAACATTCAGAGCAAGCGTTTCCGTTTCCACTAGGCTGCCGTTGAAATTGACGAAGATCTGATAGCCCTGGATCTCCGTTTCCGCCTGAAGATTGAGGATCGGCTCAATGGCCGTGTCCGGCGGAAACTCGAGCACGCCGCGTTGAATGTCGTAGCGGTCGCGGCGGAAGAAGAGCACGCCGCTGTTCGCCGTGATGCGGCCGGAGATCTGCGGATTGTCGGTCGTACCGGTCAGCCGAAGCGAAACGGAAGCCGTCAGGTCGGCGATATTATTTTGAACGACGAGTGCGTCGCGGCCTTCGATCGTCAGGTCGAACCGCGGTGCGAGCAGCGACGATGGTCCGCTCGTAATACTTCGGCCGCTCCGGCCGCCGACGATGTTCGCAAGCTCGATGTCGCGCGTATAAAGTGCCTTGCGGGCGCGAATGTTTCCCGCGATCTGCACAAGCAGATTCTCGTTCAACCGCCGCCCCGAAAACTCGAGCCTTGCATCGCCCGTCGTAATGAAATCTTCCGGCAGCGGGACCGTGATGTTCGTGCCGTCAAGCGCCACGCGGAACGAATCGACCGTCAGGTTGTCCCGAAGGAGCACGCCGCCCGTCGCGGTAAACTTGCCGCCGCCAAGGTAACCTTCGGCCGAATCGATCTGGGCCTGGTTCGAGGCGAAAAGTATGCGGCCCTTCAAACGATCGAACGTCAGCCGGCTCGACCCTATGAACGCCGCGACCGCCGCGTTCTCCATATTCGCCGTACCCGTAAGCCGCGCGTTCATGTTCACACCCGAAACACGGACCGAAACCGTCGCGTAGCCGCCGAAGAACGTATCGCTCGTCGCGACCTGCGGCACCGCGTTCAGCAGTGCGAGGTTGACCCGGCCTTCGAGTGCAAGGCTATTGACACCCGCGTCGGTCAGGGCCTTTACACCCGTCACCGTCAGATTGGTTCCGCCGCCTGAAAACTTCGCCGATTGGAAATTGATCTCGCTCGGCGAGAAAGCGACGACCACTGGCTCGGCGGCTGAGAGCGGAGTGTCCTGGATCTGCAGATCGAGCCGCGTGAACCGGGCCGTGCCCGTCAAACCGGCGGTCGAAAACTCACGCTCGCCCTGATCGTTGATCCGCGAAAGATTTCCGCCGAATTCGACCACGCCCGTCCCGACCCCGCTCAGCGGAATGCCGCGAAGCTGCGGCACCAACGCGAAAAATGGGCCGAGCGGACTGTTGTCGAGCACGTGCTCAACCCGAAACGGCATATCGTCGTTGCCGAAATTCACCGTTGCGCTGACCACCTGCGGACGGCCTTCGAGCGTTGCTGTCAGGTCCGCGGTCAGCACCTGTCCCGTCGTTGTGCCCTTGAACTCCACCGTGCCAAACGAATTTTCGTTCACCACAACATCGCGTCCCGTGCCGGAGAAATTGATGTTGAAAGTGTTCGGCCGATCGGTTTCGCCGACAGCCTTTGCGGTGAAATCCGCCATGCCGCCAAAGGTTGGGATCGCGCTGTTCTCAGGCAGGAACGCGAGCGCAAGGGGCAGCGGAACGCTCTTGCCGTTGAGGTCGAGATCGAACGCAGTCGTTGAGCGGTCGTATGTGCCGCGAGCACTTACGAAGCCCTCGCCGATCTTGATATCGCCTTCCTGCAACTCTATCCGCGTGCCCGAGAAAACGGCCTTTGCTCTCAAACTGTCAAACGTTTGTCCCGCAACCGAACCGCTCGTCGAGGCGATATTTATCTCGCCTTGCGACGCGTTCGGCAAGCCTGTCAGATTCACGGAGCCGCTCGTGGTGCCGGTAAAATCTCGTAGCCGGGCCGGCAGATCGACGGGCAAGGCCGCAAGCAGATTCCCCGCGTTCACGTTCGTGAGCGTCGCCTGAACGCTCGTGTTGTCCACGCCGCCCGCCGGAGCATTGACTGAGAACGCGATAGTTCCGCCGCCCGGTTCACGGAGCATTCCGTTGCGAAGCTCGGTCCCCAGCGGCGAGACGAATACATCCGTCTCCACCGAGCCGACCTCGCGCCCGCGCAAACTCAAAGACGCTAGCGTCGCCTTGCCATCGATCGTCGGATCGGTCAGATTCCCCGTCAGCTTTCCGTTGAACGCGAGCGTCCCGGCTACGCCGACCTGCAGCGAATCCAACTGCTCTTCGAGCGCTGGCGAAACACCGAGCACGCGGACGAGCCGTTCGATCTCCGTCGCGTCGGTCGAGTTCAATGCTAGGTCAAGATTCGAATCGTCGTTTCGCAGGTCGAACCGCCCAGTCGCGGTCAGTTGGCTGTTAGTTGTATTCAGCCGGGCGGTGTCGATATTGAACAGCCCGCTCGTCGCCGTCACTTTCACACGGCCGTTTACCGGCACCGTCCCGCGAGTCCCGTCGCCGGCGTTCGCGGTGATGTCGGCACTGATCGATCCCGACGTCGAACGGACATTCGTCCCCGCGAAAGTGATGTCTGCCCGGCCCGTCGTGCTTCCCTCGAACGGGAACACGCGGCCGCCTTGGAGCGCGACGAGCTTTGAAAGATCAAGGTTCGTAAAGTCGGCGTTTATTCGCGACTCGTTCTGTTCGCTGAACGCGATGCTTGCGGTGCCGTTGACCGATCCGTTCATCACCGCTGCCGTCAGTTCGGTCAGATCAGCCCGATCATTCGAGACGTTCACCTTCGCCGACGCGTTGCCGAGCGGGATCGACCCGACGGTGCCGCCGCCGATGCTCATATCAGCGCTGGCCCGATATCGGCCCGACGGCTCGACAACAAAGATCGGCTTCTTGATCTGGACGTTCTCGAGCTTGCCGCCGCCTTCGATCAATTCGTTGCCGCGAAGGATCACGTCGCCTGCATCTATGTCGTCCGAAAACCCGGAGACAGTCCCCTGCCGGATCGTCAGCCGAACGCCCGCGATACTCAGATCGCCTAACACCGCACCGCCGCCTTCGATGCTTGCGATCCGCATCCGATCCATATTGACCAGCGTCTTTGCCGCGTCGTCTTCGATCACGACCGACGGAGCGGATGCTCCTGTGATCCGGGTACCTGCTGCATCCACGTTTGCTGCTGTCAGATTGTCCAGCCGCACGCGCGTGCCGGTGGCCGTATCAACCAACTCAAACTTGCTCGCGCGCAGATTCGACGCTCGGTTGTCTTTCAGCCTAGCTGCCTTTGCAGAGATTCCGTCCAACTCGACTGTCGTCGAACCTTTTGAATCACGCACCCGAAGATTGCTCCCCTGAAGTCCTTCGAGGCGATAGTCCGGCGTCTTCATCGAACCGGCCGTCGCCGAAGAACTGTTCAAGTGCGTCATGCCGTCCTTTGTCGAGAACGTCACGTTGCTCGCGTTTAATGAATCGAACTCTGTTTCCGCGATCGAGAATTTCTGAGCCCGGCCGCGTCCGCCGCTCGCCGCGAGTTGCCGGTCCTTATACTCGGCGACCGCGTCGCTGACGAACAGCCCGACTATCGACAGCCCCTTCGATTTTGCCGCGACCGCCTGCAGCTCCCCGACCCATCGAAAATCCGATCCCGTACCGCGGACGTTTCCGGCAAGTTTCGGAAATTCGACGCGGAAATCTTCGAACGTCAGCAGCTCGGCGATCGCCGTACCGTTCGCTTCATAATTTGAGTTCGTTCCCGCGACGGTCGCCGCGACATTCACTCCCTTCAGATAAACACCATCGGCCGCCAGCGCGTCCGATTCGACCCGGCCGTCGACGTTATAGTTCTCGCCGGAGCCCGTCACGCGGCCTTTGAAATTCCCGACCCCGCGAAGCGTCGCGCCTAGCGGAAAGATCGTCGAAGCCTGCGTCAGGTCGACGCTCGATTCGATGTTGAGGTCGTATCGGAATTCTTTCCAGTCCGACAGCCGTCCGTTCATCACCGTCTCGCCGATCGGCGTCTCGATCCGCAGTTCGGAAATGTCCGCACCCGTCTCGTCCGCGATCGCCTTCGCACGCAGCGAGATGTTGTCGAGCCTGCTTTCCTGGTAGGTGAACGAGGATTCGGTCGAGGTCAGATCGAGACGGTATCGTCGCGGCGTCGTCGGATCTTCCCAGCTTTCGGGGTCGAGAAAGAACTGGATATTATTCGCGTCCGCCCCGATAGTCCGCCGCAGGTCGCCGAAATGCACGAGGCTGTCTCGCAACTGGAACCTGACCGAATCGTATTTCAGGCTGATCCGCGACGCCCGCTCATCCTGCACGAGATTCGCAAAGTTTGACCGTCCATTCTCGTCGTACTTTACCCATACCTCGGCGCCCCAGATCTCAGTCGAATCGACCTTGATATCGCGCGTCGTCTGCCACGCGAAAAGGTTGTCAATGGAAAGTCCGATCCGCGCGTCGCGAATAAAGCCGAGCTTTTCGCCGGACGTTCGGTCGTTGAATGTCGCGTTCTTAAGGGTTAGTTCCAGCGGGCTGAGCGTGAGGTGAAACTCGTCGGCGGTAAAGTCGATGCCCATGTAGTGCATCTTGTCGACGAACTGCCCCTTGATGATCGAATCGGCCGTGCCGTACCTAAACAACACCACCGACAACAGCCCGAGCACCACGATCAGCACACCCACGCCCGCAGCGAGCAACAGTGCATTCCGCCGCTTCACCCACCGCCGCCTCGGCTTTGGTTCCTCTGCCGGGGGAGTCTCTTCAGGTTGTTCCAGGTCTTCGTCCTGCATCGCTGCCAATTGGAGAGAGCAACGTCATTCGTTCGAGGTCGCGGCCAACAAATGCTTCGGGCTTTGCCCGCCTATTTGCGGAAAGGCTCTGCCTTTCCGTGGCCTTTGGAATGAGGTAAGGCGGCTATGCCGCCGACTCTCTCGATCCGCGGCGGCATAGCCGCGAGATCGGTTCGAACGATATCAGAAAAGCTCAGCTTTTCCGCAAATAGAGCGGCCGAGCCGCCGTCAAATATCAAAGAGGAACCGACTCGACTATCTCGAGTCCGAACGCTTCGATCGCATTTACTTTCGGGGGATGATTCGTGAGGAGACGGATCTTGCTTACACCGAGATCTTTCAATATTTGGGCGCCGATCCCGTGGTCGTGTAGCTTTCCGTATCCAGTTTCGCGTTTCGCCGTCTGAAAATCAATGCCCCGCTCCTGCATCAGCGAATATGTTTTTAGCTGATTTACAAGATCAAGATTGTTCTCCCGCTGACGCAAGTAAAGGATCACGCCGCGGCCGGCCTCCGAAACCTTTCGCATCGACGATCTCATCGCCTCCGACGCCTCGCCGAGCGTGCAGCCAAACATTGCGAATGTCACATTCTCCGTCTGGACCCGCACCAGCACGGGATCATCCGACGAAACATCGCCCGTCACTAAGGCCACGTGCGTCTCGCCGTTCATCTCGTTTTCGTAAACCACCGCTCGAAACTCGCCGTACTCGGTCGGCAGCGGCGTCTCGACCACACGCCGAACGAGCATTTCCTTTTCGATGCGGTATCTGACCAGATCGGCGACGGAAATTATCTTCAGGTCGTGTTTCTCGGCAAAAACCTCAAGCTCCGGCATTCGGGACATCGTCCCGTCGTCGTTCATGATCTCGCAGATCACAGCCGCTGGCGTCAGCCCCGCGATCCGCGCGATATCGACGCTCGCCTCTGTCTGCCCGACACGAACCAGCACTCCTCCACGCTTCGCCCGCAGCGGAAACACGTGTCCCGGCCGGGCGAGGTCCGAAGGCCTCGTTTCCGGGTTCACCGCGGTCAATATCGTATGCGCACGGTCCGCCGCCGAGATGCCTGTCGTCACGCCCTCTTTCGCCTCGATCGAGATCGTAAACGCCGTGCCCATGCTTGACGTGTTGTCGACCGTCTGAGGATGCAGATTAAGCTCGTCCGCGCGGTCCTCGGTGATCGGCATGCAGATCAGCCCCCGGCCGTGTATGGCCATAAAACTGATGATCTCCGGCGTCACCTTCTCAGCCGAGCACACCAGATCGCCTTCGTTCTCGCGGTCCTCGTCGTCGACAATAATGATCATCCGCCCCTGCCGAATGTCCTCGACAGCAGACTCGATCGTTGAAAGAGACATTCCTTCTCCCGCGCGAGCGAAACCCGCAAACCCTTGCATTTCAATCAAGTTTAGCCAAAAGGCGGAAGCAATGCCAATGATTTCTGACCGCAAAGCCGATCCGCGGGAAAATATGTGGAATACGATTTGCACCAGACACAAAATGTGACCGGTTTTCGAACAGGATCGGTTCGGAATTGCGAACTGTGGGGGGTAGTGAAATGGAGTTTAATGAGAATTTTGTTATTGCGATAATTCTTCTCGTGATTCTAGGCATCGGCCATGCGATCGCCGGTCAAACGGACAGGGTTGCCCCGATCCCCGGCGATGCGATCGTCTGGCAGCAGGTGGATATCACGTCTCGTGACACGCTACGTGGTCCGGCGAGCGACGGCCTCGCTCCGGCTCTTGCGAAGGTCAAGCTTCTCGGGAAGCAGCCCGGCGGCAACAACTTGAAGTACCGCGTCGAGGATGCAAACGGTCGTGAATGGGTGGTAAAGATCGCGGATGAGTCGCAGGCTGAAGTTGCCGCGAACAGACTGTTGTGGGCGATCGGTTACCGCACTGAGATAGACCAGATCGTACCTCGTATCAGTATCGACGGCATCGGCAACTACAACAACGCCCGGTTCGAGGCTCGGGCGAAGGAGATTAGTCGCGGAGAACGATGGAGCTGGACGAATAACCCGCTAGCGGGCACCAAGGAGTTTGACGGAATGCGATTAATGATGGCACTCGTCAATAATTGGGACCTTAAAGATGATAACAACGCGATCATAAGCGAGGGCGGGAAGACGTACGTGATCGTCAGTGACATGGGCTCATCATTTGGCCGATTGGCAATCTCGAATACCAGCCGCAGCGGACGAAGCGTTAGCAAGGCCGAGCACTACGCTGAGGCAAATTTCATTAAGGGAGTCAACGGCGGAATGGTCGAACTCGATTACCGTGGCGGTGGAGCGGAACATTTAAAAGGCATCTCAGTCGAAAACGCGAGATGGCTCGCCGGCCTTCTAACGCAGCTCAGCGATAAGCAGATCTCCGATGCATTTCGTGCGGCAAACTATTCGAACGAAGATGTCAATATCTATACGGCGGCTGTGAAAGCGCGAATAGCGGCGCTTGAGAGCGCTACGAAAGCAAACGTCGCGTCTAACTAACCTTCTTGAGAGTCGGGCTTCGGCCCGACTCTCCCCCAACTCTCGAATTATTGACCGCTTGCAGCAGTCTGCTTTGCCGCCTCGAACTTCTTGGCGTAATCCTGGACAAAGGTCTTCATCACCTTCCGGCCCCAGCTAGTGTCAAAATCGAACCGCTCCATTTCGGCAAACGCCTGATCGTAGTTCCAGCCGTACTTGTTGAAACGATAAACGGCTCCGGTAACGCCGGCCCGGTGCTTTCCGCCTTTGCAGTGAACGTACATCACGCCGTTTGCCGGATCATTGATGTGCTTCAAAAACTCCGCGATCGTTGCATCGCTCGGGTATTCCGCGTCGTCCATCGGAATGTTGATGTACTTCATCCCGAGAGCCTCGGCCGACGCCTTCTCGTAGCTGGTTGGATCGTTGCGAAGATCGATAACCGTCGTCACGCCAACGTCCTTCAACGATTGGTATTGGTCCTCTTTCGGCTGGCCGCCGCGAAAGTAATTGGCGTCCATCTGGCCGAAATTCTTGATCTTGATGTTAGGGAACTGCTCCGAAGTCTTCGAAATTACTTCCGACTGTCCGAAAGAAACGGCCGCAAAAACTACCACTAACGTCGCCAGGGAAAGCGACGAACCCATAAACTTTTTCATCTTTCCTCCAAGTTGCTTGACCTATGGTGAGGCCAGCGTCAAGTACTTTGGTTATGCTCACAAAACAAGGCCGAGGTCGTGAGGTGCCTCATTTTGCAACGTAACTTGGACGAAGATCTTCGACGCAGCGTTGGTCGCGAAATTGTGCGATCTATGCACGGCGTGAAGGGATTTACAAGGACCAAACTTTGCGACCGGTCACCGAAACCCTTATCCTTGCCGCAATGCAGAATCAAGCGGCGTCAAAAAATAAGGTCCTCACGATCCTGCTTCACGCCGTCTTTTTTCTTTCGGGGATTGCCACGGTGATCATCGGCCAGGTGCTGCCGGTACTCGCCTCACGTTTCGAACTCAACGATCTTCAGCTCGGATACTTCTTTCCTGCTCAATTTGCCGGATCGATCACGGGCACTCTGATGACGAATTGGCTCGGGCGGCAGGGAAGGCTGGTCCCGGCTTCAACGATCGGAGCGATGCTGATGGCAGTCGGCATCGGTATGCTGAACCTTGGTTCGTATGAGTTAGTGCTCGCCGCGTTTCTTGTCAACGGCCTCGGCATTGGGCTAACGCTTCCTGCGATCAACGTTCTGATCCTCGAACGCAACCCGGAAAACTCAGCGTCGGCTCTTAACTTCCTAAATTTCTTTTGGGGCGTTGGTGCTATCGTCTCTAAGCCGCTTACCGATCTCACCGCCAGCGGCACGAGCCTCTATTTTACTGCGATAGTATTATCCGCACCGCTCGCCATCCTTTCGATCGCAATGTTCATCCTTCCGTCACCCGCCGAGAGCCGCGTCGCACCCAAGAGCGATAGCGCCGAAGATCTGGCTCCGATCTGGACCAATCCGCTCGCGTGGGCGATCGCCCTTTTCGGTTTCATCCACGTCGGATTCGAAAGCGGGATCGGCGGCTGGCTGACGACGTACGCCGACCGGATCGAGGGCTCAGCGGCGACCCATATAATCACGCCGACGTTCTTGTTCTTCCTGTTATTCGTCATCGGACGCGGCGTTTCGCCAGCCTTCTTTCGATATCTCAACGAGAATCAGGTAATACTCATCGGCCTTTTAGTGATCCTGGCCGGACTCGGGCTGGCCTTGACCGCGACCGCGACGTTTCAACTCAGCATCGGGGCCATTCTTTGCGGCTTTGGAACGTCCTCGATCTTCCCCACGAACGTCTCACGATTCTCGAAGACGTTCGGCCACGCGGCTATGCGCCGGGCGACCCCGCTCTTCCTCGCCGGCACCCTTGGCGCGACGACCGTCACGTGGCTGATCGGTTTCGTGTCCGAACGTGTAGGCGACCTGCGATCCGGAATGTATATGCTCGCGGCGAGCATCGTTCTCTTGATCGTCCTCCAAACCGTTCTCAGTCTCGCCAGCCGAAAGCCTGCCGCGTGACCGTCAGTTTCCGAGTTCATCTCGTAAATCCCGACGATCCCGAACGAAGCAAAGATAGAGAACCCTGAACACGCAAAAAAGGCGAAAGAGAACACGAAGGCGGAGTAAGCGAAGGATCTCAAAGACGGAGAGGAAGAACCGAAAATTTCATCGAGCCAGACCCGCGGCGGGATAGGCTGCAGAGAGCGCGCAACTCAGCACCAAATGCGCGTTTCAAAATGCGGTGCAGGGTGCGCAGTTTTAGGTGGCGACGTTTCCGAACGATCCGACGAGAACGGCAAGTTCGACCACTTTGAAAGGTTAGAGCTTCAGCCCTAGAAGGTAAGTTCGGAAGTCTTCGGAAAGGTCCGGCCGCTTGAGCGCGAACTCGACCGTGGCAATCAAGAATCCGAGCTTATCGCCGGCATCATGGCGGGTGCCTTCGAGCTTCACGGCGTAGAGCGGACGATCCTTCAGCAGAAGCCTCATCGCGTCCGTGATCTGTATCTCGCCGCCCGCTCCTGGCTGCGTTCTCTCGATCGCATCGAAAATATCCGGAGTAAAAATATACCGCCCGATGATCGCAAGGTCCGACGGAGCCTCAGCAAAAGGCGGTTTCTCGACCAGATCGTTGACCTTATACACGCCCGGTTCGACCTCCTCGGCATCGATCACACCGAACCGCGATATTGCCTCGCCGGCGACCTGCATGGTCGCGATCACCGGT
>Ga0307505_10000911_pt1 | contig 27457 bp, 23 predicted proteins | sample 23_S_MG_FD_202183 | JGI IMG/M metagenome (GOLD analysis project Ga0307505, IMG submission 202183) | Soil microbial communities from Populus trichocarpa stands in riparian zone in the Pacific Northwest, United States - 23_S | ecosystem: Environmental > Terrestrial > Soil > Riparian zone > Trees... | reverse complement strand
ACCGGGCGCCACCCCGACGCACACCATCTCGCGCACTGGGCCGACGGTGGCCCGACGCGCCTCGACAACCTGGTCCTGCTCTGCCGCCGGCACCATCGCGCGGTGCACGAGGAGGGCTGGACCGTGGCCTGGGGCGCGGACGGTGACGTGCAGTTCACGCGGCCCAACGGAAGGCGGCTCGAAACGGTGCCCGCCGCGCCGCGGTGGCGCGACGTGGACGGATCACCAGCCGCGCGAGACGCGAGAGACGCGCCCGCCCCCTCCCCGCTGGCGCCCGTCCATGCGCGCCTGGCTGCCGCGGGCCTCGTGATCGGCCCCCGGACCAGCCAGCCGCAGTGGTACGGCGAGCGGTTCAACGTGGGCTACGCCCTCGACGTACTCCGGCAGGACGAACAGCGCGCGTGGCGCGCGCGGCAGCTGGCCGCGCCGGGCGGGGTCGAGCCCTCCTGACCCTGCGTCGTCGGGCGGACCGGCCGCTGCACGCACGCCAGGGCCGACGGCCTCGGTCGTGCGACACCGGGCGGCGCGCAGGCTGGCGTTCTCTCGCTTACAGCCCCATCCGGCGTCGATCCTGCTCGTTCTCGTTGCAGAAGTACTCCAGGATGTCGGTGTCCGCCTGCAGCTCGTGCGTCACGTTGATCGTGAAGGGCCTGGTGTAGAACGTCGAATCGTCAATCGTGATCGACACGTCCATGTGCCCGAAGTCGCGGCGCCTGTAACGCTCGACCACACGGGCCGTTTCGCTTTGCGGGTGCCCAAATATGTCGAGCCACGACTTGCCGTTGAACCCCACGGTGTCCACCACCAGCGTGTCGCCTTCCCACGTGCCCACGGAATAGCCCAGCCACGACGGCGCCGGATCGGCCACGTGCTTCCGCCCGTCCGTGTAGATCTGACGGTTGCCGCCGAGCTCGAGCATGATCACGGTCAGCCCAGGCGTTTGCACGATCTTCGTCACCTCCGAGAGAAGGGTCGAGAGCACGATCCCACCGGGCAGACAGTACGTCAGCGGCAGTGCTTCCGGCTTGCCGTCCCCACGCCGCTCCATGACCTTCACGGCCTCGGGCCGAATGGGCGCGTCCTCCGGCTTGAAGTCCTGCAGGATGTTGATGCCGTACTTGGAGACCGTGTCGATCTCCATGCCCGGCACTTCGACCTTGTCGACGTCGTCGCCAAACAGCCGCTTCATCTCCTCGAGCGACGTGGGCTGTACGTGCCACACACCCGACAGGTCCGGTTTCCCGTTCGGCGCTCGTGGCGCTCGGGCCGACAGGTTGGGCTTGCCGTCACGCGTGCGGGGCGTGCCAGGCGCCGGGTATCGTAGCCACTGGGCGCTGACGGACTGGGCCAGGAACGCGACACACACGAGAAAGATCCACGTCCCCAGGCTGAGCCTCGTCCACTTCTTCATCATTCCTCCCGTGTTCTCATCCGTTCGTGGTCGCGCGCGATATCGTCCCACATGTGGGTTGGGGTTACACTGGCACTCGCGAGGACAACGTACATGGACCCACGACGCGCAGCCGTCTTCACCCTGGCAGTCGGCCTTATCTCCTCGGCGTTCGCCCTCGAGGCACAGCAGCGGACCGCAGCCGCGCCTACATCCAGCAGCACCAGATGGACGCCACCGCGCACGGCGGACGGCAAGCCAGACCTGCAGGGCTACTGGAGCAACGCCACCTACACCCCCGTCGAGCGACCCGCCGAGTTCAAGGACAAGGAGCACTTCACGGTGGAGGAAGCGGCCGCCTACGCGAAGCGCGCGCACGAACGCTTCCTGTCGCAGCCCGACGACGACGCGCACTACGACAACTCGATCTGGATGGTCGAGAGACTGCCCAAGGGCGTCAGCACGTTGCGCACGTCGATCGTCGTCAGTCCCGCCGACGGGAAGATCCCGCCGGTCAACGCCGAAGGCCGGAAGCGCGCGGAGTCGCGAGCCACGGCGCGGAAGCTGGTGGGCCTCTACGACTCGGCGCAGGCACGAGGCCTGGCCGAGCGGTGCATCTACTGGGGGCACCAGGGTCCACCGGTGATGCCGACGGGCTACAACTCGAACCTGGAGATCGTGCAGGCGCCCGGCGAATTCGTGATCATCCCGGAGATGATGCCGTCGGCCCGCATCGTGCCGTTGGACGGACGCCCCCGCACGGGACCGGCCATCCAGAGCCTCCAAGGCGATTCGCGCGGCCGCTGGGACGGCGACACGATGGTGATCGAGACCACGAATTTCTCCGCCCGCACGGCGTTTCGCGGGTCGTCCGAGCACCTGAAGGTGACCGAGCGCTTCACGCTCATCGACGCGGACACGATTCGCTATCAGTTCACCGTCGAGGACCCGCACACCTGGGACACGGCCTGGAGCGGGGAGTATCCGATGACGCGACTGGCCGAGACGCGGTACGAGTATGCGTGCCACGAGGGCAACTACGGGATGCCGAACATCCTGCGCGGCCAGCGCCTCGAGGAGGCCAAGGACGTGGCGACGCCGCGTTCACGTCCCTGAGGCGGGTCGCGGCCACGACGTCCGCGATCCAACGCACATGAATCCTGCGAAGCGCACGTGGGCTCGACCAATCGCATCGGCGAGCCTGCTCATCGGGCTGCTCTTCTGGGGAACCGGCCAGGCTCAGCCTGCGCGCTCCAATCGTGTCGTAGCCATGGGCGACATCCACGCGGACCTGGGCGTGGTGCGCAAGGCGTTCCAGCTTGCCGGCGCCACCAACGCCAAGGACGAGTGGATCGGCGGCACCTTGACCGTCGTGCAGATGGGCGATCTCATCGGGCGGAGCGACGACGAGCGTCAGGTGCTCGATTTCGTGTTCGACGTCCAGCGCAAGGCCGCGGCGGCCGGCGGCACGGTACACGCGCTGGTCGGGAATCACGAGGTGTTCGGCGGACGGCTGGACAACCAGGCCGTCGGACCGAATCCGTTTCCGGCCTATGAGAACATGGCCGGTCTCAATCGAAACGATCCGCGCCTGCGTATCCTGCCGCCGCATGCGCGGGCCCGCGGTGCGGCTTTGATGCCCGGCGGGCCCTATGCCAAGAGGATCGCGGCGTTTCCCGTCGTGCTGAAGCTTGGCGAGACCGTCTTCGTGCACGGGGGCGTGGTGCCGCGCTGGGCACGATACGGCGTGGACCGCATCAACGCCGAGGTCCGTCAGTGGCTGCTGGGCCTGGCGCCGGAGCCGGATTCGGCCCTCGGCGTGGACGATGGCGATCGGGTGATGTGGACGCGCCAGTTCTCGTTCGACGTGGACGAGAGCGATTGCGCCGTGCTGGCCGAATCGCTGCGGATCCTCGGCGCCCGACGCATGATCGTGGCGCACACGGTGCACCGCGAGATCACCGCCCGTTGCGACGAACGCGTCTGGGCCGTGGACGTGGGCATGTCACGCGCCTACGGCGGCACGATCCAGCTGCTGGAAATTCTCGACGACCGGGTGCTGAAAGTCATCCGGCCCTGACGCCTCGTCGAAATCCGGAAGGAGGACTTGACGACCGGTTCAAGGCCTGCCGCACCTGCCCCGTTCAGTTGCGGGCCAGCAAGGCTCCGACGATGGCGACGAGCGTCGTGACCTGGAGGCCCACCAGCCAGACGAAATACTGCGACACCTTGTTGTCCAATGCGTCGATGCGACGGTCAACGGTATCGAAGCGCCGATCGACGGCCTCGAACCGCACGTCCACGCGATGTTCGAGGCTGCGCAGGGCCTCCCGGACTTCGCTCAACGCGTGGGATTGTTCGCTCACCTGGCCCTCAATGTAGGCGACACGTTCTTCAAGCGTGGGCATCCCGTCAGCTCCTTCAGCATATCGCCGGTTCTTGAACGGCTCAATCGCGCGTTCGAAATCCGGGACGCACCTAACGTGCCGTCCTGGACTCCGAGCATTCGCCTCCGGGCGACCGTAGGTGTGGCAGTTCCCGCACGGCCATCGGCTGGGCTGTGTGGCAGATCAGCCAGAAGCCTCACTTGGGGTGCCGGCGCCGCGCATCATCGGGCTCCGACATCGTGCCCTGCCCGTCGCTGCTGGAATCGACGTGGCGTCCCTCGAGGCGCCGGACGCCGCGCGACGAGTCACGCGCATCCGTGACGCTCGACCAATGTTTCCGCCAAGTCACATCCCTCCTGCGTCTTGTCAAACGCCACTTCGATGCGGAGGCGGCTAGAAACCCGTCCCAACGTATCCTTGGTCGCACGCTCGGGGATGGCCTCCGGTGGCCAGAATTGAATCATGAGGGGTGACAGCCGGGTATTCGGCGAGCCCGACGACCCGGCCATCCTGAGGACGTTGTGACCTAGGCTGTCACGGCCGCTTGATAGTGTGCGTTCTGGCCTCGATCTCCTGGATTTACGCTTCGGATGATTCCGCCTTGCGAACGAAAGGAGAATGGGCGCTGGTCCCAGCAAGAGAAGTGTGACAACGCGAAGGGGCGGTGCGGAACGCCATCGCAGCTAGGGGCCCGGCAGCGCGAGACTTTGCGGATTGAGCTCGTGCCGCGTCGGGGCTTTGTCGAGGAAGTCTGGGCGACTCAGCTCGGAAAATTGGCGACGACTATGACTCGAATGTATCGCAGGTCGTAGTAGAACTAGGTGCGCAGAAACACATGGCGACAGCCTACACTCCGCTCGCACACGTAGACAGGCATGGCAGACCACAACTTCTGGTCGATCACCTTCGCGGGGTAGAGTCGCGCGCGCGGTCCTTCGCGAGTGCTTTCGGGGCTGCCGAGTGTGGAGCGACGGCCGGGCGATGGCACGACCTCGGTAAGTTTTCGGGAGACTTCCAATCGATGATTCACGGAGCGCATGGCTTTGATGCGCACATCGAGGTCGAAGGAGGTCCCCGCGACCACTCTACGGCGGGCGCGGTACTTGCGAGGAAGACATTCGATGACGACCTCGGCTGCGCGCTCGCGTGGTGTATTGCCGGTCATCACGCCGGTCTTTCGAACAAGGCCGAGCTCTTCGAACGACTAGAGCGAAAAGCCGATCTTCTTCACCGAGTAGTGGCGAGACAGCCACCGCAAGAGATCATGGATGCATCGTCGGCAGAAATCGATCTGCCGGCGTGGGTCTATCGCGAAAGCGACGCCGCCTTGGCCTTCGACCTGTTCGTGAGGCTGCTGTTCTCGGCACTCTGCGATGGCGACTTTCTTGATACTGAGGTGTTTCATCAGGGTGACGTCGAAACCGCCCGAGGCGGCTTTGCCAGCCTGCCCCATCTTCGAGTAGAGCTCGATGCCTATCTCGATCGCAAGGCAGAGGGCGGTTCGGGCCCAGTCCACGATGTCCGCCAAGACGTTCGGCGTGCGTGTCTTACCGCGGCGGAGCGAAAGCCAGGCGCCTTCTCGCTCACTGTGCCGACGGGAGGCGGCAAGACGCTTGCCTCGATGGCGTTTGCGCTACGTCACGCGGAGTTGCACGGTCTGGACCGGGTGATCGTCGCGATACCGTTCACGTCAATCGTTGAGCAGACAGTGGACGAGTACCGGCGGGTGTTCGGTGCCGAGAACGTCGTCGAGCACCACAGCGCAGTCGAGCCCACCAAGGAAACGATGCGGAACCGGTTGGCCTGTGAGAACTGGGACGCGCCAATTGTTGTGACGACGACGGTTCAGCTCTTCGAGAGCCTGTTCGCCAACCGCACGTCCAAGGCACGAAAGCTCCATTCGCTAGTGCGCAGCGTCATCATCCTGGACGAAGCGCAGGTGGTGGCACCGAAGCTGTTGCCGCCGATCGTCGATGTGTTGTCGTCTCTGGTTCGCGATCTCGGCAGCACACTTGTCGTCTCGACTGCGACCCAGCCTGCCTGGACGCGAGAGGTCCTGCCACGTCAAATGCGCTGGTGTCTCGACGATGTTCGCGAAATATGTCCTAGCGGCCTTGATCTCCCGAAGCGCCTTCAGCGGGTGCGACCGATCTTCCTGGATGAGAGGCCGACACCATTCGTCCAAATCGCGCAGTTGATCGCAGAGCAGGCGATTCGTCAACTGGCGGCCAGTGCCGACACAGCCAGGGTCGCGTCAGATCTCGACGTTCTTCGAGGAATCGAGGGTGACGCAAGCAGGGAGTATTTCTCGGTGTTTCGGCGCCTCGTTGGACGTGACGGGTTCGTGTTTGGCGGGCGCAGTCGGCGGCCGCCACGAGATAACGTCAACGCACTCCTGTCGTTCGTCTATACCCTGTTGATGCATGATGCCAGGGCCGCACTCGAGGCGGCTGGCCTCGATTCTCAAGTGGGATTCCTGCACCGTGACCGGCCCGGGCGACCGTCCCTTGCGTTGGATCTGATGGAGGAGTTTCGCGGGTTCCTGGCCGACCGGCTGGCATTGTCGCTGATCAACCGAGGCCAGGTGTCGACGACTGGCTTCGCGGCCACGCCTGTCGGTGGCGTGGTGATGGACGACGCCACTCGCAAGTGCGTGATCGCTTCCTACCAGAAGCGGAAACTCGAGGAGTTGACGCACCCGTTTCTCGGCGAACGCGTCACGATCGGTCATCTGGTTTACCTGCAGGCCTTGCTGCTCGCCCGGTATCTCAGGGGCGACATGGATGCATATCCACCGTTCTTCTGGAGATGATTCATGGTTGTCCTGGTCACCTACGACGTCAGCACGCTGACCCCTGCCGGACGCAATCGCTTGAGCCGGGTGGCGAAGACATGTGTTGGTTTCGGGCAGCGGGTCCAGCACTCGGTGTTCGAGTGTGATGTCGATCCCGCACAGTTCGCGACGTTGAAGGCCCGACTCCTCGACATCGTCGAGCTCAAAGAGGACAGCCTCAGGTTCTACTTCCTGGGTAGCAACTGGAAGCGCCGTATCGAGCACGTGGGGGTGAAGCCGAGTGTCGACCTAAGAGGGCCTCTCATCGCTTGATCGCGAACGTGAAGTGATCGCGGTCGGCCACACTGGTCCGCGCAGACCGCAACCCGTTGTCCTGCCAGGGCTTGGCCGTTTCTCTAGCCACAGAGCGATTCCGGAGAAGGGATTCCAGCACGAGATCCGCGGAATCGTGCCTACAAGAGGCTGAGCTGTCAACAGTTAGACTAGCCACCGTCGCGCCCTCGCAGGGGCGCGTGGATTGAAACATCGCGTTGCGGGTGGTGCCCCTCGTCGACATCGAGTCGCGCCCTCGCAGGGGCGCGTGGATTGAAACTCGTTTGACATCGGAGCCACAGCAGGCTTGGAAAGCAGTCGCGCCCTCGCAGGGGCGCGTGGATTGAAACCGTACACGCGGCGAGGTTCTCAGGTGGTGCGTGTCGCGCCCTCGCAGGGGCGCGTGGATTGAAACCAGTTCTCGGTCCTTGCCTCGGTGCGTCGGGAGGAGTCGCGCCCTCGCAGGGGCGCGTGGATTGAAACGTGATCTTTCCATCGACCGTCGCCACCATTGATGCCGCGTCGCGCCCTCGCAGGGGCGCGTGGATTGAAACATAGGTCACACTCTGCGCGCACCAGCTCATCCGGTCGCGCCCTCGCAGGGGCGCGTGGATTGAAACCTCTACAGCCGCGCGAAACGGGCGGCGCAGGCGCTCGGGTCGCGCCCTCGCAGGGGCGCGTGGATTGAAACGTCTCTGGCGCGAGCTAGCCGTGCCGCAGTGGGGTCGCGCCCTCGCAGGGGCGCGTGGATTGAAACTGGGTCCCGCCGTCGTTGTCGAAGTTGAGGAGGGCGTGTCGCGCCCTCGCAGGGGCGCGTGGATTGAAACAGGCGGATTGGAGGACCAGTGGCGAATCTTGAAGTCGCGCCCTCGCAGGGGCGCGTGGATTGAAACACCATGGTGCTGGAAAGCATCGAGAAGTTGATCGAGGGTCGCGCCCTCGCAGGGGCGCGTGGATTGAAACGACGGTCCCAGATTGACCGCACGTCGTCGAGGCGCGTCGCGCCCTCGCAGGGGCGCGTGGATTGAAACTGTTCCCGCAGTTCGACGGCCCCGCGCAGCGCCACGTGTCGCGCCCTCGCAGGGGCGCGTGGATTGAAACCCAGGGCCGGCCTGGCGCTGGAACAAGCCGGCAACGCTCGTCGCGCCCTCGCAGGGGTGCGTGGATTGAAACACCTTGACCCACGGGTTATCGCGCCCGTATGCCTCGTGCACGAGCGCAGTGTGTTGCCGCGCGCGATCCTTACGCTCGTCGCGCAAGTAGTGCGCGGCCAATCGCCGAAGCTCGTTGTGCACCCGGTGAAACAGCTCGTCGGAAGACGTGGCACTACCCTGAAGAGCTTGCGCGAGGAGCTCCGTGACGTAGGTGTCCGACATCGTCGTTCGTCCGACTGGATGGCATACACGGCCGTTAAGACAGGCAACTCGGGGCGGGAGCTGCATCGCTGGACCCCAGGCCGCTAGAATGGCCGCATGCCATTGGGACGACTGCTCCTCTTCGTGGCCCTGGCGGCGGCCTCGGCGTTGACGATCGTGTTGCTGCCGGCGCCAAGCCAGGCCCAGCAATGCCCGGGCGGGCGTCTGCTGCTGCTGACCAACGGGAAGATCCACACCATGGACGCGCAGCGGACCGTGGTGTCGAAGGTCCGCATCGCCAACGGAAAGTTCGTGGAGGTCGGTGCCGCGGCCAGCGCCGCCGGCGGATGCACGGACACGATCGACCTCCGGGGCCGAACGGTGGTCCCGGGCATGATCGACAATCACTTCCACGTGCAGCTTGTCGGCAGTCGGCCCGGCTACGAGACGCGCGCCATCGAAACCGCGTTCTCGATCGCGGACGTGCAGACCGTGTTGCGCGAACGCGCGAAGACCGTGCCGGAGGGCGCCTTCATCACCGCGATCGGGGGACTGCAGCCCCGGCAGTTCGCCGAGAACCGGCTGCCGACGCTCGCTGAGCTGGACGCGGCGGCACCGCGGCATCCGGTCTACCTCCACGTGACCTTCAACGGCCCGGCCACCACCAACTCGCTGGGCAAGAAGTTCCTGGAAAGCAAGGGCGTGCCGGTCGCGGCCAACGGCCTGATCGAGCAGAACGGGCCGTCCTGGGACGCGCTGGACGCGCTACGCTCCAACTGGACGCTGGCCGACACGAAGCGGACCATGCGGCAGGTGTTCGGCTACTTCAACAGCATGGGGCTGACCACGGTGCACTCGGTGCTGGGATCGCAGGAGCGAGGGCCGGCGCAGTACTTCGGGTCGGCCGAGCAGCGTCCGATGCAGGAGCTGAAGAGGGAGGACGCGCTGACGCTTCGGCTGCGCCTCTACTTCAACACCGGGCCACGCGTGGACGGCAAGCCCGGGAATCCCGAGCTGCGCGCGTTGCTCGACAACCAGCTGCCCGATCTGGGCGACGACCTCGTCAAGACAGCCGGCGTGGGCGAGCACATCGTGGATTGGCCGCTCGAGGGCGCCGTGCCGCTCGGGGAGGAGTACTACCAGTCGGTACGGCTCGTGGCCCAACGCGGCTGGCAGCTGATGGAACACAGCTTCAACGAGGCCAATCACGCCGCGCGCGCCGACGTGTGGGAGCGGGTAAACCGCGAGTTTCCCATCATCAACCTGCGCTGGAGCATCGATCACGTGAACACCATCGAGCCCAAGACACTCGACAGGATGAAAGCGCTCGGCGTGGGCGTGAGGGCCCACGGCTATCGCGTGTTGGGGGGCACGCCGGGCCAGGCGGGACCGCCCTACCGGACGCTGGTGGACAGCGGCGTCCGCATGGGCACCGGCATGGACGGCGCGCAGGCCGCGCCCATCAACCCATGGCTGAACGTCTACTACATGGTGACGGGGCGCAACGTTCGCGGCGAGCTCATCAACCCCGGCCAGCAGATCACGCGACAAGAGGCCGTCTGGTTGTACACGGGCGGCAACGGCTGGTTCTCGCGTGAGGAGAACGCGCTGGGGTCGATCGCGGTGGGGCGACTGGCCGACCTGGCGGTGCTGAGCGCCGACGTCTTCGATCCGGCGGCCGTCCCGGACGAAGCCATTCGCCGCGTGCACGCGGTGCTCACCGTTCTCGGCGGGAAGATCGTGCACGGCGACAAGAATTCCTTGGGACGCTGATGCCCTGGAACGTTGACGTCTTGGAAGGTTGAATAGGAGAAACGGTCCTGACACCAGAACGCGTGGACGCGATCGCGGCGATGCCCGACGGAGCGGCGCGGAACGTCGAGATCACGAACGGCTACTTCGCGCTGGCCCGCGCGCTGGCGGAGTGGACGGGCACCGGCGGGAACTGGTGCGCCTTTGCGGCGTGGGCGTCGCGGCAGGCCGGCCGAACCATTCGAGGCGAGGACCTGGCGCTTCACCTGCGTCGCCGCCTGGAGGAGCGCCCGGCGCTCCAGGCGGTTCTGAAGGAGCTCGTGGAGGACCTGCGGATCGATCGGGACCGCCTGCTCCGGGAGATCTCGCAGGCCGTCCTGCTGGTTCCGGCCGCGCGGCGTTCGTCAGAGGCGGTGGCCCGTGGGAACGTGAAGGTGTTTGCGGAGGTCGGACGCGACGTCGCGAGGCTGCTGGCGCTGTTGCAGGCCACGCCGGCACTCGAGGAAGCCGCGATCCGCGGGTTCTGCGAGTCCCTCCCGCCCGGTCCACCTCCCGAGGGCCGCGGCCTGCTGGCCGAGGCGTTCCTCTGTTACTGGCGCGCCAGCCGGGAAGCCGACGCGCAGCGCCGGGCGCAGTGGCTCCTGCTGGGAAACCTGAAGATCGGCTTCCACGAGCAGACGCGCCTGCAGCCCGAGATCGTGGCGGCGCTGAATGTGCCCGGGTTGAACACCGCGGAGCTGGAAGGCGTGATTCACGTGGTGTTGTCCGCGCACGCGCTACCGGTGGGCCCCGTGGGGACCCTGCGGCGAGCGGCGAGGCGGAAAGCGGCGGAGCTCCTGGCCCGTGAGGCGGAGGAGGTGCTGCGGATGCTGATCACGAACCGGATCATGACGATCGAGCTGGCCAACGGCGAGGTGCTGAGGCTGGGCGAGGACATTCGCCGGTCCTATCCGGTCTCGTTGCAGACGCTCGTCAACGCCGACCTCCAGGCGCAGCTCCGCTCGGTGGACCCCATGCCGGGCTCGCCGCGGACGTCCGGCGCGAGGAATTGGGCCGAAATCTCCGAGCGGATGCACTTCATCGCGGAGTTGTTCCGCGCGTATCAGGAAGAAGCGTCCCTGATCCCGGCTCGGGCGTAGAGCTAGTCCAGGCTCCGCCTCGCCAGGGCAGTGTCTGTTTGCCCGCGTCCCGTGGGGCCAAGCCAGGCGCCGTGCGCCGGCGTCCAAATAGGTCAGAATGGCAAGTAGCCCATGCTGAAGACGAGCCTCTTCGCCGCGGTGCTCGTGGCGGCCCTTGGCGCCAGCGCATGCGGCGCGCGCTACGTGCGGTCCGCGCCCCTCACGCCCTCCTCGCCGGCGCTGCCAGCCGCAAGCATCAGCCGCAACGTGGTGGTCGTCTCGGTGGACGGCCTCAGACCCGACGCGATCGACTCCTACGGTGCGCCGACGCTGCAACGCCTGATGCGCGAGGGCAGCTCAACGATGTCGGCCTCGACGATTGATCCCAGCAAGACACTCCCCTCTCACACCTCGATGCTGACGGGGCTGCCTCCGGAACGGCACGGCGTGTTGTGGAACACGATGGCCACGGCAGATACCCACGCCATCGAATTGCCCAATATCTTCAGCGTGGCTCGCGCACACGGCTACAGCACGGCGGCGTTCTTCAGCAAGGCGAAGTTCCAGCCGCTGCAGCTCGCCGGCACACTCGACTACTCGCAGGCGCCGGCAGGCTGGTTCGGCCGGTGGTCCAGCGAGCGGACGGTGTCGGACGTCGGCGTGTACCTGGGCAACGCGAAGCCGAACGTGCTGTTCGTCCACCTCGCCGATCCGGATGCCGCCGGTCACAAGAACGGCTGGATGACCGACGAGTACGGCCGCGGGGTGCTGGCGGCGGATACGGCTGTGGCGCGGCTGATCGGAATCGCGGAACGTGCATACGACAAAGACAACTTCTCGCTGATCGTGACGGCGGACCACGGCGGCCACAAGAACAACCACGGCAGCAGCGACCCGCGCGACGTCACCATCCCGTGGATCGCCTGGGGCCGGGGCGTGAAGCCGGGCGTGCTCGAGCCCTCTGCCATTCGCACGATGGACACGGCCTCGACCGTTCTCTGGCTCCTGGGCCTGACGGCGCCCGCCGATTGGGACGGCGCGGCCGTGATCCAGGCGTACGTCCCGTACGCGGTTCAGCCAGCGGACGGCGAGTAGAGCGGCGAGGACGGCGGCGTCAGCCGGTGGTCGTCAATAGGCCCAGCAGCCGCACCCAGGAGAACCCCACAACGCATCGAACCCGAGGTCCCCATTCGAGCGAACCGGTGCGACGCGCTGACGCGTTCGAGCGCTGGCCGGTCGCTGCGCGCGGGGCGCCGGGGCCACTGCGCCGCCACTGGCCCCAACCGGTGCCCAGTCCGGAGACGCCGGCGGCAACGGCGGCGCGAGCGGCGCGAACTCTTCGGCTCCATGGACGATCGTCCCGTCCACCACCGTCAGCACTGACTCGATGGTGCGGATCTCGTCGTCGGGTACACCGAGGTAGTCGGCCGAGAGCACCGCGAAATCGGCGTACTGGCCTGCCGCTATTCGCCCTTTGACGTCATCCTCTCGGGACATCCACGCAGAACCGCGCGTGTAGAGCCGAAGGGCGGTGAGCCGGTCCAGGCGATTCTGTTCGGGATACAGGCTCAAGCCGCCAACGGTGGTGCCGGTGACGAGCCAGGACAGCGCCACCCACGGGTTGTAGCTGGCGACGCGCGTGGCATCGGTACCGAGACCGACCGGAACACCCATGTCGAGCATGCGAGCGACAGGCGGGGTACGCGCGGCCACATCGGCGCCGTAGCGGTCGACGAAGTACTCGCCGTGGTAGGCCATGCGGTGCTGGATCGCGATGCCGCCACCCAGGGCCCTCACGCGCTCGATGCTGCGCGGCGTGATCGTCTCGGCGTGATCCAGGAACCACCGGAGCTGCCCAAGCGGTATGTCGCGGTCCACGCGTTCGAACACCTCCAGAAAACGGGCGATCGACTCCTCGTAGGTCGCGTGCAGGCGAAAAGGCCACCCGCGCTCGGCCAGATGCCGCACCACCGCCTCGAGCTCGCCCTCCATCGACGGCCCGAGGTCGGGTCGCGGTTCCAGGAAGTCTTCGAAGTCGGCGGCCGAGAACACCAGCATCTCGCCGGCACCGTTCAGGCGATAGTGCGCATCGCCCTGGTAGGGCGCGGCCATCGACGTCCACCGGCGAAAGTCGGCCAGCTCTTGTTGAGGACGCTGCGTGAACAGGTTGTAGGCGATTCGAATGGTCAGCTGGCCCGCCTCACGCAGCCGCTCCACCACGGCATAGTCGTCCGGGTACTGCTGGAACCCGCCGCCCGCATCGATGATGCTCGTCAGGCCCAGGCGATTGAGCTCCCGCATGAAGTGACGCGTGGAGTTCACCTGGTCCTCGACGCCCAGCTTCGGCCCCTGCGCCAGAGTGGCATAGAGGATGTTGGCGTTCGGCTTGGCGACGAGCAGGCCCGTGGGGTTGCCGTGCCGATCCCGCTCGATGACACCACCGCGAGGGTCTGGCGTGTCCCGCGTGTAGCCGACGGCGCGAAGGGCGGCCGCGTTGAGCCAGGCGCGGTCGTAGAGATGAAGAACGAAGACGGGCGTGTCGGGCGCCGCCCGGTTGATCTCCTCGAGCGTCGGCATGCGGCGCTCCGCGAACTGGAACTCGCTCCAGCCACCGACCACGCGAACCCACTGCGGGGCGGGCGTGCGTCGGGCCTGCGCCTCGAGCATGCGCAGGGCGTCGGCCAGCGATGGGACGCCGTCCCAGCGCAGCTCCATGTGATAGTTCAGCCCGCCGCGGATCAGATGGATATGGCTGTCGTTCAGTCCCGGGATGACCCGGCGGCCACCAGCATCGATCACCTGGGTACGCCCAGTACGGTGACGCAGCACGTCGGCCGCGTCGCCGACGGCGGCGAACCTGCCGTTCCGAACCACGAATGCGGTGGCGTCAGGCGCCCCCTCGGTCAAGGTCGTGACGCGCGCATTCGTCACGATCAGGTCTGGCGCGCCCTCGGTCATCGTAGGCCTCCGGCTAGGAGTGTGCCGTTCCCGACGGCACGACGTATTCCGGGAACTGCGTCGCGGGAGCGCCGTGCACCATGGTGTAGGCGTACTCGACACCCACTCCGTACGCCCCGAAATGGCTCTTCACGATGTCCATGACGGCGTCATACGTATCCCTGGCCGCCCAGTCGCGTTGCCACTCGAGCATCACCGACAGCGCTGTCACGGGCTTGGCGCCGGCCTGAACCACGCGCATCATCGCGTTGGCATGCGCGAGCTGGCTGACGTCGCCGCAGCAGTCCTCCACGACGTACACCTCGTAGCCGTCGTACATGGCCTGGATCGTCGGCAGGGCCACGCACGTTTCGGTCCACAATCCCGCCAACACGATCTTCTTTCGGCCGGTGGCCTCAATAGCGGCGACAAACGCCCGGTCGTCCCATGCGTTCATCGTCGAGCGCTCGATCGGCGTTCGCCCCGGGAACACCGCCTGGACCTGCGGCCACATGTACCCGCTGAACGCCTTGGTTTCAACCGTGGACAGCACCACCGGCACATCGAACACCCGCGCCGCCTTCGCGAGCGCCACGTTGTGGTTGACGATCGCCTGCCGGTCGCCGTTGGCGACGCCGAAGAGCATCTGTGGCTGGAGATCGATGAGGGTCACGACGCAGTTGTCGGGCGTCAACAGCCCTTTCTCGCTGCGCGCAACCGATTGAGGGCTTCGGGACATGGCATTCTCCTTGTAACTGTGCCTACGGCCGCAGCGGCTCGGCGGTGCCGAACCGACGCGCGGCCGCGAGGCCCAACCAGACGAACAGGACCAGCACGGCCAACTGCGCGACCAGGAACGGCGGCTCGGACTGCGTCGGTGCCAGGTTCTGAAGCGCCGGCACCTTCAGGAACAACTGCACGACCAGAACGAAGACGTTGAAGTACAGCGAGACCACGGCGGTGATGGCGTAGACCCGCCGCCAGCCTCCGTCCAGCCGCTTGGTGTATCGGGCGACCAGGGCCACGGCCAGCGCCACCAGCGAAATGGCTCCCACCACGTGCGACGGCAACAGCTGAGTGAACGGAAAGCCGAATCCGGTCAGGCTGGTCAGGACGGTAGTGGTCAGAAACACGAAGGTCCACGCGTCGAGCCGCCGGCGGCCGAGCAGCCCACCGAGAACCACGATGCCAGACGCAATGCCGATCAGGCTGATTACGACGTGTACAAGCGTGTATGTGGACATGGCGGTCACTGTGCCGCTTGCGCGGTCGCGAGCAAGTGAACAATTTCGGCCGTCGTCACGATCGCATGGGCAAACGTCGGCCCATTGAGCTCGTGGGCGGCGTGCATCCGGTCGGCGCTGAACGCCGCCGTCGCGTCCTTCACGAGCGTCACGTGATAGCCGAGCTCCGCGGCGAAACGGCTGGTGCCTTCGATGCACGTGTTCGCCAGCAATCCGACGACGATCAGATTGATGATGCCCCGCTGCTTCAGCAGCAGGTCGAGGTCGGTGTTCGCGAATCCGCTGGCGCCCCAGTGCTCCTTGGCGACGAGGTCGCCCGGTTGCGGCGCAAACTCCGGCCGCCATTCGCCGCCCCACGTGCCCTTGGCGAACACCTGCGCCTGCCCCGAGGCCACCTGATACGGGTTGGCGTGGTCCCACGCGTCGAAGTCCCCCGGTTCCCATCGATGGTGCGGCACGACGATCACCTGGATGCCGGCCCTGCGGACCTCGGTCAGCAGCGTCCGAAGATTCTCGAAGAGGCCGACCTGCCGTGCCACGGCCTCGACGAGTGGCCACAGCTTGCCGCCCTCCGAGAGAAAGTCGTTGTAGGGATCGACGAACAAGAGTCCGGTGCGCTCCCTGGCGTAACGCGCGGTCGTCATGTCAGCTCTCTCCAGGCTGCCGGCTGGCCGACGTCCGGACAAAGGTGGCGATGTGTTCCGCCGCGGCCTCGGGGTGTTCGTGGTGCGGGCCGTGGCCGGCCCGCGGAAACGTCAGGAGCTGGAGCGTCGGCAGCTGCCCATTGAGGGCGTACCAGTTCTCCACGGGAAAGATGATGTCGTGGTCCGCGCCCACGTGGAGGATCGGCACGTTCGTGTTCCGTAGCGCCGTCAGCACGGCGTCGGCCGGGAAGATCGGGTTGCGCGGCTGGCTCCCCAGGTGCGCCGACGCCCAGTCCGCAGGGACCGGGACGCTTCGACCTTCCGTACGGTGCGCGATTCGATCAGCCGAGCGCCGCGCCGCGTCGCGGCTGGTCTGCGAACGCGGCTCGAAGAACAGGATCACCTCGTCCTCGAACGAGTTCACCGGATGGGCCGCGGTGTCGTAGAAGAGCTGTTCACCGGACTTGACGGTGGGGCCCGGCGGCCCCGTCGCGAGGAGCACCGCGTGACTGATGAGTTCCGGAAACATCGCCACGACGACTTGAGCGGCCAGACCACCCAAGGACCAGCCGCCGATCACGACGGGCTTCAGCCCCAGGGCCTCGATCAGATCGTGAGCGTCCTGAGCCAGGGACACCGGGTTGTAGTTCCTGTCGCCCGTCGAGAGGCCGAGGCCGCTGTAGTCGAACGTGATCACCCTGAAACCACGCGCCGCGAGGGCGTCCAGGAACGCCGGATCCCACACGTCCAGATTGCCCCTGAAGCGGGTGCACAAGACGATCGGTGTGCCCTCGCCGATGGACCGATAGGCCAGCCGGCGGCCTCCGGTCTCGACAAACTGATTCGGGGCCAGGACGGAACCGGCCTTGGACGACATGGCGCTCATACCCGTGACCTCTCCTGTGTCTCGAGAAAGACAGCCGGGCGGCGGCCCGACGCGCGCGATTGCACCATGGGTGTGATGAGCCAGTCTATTGGACGAAGGTATCGCGATACCTTCGTATAGGGTCCCGGGAACCCTAGGATCGAGACGGCAGTGGGAGCCTGAGCTTCGTGGCCATCCGCACGAGGTCCGCAAGGGACGCGGCCTGCATCTTGTGCATGACCTTGCCGCGATGCGCCTTCACCGTGACCTCGCTTGCGCCCAGCTCTGCGCCGATCTGCTTGTTCAGAAGACCTGCGACGACCCAGCTCATGACTTCGCGTTCGCGAGGGGTCAACGACGCATGGCGTTCGCGAAGCATCTCGAGCTCGGTTGCCTCCGCCAACGCCGCGCGACTGCGCTCGAGCGCGCGGCGGATCGCGGCCAGCAGCTCCTCGTCGTCGAACGGCTTCGTGAGGAACTCGGCGGCGCCGGCCTTCATGGCGCGCACGGTTCTGGGAATGTCGCCATGCCCCGTCACGAAGATGATCGGCATCCGACCCTGGTCGGCGCCGACGCGTTCCTGAAGGTCCAGTCCGTTGAGGTCTGGCAGCTCCACGTCGAGCAACAGGCAACTGGTCGCCTCGGCCCTCGGATGCGAGAGAAACGCGCTGGCGGAGCCGAATGTCTCCGGATTCCACCCGGCCCACCGAATCAGCAGCTCCAGCGATTCGCGGACGGACACGTCGTCGTCGACGACAAAGACCGTTGGCGGGTCGGGGATGGGCGACGCCACGTCGATACTCATCGGCATGCCCGTCGATCAGCGCACACCGACGGCGGCATTCACCGCGTCGAGGAGCGCCCGTTCGCTGAACGGCTTGAACAGGCACTCGACCGCGCCTGCCGCCAGCATGCGTGTCCGAATCGTCTCGTCGACGTGAGCCGTGATGTAGACGATCGGAATCGGGCATTGGCGGCGGGACAGCTCCCGCTGGAGCGCAGGGCCGTTCGTGCCGGGCATCGCGATGTCCAAAATCAGGCACCTGGTTCGATCGATGTACTCAGACGCCAGGAAGTCTTCGGCCGAGGAAAAGGCCCGTGCCGTGAAGCCGAACTCCCTCAGCAAGTCGGGAAGCGACTCGCGGACGGACTCGTCGTCGTCGACGACCGACACCAACCACCCGTCCACCGTCATGCGCGAGCCCCGGGAATCGAGAACCCAAACGTCGCGCCCGGCCCGTCATTGCAGACGGCCCACAAGCGACCCTGGTGATTCTCGACAATCGAGCGGCTGATCGACAGGCCGATGCCCATGCCTTCGTCCTTGGTTGTGTAGAACGTATCGAACAGCTTCTCCGCGTTCTTCGGATCGAAGCCCGGGCCCGAATCTTCCACGGTCAGCCGCACCTGTTCTCCTTCGTCGCACTCCGTCCGGATCACGAGCTGTCGGGGACGATCCTCGACGGTGTCCATGGCTTCGAGAGCATTCAGCATCAAGTTCAGCACGACCTGCTGCAACTGAACGCGATCGCCGGTGACCAACGGCAGGTCTTCCGACAGGTGCGTCCGAACGGTCGCCTTGGCTCGATGTATCTCGGTGGACAAGAGGGTCAGCACTTCCCTCGTCGCGTCGTTCAGATCCAGGCACTCGACCGACCGGTTCTTCTTCTTGAAGAGCGCACGCAACCGGCCCACCACGTCGGCCGCACGATTGGCATCGCGAATGGTGCGCCGTGCCGTCTCCCGGGCGCCTTCGACGTTCGGCGGGTCGTCGGCCAGCATACGCAGCGAGGTGCTGGCGTTGGTCACGATGCCGGAGAGGGGCTGGTTCACCTCGTGCGCGATCGACGCCGTCAAGGCTCCCAGGGAGGCGACACGAGTCACGTGGGCCAGCTCCGACCGCATCTCGTGCAGGGCGTCCTCCGACAATTTCCGTTCGGTGATGTCCCTGATGGCGCCCACCCATTCGACCAGATGGCCCGCATCGTCGCGCACCGCGTCGGCAACCACCTGGAGGTACTTGATCGTGCCGTCAGGCAACTGCACGCGGCAATCGAACTCGAACTGCTTGCCAAGGCCGCGCAACATGCCCAAGAAGAGCGGCAGATCGTCGGGGTGGATGCGGTCGCGCATCGCGCCGGGAGGGACGGGCATCAGCGGGTCGAAACCGCAGATGCGGCAGGTCTCTTCCGACAGGGTCAGGTCGTCGGTGGCGGCCCGGTAGCTGAAGCTGCCGGTCGTGCTGAGGCGCTGCGCCCGCGCCAACTGCGCCTGGCTTCTCCTGAGCGCGTCTTCGGCGTGGGCACGCTCGACGGCGATGCTGGCAAGGTGCGTGAACTGTTCGATGAGATCGAGCTGCGTGGGCGTGGGCGCTCCAGGTTCGCGCTGATAGATGGCGAACGTGCCGAGGGGTGCGCCGGCTTGCGACAGGATCGGCGTGGTCCAGCAAGACCGCAGTCCCACTCCGAGCACGAGCTCGCACCACTCGAACCTGTCCCAGCGGGTGTCCTCGGCCACGTCGGCGACGATCACCTGCGTCTTGCGGTCGATCGCCATCGCGCACGGGCCCCAATACGGCGCCGCGACGGGGCGCCCGTCGATCGCCCGGCTGAAATCGGCGGGCAGGCTCGGCGCAGCGGCCTGTCGAACCTGTGCTCCGCCCCGGTCCACCAGGAGGATGCTGCAGTGGCATCCGCTGCCCACTTGATCGACCAGCGTGCACAGGGCATCGAGGATTGCCGGCAGGGGCCGGCCCACCGCCACCATCTCGAGCAGCCGCTTCTCCCCCGCCAGCAAGGCTTCGGCCTGCCTTCGGTCCTCGATGTCGGTGTTCTGGCCGTACCACTTCAGCACTCGACCGCCCTCGTCGCACAACGGGACAGCCCGAATCAGGAACCAGCGAAACGTGCCGTCGTAACGACGCAACCGGGCCTCGAATTCACCGGGGCGGCTGGTGTCGAGGAGTGACCGCCAGAAGTCGATCAGCCGGGGGAGGTCCTCCGGATGGCACGCGGCCTGCCAACCGACGCCAGACGCCTCCCCCAGGCTGATGCCGGTGTAGTCGCACCACCGCTGGTTGAGGAAGTCCATGGTCCCGTCCGGGAGCGCGCTCCAGACCAACCCGGGAATCGTGTCGACCGCTCGCCGGAGCTCGTCTTTCACTGGCCGACCATCCTGCCTGGAAAACATGACGGCTTGAAATACTAGATTCTAGACTGCGTTACTTCGCGCGACGGGTCCATTGGACCTTGGTATGGGTCGGTATGGGTCGGTGGCCATCTGCGCCATGAAACCCCTGACGCACCGCCGGACTCGTGGCATCCGCGTTGCTGTAGTCGATCCAGGAAGTCGGGAAACCCCAGCACAGGCCTCGAGTGAGCCACCGTGTTCGGTTCGCTTGGCGACCTTTGTCTGCGAACCGGCGGACAGTCCGCCTAACAGGGGATGGAGCAATCATGAAGCAACTCATCGGTCTCGCGCTGCTTTCCGGCCTCGTCGGCGCCGCGCCGGCCATGGCGGCCCCCATCACCTACTCGGCCGCGCTGAGCGGTGCCGCGGAGTCGCCCGCCAACGCTTCTCCGGGCACCGGCTTCGTATTCGTGACAATCGACGCCGTCGCCCACACCATGGCGGTCGACGTCTCGTTCCAGGACCTGATGGGTACCACGACGGCGGCCCACATTCACGTCATCAACGGCCCCGGCGACGCCAACATTGCCGACACGAATGGCCCCGTCGCCACGACGACGCCGTCGTTTACGTTCTTCCCACTGGGCGTCCAGTCGGGCACGATGATCGACACCTACGACATGACGGACGCCGGCAGCTACCGGGCCGGCTTCGTCACCGACAGCGGGAACGTGGCAATGGCCGAGGCGGCCCTCTTCGCCGCCATCGCGGACGGCCGCGCGTACTTCAACATCCACTCCTCGATTTTTGGCGCTGGAGAGATCCGCGGGTTCCTGCAGCCCGTGCCCGAGCCGGCTTCGATCGTGCTGCTCGCGATGGGCGGCGGACTGCTGGCGCGAGCTCGGCGGCGAGGACGCTCGGCCCGCCGCTGACACACCCGTGCTCCCGGCGCCGCCCGGCGCGCCGACCTCCATCGACGCGCCGGGCGACATCCGTTCCTGACGACCTCCGGCCCGGGTTGCGGCAGCCCGCCGCGCGGGACTTCGCCAGCGAGACATTCTGCGATCGAGCTCTCGTCTGGAACGGGCCAGCGGGCCGTGTCGACTACGCGCCCATCTCCACCGGCCGCCTCATCAAGCAAATGGCCTCGGGCCTCACGGATGTGTTATTGACTCCGGCGCGGCGGTTCCGCATGATGCGGCGATCCCGCATGAAGGAGCAACGATGAGACATCTGTTCTTGGCGGCGACCGCAATCGTCGCCGTCGCGGCGCAGGCACAAACGCCCCCGGCCCCGGCCGGCCCGGCGCCGACCGGGCTGGTGGTCGGGTCGGGCAACTTCTTCAGCCCGATCGTCTCGGACCTCGACAAGGCCGTGGCGTTCTACCGGGACGGCCTGGGGCTGGACGTGCAGGGACCGCCGGCCAACGCCGACGCCAACCCGGCGTTGCGCAACATGTTCGGGTTGCCCGACGCCCAGCTCCGTTGGTCGATCGGCCGGCCGCCCGCCATGCGCACGGGCGTCGAGATCGTGGAGATCACGAAGGCCGCCGGCAAGCCGGTCGAGCGCCGCGTGCAGGATAGCGGCGCGTTCACGCTGATCGTCTTCGTCCGGGACCTGGACAGCGCCCTCACGCGTCTGAAGCAACTGGGCGCCCCGGTCGTCACAAGAGGGGGCGCCCCGGTCACGGTATCGATGGGGGCCCAGAAGGCGCGCGCTGTCGTGGTGAAGGATCCCGATGGCCACTTCGTCGAGCTGCTGCAGCCGGACCAGGTTGGCGAGACCCTGGCTCCGGCAACCGCCAACGTCACGGGCGTCCGCGTTCGATTGACGGTGAACGACGTGGATCAAGCCATGCGGCTGTACCGGGATGTGCTGGGCATGAAGGGCCAACCCGTCGCGGCCTTCCGGGGCGACAAGGCCGTGATGGACATGCTGGGACTGACGAGCGGGCAGTACCGCATCGGCACGCTGGAGGTGCCGACGACGGGACTCGGTATCGATCTGATCGACTTCAAGGGCGTCGATCGGCGCGTGGTGCGCGGGGACATCCAGGACCCGGGCTCCACACGGATGCAGATCCAGGTGCGCGACGTGGAGGCCGCCATCGCCGCGCTCAAACAGGCGGGCGGCACGGTGGTATCCACTGGTGGAGCCATGGTGGAATTGCCGGGACGAGGCGGGGCCACGACGAAGGTGGCGATCGTCCGCGACCCCGACAACCTCTTCATGGTACTGCTGCAAGCCGCGGCGCCCAGGACCCAATAGCACAGGGATAGTGGCCATGCGTTCAACGGGTATTGCCGCGCTGCTCCTCCTCGTGGTCGCGTCGCTTGCGTGGGCCCAGACCAACGCCGGCGAGATCGGGGGTGTGGTCAGGAGCGTGTCCGGAGACGTGCTGCCAGGCGCCAACGTGCGCGCCGTTCACCCGGCCAGCGGCCTCGTCGTGGAACGAATCACCGACGAGCAGGGCCGCTTCTTCCTGCCGGCCCTGCGCATCGGGCAGTGGAACATCATCGTCACCCTTGGGGGCTTCGCCACGCAGACGCAACTCGGCGTCGAGCTCGAGATCGGCCGCGCGCTCCATCTGGAGTTTGCGCTCGGGATCGCCGGCATCTCGGAGCAGGTGACGGTGGCGGCGATCACGCCACTCCTCCAAACCACCAACGCGGAAATCAGCGACGTCATCGGCAACCGGGAAGTGCTGCAGATTCCCCTCAACGGCCGGAACGTCCTGGCCTTGGCCCAGCTGAGCGACGCGGTGGTACTGCCGCCCGGTGGCACGCGGGGCGAAGCGCTGCAACAGGCGGGTCCGCTGCCCAACGTCGGAGGCCAGCGCTCGGGCCACAACATCTACCTGCTGGATGGGGCAAAGGTCACCGACGAGCTCTTCAACAACCTCGTCATCAACCCGTCGGTCGATTCGATCCAGGAGTTCAAGATCCAGAAGTCGATGTATCCGGCCGAGTTCGGCGGCAAGGCGTCGGCCCTCATCAACGTCGCCACCAAGGCCGGCTCGAACACGTTCCGAGGGAGCCTCTTCGAGTTCCACCGCAACCAGTCGCTCGATTCCCCGAACTACTTCCAGCCCAGGCAGCAGCCGATGCCGCCGCTTCGCCAGAGTCAGTTCGGCGCGGCCATCGGCGGGCCCATCGCCGCCAACCGCGCGTTCTTCTTCGGAAGCTTCGAGGGCACGCGGATGAGCCGGTCCCTCACACGGACGTTCTCGGTGCCGACTCTCGCCACTCGCAGCGGCGATTTCAGCCAGCTGGGCGCCATCTGCGATCCGCTGACCATCCCGACGGTCGGTGCGTGCACGCCGTTTCCGGGCAACCGGATCCCGACGAACCACCTGGACCCGATCGCCATGGCCTTCCTCCAGCAGGTGCCGATGCCGACGACCGGCGCGGCCGTGCAGAACCTGACCGCCGTCGAAGAGCAAGACCGCCAACTGGATCAGATCAGCCTCCGCCTCGATCACCGGTTGACCGACGCCGACACGCTGTTCGCGCGCTTCAGCACGTTCAACGCCGAGGAGCGGCAGCCCTTCGGCACGAGCGCGTTGCAGGAAGCGCTGGTCCCCGGGTTCGGCCGCTCCCTCACGACGAACACGAGGAACCTGGCGGCCAGCCACACGCGCGTCTTCGGCACCACGATGCTGAACGAGCTGCGCGTGGGCTGGATGTCCGTCGACGGCGGCCAGTTGAGCCTGAATCGCGGCGTGGACTTCGCCGGTCAGGTGGGACTGTTGGGAACCACCCGCGACCCCCGTGACGTCGGGTTTCCACAGATCTCGACGGGCGGCCTCTACAGCACGATGGGCGATCCGACGGCCTTCACCACCCGGAACAACACGCACTTCGAGGTGTACAACAACGTCACCATCGACCGCGGCGCCCATCGCGTGAAGTTCGGCGGCTACTACTTCCATCTTCGGCTTCGCCCCGAGCAGCCGGACAACGCGCGTGGTGCGTTCAACTACACGGGCCAGTTCACGGGCAACGCGTTCGCCGACTTCCTGCTGGGCTACCCCGCCTCGGCCACCTCGGGCATCGGCCGCGGCGACGAGAACGGCCGCACGAACTGGCTGCACCTGTACGCGCAGGACGACTGGCGGGCGCGCGACAACCTGACGTTCAACGTGGGGCTGCGCTACGAGCTCAACCAGCACATGTACGACGTGAACAACCGGCTGTCGTCGATCGATCTGTCCGCGCCGGGCGGCCGCTTCGTCATCGCGAGCGACGAAAGCGGGAACATCGACTCGAGCGCGGCGCCCTTGCTGCCGCTGATACCGCTGCCCTACGTGTCGTCGTCAGAGGCCGGTTGGGGCCGGGGGCTGCTGGACCCCAGCACGGTTCGGCTGGCTCCGCGCGTGGGCTTCGCGCTGGCCCTCGACGATGCGCGAGCCGTGGTCCGCGGCGGGTACGGGATCTTCCTGAACCAATGGGCGTACAGCGTGCAGACCGCGTTCGCGCGCAACCTCCCCTTCTTCTACACGAAACAGGTGGACGTGCCGCTGCAGCAGACGGTGCCGACGCAGGCCACGCGCGACATCCTGACCAGCAACGCCACCGGCACCATCGGCGGGAGCCTGATGGACTACGCCTACAACGTGGAGTACAGCCAGACGTGGAGCGGCGGCCTGCAGTACCAGGTGGCTCCGGCCACGATGGTCGAGGTGTCCTACATGGGCACGTGGACGCTCGGCGCCGACAACGCCACCGTGCACAACGTGCCCGAGCCAGGCGCCGGTCCCATTCAGTCACGTCGCCCCATTCCGCAGTTGAGCCGCATCAACGCGATCCGCTTCGACGGCAAGTCGATCTACCACGGCGTGACCTTCCGGGGGGAGCGCCGCCTGTCGCGAGGCCTCTCGTTCAACGCCAGCTACACGCTGTCGCAATCGAAGGACGACGCCTCGAGTCCCGGCGCCACCGAGTCGGAGACCAACGTGCCGCAGAACGTGCGCAACGTCTTCGGCCCCGGCGGCGAGTGGGCGCTTTCAAGCTTCGACCATCGTCATCTGTTCGTGGCCAGCGGCACCTATCAATCGCCGTTCTTCGACGGCGCGGGTGGGCTCACCGAAGGCCTGTTGGGCGGCTGGCGCGCCAGCGCCGTGGTGATGGCGCAATCCGGCGCGCCGTTCACGGTGAACCTGGGCGTGGACCGCGCCAACGTGGGCGCGGGCCCGGCGCAGCGGCCGGATCAGCTTCGTGGCGCCGCACTCGCCGGCGACCAGCGAACACCCGACCGGTGGTTCGACACGGGCGCGTTTGCGCTGCCAGCGCCCTTCACGTTCGGCAACGCGCCGCGCAACAGCGTCGTGGGGCCTGGCGTCGCCAACGTGGACCTGGTGGTAGCCAAGACCTGGCGGCTCGGCGGCACGCCCACGCTGGAGGTCCGATGGGAGGTCTTCAACCTCCTGAATCGCGCCAACTTCGACCTGCCGAACCGGACGTTCGGCAACCCGAACTTCGGCCGGATCTTCAGCGCCAAGAACCCTCGGGAGATGCAGATCGGAGCTCGGCTGGCTTTTTGACACCGGCGCAACACTTCGCAACGATGTGAGGGTTGTGTGACGTCACATGGCAGCACACACTCCATGGACGTGGCGACACCGCCATTCCGGGATGGGACTCGGTGCTGCTGGTCACAGCCCTCAAGCCGGGGTCGATGTACGTGGTGCCCGTCGATGCCGGCAACCGGCGTGCCGCACGACCGATCAGCCGCGAGATCCACGCCGAGAAGCGTGCGGGCGGCCTGACGAAGGAACTGCAGGACCGCGGGGCCATCCTTGGCGTTCAGGTACGTGGGCGTTGGCGACGGGACGACCAGCGCGGCGCCAGGCGTGACGGAATCGACGCCTGGCACACCCGCTGACGCCGGCCGCGCTGCGGCGGTGCCAGCAGTCGCACCGCTGATGCCCGCAGGCACAGGCACGCCGCCGACGTTCACGCGCCGGCAGGTGGAAGCGGGACCGGGCAGGCCTACCGGATTCTCAACTCCGACGGCATCCTCCACAACGTCCATGCCCTTCCCAAGGTCAACAGGGGGTTCAACCGGGAGTCAGGGCGCTGCGCCAGGAGGCTGACAAAAAGAACGCAGAGAGTAGACATCGGCGGGGGTGCCTCGAAACGAACACCGCCCGAGTACCTCAGCTAAGCCATGTCGAATCAACATTAAGGAACTAGTCAGAAACAGCCTGATCCGATCGTCGTTCCTGGTATTCGGATTGCACGCAACCGCCACCGGGAGATCACCAGCATGCCTCGACTTCGACCCTCGCCAATCTGGATCACGACCCTCGGCGCGGTTTTCTTCCTCGCCTCCTCGCAGACGGCTGGCGCCGCCCCGTTCGCCCTCGGAACGGGTGTGGGGGCCAATCTCGGGTGCATACCCGAGGTGACCTGTCCGGGGGGCGCTGATGGTGGCGATAACGAGTCCGACTTCGGCATCCCCGGCCCCAACAATGGCGCAGGATACGTCAGCGTGACCGACGTGACCGACGGATTCGCCGATGCGCACTTCACCTACTTGGCCCAGGCGAACGCGTCGTTCGGCCAACTCCAGGCTGGGGCATCCGGCAGCTACGATCTCTCGTCCGACAGCACCCGTGCCGCCTTCGCATTCGCGAGCGCGACCGACCAGCTGACGCTCACCGCACCAGGCATGGCCGGGAACGGCACGCTCGACATCTCCGTCCTATTGGACGGTGTGCTCCAGAGCACGGGCGGCGGTGGCGCAGCGGGGTTCGCTGCGGTCACCTGGGGACAAAGCCCCGACGCGTTCGACCAGGCCAATGATTACCATCTCCTCCAGTTTGCGACGTCCGGGCCACACGGGCCGGCCCCGTCCGGCCCGATCGTGCTGGGCCCCGTGAGTTTTGTCTGGGGACAGCCGTTCTACCTCTCGATGATCCTGGCCGTCGGCGCGGGCACACCGGTGTCCAGCTTGCTCGACTGTCACGGTGGCGACGCCTGCTTGACGCCGGTCAGCGGAACCGGGTCGGGAACTGCGGATTTCTACAACACATTAGTGCTGACCGGCCTGCTCCCGAAGGACGCCAACGGTGGTCTAGTGTTGAACACGCAGTTCTCGTCTGCCTCCGGTACTCTGTACTCGCTCAACGGCGTCCAAGCCGTCCCTGAGCCCGGTTCTCTGTTGCTGCTCGGAACCGGACTGGCTCTCATGCTCCAGCGGCGGCGGGCCTGACATCGGGCTCTCTAGAGCTGCCGCAGGCAGGATAGGAAACATTTGAGCTCCAACGCTCAACTCTCCCTTTGGGAGAGCCCCGGCTGTATCTGCTGACGCCCCTCATCGTGGACGTCGGCAGCGGAAAGGCCCCACTGAACTAGAGCGCAACGCCAATTGCCGATCTTGTCTGGAGGGTCTCCAGCCGAGCCAGCGTCGCCGGTAGCAGGTTCGCCACGAAGCGCTCGCGTTGACCATGGTCCAGTCGCGGCCAACCCGAGCGCCGCCTGAGACGTGCACGGCTCGCTGAGCCAGAGAACGACGCAAGCGATCCGA
>Ga0307505_10000910_pt1 | contig 27475 bp, 23 predicted proteins | sample 23_S_MG_FD_202183 | JGI IMG/M metagenome (GOLD analysis project Ga0307505, IMG submission 202183) | Soil microbial communities from Populus trichocarpa stands in riparian zone in the Pacific Northwest, United States - 23_S | ecosystem: Environmental > Terrestrial > Soil > Riparian zone > Trees... | reverse complement strand
GCGCAGGCGCGCGTCGATCTCGTAGCACAGCCCTTCGTGCGTGCGCGTCTGCAGTGCCCAGATGAGCTTCTGCGCCAGACTGACGAAGCCGCTTTGTGCCGCGAGCTGGGACTCGTCGTCGGCGCCGGCGAGGTCGTAGAGGAAGATGACGTCGAGATCGCTGCCGTAGGTCAGCTCGCGGCTCGCCAGCTTGCCCATCGCGACGACGAGAAACTCGCCGGTGCGGAGCCACGCGGGCCGGCGTTTGGCGCGCCGCGTCACTTCGTGTGTCGCAACGTCGAGGCCGCGCTCGATGCACACCTCGGCGATGTCGGTCAGGGAGGACTCGGCGGCGGCGCGGTCGATGCGGTCGTCCATGTCGAGCAGTCCGACGTTGACCAGTTCGCGATTGTGAAAGAGGCGTAGCGCATCGAGGGACAGCTCGGGCTCCGACCGCGCCCCCTCGTTGTCGAGCATCTGATGGATCTCCGCGTAGCTCGTCTCCAACTCGGGACGCGAACGCAGGAGGACGTCGGGGTCGTCGAACAGCGGCTCGATCAGGCGTGGATGCGTGGCGACGTAGCTCGACAGGTACTCCGACCCGGCGAACAGGCGCACCAGGCGCGGCACCAACTCCGGTCGATCGAGCAACAGCTCATAGAAGAACTTCCGCTTGCCGACGCCGCGGATGAACCGGTCGAGATTGTTCATCGCGCGATCGGGGGACGAGCTCGACTCCACCTGCTTGGCGATCCGGCCGGCGAGATCCTCGAGCAGAGGTCTCGTGGTCGGGTCGGCGACCAGGGACGGCACGTTGCGCAGGAACAGGTCCAGGATCTGATCGCCGCCGCCCTTGTCGAACAGCGCGGAAAAGACCTCGCGCACGCGGCCGCGGTGGGAGTCGAGGCAGGCCGCGAAGGCGTCGGCCCCGTCCTCTTCGAAGTAGCCGAGAGCGCGCGCGATGCGGATTCGTCCGGCCTCCGTCGCCGGCAGACGGTACAACTGCCGCTCGCCCTCCATCTGGATGCGGTTCTCGACCCGGCGCAGGAATCGGTAGGCCGCGAGCACCGCCTCGCTCGACTCCGCATCGAGGGCACCGGTCTCGGCGAGTGCCTGCAGGGAAGCCTGGGTCGAGCGCTGGCGCACCTGCGGTTGGCGGCCACCGTGCATGAGTTGCAGAGCCTGGGCGACGAACTCGATGTCGCGGATGCCGCCCGGGCCGAGCTTGACGTTGAACGTCGCGCCGTCGCGCTCCTTGGCCTGTTCGATCTTCTGCTTCATCGCGCGAATCGCCTCGACGCCGCCGAGGTCCATCGACGATCGGTAGACGATCGGATCGATGTCGCGCAGGACGCGCCAGCCGAAGGCGAGATCGCCGGCTACCGGGCGGGCCTTCATCAGGGCGGCCTTCTCCCACGTCTCCGCCCAGCGCTCGTAGTAGTCCGTCAGAGTCGACGCGGTGACGACCAGCGGCCCGGACTTGCCCTCCGGCCGCAGCTCGAGATCGACGCGGTAGAGAAACCCGTCCTCCGTGTTGCGCCGCACCAGACGGCCGAACTCCTCCGCTACCCGCGTGTGGTATTCGCGCGCGCTGACGGGGCGCTCCGGTTCGGATGGAAGGACGTCCTCGCTGACGTACACGAGGTCGACGTCGGAAGAGTAGTTGAGTTCTTCCGAGCCGAGTTTGCCCATCCCGATCACGGCGAAACGCTCGCGCGGCGGCGGGCCGCCCGCGTCGTCGCCCACCGCCCGCGCGGCGCACGCGAGCGACCGCCGCAGCAGCGCGTCGGCGAGGTGGGAGAGTTCGGCCAGGACCTCGCCAGTGCGCTCGAGCGGCAGGCGATCGACGGACAGATCGCGCACGGTGATGCGCGCCAGTTCGTAGTACTTGAATCGGCGCAGCGCCGCCGCGGCCGCCTCGAGATTGTCCGCCGTACCGGCGATGACGGCATCGAGGCGGGCGTCATACACCGCGGCGGCGCGCTCTCGATCCAGATCGTCGACGGCCAGTTGGCCGAGCCAGTGCGGGTGCCGCTCGAGGATGGGCGCTAAGAACGGCGCCCCGCCGCAAAGTGTGGCGACGACGCGGCAAACGTCGGCCGGATGCGACCGCCATACCTCGGCCAGCGCACCGTCGGCGGCCGCTTGCAGGACGCCAGGTACCAGTTGGGAAGCGCTCTCCGGATCTGGGCAGGAGGCGATCGCGGCATCCAGTTGCGTCGCCAGGCCGCGCAGGCGCAGGCGCTTCTCGAGGGACCGGAAGGGCGATCGCATGGGTGGTCAGGCCGACTCGACGCGCTCGTAACTCCCGGCGGGAATGGACGACGCGAAGAGGTCGGGTTGCACGATTCCGGCGACGATCTCGGCGCTGTCGATGATGCGAGGGCCAGGGCGGTTGAGATAGGCGTTGCCGTCGACGCTGTACACGCGGCGGTTGCGAACCGCCGGCAGAGCGGCCCAGGCGGGGTTCTCTCGCAAGGCGGGCAATTCGCGTCGCGTCTGCGCCAGGTCGAAGCCGCAAGGCATGATCAGGACGACGTCCGGCGCGAAGTCGGTGAGAGCCTGCCAATCCAAAGTCTTGCTGTGTTCGCCCGGCTCGGCGTGTTCGTAGATGCCGCCGCAAAGGCGCACCAACTCCGGCACCCAGTTCCCGGCCACCATCAGCGGTTCGATCCATTCGATGCAGGCGACGCGGGGCGCCGTTCGCGCCCGTCGCGCGCCGCCGGCGATCGCGTCGAGTCGGCGGCGTGCGTCGGCGACCAGCGCCCGCCCGGCGTCCTCGCACCCCACTACTTCCGCGAAGCGCGTGAAGTCGGCGAGGATGTCGTCGAGGGTGTTCGGGCTGAGAGAGAGAACCTCGACGTCGGCGCCCAGGATCCGGCGCGCGCACTCTTGCACCTCGGCGAGCGACACGGCGCAAACCTCGCACTGGTCCTGCGTCACGATCAGGTCCGGGGCGGCGGCACGCAGCTCGTCCTCGAGAACGGTGTAGACGGAGAGTCCGTCGCGAACGAGGTCTCGCACCTGGGCGTCGATCTCGACCGAGCGCCCGCGCGGGTCGATTTTGGCTCGGGTGAGCGCGGGGAGGTGGCGAATCTCAGGTGGGTAATCGCACTCGTGCGAGATGCCGACCAGTCGATCGGCGAGGCCGAGCGCACAGGCGATCTCGGTGGCGCTCGGCAGCAGCGTGGCGATTCGATGCTTCACGGATTCAGCGACGTCCCGCCAGGTGCGCGAGAGGTTGCGGCGCCGCGCGCTCGATCTTGTCGCCCGACACGGTGCCACATCGAGCGCAGACGTAGTCGAACTTCTCGCCGTCGGGCAGGACGATGAGCAACCGTTTGCGCACCGGCGTCGCCTCTCTGCACTTGGGGCAGAAGAGGAGACTGGCCTCCATTTGATCGAAGTCTCGCATGATCGCCCGCGATGTACGGATTGGAACGCCACCGACCATGCCACCAGCCCGCAAGAATGGAAAGAGTGCCGGCGGCGCGCCGCCGGGGCCTCACCTGGGGAAGAGTGCCGGCCAGACGATCGCGTCGAGCACCACTGTCTGCAGGCAGAACAACGCAAGGCCGATCAGTGCGGCGGCGCGGATCGCGCGGGACCGCGCCGGTTGCAGCGTGGCGGCGGCGACCACCAAGCCGATCGAGCCGATGGCGACCAGAGCGAGATCGAGACGTATGAGGAACCACAGCATCGCGCTTGGCGACTCGAGCATGCGGATCGTCAGCGGCAGCCACATCGAGGAGGGAAACAGGATGAGAGCGTAGAAGGTTGCGATCGCGCCGTAGCCGAGACCCCCGGCGAATCGGGCGCGGTCGAGATCGGTGCCGCGCAGGAAGAAGTAGGTGAACGGGAAGTAGCCGATGGCGGCGGCAAACATCGACATCGTGTAGACCGGTTGCCAGTCGGCCGGCACGCCACCCCATAGGGCGCCGTTGCGCGCGTGAACCGTGGCGAGACCGTACACGTAGCTCGACAGCACGCAGATGCCGCCGACGAAGTTGAGCAGAGCAAGGTTCCAAGCTTTTCCGCGCACGGTGCCTCCAGCGACGACCGTAGCAGTGCCTGGCCGTCCGACAAGGGCCGGCGGATCGCTCGTGGCGGAACGACTCGCTTTGTCGTTCCGCCGTGATTGCCCTACACTCGCCCATCCGGTCAGAGGAGGTGATTCATGGTCAGACGGTTGATCGCGGTGGCGGCGCTGGCGATGTTTGCCGCGGGGTGTGGTTACAACGAGATCCAGGCGGGTGACGAGACGGTGAAGGCGGCCTGGAGCGAGGTGACCAACCAGTACCAGCGCCGCGCCGACCTGATTCCCAATCTGGTCAACACCGTCAAGGGTTCCGCCGACTTCGAGCGCGAGACGTTGGAGGCGGTCATCAGCGCGAGGGCGGCGGCGACCAGCGTCAAGATCACCCCGGAGCTCTTGGAAGACCAGGCGGCGTTCGACCGCTTCATCGCGGCGCAGGGCCAGGTGACGAGCGCTCTGTCCAGGCTCTTCGCCGTGGCCGAGAGCTACCCGACGCTGAAGGCGAGTGACGCGTTTCGCGACCTCCAGGCGCAGATCGAGGGCACCGAGAACCGCATCACGGTCGCGCGCGGCCGCTACATTGAGACGGTGCGCGACTACAACACATTGGTGAGATCGTTTCCGACGGTATTGACCGCCAAGCTGATCGGCGCCGGCGTGAAACCGACGTTTCAAGCGCGCGAGGGAGTCGGCGAGGTGCCGCCAGAGGTGAAGTTCTGAGAATGCGCACTCCCCGGCGCGCACTGGTAGCCCTTGCGGTCACCGTCGCGCTGCTAGCGCCGGTGACACTGGCGTTGGTCGACGTGCCGCCGCTGATCGGGCGGATCAACGACTACGCCCGGTTGCTCAGCGCCTCGGAGAAAGAGGCTCTGGAGAAGGAGCTGGCGGCCTTCGAGTCGGAGACGTCGCACCAGGTCGTCGTGCTCACGGTTTCGACGGTGGACGGCGAGGACATCGCCGCGTTCGCATTGCGCGTCGTCGAAGCGTGGAAGGTCGGTCATGCTGGAATCGACAACGGTGTTCTCGTCGCCGTCGCCGAACGAGACCGCAAACTGCGGATCGAGGTCGGCTACGGCCTCGAAGGAGTCATTCCCGACGCCGTGGCCGCGCGGATCCTGCGCGAGGAAATGATCCCAAGTTTTCGCGACGGAAAGATGGGCGACGGGGTGGCGCGCGGTGTGCGAGCGGTCTTGCGCGCCGCGCGCGGCGAGGAGGTCGCGGCCGAGCGCCGCCCCGATCGCCGCGCCGCGCCGCGCGATCCGCTCGGCGTCGCGATGCTATGCGGGATTTTGGGGGGCGCTCTGGGCGGCGCTCTGTCGCGCACGTCGCGGTGGGCCGGCGCCGTGGTCGGCGGGATCGCGGCGTTCGCGCTCGCGTACTTCGCAATGAAGGCCATTCCTTTCGCGGGCCTGTCGTCGCTGATCGGCGGGTTCCTCGGCGCCAGTGGCGGCGGACTCACACCGTCGGGGCGCCGCGGTCGCGGCGGGATCCGAACCTTTCCGGGCGGGTTCGGCGGCGGCGGTTGGGGCGGCGGCGGTTTTGGGGGTGGTGGCGGTTTCGGCGGCGGCGGCGGTCGCTTTGGCGGCGGCGGCGCGTCGGGGAGCTGGTAGATGAAACCCTCGGATTTGCTCGACCCCGCGGATCGCGAGCGCATCGTCGCCGCGGTCGCGGCGGCGGAGAAGACAACGAGCGGCGAGATCGTCGTCGCGGTGGTGCGGGCATGCGACGAGTACGGTGCCGCGGGATGGCGCTGCGCGGCGCTGCTCGCCGCCGCGGTTCTCTTGGCGATGGCGGTGTTTTTGCCGCCAATGTCACCGGCGGTGTATCTCGTCGCGCAGGTGGTGGCGGTCGCGGTAGGGCATGTCGCGATCCGATCGGTGGTCGTGCTTCGCCGCGCTTTCCTATCGGAAGAGATGATGGAGAACTGCGCGCATCGCCGTGCCGCCGCCGCGTTTGCGGACCTCGGCTTGCGCTACACGGACAGAAGGACGGGCATTCTCATCCTGGTGGCGCTGCTCGAACACCGCGTGGTGGTCCTGGCGGACAAGGGAATCAACGACGCACTGGCGCCTGAAGAGAGTTGGGCGGACGTCGTATCGCTCGTCCTCGACGGCATCGAGCGAGGCGATCCTTCCGGTGGCATCGTGGCCGCCGTGCAACGATGTGGCGAGATCCTGGCGCACCCGTTGCCGGCGACGGAAGGAGACACGGATGAAATACGCCGCGCCCTGCTGATCGAAGACTGACGGCGGCGCAGCGGACCGGTCATTGCCGTTGCCTCGGAAACAGAGACACGATTCCGGGGAAGGGGGCCTTTGCCCGCCAATTCAATTGCCATCCCACTTAGTCACCCCGGCGAAAGCCGGGGTCCAGGCCGCATGCCACCGCCGCCCCACCTGGATCCCGGCTTTCGCCGGGATGACGTGCTTTTCGGCTTCGCGCTTCCTACCGACTCGAATTGGCGGGCAAGGCCGGGAAGGGGGGGCGGGGGGAGGGCGTTAACCCTCCCCCGCGCCAACCATCGTGAAGCACAAGGGGGAGCGAGCGCTTCACGGTGGAGAATCAGCCCATCGGCGATTAGCTCGATGGGCATTGAACCCAAATTCACTACAGTGCGGCTTATGTAGCACTGCGTCATGGCTCGCGCAAGTACGTTGTTGAGGCGAATCATTTGGGCGGAGCCAGGGATCGCGCTCGTTGCTTTGCCGCGTATCCCGTTGAAGATCAGGACGCGGTCTGCACACGCTCTTCGGGCGGCCATGGCGACTCCGCAACAACAACGGGTGCCGCGTGCCGGGGGTGAGCCAGTGCAACAGCAGAGGTACGTGATCCGAGGTGGGGTGGAAGGCCGCGAAAGGCTCCGTCTCCTGTCCGAGGTGATGGGCCCTGCCACGCGTGCTCTGCTGGCTGAGGTCGGCATACCTGCCGGCTCGACGTGCCTCGACGTTGGGTGCGGTGGCGGCGATGTGACCCTCGAGCTGGCTCGTGCAGCTGGGGCGACGGGTCGCGCGGTGGGGGTCGATCTCGACGAAACCAAGATCGACATTGCGCGGCGGGAAGCAGATCAGCACGATCTGTCGAACATCGTCTTCGAGGTCCGGGACGTCAGCGAGTGGGAGCCCGACGAGTTGTTCGATGTCGTCTATGCGCGATTCCTTCTGACCCACCTCCCCGACCCAGGGGCTTTGGTCTCCGTTCTACGCCGACACACTCGTCCAGGCGGCGTGGTCATCGTCGAAGACATCGACTTCCGTGGCCACTTCGCCGAGCCGCACTGCCCGGCTCTCGTGCGATTCGTAGACTATTACACCAAGTCGGTGAACCGACGCGGGGCCGATCCCAACATCGGTCCACGCCTGCCGGGGCTACTTCGCCAGGCGGGTTTCGAAAACGTGCAGATGAACCTGCTGCATCCCGCCGCGCTCTCGGGTGGGATCAAACTCCTCACCTGTGTCACGCTGGAGAACATTGCCGAAGCGGTACTGCAGGATGGGCTCGCTAGCGAAAAAGAGCTCCGCGAGACAATCGAAGAACTCCACGCCTTCGCGCGGGATCCCCACACCGTGCTCGGTGGACCGCGCGTCTTTCAGGCCTGGGGTCGGAACCTCGGGCCCGCCCGCCGGCGTTCCAAAGGTGACACAATTCCTGACTCGCGGTAGTTACGCCGGCATGAAGGTGGCTGATTCCGAGACGACCATGTCGCCGCCGAGCGTGACCGTGCTCGTTCCCACCTACAATCGCGCGGCGCTGCTCGGTGACGCGCTGCAGAGCATTCTGCAGCAGACCTTCACCGACTTCGAGGTCGTCGTGATCGATGACGGCTCGCACGACGCCACCGGCGACGTGCTGGCAAGTTTCGCGGATTCCCGCCTGCGCGCGCTGCGACAAACCCATAAGGGAATCAGCGCGGCCATGAACGCCGGCCTCCGGGCGGCGCGGGGGCGGTATATTGCGCGACTCGACTCGGACGATCTCTGGCAACCGCACCTTCTGGCCACACTGGTGCCGGTGCTGGAATCGCGACCGGATGTCGGCGTCGTGTATGCGCGGGCCGACGCCATCGAAGACGGGCGTGTCGTACCGCACCTGCAGGGGATGCCGCCGCGGTTCCCCGAGGACAGCCTTCGCAGCCTCGTCTATGACGACTGCACCTGCAATATCGCGCTGCTGGCGCGCCGGGAATGCTTCGATGACGCCGGTCCGTACGATGAATCGCTGCTGGCGAACGAAGACTGGGACATGTGGCTGAGGGTCGCGCGCCAATGGCGATTTGTGTTTATCGATCAGGTCGTCGCCCGAATCCGCTGGCATCCGGGAAACCTGACGGGCCTCCAGTCACGTCACCTACTTGCGGTCCTCTCCAGCCGCAGGGTACCGCTCGACAAGGCCTTCGCGGCCCCAGCCCTGCCCCCACAGGTGGCGGCCATGCGCTCGTTGGCGTACGCCAATGTGCATTTGTTCTGTGGGCTGCGCCTTTGGCAGGCTGGCCAACGGCGCGCCGCGATGGAGGAGTTTCGACAACTGCTGCGCTCGAGCGACCGGCCCGTCGTGGCGATCCTGCGCATCGCCTGGCGCGTGGTGGTGCATCCGGTGCTCGATCGATCTCCGCAGGGACGCGCGATTTCCGGCCAACTGGCGAGACTCTACCGGTACATCGGTTTACCTTTCGCCGACGGCGCCACAGTGACAGGAGGCGCCGGCCCCGGCGACTGAACTGTTTACTAGGCTTTTCGAGGCTAGCGGGACGATTTGTGACATACGTCCTCCCCTTTCTCGTTCGTAGGAAACGAGGCGCGTTCGCGACCCTCGAGAGAGCCGCCCACGTTTTATGAATTGACGCCCTCTCTCAATCGGCGTACGCATTCAGGTGCCACTTTCATCTACCCAAACGAGGTGCTCGATGGGTGTTAGCGTACGATGTCTCGTGACGATTTTGAGTGTTGCCGCGGCACTATTCGTTCCCGCGGCCGCATCGGCGCAGTTTGTTCTGGGAGCGGCTGAAAGCTTCGCTGTCCTCGGCGGGTCCGGAGTGAGCAACACCGGCGACAGTGTGATCAACGGTGATCTCGGGGTCAGCCCTGGCATGGCGGTCATCGGATTCCCTCCCGGCTTGGTCAGCGGTGAGATTCACGCTGCTGACGCGGTGGCGCTGCAAGCGAAGAACGACGTCACGACGTTGTACAACTTGCTGGCCGCCCAGCCGCCAAGCTCCGACCTCTCGGGGATCGACCTTGGAGGCCTGACGCTGGTCCCGGGATTCTACAAATTCTCGAGCTCGGCGCAGTTGACCGGCACACTCACGCTCGATGCGCAGGGCGACGCCGATGCGTTCTTCGTCTTTCAGATCGGCAGTACGCTGACGACGGCAAGCAACGCCGCCGTGCTGCTCATCAACGGCGCGCAGGACTGCAACGTGGCGTGGCAGGTCGGCAGCTCCGCGACGATCGGCACCGGCACGTCGTTCATCGGCAACATTGTCGCCCTCACCAGCATCACCATGACCACCGGCGCCAACTTGTCCGGCCGGACACTGGCCCGCAACGGAGCGGTTACGCTCGATACCAACGTCATCACGCCGGCGGCATGCGCCGTGGGGACGATCGTCGCGCCGAGGCTGACCAAGGTTTTCAGTCCAGCCACCATCGACACCGGCGGACTGTCGACGCTCACGATCACGCTCAGCAACGCCGACGCCAACAGCGCCTCGACGCTGACGGCGGATCTCACCGACACCTTGCCCGTCGGTGTGACCACGGTCGGTCTGGCGAGCACCACCTGCGTTGGCGGGGCGGGGGCTAGCGCAACAGCCACGACGCTCACATTGGCGGCGGGCGCGACGATCCCCATCGGCACCGCCACTACCGCCGGAACGTGCACCCTCTCCGTCTCCGTGACCTCGCTCGTCGGCGGCGTCTACGTCAACACGCTGCCCGTCGGCGCTCTGCAGACCACCACTGGCAGCAACAGCACGGCGGCCAATGCGACGCTGTTGGTCAACTCCGCCATCACTCTCAGCAAGGCGTTCAATCCGGCGAGCATTTTCGCTGGCGACGTCTCGACGCTCGTCATCACGCTGGGTAACAGCAGCGGCGTCGTCGCCAACCTGACCGCGGCGCTGATCGACACGCTGCCGAGCGGCATGGTCATCGCCGCGACGCCTGCCGCCAGCACCGACTGTTCCGGCATCGGTGACGTGATCGCCGTCGCCGGCGCGAACACCGTGACCCTGCCGGCGACGCGCTCGATCCCGGCCAACAGTACCTGCACGGTGATGGTCGACGTGACGGCACCGCCGGGAGCGAGCTACGTGAATACTCTGCCTATCGGCGCGCTCACTACGGACGGTGGATCCAACGCGATCCCGACCAGCGCGGTACTGGTGGTGAATGCCGTTCCGCCCCCACCGACGGTGAGCAAGACTTTCGTCCCGACCGCGATCAACGTGGGAGACACCTCCACCCTGACCGTAACGCTGTTCAATCCAACCAACGCCGTCGCGACCCTGCTCGCGCCGTTCACCGACACTCTGCCCGCCGGCGTCACCACCGTCGGCGCGCCCAGCACCACCTGTGGCGGGGTCCCGGTCTCGGACGCCACGTCGGTAACGCTGCCTCTGGGGACGACGATCCCGGCGGGCGCCGGCACCGCCGCCGGCTCCTGTACACTGACAGTGGGCGTAACCTCGGCGACGCCCGGCCTCCATGTCAACGTCGTACTTCCCGGTGCTTTGGTGACGAACGTGGGCGTGAATATGACGGTGACGCTGGCGATCCTGGCCGTCGTCGACGACAGCGCGATGCCGCCGACGCTGAGCAAGACCTTCACCCCATCGTCCATCCTCACCGGTCAGTCGTCCGTCCTCACCCTCACGCTGTGCAACGACAACGCCGCTCCCGCCACGTTGATCACGCCGTTCGTCGACGTCCTTCCGGACGGCCTGGTGATCGCCGCGACCCCCGACGCCAGCACTACCTGCGGCGGCACGGGCGACGTACTGGCCACCCCCGGTGGGACCACTCTGATTCTGCCGCCGCCGCGCTCGATTCCCGCCTTCAGTTGCTGCACGACGACGGTGCGCGTGACCGCGCTGGAGCCCGGTACGCTGGTCAATGTCATCCCTGGCGGCACACTGCGCACTACCAACGGCGACAACCCGACCTTCGTCGAGACGCCGCTGGAAGTCAACGACGTCGTCACCCCGGCCCCGGCGATGTCCGGATGGGCGATGCTCATGGCGATGGCGCTCATGTCACTGATTGCCTTCGTCGCGCTGCGCCGGCGGGTGACGTAGCGGATCGCAGCACTCGCTCCCAGTTCGCTTATCGACGTTGGTATTCCGTTCAGCGCCTTCAGCGGTGCTTGGCAACTTCCAGCCCGACGCGCCGAGGTGTCGCTCGGCGTTTGGCGCGGCACTCGGGTGTTGCTACAGCTCCGTCCCCCGGGGTGAGGTAGCTTCCGGATCTTCGGAGGAACGCCATGACGGAACGCAGCTCGAATTCAAGGATCCAGACCGCGATTGGCTACGGGCTCATCGCCGTGGGCATCGCCGTTTTCGCGGTGCGCTTCCTGCACGAGGGCGCCTACGCGATGCCCCGCGGCGCGAACCTGTTCGGTGGGCTGGGTGCGCTGCTGCTCGGCGGTGCGCTGGTGTGGCCCGGCTCGCCGCGCTGGCTCGGGTGGCTGTCGCTGGCGGCCAGCCCGGTGGTGCTCTTCTTCGGGCTCTACGCCACGATGGCGGAGCTCGAAGAGGTGGTGTCGCTCTACGCCACCGATAGCGCCGGCAACCCCGCCGAGTTGCGCCTCTGGATCGTCGACCGCGCGGACGGCGAGTGGGTGGGAATGCCGCGTACGAAGGCGATCGAACACTCCCTGGATGGAGCGCGCGTCGAACTGTTGCGACGTGGTGAGACACGGTGCGTGGTGCCGGTGCTGCACGAGGACCGCGCGACCGTCAGAGCGATCCACGCACTCAAGGTCGAGAAGTACGCGGTGGCCCGTGGCGCCGCCGCGGTGGGTATCTACCCGCGCGAGGCCAGGGAAACCGCTGTCTCCCTGCGCCTCGATCCCTGCCCGGCCGGTTGACCGTCCGTTGTGAAAAAGGCGCGGGGCCCGTCAGTACTTGCGCATCACGGCGACGACGACGCCGCGCAGGGCGAAGTCGCCTTGCGCGACGGTGATCGGGGCGAGCTTGTCGTTGGCCGGTTGCAGGCGAATCGATCCGTCGGCGTTGCGGTAGAAGCGCTTTACCGTCGCGCCGCCGTCGACGATGGCGACGACGGTCTCGCCGTTCTCGGCGTCCTGACGCTCCTCGACGACGATGTAGTCGCCGTCCCAGATGCCGTCGTCGATCATCGAGCTGCCGGCGACGCGAAGGACAAAGGTGTTGTTCCGCCCGATCAGTTCCTCTGGGATCGATATCGTATCCGGATCCGTGAGCTCCTCGATGGGAGCGCCGGCGGCGACCCGGCCGAGAAGCGGCAGGGCGACGGCCCCGGTCGGCGTCCGCTCGTCCACCAACTCGATCGCCCGACTGTGATTCCACGTGCGCCGGATGGCGCCCTTGCGCTCGAGATTCGACAGGTGCTTGTGCACCGTGGCCAGCGAATTGAGAGAGAACTGTGCCCCGATCTCGTCGAGCGTCGGCGCGTAGCCGTGCGCGCGGATGTAGGAGCGCAGATAGTCGAGCAGCTCCTTCTGTCGTTTGGTCAGGGTCACTGGGGCGAAAACCTAGCGAAAGTGGACTGGTAGGGCAAGCTTCTTACTGCTTGGCAGGGTCTTGCCCTGCCGAACGCTGGCCCGACGGGCACCCACAAGGGGTTCCCCTGGCTTGCCCGCCAATTCGAGCCGGTGGGAAACGCGAAGCGTAAAAGCACGTCATCCCGGCGAAAGCCGGGATCCAGGTGGGGCGGCGGGGGCATACGGCCTGGACCCCGGCTTTCGCCGGGGTGACCAAGTGGGATTGCGATTGAATTAGCGGGCAAAGCCGGTTCCCCTACAAGGGGGGCGGGCCCCGGGTTCGGTCAATGCGATCGGTACTCCGATCAAACGCGGACAGCGCTCGTGTCGACTTCGAAGACGTCCATCAGCTCCCCGAAGGCGCGGTCGATGCGGTCGAACGCCTCCTCCGAGACGATGCCCGAGTCGAGGAAGTCGGCGTCGAACCAGGTCGAGCGCAGAAAGTACTCACGCTTGTCCGATACCTCGCTGAACCGCAGATACTGCAGCTCGTAGACGTAGCGAGCGAACATTCTCCACATCTGCGCGGCGCCGTACTCTCCGCGCAGGGTTCGTACGTTGTGCCGCACGTAGGCCTCGCGCTCGGTGTCGCTCTGCAGGCGCGCGGCCAGCAGGTTGGCCTGGAAGTCGGCGGCGCGCGGCAGCACCAACCGCAACAGCGCGGCGCCGCCGGTCGCGCCGGCGATCCGCGTCGTTCCGCTGCCCCAGTCGACCGTGAAGTTCGCATCGTGGGTGCGCGTGAGCGCGAGCAGGTCCACGCCTGCGACCTGGCGCGCCGCCTGCGGGGCCGCGGCCAAGGCGTCGTCGAGGGCATCGCGCACGATCTCGATCCGGGCGGCGAGCTCTGTCGCGGTCGCGGTGCAGCGGATCCATCCGGCAGAGACCGCGAGGTGGCTCCACTCGTGATAGGCGCGCGCGCCCAACATGGCGCGGGCGAATGGCAGCCCGGGCGCTCGCAGGCGATCGAGATGCGGTTCGTCCAGATTGTAGGCCAGGGTCCGCCTGCCGCGGTGCAGGTAGGTGAATCCGTCCTGGGCGATGGCGTCGTCGGGCGGCGGCAGCGTCTCACCGCGCGTTGCGCGCCGTTGAAAGGCGAGGGTGTGATCGTCGATGACCTCGAGGTCGGCGCGGATCGATCGAAGCGTCGCCGCGCCGGCACGGCGCAGTTCGTTGCGCACCGGGCCGAGTCTGTCGGGGTGATCCCGATCCCACAGAATGCGGTTGTTGCGCCCGGTGATGACGAACTCGTGCGGCGCGTCTCGCAGCCACTCCAGGGTCGCGGCCAACTCGCCGCCGTCGGTCGTACGATACGCGGCGTAGTAGCGTTCGACGGCGTTCTTCGCCGAGCGCGTCCAGTGTTCCACCAGCCGCGGTGGTTCGCCCTCGAGCGCGGCGGGAACGAGAAGGCCGGTCGCGGCGATCGATCGGTGGCCGGTGAGAGTCGGCGGCGGTTTGAGGGTCTCGTGCGACAGTTGCCGCAGCCAATCCAGCGCGTCGGCGAGTGCTCGGTACGCGTCGGCGTCCGGCCGCGACGATGCCCGCGCGCCGCGCCGGAAGTCGTCGATCTCCGCGTCAGTGCGATCGAACCAGTACGCCGCGTTGTGGAGCGCCGCGAGGGTGACCTCGCCGGTGATCGCCATGCGCTCGCCCTGCGCGAACAGATACGCCAGCAGCTCGTCGCTCGACGTCGCTTCCGCGAAGTCGCAGTCGAACATCGTCCACGTGCTCGTGTTCAACAGTTGCACATAGGGCGGGATCGCGGTCGTCGACTCGACGATCGCGATGTTGCGCAGCCGCGGCGGCGCCCACATCCGCGATCGCCGCGCCAGCCGCGCGGAGCGATCCCAGTAGAGAGGAAATGCGCGGTTGATGCTGTCGACGATGGCGGCGCCGTCGGCGATCCGAGCGACGAGAATCGACGCGAATGCGCTGGAGACCCCGGCAGGCGAGAGGTGCTCGATCGGCACCAGAACCGCGCGCGAGTCGGAGAAGTAGAACTCCTCGAGCATCGATCGATGCCTATCCGGTCGAAAAGCGGCGAAGGGGTCCGGTGGTGCCGGACCCCTTCGCGTCATGCGACCGCTCAGAAGAGCGGCAGGTCGAAGTTTGCCACCTTCCAATACTTGGAAGCATCGGCGGGTGAATCGAGCGGCAGCATGGCCTGCACCGTCGCCGGCGGTACGCTCAGCCAGTGTTTGAGCACCGTTCCGTACACGTCCCGAAAGTCGGTCGAGCGAAACGGATCGCCGGGACTCTGGGAGTAAACCGTGTTGCCTTGGTTCGCGTCGATGATCACCGGGTCGATGTCCGGGTGATTGCCGACCACGCCGCCGTTGACGCCGTGGCCGATGAGGAACATCGGTCCCTGCGTACCGTGGTCGGTGCCGTTGTCGTTCTGAATGACGCGGCGGCTGAACTCGCTCCAGACCAGAACGCAGACTTTTTCCGGCAGGTTCTGCCGGCCGTCGCTCTGGCCCTGCGCCATGTCGGCGAGGTCGTCGAAGAAGATCTTGACGGCCGACGCGACCTCGCGGTGCAGAGAGTAGTGGCGCCCGTTGGTCTGCCCGCCGCCCTGGTCGGAGTGGGTGTCGTACCCTCCGTTGTTCACCTGGAAGAACCGCGAGTTGATATTGGGAACGCCCTTGGCGACGCCGTAGATGATCTTCGCGACCTCGCGCAGATCGCGCGTCATGCTGGTGCCCCCGCCGATGGATTGGTCGTCGTACAGGGCGTTGAAGACTGGGCGCTCGGTCCCGTAGGCCCCGTGCAATTGCGGATAGCTCGCGGCCGCCTCGGCCGTCGAGAGACCGCTGTTGCCGATGAACTCGCTGATCGGGATGCCGCTGTTCGCGGCGTCCGCGTAGAGTGCCGCGAACGCGGCGCTCTTGGCTGCGTTGTCACTGGTATATTCGGAGTCGAACGGAAAGCCGAATCGACTGAGCCGGCTGATGGCGAGCACGCTCGTTCCAGCCTGCTCCAGCTCCCCCGCGACTCGGTTGCCGATCGTCACGCCCGGGATCTGCGTCGGCGTGTACTCGTCTTCGAGATGACGCCCGATCCAGCCCTTGTTCGAGGGCAGGCTGTGCAGCGGATCTCCGGTCTCCCAGATGTTGGTGGCGACATCGTGCGACAGGTTCGGTTCGGGATACCCGCAGCCCTGCAGGACGACCAGATGTCCGTCGTCGTACATGTCGCGGAACGCCTGCAGTCCCGGGTGGAAGCCGAGCTGTGCGCCGGTGTTGGGGTCGAGAAACGGCGTAAGGGGCATCGCCTGATCGAGACCGTGGGTGTCGCCGCTGCCGGGGCCGGCGTCGATGCGAAGGCCGCCGCCGTCGTCGCGTCGCGCCAGCTCGTAGTGCGTGCGCAGGCTGCCGCCGCCGTTGTCGTACGGCATGATCGTTCCCAGCCCGTCGTTGCCGCCGTTCAGGAAGAGCGTGATGAAATACCGGTCGCCGATGGTCTGCGCCAGGGCGCGCTGGAGGAAGGGGTTGCCGAACAGGCTCGGCCCGAAGAATCCTCCGGCGGCCGCGATGCCGCTGCGGCGGAGGAACTGTCGTCTCGTCAATGCCATTCGAATTCTCCGTGGTCCGCTAGTGCAGCATGTAGGCCGGCGACTGGGTCACCAGCAAGATGACGCCGCGCAGCTTCTTGTCGCGGGTTTCGTAGTCGCTGAAGTCCACCGTTCCGCCCAGCCCGTCGGTCAAGTACTCGATCAGCGCATCGCGGTTGTCACTGCCGGTGTCGAAGCTGGGTGCGACGCCGAGCAACCCGGTGACGGCGTCGATGACGACGTCCGGGTCGACGGCGGGAGATTCGGCGAAGTCGAAGAGGCGCTCCGGCCGCAGCGCGCTTCCGCCCTTGCCGCGAGCGCTGATGGCGTCGCGTACGAAGCCGTAACGGGCGAGGAGGGTCGAGCTATTGACCCAAGCGCCTTCCCAGTCCCAGCCGAATACGCTCGGCGGCTCGAGCAGCAGCTGGCCCATGTTGCTGAGCGTGTCTTGAACCGTGCTGTAACTGCCGCCGTCGATGTACTGGTAGCGGCTCTTCAGCTTCATCCCGAGCAGGCGCAGCGTCGAAACGACATAGTCGACCGGCCACTTGACCGACAACTTCGAAGCGTCGGTCAGCGGTGCGTAGAACTCGTCGCTGACGAGGATGGCGCGCAGGAGATCGGCGACGACGAACGACGAGTCGAAGCCCGAGTCCGAAACCATCGCTTCGACGTACGCGTTGGAGGGTTCTGGGTCGGCGAAGAACGTGATCAGTCGATAGGCGATCCAGTGCGCCACCGTGTTTCGCCCGGCGCTGTCCTGGTGGGCGAAGATCGCGTTCATCACCTCATCGATCTCCGCCGCGTAGTTCGATCCAGCGGCGGCGCCGAAATCATACCCAGCCGGTCCGAACGCTGGATTGCCCTGGAAGATCACCTTGGGGCCGCGCTCCGGATACGGATCGCCGGGGTCGCCGGTACCGCGGTCGTGCTGGCTTTCGTTCAAGTAGGCCCGCCCCTTCTCGTCTACGCGCCAACCGGTGAAGGCGCGCGCCGTCTGGACGATGTCTTCCTGCGTGTAGTTGGGCTGTCCGTCGAGGTCGTACACGCCGAGGCAGAACAGCTCCTTGACCTCGCGAGAGTAGTTCTCGTTCGGCACCGCTCGCCGATTGCGGATCGTATCGAGGAAATCCATCATCGCCGGGTCGCGATTGATGGCGTACATCATCGTCCGGAAATCGCCCTTGCAGTGCAGGCGCAGGGTCTGGTTCTGCGTCGCCATCCACTCCGCGTCGCCGACGACTTCGTTGCTGGTCGCGAAGTGATCGTGCCAGAAGAGCACGAGCTTCTCCTGCAGCTCGAGTTTGGTACGCGTCATGAACTTGATCCACTTGTTGTGGACGAGATCGATGTCCCGGTTGCGCGGGCGGAAGTTGGACGGCGTAAATCCGAGCAACCGGTCCGCCGCTTGCCCGCGGGTCTCTCCGCGCTCGACGATCTTTTCCACGTCGCGCTGTTTCGCGCCGAAGCCGGTACGCCGCAGGAGATGGCGCGCCTCCGCCTCCGAGAGCGGACTGTTCTGGTCTCCCATGATGGAATGCTCCTTCGACCGGGTCTTCCGGTCAGTCCGTGCCGCTGACCCAGCCGGTGGCGGGTGCCCCCGCCTCGATCCACAGTTCGATCACGTCGCGCAGGGTTTTGTTGAGTTTGGGTCGGTTGAGCGGCATGCGCGATCCGAATAGCGGATCGGGCAAGTCGCCAGTGATCTTGCGAAACAGAAGGCTGCTCTCGGTGTTGCCGCTGGTGCCCGGAGGGTTGGGCGCGTCGACGCGGAGCCATCCCGCGTTGAACGCCGAGAAGTTCGCCGGGGTTGCGTTCACCAATTCACCGTACGAAGCGCCGGTTTCCAGCAACAGTGTCGCGGCCTGCGTCTCCGAATCGTGGCAACCGCTCAGTGCGCAACTCTGGTTGAAGACCTGCCGTTGGATACGGTCGAACGTTCCCGAAAACAGCACGCTGGGGTCGCATCCGTTGGGATCGGGGATGCACGTGAATTTGATCTTGTCGCGGTCGCGGTGGATCTTGCCGCTGATCACCTGCGACACGGCGGTAAGGCCGACGTTCTTGCGGTTCGCGCCACAGCTGTTGTTGCCAAACGGACCCTTGATCGGCACGAGGATCTCGGTCGCGGTCGTGCAATCGTCGATGCTGTTGGTCGGCGGCTGCAGGTCGCTGTCGACGGCCGTTTGCACCGCCTGGAAGGCCGGGTCGAACTTCGGATCGCCGTTGTCGATGGCGTTGTCGATGGTGATCGACTGGACGCCGTTCAACGTGCAGCTCGGGTTGAACGTGCTGTTCGCGCACACCGACAGTTCGAAAGCGCAGCGGCCGTTCACGATTCCGTCGGAGTCGCACGCTGGGTCGCCGTCGACGCAGCGCACGTGTCGCGGGTTGGTCGGTGGCGTGTTCACCGCGGCGTCGAGAGTGACGAGACAGTCCGTGCTCTTCGAGCCGCCGCCGCCGACTTCCACCGCATGCAGCGATGTGGCCAGCGAAACGACGAACCAACTCGCAAGCGCCGCCCGCGCTAGAGTGACCTTCATCAAATTCCTCCCCGATTGATTCGGGCCACTCGTGAACCCCCCGATTCCGGTGGCTTGTCGGCGCGCACTATATGGATCTCCGCGATCTCAGGTCAAGGTGGAATGCGTCGCCGTCGGGGCGTCTAACGCTTTAAAAACTCTTGGCTTTCTTGCGACGTGTTCCGAGCCGCACCGATCTCGCCCCCGACAAAGCAAGAGTCGGTCCACATCGTTGTGAGTGGCTTCGCCACACGGCCGGAGTCGCCGCGCTGCGCATCCGCCATGGATCCCCGCGGGGCGATGCGGCGAGATTATGACGAACGTCGGAGATGTAGTGGACCTCTCCGGCTCGGCTGCGGAGTTCGGGAAGAATGTCCGGATCAAACCTCAGGACTACGCCGCGAGGTCGTCGACGGAGCGGGCGCGCGCCGAATCATCGCGAATGCGGCGCCAATGGATCGGTGACGTGATCTGTCCCCAGAAGTCTCGGGGGAACGCCGGCAGGTCGCTGAGGCCGATGTCGACGTCCGGTTCGCGGTCGCGCGGCCGGTAGTACGTCCCGAACATCAAGTCCCAGACGATGACGTTGTTGCCGTAGTTGTTGTTCGACTCCGCCAGCACGCGCGAGTGATGCCAGCGGTGCAACTCGGCCATGCTGAAGAAGTAGTTCAGGAAGCCGATCCTGGTCTCGAGGTTGGCGTGCTGGAAGTAGCCGTGCACGGTGCTGACCAACGCGAAGAGGGAGACGGTGGCGGCGGGGCAGGCGAGGAGCCCGAGCGTGAGCATCCCGGCGGTCGTGTCGATGGCGATGTCGGCGGGATGAAAACGGGCGGCGTTCAACCAGTACAGCCGCGGCGCGCTGTGGTGCGTGGCGTGCAGCCGCCACAACGCGTCGTGTTCGTGCATCCAACGGTGGAACCAATACTTGGGAAACTCGGCGACGACGAGTGCGACGACGAGCTGCAGAAGCAGCGGCCAATGGGCGGGCCAGATCGCGTGCCCCATGCGCGCCGAGATCCACGCCGAACCCGGAATCGCGATCGCCACGAGCGCGGGCTGCAACAGCGCGCCGGTGAGAGAGACCGACACCATGTGGGCGAGATCGACGCGGACGTCGTCGTGCGATCGGCTCCATTCCGGCACATAGGGATAGATCCGTTCGAAGACGATGACGAAGAGCGTCGCGAACGTCACCGGCACGAGGAACGCCACGACCGGGTCGCTGCCGCCGCGCAGCAGCGTCGTCGCCGCGATCAGGCAGATCGCGAGGACGCCCGGGAATGCCACCCTTCCGAACAGCTTCCTGCCGCGATCCATGGCAACGCACATACCCCCAATCCGGCAGTCCTGCCAAGACAGCGGCGCCGGATGCGTTCAGAAATCGATCTCCAGGGCGTCGTGGGTGGCGACCGCGCCGAATGCCTGCACGTCCGCGCCGCCGGGCACGTAGATGCGGTCGCCGACGGTGGCCGCGCCGATGCCGTGGCGCGGGGCACGCATGTTGGCGAGCCGCGTCCAGCGGTCGGTGGCGGGATCGTAGACCTCAACTTCCGGGAAGATGCCGCGAGAGTTCTGGTTGTTGCCCTCGCCGCCGAAGGTAACCAGGCGACCGTCGAGCGCGGCGGCCGCGTGGCCGGCTCGCCGGGTCGGCATCGGCGGGAGTTCGTGCCAGTTGCCGGATTCGTGGTCCCAGCGGTGCGCCGCCGTTGTCAGCGGCGATCGCCCGCCGACGACGAAGAGCACGCCGTCGACCGCGGCGCCGGCGATGTGCTCGCGCGCGATCGGGTAGGGCGCCAGGTCGACCCAGCGATCTTCATCCGGCAGGTAGGCGGCGTGATCCGCGACGGCGCCACCGCCGGCGCCGATGCCGCCGACCGCGTGGATGCGACCGTCGACCTCGGCGACCGCCAACGCGCCGCGCGCGCTCGGCAGCGACGCCACGGGCTCCCAGACATCCCGATCCGCGTCGTAGCGAAAGACATCGCTGGTCGGGGTGAACGTCAACGCCCGCAATCCGCCGACGGCATACACGTGACCGCCCGCGGCGGCCGCGCCGATGTGGTGTCCCGCCACCGGCAGCGGCGCGATCTCGACCCACTCCCCAGCCGCGATGTCGTACGCTTCGACTCGCGCGCTCGGCATCGGCGCGAAGCCGCCGATGACGTAGACGCGTCCGTCGAGATGCGCGACGCCAACCTCCTGGCGCCCGCCGAGCGGCAATGGCGGCAGCGGAATCCACCGTGACACCGGAGTGGCGGCGACGGTCGGCGACGGCGTCGCGGTCGGCGGCAACGGCGTCGTCGGCGTGCGTGTCACCGTCGGCAGTTCCGTCGCGGTCGCCGTCGGCTCGGCCGCACAGCCGATAGGGGGCCGCGCGCGCGCCAGATGGACGACCGTTATGTCCGCGGCGGACACGCGCCCGTCGCCGTTGGCATCCGACACCGGGCATTGCGCCGCCGCGACAGGTGCGAACACCGCCGATACGACCCGGCTGAAGTCACTCGCCGAGATCGTGCAATCAGCGTCGCAGTCCCCCGGACAGTCGCAAGTCCCACCGACCGCGACCGTCGCGCCAACCGCCAGTGCCATCAAGCCGGCGGCCAACAAGTTGAAAAAAGATCTCACTTCACAACCCGAATGTGCAACCCATTCCCAACTCTTCAGGCAGAACCCCGCCGGAGGCGGACACCGCCCCCGGCCCCCGGCCCCTAGATCCTGAATCCTAAATCCCTCGTCCCCGGGTCTCGACCCGTCAATTGATCGACGCCGATTCCGATACCGACCCCGATCATTTCCGGGACCCCTGACCCCCGACCCCTGCCTTCACTCCCAGACCAACCGGCTCTTTGGCGGCGCGCCGAGCAGCTCTTTCGGGTGCGTCTTGTCGATGTGACCGATCAGGCCGTTGTAGAGGCTGTAGCCGACGAGTTCCTGCAGGCGCGGTTCGAAGCGGGCCGCGATTTCGCGAGGGATGCCCAGTTGCTGGTTTTCCTGTTGTCGGATGTAACCGGCGCAGTAATTCATCGCGATGCCGATGCGGCGGTCCTGGGTGCGATTCGGTCCGCCGCCGTGCCACAGGCTGCCGTGGTAGACGAGGACGCTGCCCCGGCGCATCTCCGCCGGGATCGAATCGTACTCCGTCACGAAATCCGGCGAGTGATCGTAGAGGTGCGATCCGGGAATGATGCGCGTCGCGCCGTTTTCATCGGTGAAGTCGGTGATCGCCCACATCGTGTTGCAGACGGTCGCGACGTGCGGCTTGGGGATCGGAATCAGTTGATCGTCGGCGTGGATCGGCTGTGCGCCTTCGCCCGCGCAGATCGCGATCGACGACAGCGATGACACCAAGCAGCCGCGATCGAGCACCCGCTCGACGATAGGCAGGACGTTCGGGTGGACGGGGATGCGTTCGAAGTTGGGCCCGTGCACGAGGAGGTTGTAGATACGGACGGTGTTCGGGCCCTCGAATGCGTTGTTGGCAGGCACCACCCCGTTGTCCCGTTCGATCCGCGCCAAGTCGTCGGCCAGTGCACCGACCAGGTCGGCGTCGATCGCGTCGACGACGATCGAGTAACCGTCGCGGCGAATGTTCTCCGCGTGTTCGTCGATTTGCTGCTTCTCGAGTTGCATCGTGCGGGACCATACCGCGCCCGGCAGATCAATTTCCAATGGCGCGACCTCGGCTGCCAATCGGGTGGGCGCTGGTATATGCACGGGTACCGATGCGGTGGACTGTAGCGATACTACTCGCCGGATGGGTGTTCGCCGCGCCACCGGTGGCGGCGCAGCCGTGTGTCGGTGATTGCAATGGCGACGGCGCCGTATCGATCGCCGATCTCGTCACCGCGGTGAACATCTCCCTCGGCGCCACGGCGGTGTCGGCTTGTCCGGCCGCGGATCGCAATAGCGACGGGCTGGTCGCGATCAGCGAGCTGATCACCGCCGTCGGCCACGGCCTGCGCGGCTGCCCGCCGCCTCCGACTCCGACGGCGAGTTCGATCGCCAGCGCGACGGATACGGCCACGGCGACGCCCGACGACAGCCCGACGCCGCTCGACTCGGCGACGCCGTCGGCCACGCCGAGCACGACGGACACGCCGGCGGCGACGGCCACGGCGACTCCCACCGTCCTCTACCCGGATGTCTCCGGCGTGTGGGACGAGGAGCAGTTGCGCCTTGCGTCGTCGGACTGCCTCGAGTTCTTTGCCGTCGAGTTCGCCGCCGAGTTGGCGCGGCGACCTCCTTGCACCCATCAGGTCTCGAGCTTCGCGTCGAACGTCACCGTGGTCGACTGCAACCAGCGGGCATTCCTCGGCGCGTTGGACCCGGTCGGCCGCATCACCTTCGCGCTTCCAGATGAAATCGGTGAGGAAGGTGGCTGCACGGTCGCGTTGTCGACCACCGTGCGAGTGCCCGCCGCCGAGTCGCCGACGGCCGCCAGTTATTTCTTCCAGATCGTCTTCGGCGGCACCTGTCCGCTCGACTCGTGCGAACTCACCGCCACCGCGCCCTGGACCCTGCGGAGCGAGTTTTAGTCTCTCCGCGCCTCAGCGCGAGAGTTTTTCAATACACCCGGAAGATCAGCCCGAGGACGACGAAGATGATGCGCACGGTGTCCGCCCAGGGCCGGTAGTGACTCGTCCGCACCTCCGGTGGGGGGTAATACACCTCGGTCGGGACCGAAACGATGGAGAGGCCGCCGCGCACGCCGCGGATCAGCACCTCTGTTTCGAAGGCGAAGCGCCGGGCTCGGCACGACAACGCGAGCGTCGCCCGCACCGGGTAGACGCGAAATCCCGATTGGGTGTCGGGAATCGCCTCGTGGCAGGCGATCTCGACCCAGCGATTGGCGAAGCGGTTGCCGAACAATCGGTTGGCCGAGACCGTTGCCGGGTCGATGATTCGCTGGCCGATGACGATGGCGGTCGGCTCGGCCGTGGCCGCGGCAATCAGGGCCGGGATCTGATCGGGCAGGTGCTGGCCGTCGCCGTCCATGGTGACGGCGTGCGACATGCCCAGATCGCGGCAGTGGCGCAGGCCGCGCCGCAGGCTTTCGCCTTTACCGAGATTTCGCCCGTTGCTGAGAACCGTCGCGCCCGCTCGAGCGGCGATCTCGGCAGTTTGGTCCATCGACCCGTCATCGACGACGACCACCGGCTTGCGATGGCCGAGGGCGCCGGTCACGGCACTTTCGATCGTCGCGGCGCAATCGTACGCGGGGATGACGATCGCAAAGCTCGGCGCCGTGGCGCCGAGCGCTGTCGATCCCGTCATGGTCGGGAGTCTCGCGTGCCCCGCCGGGTAGAGTCAACGTACCTGGCATCGGGTCGTCCCGAGGCAAGTGTCTATCGGGACGGCACCAACCCGGGAGGCGCGTGGACCTCGCGCGGAATGCCAGGTAGTGTCTCGCGTCGATGGAGCCCAAGGCCTTGGTCGAGAAGCTGCGGTACGACGGATTGTGGTGGCGCAAGCTCGCGGCGCTGGGGTCGTCCTACGGACCGGAGTGGTGGAAACGCTCGTCGCCGACGGCGATTGGCGCGATCTGTTTCGCCATGATCGCCGCGAATCGGCGGGCGGCGATCGGCAACATGAAACGCGTCCTCGCCGACAGCTCGATCGACCCGCGGTTGGCGGCGCTGCGGATGTTCGTCGCCTTCGCCTATTGCTTCTCGGAAACCCTGGAGCGGTTCGGTCCCCGTCCGAAGCCGGTGCGCGTGGAACTCCCGGGTGTCGATACGATTCGCACCGCCCTGGATGCTGGGCGCGGCGTCGTGGTCGTCACCGGACATTTCGGCAATTGGGACATCGCCGCTCTCGAGTTGCTGCGCTACGGGCGGCCGACGCACGTCGTCATGGCGCATGAGCAGAACCAATCGACCAACCCCTACGTCGAACAGATGCGCGAGGATCACGGGCTCAACGTCGTGTACTCGGATCTCTCCGTGTTGTCGTCGCTCGAGTTGCTGCACGCGCTGCGGCGCAACGAGATTGTCGCCTTGCAACTCGACCGCCTGGCGGCGTCGGACACGGCCAGGGAGGTTCGGATGTTCGGCGCGACCGTCCGCCTGCCGAGTGGTCCGTTTGAACTCGCGCGCTTGTCAGGGGCGCCGCTGGTCGCGGTGTTCTCGCCGCGCGTCGGCACCCGACACTACCAGATCCGACTGGGCGAGCTGCGTTCGCTGCCACGCAATGCGAGCGCGCAACAGGTCGAAGCATGTGTCGACGGCGTCGTCGCGGAGATGGAAGACATGATCCGTCGGCGCCCCAGCCAGTGGTTCCAGTTCGATCCGTTCTGGGTCGCCGACGCCGCCCTGGCGATGGAAGCGGCCGCCGAGTCGGCGCCGCGGGCCGGGGTGCGACGCCGCAGTTTCGTCCGAGATGCCTACGCGAGAAGAACGGCGGTGATGCGCTCGCGCACCATATCGCGCAGGCGATCGCGGTCTTCGTAGTCGAGTCCCGCCGTCGGGATCGGTTCCAGTACGTCGATCTCCACGGTTCCCGGCAGGATGGACAGATAGCCGCCTTTCGGCATCACGTCGGCGGATCCGCGGCACACGACGGGAACGATCGGCATCTCCAGGTCGATGGCGGCGACGAACGCTCCCTTTTTGAACGGGAGCAACGCACCGTCGCCACTGCGGGTCCCCTCGGGAAAGATGACGACCGAGAACTTGCGATCCCTTAGGGAGCGGAGCCGGCGGATCGAGCCCTCGGAGTCGTTGCGATCGATTGGGATCATGCCGAGGGTCCGCATCACGGCGCCGAGGATCGGCTCGCGGAAGAGGGCCTCCTTGGCGGCAAATCGATTCTCGCCCGGAAGGTAGCCGAGCAGCGCCGCGATGTCGTAGTGGCTTTGGTGGTTCGGGGTGAAGACATACGGCCCGGGTCCGAGGCGCTCGGCGCCGCGCACGACGACGCGGACGCCGCAAAGCCGCGTCAGGTTGCGCGCCTGTGCCTTTGCGAAGCGCCACGCCAGGCGGCGGTTGAACTGGTACAGGCCGATCGCGACGAGGCCGGAGGAGAAGAGCATCCCGCGGAAGATCAAGCGGTTCAGGACGACCCGAACTCGCGGGTGCTGCGCTTCGAGGGTGCCGATCTCTGCGGTCATGGGATCGCAGAGTAACCGCAATCGAGCCCCGCGAAAAGGCAACCTTGTATCGAACGTGCGCAGTGGGTACATCGATGACGCATGCGGATCCTTTTGATTTCCCCGACCCACTACAATGCGGATGGGTCGCTCCACAAAACCACCCGGTACTGGACCAGCGGGCTGACGTTGCCGTACCTCGAAGCGCTGACGCCGCCCGGGCACGAAGTTTCAATCGTCGACGAGCTCTTCTACGACGTCGATCTGGCGGCCGACGTCGATGTCGTGGGACTCACCGCGATGGGTCCGCAGATCAAGCGCGCCTACGACCTCGCCGATCACTATCGCTCGCGCGGCATCCGCGTCGTCCTCGGCGGCACCTGGGTCACTCTCAATCCCGACGAGTCGCTGCGGCACGCCGATGCGGTGGTCGCCGGCGAGGCGGAGGATGTGTGGGCGCCGCTGCTAGCCGACTTCGCGGAGGGCCGCAGCCGCGGCGTGTACCGCGCGCCGCGCCGTGCCGACCTGGCCGGTCTGCCGCGGATCGATTACACACACCTGCCCCTGCTCAAGTACGACGCGTTCAAGTCGAGTTGGCTCTACCGCATGTATTTCCACTGGCCGATCGTGTTTTCGCGCGGTTGCCCGCATCCCTGCCAGTATTGCGCCGTGCAGACGTACTACGAGCGCAGCTACCGAACCCGCCCGGTGGCGGAGGTCCTCGACGAGCTGCGCGTCATCAAGTCGCTCGGCGGTGATCGCATCCTGTTTCTCGACGACAACCCGATCGCCCATCCCGACGCGGCCAAGGAGCTGTTCGCGGCGATGATTCCCCTCAAGCTCAAGTGGGCGAGTCAGTCGACGATCAATATCGCGCGCGACCCCGAACTGCTCGACCTCGCCGCGCGCAGCGGGTGCGTGAGCCTCTCGATCGGGCTGGAGAGTGTGAACCAAGCGAGCCTGGAGTCGATCCGCAAGGGTTTCAACCAGGCGTCGCGCTTCGCCGAGGACTTGCGGGCCATCCGCAACAAGGGAATCCAGGTCATCGGGCTCCTGATGGTCGGGCTCGACGGCGATACCGTCGACACGTTCCCCAAGTCTCTGCAGTTCCTGCTCGACAACAAGGTCACGTTTCTCAAGTTGTTCACGCCGTGCCCTTACCCGGGAACCAAGTACTACGACGACATGATGGCCGCGGGCCGCATCGAGGTCGGCGATTGGGGCCGGTACGACTACGGCAGCGCGCTGGTCAAACCCGCGCACATGACGGCCGACGACATGATGGAGGGGTTCAAGTACGTGTACCAGGGCTTCTACTCCGCCCGCTCGATCCTCAAGCGGCTCTTTCCACCGCCGCCCGGCAACACGCTCGAAACACTGGCGTATCTGGTGGCGAACCTGAAGGTGAATCGCTACCTCAAGTCGCACGAGAACGCCTGGGCGACGATTTCCTAGCCTGACACTCGCTGCGCATCCCTTCGTCGCCCCGGTCCCATCCCGTCGTCACCCCGGCGAAAGGGACTGTCGGAGAAGCAGGGTTTCCAGGGCCACGTTAGGTTCGAGGG
>Ga0307505_10000909_pt1 | contig 27485 bp, 24 predicted proteins | sample 23_S_MG_FD_202183 | JGI IMG/M metagenome (GOLD analysis project Ga0307505, IMG submission 202183) | Soil microbial communities from Populus trichocarpa stands in riparian zone in the Pacific Northwest, United States - 23_S | ecosystem: Environmental > Terrestrial > Soil > Riparian zone > Trees... | reverse complement strand
GCTCCCGGGAGTGGCCGCCGGCCGGGTCGTGCCGGCGTTTGCCCTCTCCGAGGCCGACGCCGGCTCCGACGTCGCCGCGATCGCGAGCACCGCGCGGCAGGATGGAGATGGATGGCTTATCGACGGGGTGAAGACCTGGATCTCCAACGCCGGCGTGGCCGACGCGTACGTCGTCTTCGCCCGCACAGGCGGTGCGGCCGGCGCGAAGGGCTTGTCGGCGTTCGTGGTGCCGTCCGACGCCCCGGGCCTCGACATGGTCGGCCGGATCGACACGCCGGCGCCGCACCCGCTGGGGACCATCCGGTTCGCCGGCTGCCGCGTGCCCGCCGGCGCGCTCCTCGGTCGCCCTGGTGACGGCTTCCGGATCGCCATGGCGACTCTCGACGTCTTCCGCACCACCGTCGGCGCCGCTGCGCTGGGCATGGCCCGCCGTGCGATGGATGAGACGCTGGCGCACGTCCGCTCCCGCCGGCTGTTCGGCGGCCCCATGTCGCAGATGCCCGCGGTGCAGTCGCGCCTCGCCCGCATGGCGACCGATATCGACGCGGCCGCGCTGCTCGTCTACCGCGCGGCGTGGACGAAGGACGCCGGCGCGGAACGCGTCACACGCGAGGCCGCGATGGCGAAAACCTTCGCCACGGAAGCCGCCGGCCGCGTCATCGACTCCGCCGCCCAGCTCTTCGGCGGCCGCGGCGTCACCGCCGGCCATATCGTCGAGCGTCTCACCCGAGACATCCGACCGCTGCGCATCTACGAAGGCGCGACCGAGGTGCTGGAGGTGGTGGTGGGCAGGGACATTGCGAAGGAGACGGGGGGTAGGTGATTATCGATTCAGCGACTCAGCGATTAAGCGATTAAGCGATTCGAATATCGGGAGGATCACCTCGCCTAATGATCGTTGCCTCTGTCTACCATCTTCCGCCCGCCGCCGCCTAATCGCTCCATGGCTTAGTCGTTGAATCGTTCAATTCCCCCGCACCGATGCACAACCTCAACCCTCCCGGCTGGGACCCGCCGTCCGGCTACTCCAACGGCGTCGCGGCGCGGGGCACGATAGTGTTCGTCGCCGGGCAGATCGGGTGGGACGAGCGCCGGCGCATCGTCTCCGAGGACCTGGCCGGGCAGGCGGAACAGGCGCTGCGAAACGTCGTCGCCGTGCTCGCCGAGGCCGGCGCCCGGCCGGGGCACGTCGCGCGGATGACCTGGTACGTGGTCGACCGCGAGGCCTACCTGGCAGCGCAGAAAGACATCGGCCGCGCTTACCGCGCGATCTTCGAGAGCCACTACCCCGCGATGACGCTCGTCGAGGTGTCGGCACTCCTCGAGCCCGGCGCGCTGGTGGAGATCGAGGCGACGGCGGTCGTGCCGGACTGAGGGGGCTTGGTGACGGACGTGGGCGACAATGGACGTGATGGGTGAGGAGTGATGTGTGAATCGGGGTCGTAGGCGGCGGGCTCGGGCGCAGGGGAGGGGATCGCGGGAGAACATCCTCGTTACCGGACCCTGGTACTACTTGTCCCCGAACCACGAACTGCCTCATCACCCATCACCCATTACCTCTACACAACTCGGCCCCGAACAGCAACCGACGCAGTCACCCATCACCTTTAGAACCACTCGCTCCCGAACCGCAGCAGCTTCGTCGCCATGCTCACCGACTCCTTCGCCCGAGACCACCTCCCTCCGCGCGAGCTCTGGCCAGAGATGCACGCGGATCCGCCGTTTGACTACCCGGCGCGGCTAAATGCCGGCGTGGAGTTGCTCGATCGGCAGATCGACGCGGGCCTCGGGGAGCGGGCGCTGATCCACTTCGAGGGCGGGACATGGACATATGCCGACTTCCGCCGGCGCTCGGACCAGGTCGCGCACGTACTGGTCCACGATATGGGGCTGGTGCCGGGAAACCGGGTGCTGCTGCACGGCCCGAACACGCCGCTGATGGCAGCTGCGTGGTTCGCCGTGGTGCGCGCCGGCGGGATCGCCGTCGCGACGATGCCGCTGCTGCGAGCGGCGGAACTGACCTACACCGTCGAGAAGGCGCGGATCACCCACGCGCTCTGCCACATGAGCTGCCGCGAGGAACTCGACCGGACGATGGGCGCCTCGAGCCTCCTCGAGCACGTCCGCTACTTCGGCGAGGGAGGAGACATGGAGTCGGCGATGGTGGGCCACGCCGGCGCGTTCGAACCCGTTGACACGGCGGCGGACGACGTCGCCCTCATCGCCTTCACCTCCGGCACCACGGGCAAGGCGAAGGCAACAATGCACTTCCACCGTGACGTGCTCGCGATCTGCGACGCCTTCCCTGCATCGTGCCAGGACGTCCGACCGGACGACGTGTTCACGGGCACGCCGCCGCTCGCCTTCACGTTTGGGCTCGGCGGGATCCTCCTGTTTCCCATGCGCTTCGGCGCAGCGACGGTTTTTCCCGCGAAGCCTGGCCCGGACGGCCTGCTGGACGCCATCTCACGCTTCCACGTCACTACCTGCTATACGTCGCCTACCGCCTACAGGGCGATGATGGGGAAGCTGGGGGACCACGACCTGGGCAGCCTGCGCGAGTGCATCTCAGCCGGCGAGCCCCTTCCGGCGCCGACGTCCGACGCCTGGTTCGACGAAACCGGCATCCGGATCATCGATGGCATCGGGTCGACGGAGATGTTGCACATCTTCCTCTCAGCGCCGGTCGCGGAGCAGCACCCGGGTGCGACGGGCAAGCCCATGCCGGGCTACGAAGCGCGCGTCGTCGATCGCGACGGCAACGAAGTCCCCGCCGGCACCGTCGGCCTGCTGGCCGTCCGCGGGCCCACGGGTTGCCGCTATCTCGACGACGTCGAACGGCAGCGTGACTACGTCCGCCACGGCTGGAACTACCCCGGCGACGCCTACATGGTCGACGAGGAGGGGTACTTCCACTACCAGGCTCGCACAGACGACCTGATCATCTCCGGTGGTTACAACATCGCGGGCCTCGAGATCGAGTCCGTGCTCCTCCGCCACCCGGCCGTCGCCGAGTGCGGAGTCGTCGGCGTGCCGGATCCCGACCGCGGGCAGATAGTGAAGGCGTTCGTCGTACTGCGCGACGGCGGCGGAGCGCCGGCCGGCGACCTCGCACGTGAGCTGCAGGACTTCGTCAAGCAGGAGATCGCGCCCTACAAGTACCCGCGGGCGATCGCGTTCATCGACGCGCTGCCGCGCACGCAGACAGGCAAGCTGCAGCGCTTCCGGCTACGTGATCTGGACTAAGCGATAAGGCGAATCATGCGATGGTATATGGTATAGGGTATATGGTTAGAAACAATAAGCGTATTGGAATCGCTGAATTGCTGAAATCGCTGAACCGGTCAACCCGTTTCATTCGTCCAGACTCGCGGCCTCATACACGACGTCGCCCCCAACGATCGTCAACAGGCTCTCCGTGGCCGGCCACTCGTTCGGCGGCACTTCGAAGAGGTTCTGGGACAGCATGGCCAGGTCTGCGAGCATACCCGCGCGAAGGGTACCCCGCTCGTCCTCGGCCCGCCGCGCGAACGCCCCCCCGCGCGTGTAAGCGACCAGCGCCTGGTCCGGCGAAAGACCCTCGCTGGGGTGCATAGGGTGGACCACGGCGAGCATCATGTTCAGGTACGGGTTGAACCCCTGCCCGCCGGCGTCGGCGCCCAGCGCTACCGGGACCCCCGCCTCCAGGGGCGTGCGGAGGAGTTGGTAACCGCTCGCGCGGTCGCCAAGCCTGGCGGCCATTATCTCGGGTAGCGTCAGGTGCAGCGGGTTCTGGACCAGGACGACGCCGAGGTCGGCCGCGAGCGGGATGAGGTCAGGAGCGAGGCCGTCGCCGTGTTCGAGGCGAACCCGCAACGCGCGCCACTGCTCAGCCGGCGCGAGGTCGAGCATGGTGCGGAGCAACAGCGCCATCGAACTGTCGCCGGCCACGTGGAACGCCGGCTGCTCGTCCCTTTCGAGCGCAGCCTCCAGCATGCGCCGCACGTCCGACGGCGGGAAGTTGAGAAACCCGGTCCAGCCGGCCCGGTCATCGTACGGCCGGCGCATGAGCGCGCCCCGCTCGACGGGGGTGCCGTCGAGCATCCACTTGACGCCGGCCACGGAGACGCGCGGGATGCCCGTGTCGACGATCGGCTGCTCGGCCCAGCCCTCCGCCACGTCCGCCTGCGGCATGGGCCAGTGGTATAGGTCCCAGCGCACCCGCGTACCGGAATCCCGGAGGGCGGCGAGTGCCCCGGGCAGAGCGGCCTGCGTGGCCATCAGCTGCAGGCTGGTCATGCCGTACTGCGCCGCCCTTTCCGACAGCTGCCGGTAGCTCGCGGCCGCGGCTTCGGGGCCCTCGCGCTCCGCGAGCAGGCGCGACACCGCGACGCCGGCGTACTCGTCGAGTCGGCCCGTCAGCACTCCATCCGCGCGACCGTACGCGCCGCCTGGCGGATCGACGGCATCCAGCGGTATCCCGACCAGCTCGAAGGCGGCCGTGTTGAACAGGACGCCGTGTCCCGTCCAACCCCACAGGATCACCGGCCGGCCCGACGCGACCGCGTCGAGAGCAAGCCGGGTCGCCTCCGGGTCGTCAAGGATAGTAGGGCCCACGCTCCCGTTGAGAATGGCGCCCGCCGGCGCACCCTCCGATGCGGCCGCGATGGCGGCAGTCACCTCGGCCAGCGTGGGGTCCGGCATCGGGCCAGCTCCGAGCGCGAGTGGCACGACGTCCGGCCAGGGGCCGCTGTGCACGTGCGCATCGTTCAAGCCCGGGATAACGAGCCGCCCGCCGGCGTCGATGGTGTGTGTGCCGTCCGCAGCAAGCGCTAAAATGGCCTCGCTCGACCCGACAGCGGTGATGCGTTCGCCCGTGACGGCAACTGCCTCTGCCCACGCGACGTCTGCATCGGCGGTAAACACACGGGCGTTGTGCAAGATGAGAGTGGGCTGCGCGAGCGCAGGCGCGGCAGCCAGAATGACCGTTAGCAGGGCAGGGAGGCGCATTGGCGTTATTCGGTAGTGCGAGGATGAGTAACGGTGGCGATGATACCCGCGCGACGTTCCTGCGAACCACCGTCACGCTCGCTCATTAGAACCCCATAACCACCGCTTCAACGATGAGAACCCTGTTGCTGGCCGCGACCCTCCTGCCCATGATCGCGTGCGCCGACGCTCAGCCACAAGACGAGGCAGTCGGAACGGACATCGCGATGACCGAATGGAGCGTGCCCTGGGCGGCCTCGCGCCCTCGCGACCCGATCGTCGATGCCGCCGGTACCGTCTGGTTCGTCGGGCAGGTCAGCCACTACATCGGCCGCCTCGATCCCGCGACGGGCGAGTTCGGGCGCTTCGAGCTGCCGGCCGGCGCCGGTCCGCACAACGTGATCGTGGGGCCAGACGGCAGCCTCTGGTACGCCGGCAACACGGCCGCGCACATCGGGCGTATGGACCCGGCCACCGGGCAGATAACGCGCTTCGACATGCCGGCCGGCGCGCGCGACCCGCACACCCTGATCTTCGCGCCCACGGGGCACCTATGGTTCACCGTTCAAGGTGACAACCAGGTCGGCCGTCTGGATCCGGCGACCGGTGACGTCGACCTGATTACGCCAGCCGGTCGTTCCCGGCCGTACGGCATCATCATCGCGCCGGATGGGACGCCGTGGATCGCCGCGTTCGGCACCAACAAGCTGCTGTCGATCGATCCGGAGACGCTGGCGCTCACCGAGCACGCGATCCCGCGGGGGGACGCACGGCCGCGCCGGCTCGTGGCGACCTCCGACGGCGCGATCTGGTACGTCGACTACGCCGGCGGTCGCCTCGGCCGGCTCGATCCGGCCAGCCGTCAGTTCCGAGAGTGGGACGCGCCGGGCGGCACCGGCTCCCGCCCCTACGCGATGGCACTCGACGACAGCGAGCGGATCTGGTTCTTCGAGACGGGTTCGTCGCCCAATCGGCTGGTAGGCTTCGACCCCGAAAGCGGCGCCTTCATCGCTGGGGGCGCGCCGGAGAGCGGGGGCGGCACGGTGCGGCACATGGTATACGACGAAGCGTCGGGTGCGCTGTGGTTCGGGACGGACACCAACACTATCGGGCGTGCAGTTGTCCGCTGACGGTGGAGGTTCACAGACACGGGAGTCGCGGATCGCGCCTCTGCCATGGGCCGGCCTGGCGATCCTGGTAGCAGTCGCAGCCGCGGCGCCGGCCCCGCGGTACCCCGATCGGCCGGCGCCGGCGCACACCGGCGGCTTCGGCGAGCCCACATGCCTCGCATGCCACTTCGACGGCGCTCTGAATCCGCCGAGCGGAAACCTGTGGGTGGAGGGATGGCCGGCGCGTCCGGTACCGGGGCGCCGGTACCGAATGACTGTGCGACTCGCCGGCGCGGACATGGCGCGCGCCGGCTTCCAGCTCGCCGTGCGCACGCCGGCCGGCGGGCAGGCCGGACGCCTCGCGCCGGCGGACGCTCGCAGCGCGGTCACCGACTCCTCCGGCATCGCCTATCTGCACCACACGGCGGCAGGATCCATGCCCACCGCGAGTGGCGAGGCGGAGTGGCGCTTCGCGTGGATGGCGCCGGCGGCGGCCGCGGCCGCGGTGCTTCACGTCGCCGCGAATGCCGCGAACGGAGACGCCTCAGCGCTGGGAGATGCGATCTACGCGGACTCACTGGTGAGCGGAGGGCAGGGACCGTGAAGCGTCACTCGATTCGGGCGGCATCGATCTGTTCGAACGCCGTCCGCCAACGCATCACCTGGAGGCGGTCGTCCCGGCGCAGGGCGAACGTGACGCCGGCGTCCAGCCCCGGCACGTAGAACGCTCCGTCGTCAGCCTGGAACATCCGGTACCTGATGCCGCCCTCGATGCTGACGTATGCGGCTTCGCCGTCGACGGCAATGCGTGCTGTGCGCAATGAGTCCAGCGGGTAGGCGCGGGCAATGGCGTGGAGATCCTCCGAAGCCACCTGTTCGTTTTCGGGCGGCACGAGCGGGCGATGGGTTCCGGTTTCCAGGATCGAGACGACAGCGGCGGTCAGTTGCCCTCGGAGCCACGAGGGCATGTTTGTGTTGGTGACGAAGGCGACGGCGTCCCCGTCCGTGTCCCAGTAGCCCACGCTGTAAAATCCCTGCAGCACGCCGGGATACGCGAATCGCGTTTGGTCCGGAGAGGTGTACCAGCTCAGCAAGTTGATTCCGGTCGCCTGGCCCGCGTTGAGCCGCGCCGGTCCGAGTCCGCGCGCGAGCGTCGGATCGTCGAGCACGGGTGTTGCGGCAAACGACGCGACCCATCGGTACAGGTCCTCGGCCGAGAGATAAAGGTTCGAGCCCCCGTAGAATCCCTCGCGATCCCAGATGTCGTGCACCACCAGCGAGTCGCCGGCGCGCCGGTAGCTGAGGGTGCGGACGCCGGGCCAGTCGGCGAACCGGCCGGGCCGGACGAAGACCGTCTCCATCCCCAGCGGCCTGAAAATGCGTTCGGCCAGGAAGGATTCGTACGACTGTCCGCTCGCGCGCTCGACGATCAGAGCGGCGAGGTCGGAGCCCGTGCTGGAGTACTCGAAAAGCACGCCGGGGGCGTGCGACAATGGCGGCCGTTGCTCCGCGAGTACGGCGAGCAGCCTCTCGTTGGTGAGCACTTCATCAGGCCCGACGAACTCCCAGAAGTAGTCGTAGTCGGGAAGTGCGCCGGCGCTGTGGGTGATCAGGTGGGCGACCGTCGTGCCGGCATACGGGTACTCCGGCAGGAATCGCTGCACCGGATCGCCGAGTCCAAGGAGGCCATCCTCATGCAGCATGAAGACGGCGGCGGCCGTGAACGTCTTCGCGACCGATGCGCCGTCGGAAGTCGTACGTGTCGTGAACGGAGCGCCGGCCGCGACGTCGGCGAACCCGAAACCGCGGGCATAGACCACCGAGCCGCCCCGGCCGGCGACGAGTGCGCCGTCGAACCAGCCGCGCTCGTGGATGGCACGCAACATCGAATCGATTCGCGCATGGGCCAGGTCGCTTCCCGGACGCGACTGCCCGGATGCCGACCCGGACGGAAGCGCCGCCAGCGCCAGGACGGCCAGCGTCGCCTGAAGTACGCCGTCGCTCCTCATGGAAATAGAGTTAACCCATCGCGCGCGCCATCGCGGTCGCCGCCAGGACCATTCCGACGACGAGCAGGGCCTGGATTACGCTGGTCGTCGCGTAGCGGCCGGCGCGGGACGTGTCGACCGTTTCGCCTCGCGCAGCCTGCCGACGCCACCTGACCAGTGCGATCGCCGGCGCGATTTCGAGCGCAAGGATCAGGAGCAGCATGCCCATCTTAGCGTGGAAGGCGTGGCTGGCCAGGTAGAAGGCCGTCCCCTTCTCGAGGCCGCCGAACGCGCGCCATAGTCCGGTCGAGATCCATAGGAGGGCCGCGACGCCCCAGGCCGCGTCGGCGGCGAAGACCCGGCGCAGCCCGGCCTGGTCCAACGGCCCGCGCAGGCCACGCGCGCGCACCCACACCGCGCCCAGGCCGATGCCTAGCGCCAGTACGTGGGTGGCGGCGACAATCCAGGGGAGGAGCATGGAAGTACGCGACTAAGTGATCAGGCGATAGCGATCAGGCGATTAAGCGATCCAGCAATTGGCGCCTGGGCGTGTGCAGCGCGTGCATACGAGTCCAGGGAAACTGGACGGGGGCACCTCGGGGCGGCCTCTGGCATGCTGCAGGGTCCGGGCCGCGAGCGCTGCCCGCTACCCGCGCACCGCCCGCGCGACAGCCATCCACCCCTCCCGCGCGCTCGGGTACGCCGGCGCCCAGCCGGTCGCCTCCCTGAACTTGCGGTTGGACACGCGGATGGAGCGACCGAGGGTCTTTCCCAACGACCCCGCGAGGCCGGCGATCCACGCCGGGGGCATCTTCGGCCGGCCGACGCCCAGTGCATCGGACAGCGCATCGTAGAACTCGCGCCGGCGCAGCGGCTCGTCGTCGACAACGTTGTAAGCGCCGGCTGGCACGTCTAGCGCCGCTACTACGGCCGCTCCGGTGTCGTCGTGCTGGATGGATGCCACGTAGTCGTCGGGCCGGCCGACGGTCGGGGCCAGGCCGCGACGGACGGCCTTGATGGTGTCCTCCGCGAAGGAACCGTCCGCACCGTAGAAGAAGCCGAAGCGTAGGATCACGCCGGCCCTGCCGGCCTCCGCGAAGCGGCGCGCCGAGGCCTCGGCGTCGAGCATCGATCGGCTGTGCGGCGCGGGGTCGAGCGGCGATTCCTCGTTGATCCACGCATCGCCGGCGCCGGCGTACATCGGCGCGAACGACTCCTGGACGAACCGCGACACGCCACCCGCGATCGCGGCGTCGACCAGGTTCACCGACGCCTCACTACGGATGCGGTTGTTGGTGCGCCACGCCGACGCCCGGATGGCCTTCGACGCCGGCGGGATCGCCGTGGCCAGGTTGACCACCGCGTCCTGCCCGGCGACGGCTGCGTGGACCGCCGAACGGTCGAAGAGGTCGAGCGCGATCGCCCGCGCGCCGGCGCGCTCCAGCGCGGTCCGCTTCTCCTGCGTCCGCCCCACCGCCGTCACCTCGTGACCGCCGGCGAGCAGCGCCGGCAGCGCCCTCCTTCCGATCACTCCGGTTGCTCCCGTTACGAGGATGCGCATGGTGAGGGTGAGGGACCAGGGTGGCTGACCAGATTACAGCGCCGCCCGACCGTGCAAGTCCGAGATGGTCAAGAGCGCAACAACGACTTACAACTAATAACCCCATTCACCATATACGATATACCGTATACCATATACCATCATATCCCGGCCCCTCCTGTCACCTCCAGCGTGTGGCCGGTGACGTACCCGGCAAACGGGGAAGCCATGAGGAGGATCCCGCCGGCCGCCTCCTCGTCCGTGCCGGGCCGGCCGAGTGGGTTGCCGGTGACGGCCCGCTCGCGCATCGCCTCGGGAATGCCCTGCGCGATCGTGGCGTCGCCCACGGAAACGGTTTCGCCGGCTTCCCTGGGGCGCGTCATCCGCGTATCGATGAACCCGAACGCGACCGCGTTGCACCGGACGCCGAAGCGGCCCCACTCCTTCGCGACCGTCTTCGTCAGCCCCACGATTCCCATCTTTGCGGTCGCATAGTTCGCCTGGCCGACGTTGCCGTGCAAGCCCGACGTGGACGAGATGTTGACGATGCAGCGGTTCGTCGAGAAGGCCGCGCCGGCCTCCAGCTCGCGCTTCGCCGGCTCGCGGAGATGCTTCGCGGCGGCGCGGATCATGCGGAACGGCGCCAGGGTGTGGATCTCAAGGACCCGCAGCCACTGTTCGTCGGTCATCGTGTGAACCATACCGTCCCACGTGAAACCGGCGTTGTTTACGAGCACGTTCAGCTGGCCGAAGCGCTCCACGGCCGCGTCGAGCAGGAGGTCGGGGAACGCGGGGTCCGTGACGTCGCCGGCCACGGCGAGCGCGGCGCCGCCGGCGCCAGCGATCTCCTCCGCGACCGACTGCACCGGCCCCTCATCGAGATCGTTCACCACGATGTTCGCGCCCTCGCGCGCGAACAGCCGCGCCGCCGCCGCCCCGATGCCGCGGCCCGCGCCTGTGATTACCACGGTCTGGTCGGCAAAGAGGGGCATTGGTTTGTTGAGCTATCCGCTATCGGCTATCGGCCATCGGCAAATGTCCACGAGCCACGAGCCACGAGCCACGAGCCACGAGCCACGAGCAACCGCCATGCACCATACACTGCACACCATACCCCATACACATTCTCAACCCCCCTCCACAACCAGCAACACCAGCGTCTCGGCGACAAGCGCCGGCCGGTCCGAACCCTCGATCTCGACAGTATTCATCGTGCGCATGAGCACGCCGCCGGCTTTAGTCTCGACGCCGATCAGCTCGATCCGCGCGCGGACACGCGCGCCGGCGCGGACCGGCTCGACGAATCGCACGCGGTCGAGCCCGTAGTTGATGGTGCGCGCCACCCCATCCGGGACTACGCCCACCTGCGCCCGCATCGCCGGAAGCAGCGAGAGCGTGAGGTAGCCGTGCGCGATCGTCCCGCCGTAGGGGCTTTCGCGGCGTGCGCGCTCGGCGTCGACGTGGATCCACTGGCGGTCGCCGGTGGCTTCCGCGAAGCGGACGATCGACTCCTGGTCGATCTCCATCCAGTCCGACACGCCGAGCTCGTGCCCGACGTGCTCGGCCATCGAGTCGAGCGTGTAGATGAGAGCCGGGGTCGCCTGGTCGATCAGCTGCCGGTCACGAGCGGCCGGACGAAGACTTCGGCCTCGCCGTCGCTGATGTTCGGGTAGTAGGGGTCCGGCTGCGGATCGCCCTCGGAGTACATGGAGAACATCGGGCACGCGCCCGCGGGGACCTGGAACGTCGAGCGCGCCAGCACCTCTCCCGATCGCGCGTTTCGCACCGCGTAGTCGTAGGTCACGCTGTGCGTCTGCACCGTCCACGTGAGGCCGGAGTCGTCGTCTTCGTAACCCTCGCACACCTCGACGGGCGTAGCGCTGGTCTGAACGATGCAGCCCACGAGCTCGGTCCGCTCGAGGTCGGGCCACACGGCGCTCCATCCTTCCGGGAGCGTGCCGCTGTACTGCATGAAGTCGGTGCCGTTCTCGGACGCCAGCACCAGGATTGGGTGCACGCCCGGCCCGGCGACGTACTCGGCCGCGCGCGGCTGGCCGGTGTCGCGACACACCTGCGCGAAGTCGTTGTCGAAGAGCTCGTCTGTGGCCGCAGCAGTATCGTCGGTGGATTGCGACTCGGCAGTCGTCTCGGTAGAAGAGGCCTCGCCGTCCGACGCGCCGCAGCCTGCGTAGAACGGAGCCAGTGCGAGGAGTGCCACGAGCCGGAGGGGTGTCGTAAAGGGGGTCAAGCCAGCGCGCGTTGAGTGGGGTCGGAACCTACGGAACGCGCAACGAACACACGCTCTCCGCACGGAAGCGCCGGCGCTGCCGAGTGTTCTGCAGGCCTAGTTTGGATGGTCCAAGACCCGATGATCGATGGTGGTTCGCTCGTACGTCGTGGCCGTCACGGCGATGCTCCTCGCCGGATGCGCCGGCGTGACCGCGCCGGCCGCGGGTGCCGGCGCCGACACGGACTCGCTTCGCTTCCCGGGTGAAACGCATCTCCGCAACGTGCGGCAACTCACGTTCGGCGGCAACAACGCCGAGGCGTATTGGAGCCCCGATGGGGAGAGGCTCATCTTCCAGAGCGACTGGGACGCGATCAACCCCCAGGGCTGCGACCAGCAGTTCGTGATGCGCGTCGACGGACAGCCCATCGCCGGCGACCGGCGCTACGACCTGGTGTCCACGGGGCTCGGGCGTACGACGTGCGGCTACTACCTGCACGACGGTCGGGTGGTCTACGCGTCCACGCACGGTTCGTCGCCGGCGTGCCCGACGCCGGCGTCGTCAGAGATGGGACGGTACGTGTGGAGCATCTTCCCGGAGTACGACATCTACGTCGCCGGCGCGGACGGTTCGAGCCCCCGCGTGCTGATCGGCGGCGCCGGGTACGATGCCGAGGCCACGGTGAGCCCTGACGGCCGCTACGTCCTGTTCACCTCCACCCGCGGAGGTGACCTCGACCTCTGGAAGCACGACCTCGAGACCGGAGAGACCACCCAGCTGACGAACACGCTGGGTTACGACGGCGGCGCGTTCTTCTCGCCCGACGGGTCGATGATTGTCTGGCGCGCGTCGCGGCCGACGGGTGACGCTGCGGACTCGTACCGCCGCTTGCTAGGCGAGAACGCCGTCGAGCCATCCGAGTTGGACCTCTTCGTTGCCAGGTCCGACGGCTCGGAAGCCCGGCAGCTGACCGACCTCCCCGGCGCGAACTGGGCGCCGTTCTTCCACCCCTCGGGCCGGCGCATCCTCTTCGCGTCCAATCACCACGCCCTCGACGGGCCAGGCGGCGGCCGCGAGTTCGCCATCTTCTCCATCGGCCTCGATGGCACCGGGCTGGAGCAGATCACCCATTCCGGCACGTTCGAGGCTTTCCCGATGTTCTCGCCCGACGGCACGATGCTGGCGTTCTCGTCGAACCGCCGCGCCGACGGCGAGGTGAGTCTGGAAACCAACGTCTTCGTCGCAGACTGGGTGGAGTGACGGCTGTCGGGGTGTCGGGAGATCGGGGTGCCGGTGTATCGGGGCCGTGATTTGGCGATTGAGCGATTCAACGATTGGAGGCCCCTGTCGAAGGAGCGGGGCATCGAGACGCTCCCGGTGTCGTCGTCCCCGGCGTGCTTGACTGCTGCGTTCTAACCCATCGGCATTGGCGCCGGGACTGGTGCGTCCTCCCCGAGGCACGCTTCACGGCCCCGTCACGCATCACTGGTCACGGTCTCCACGCCCGATTCCCACGCCGAGGCCGGCGCCGATGAGCCACGCCGGCGCATCGCCGGCAAGGCCGGCACCGGCGTGGATGTCCAGCTGCAGGGCGTCGCGCAGGGAGATGGTATATCCGTGGTGGAACACCACCGACGGGTCGCCGGCGATGTCGCCTGCTGCGAACTCGACGAAGGAGCCGACTCCATCCGACAGATCGGTGCCTACCACCAGCGTAGTCGCGAGTTCGGTCCGGGATTCTCCCGGGAGGCGCGCCGCGCCGGCTTGGAGGCCGAGTGAGAAGCGACCCACGTTGCGGGAGGCCGTCGCCGTTAGGGACGGGTCGACGTGCCCCGAACTGAAGACGCTATCGCCAACTGGAAGGGTCACCATCGCGATGGCTGCGAGGCCCCATCCGCCAAAGGGCCCGATCCTGACCTTCCCGCCGGCCGCCGCATCGGAGAAGCCCGACGCGCCGGCGTTGATGTAGTCGGGCAGTTCGACGCGGAGTTCGAGGCGCGGGAGGACGCCGGCGCGGACCAGTAGCTCGGGCCCGGACACCGAGGTGGTGCCCGCGAGCCGTGCGGCCGACGTGCCAGCCTCGAGTTGGAGCCGGCCGGCAGGTACCGTCTCCGTGCTCTCCGTGAAGTCGGGCCGGTCCGTCTCGATGGGTTGACCGGCCGCGGCCGGTGCCAACACGCCGAGGAGCACGGCGCAGGCAAACGATCGCAACATGGGTTGATTTAGGCTTGACTAAAACCTAGCTTCGGAAGGCCAACACCACAAAACACGCTGCATACCCGGGCCGTCGAGGACTACCTGAAGGCGATACACGAGGTCGCCCGCGCCGGCGACCGCGTCACGACGACTGCGCTCGCAGATCGCCTCGGCGTCGCGGCGGCGAGCGTAACGGGCATGATCAAGAAGCTCGCGGACGCGCGCCTCGTCGAACACGAGCCCTACCGCGGTGCGGAGCTCACGCCGGCCGGCCGGCGCATTGCTGTGGAGACCATCCGGCACCACCGGCTCGTCGAGACATACCTGCACCAGGCTCTGGGCGTGCCCTGGGACCGTCTTCACGACGAGGCCGAACGCTGGGAGCACGTGCTCTCGGAGGACCTCGAGGCCCGGATGGACGCCGCTCTTGGCCACCCGGCCTACGACCCCCACGGTGCACCGATTCCCACGCCCGACCTCGAGCTGGCTGAACCGGACTGGCTGCCCCTCGCGCGGATGGAGGCCGGGCAGGCAGCCATCGTCGCCGAAGTGACCGACGAGGACGCCGCGCTCTTGCGATATGTCGGCTCTCTCGGACTCTACCCCGGCACGCCGTTTACCGTGGTTGGCGGGCCGCCCTACGACGGCGGCCCGGTTACGGTGCGCCTCCTGGGGGGACCGGCGGAGGGAGCGGAGCACTCGGTGGGCGAGCGCGCGGCCGCGCACGTGTTCGTTCGCGATGTCCACGGCGCCGGCGTCGGCTGATAGCGGTGCCGGACGACCACAGGCCTTCTCTGAGCCGAGCGACCAACGCCCCAGAGTGCCACGATCAACTTTCAATGCACACCCACACCTTCCGCTACCTCCTCTCCCGCCCACGGCTGTTCGCACCGGCGCTGCTCGCGCTCGCGCTGGCCGGCGCCGGGTGCAACGACGGCGCGTCGGCGGACGACGTACCGGACGGGGTCATCCGCGTCGTCGCAACGACGAGTATGATCGCGGACCTCGCGCGGGCTATAGGGGGGGACGCCGTTCACGTCGAGGGCCTCATGGGGCCGGGCGTGGACCCGCACCTCTACCGCGCGTCAGAAGGGGACGTCGCGCGGCTCGCCGGCGCGGACGTGGTGCTCTACAACGGCCTGCACCTCGAGGGCCGGATGGCCGAGGTGCTCGAGCGCATGGAGGGCCTGGGCATCGCGTCGGAGGCCGTCGGCGAAGCCGTGCCCGACTCACTTCGAATTACATCAGAGCTGTTCCAGGGCAGCATCGACCCGCATGTCTGGATGGACCCGTCGCTCTGGAAGTTCGCGGCGCGAGCCGCGGCCGAGCGCTTCGCGGCGGCCGATCCGCGCAACACGGTCGCGTACGGCCGGCGCCTCGCCGCGTTCGAGCTGAGGCTGGACAGCCTCGACGGCTGGGCGCGCCGGCGCGTCGCCGAGCTACCGCCCGAGCAGCGCGTCCTCGTGACCGCACACGACGCGTTTGGGTACTTCGGCCGCGCATACGGATTCGAGGTCCACGGCCTGCAGGGAATTTCGACCGCCACCGAGGCGGGCACCGCCGACGTGCAGCGCCTCGCCGCCCTCGTCGCGCAGCAGCGCATCCCGGCGATGTTCGTCGAGTCGAGCGTGCCCCCGCGTGCAATCGAGGCCGTCCGCGCCGCCGTCCGGTCCCGCGGCCACGACGTCGCGATCGGCGGCAACCTCTTCTCGGACGCCCTCGGCGACCCCGCCTCCGGCGCAGACACGTACGAGGGCATGATCCGGCACAATGTGACGGCGATAGTGGATGGGTTGGTTGGGAACGCGGGGGAGTAGCGATGAATGTTGTGTGTTGCGTGCTGGCGCCGTCAACGGGAAGACAGCAGCGAAGGCGATGGACTACAACACAGTGCTTGGCGCGTGGGAAGGCGACGTGCCGGAACCGATCAAGCGAGATGCCCTCTGGCGCATGCGCGCGTACCGACTCACCTTCTTCGCGTCGCTCCGGTTGACGGTCCCCCCGGTTTCCCTAGCCGCCGCCGCGTAGCGCACGCAACGTGCTCGCCCCTCGAAACACGTACCACGCAATACCGCGCATCCCAACCGTGTCGCACACTCCTGCCCTCGACCTCGCCGACCTCACCGTCGCCTACCGCGACAAGCCGGTGCTGTGGGACGTCGACCTGCAGGTCCCCGAGGGGGTTTTGTGCGCGATCGTCGGGCCGAACGGGGCCGGCAAGACGACGCTTATCAAGGCCGCGTTGGGGCTAGTCGACATCGCCGCCGGGAGGGTGCTCATCCACGGCGCGCCGTACGCCCGGCAGCGCCGGCTGGTCGCCTACGTCCCGCAGCGCGGCAGCGTGGACTGGGACTTCCCGACGTCGGTCCTCGACGTCGTGCTGATGGGCACGTACGGTCGCCTGGGCTGGGTGCGCCGGCCGGGCCGCGCCGAGCGCGAGAGCGCCATGGCCGCGCTGGAGCAGGTGGGGATGGCCGACTACGCCGGCCGACAGATCGCACAGCTCTCCGGAGGTCAGCAGCAACGCGTCTTCCTGGCACGGGCGCTGGTGCAGGACGCCCGTGTCTACTTTATGGACGAGCCCTTCCAGGGCGTCGACGCGACCACCGAGCGCGCGATCGTAACGCTGCTCCAGCAGCTCCGCGCCGACGGGCGCACGGTGCTTGTGGTGCACCACGACCTACCCACGGTGCCGGAGTACTTCGACTGGGTCCTCTTGCTCAACGTGCGGCGGATCGCCGCGGGCCCCGTGACGGACGTGTTCACAGACGAGAACCTCCGCGCCACGTACGGGGGGAGGGTGCCGTTCGAAGTGAAGGAATCGTCGAATGGCGACCTGGTCGCGGGTTAGGTAGCTGTCGAGGAAGTGTATCAACTACGAGGTCCTTCGACAGGCTCAGGATGACACGCACGTGCCGATGAGTGCTAAAAGGTCAGAGCTGGATCGCTGCTAGTGGTTGGTTGTTGTACTCGTCATTGCGAGGTCTTAAACCCTGATCCCGAATCCCCAATCCCCTCTCATGCTCGACCTCCTCCTCAGCGACTACACGCTCCGCACCGTCGCTCTCGGGGCGGCGGCGCTGGGAATCGTGAGCGGGGGGCTGGGGACGTTCGCGGTGCTGCGCGGACAGAGCCTACTGGGGGACGCCATTTCGCACGCGGCGCTGCCGGGGATCGCGATCGCGTTCCTCCTCACGGGCAGCAAGGCGCCGCTGGTGCTGGTCGCCGGCGCCGGCGCCGCCGGGTGGGTCGGGACCCTGGCGGTACGCACCATTACGTCGCGTAGCCGCGTGCCCTTCGACGCGGCGCTCGGGATGGTGCTGTCAGTGTTCTTCGGCGTGGGGCTTGTGTTGCTGACCTACATCCAGGACCGGCCGGACGCGAGCCAGGCCGGCCTCGACAAGTTCCTCTTCGGCCAGGCGGCCGCCCTCGTGACGGCCGACGTGGTGACGATCGCCGGCCTCGGCGCAGCGGCGCTCGCGATCGTCGCGCTGCTATGGAAGGAGTTCAAGCTGCTCGCCTTCGACCCCGACTTCGCCGGCGCCCTGGGCTTCCGCGTAGGGCGCCTGGACGCCCTGCTGACGACCCTGCTCGTGATCGCGATCGTCGTCGGTCTACAGACAGTCGGCGTCGTCCTCATGAGTGCGATGCTGATCGCGCCGGCCGCGGCGGCACGGCAGTGGACGAACCGCCTGGGTCGCGTCGTGGTGCTCGCGTCGGTCTTCGGCGCCACGTCCGGCGTCGCCGGCGCCGTGATCAGCGCCACGACGCCGCGCCTTCCGACCGGCCCCACCATCGTGCTCTGCGCGAGCGCCATCGTGGTCTTCAGTCTTCTGCTCGCACCCGGCCGCGGCCTCGCCGCCGGGATCGTCCGCACCTACCGCGGCCGGCGCGCCCTGCGCGTCGCCGGCGTTCTCGAGGACCTCTACATGCTCGGCCTGCAGCACGGAGACCCCTTCTACCCGCACCCCGCGGCCACGCTGCGGACCATGACCCTCCACCCCGAGAGCGTCGCCACCACGCTCGCCGCACTCGCCGAGCGCGGCCTCGCGACACCGTCCGGCGACGACGCCTGGTCCCTCACGCCCGACGGCGTGGCCGAGGCGGCGAGACTGAGCGGAAGGGGGTCAACCAGGGATGGGGTGGTGAGATCGAGGGATGAGGCTTGAGAGAGAGGGATGAGGGATTGGGGATCGGGGCCTTGGGTTGAGATGTGGACTGGTGCTCGGTCAAGCGTAATCGCTGATTTGAGATGGGCGACATGATCGTGATGGGTAAGTGAGGGATGTGACGAGCCCGCCTGGCCATCCAGCGAATGACCATCGCATTGACGACATACGACATGCGACCTACGACTGACTACTGACTACTGACGACGAACAACCAACAGCTACTATACACCATACGCCATACACCATACACCATACACCATACACACCTCCATTGTCCCCCCAGCAACTCGAAATCCAGCTCATCGCGGCCGTGGTCGCGGCCTCCTGCGCGCTCGTGGGCTCGTTCCTCGTACTGCGCCGGCAGGCGATGCTCGCCGACGCGGTGAGCCACGCGATCCTGCCGGGGATCGTGCTGGCCTTCTTCTGGACCGAGAGCCTGCGGTCGCCGTTACTGCTGGTGGCCGCCGCGGCCACGGGGGTCGTGGCAGTGTTCCTCATCGAGGCGCTGGAGCGGACCCGCCTCGTCAAGACCGACGCTGCCATCGGGCTGGTCTTTCCCGCGCTCTTCGCGCTGGGCGTGGTCCTTGTCGCGCGCTACGCGTCGGACGTTCACCTCGACACCGACGCGGTGCTGCTCGGCGACCCGGCGTTCTCGTGGATCGAGCGCTTCGCGCCGGCCGGCCGCGACCTGGGGCCGCTCGCGCTCTGGACCATGGGAGGCGTGCTGCTGCTCAACCTGGCCTTCGTCGTGCTCTTTTTCAAGGAGCTGAAGCTGGCCACGTTCGACCCGGCGCTCGCCGGCGCGCTAGGGTTCGCGCCGGCCGCACTCCACTACGCGCTCGCCGGACTGGTCTCGGTCACCGCCGTTGGCGCGTTCGACGTGGTGGGTTCGATCCTTGTTGTCGCCCTCATGGTCGCGCCGCCCGCCGGCGCGTACCTGCTGACGGACCGCCTCCCGCGGATGGTGGCGCTCGCGGTGCTTCTGGGCGTCCTCAGTGCCGTGCTCGGCTACGCGCTGGCCCGGGCGCTGGACGCCAGCATCGCCGGCAGTATGGCCACGGCCGCCGGCGCACTCTTCGTGCTCTGCTTCGCGCTGGCGCCCGAGCGCGGGCTACTGGCGCAGGCACGCCGCGGAACGGATCAGCGCCGAGAGTTCGCCCGGCGGATGCTCGCCGTGCACCTGCTCCACCACGAGCGCACCGCCGATGCCGACGAGGAGTGCCGCGTGGGGCACCTCCAGGAGCATCTGAGCTGGTCGCCCACCTTCGCCGAGCGCGCCGTCCGCCACGCAGAGCGCGGCGGCACCGTCCGCCGCGCCGGCGAGCGCCTCCTGCTCACCGACGCGGGCCGGCGCTACGCGCAGGACGCGATGGTGCAGTGAGTACCGATGATGAGTGGGGACGGGACGTGTTGCGTGTTGAGCCGCTAAGGCGTCACCACCCATCACCCATCACCCATCACCCATCAAGTTTCCGAGGCCCGCCGGCGCACCGACAGCGCGACGCCGGCGAGGAGAACGAGTACGCCGATCCAGAGGACGGAGATGAACGGCTTCTCGTATGCCTGCACGATCACCCAGTCGGCCGCCGGCACCTGGGCGCCCTCGACCACGAGGCGGATGGCATCCTGCTCAACCTCCATCCCGGCGAAGGTGAGCGCCAGGCCCCAGTCCGGCGCGCGGAACTGAACGAAGCGCGGCCGGCGGTCGCGTCCGATAGCGTAGATCGGCCGCAGTTCGCGGGCCTCGTCCGTCGTGAGATCCGTCACCTCGATGATCGCGCCGATCGTGAGGTCGAGGGAGTCGACGGGCAGGTTGAACTCCTCCGGCGCGACGTTGAGGTCGTAGTCGACGAATCGCAGCGAGAAGCGATCGGCGCCGGCCGCGTCGCGTAGGGTGGCGGTCTCGCCACGCGCAATCGTCATCTCGCCGGCCTGCTCGGGTTGGGCGCTCATCGCGGCGGGGAAGGCGGCCACGTAAAGGTCCTGGAAGAAGCCCTCGCGTACGTGCGGGTGCTGGATCCACTGCTCGCGATGGTCCTTGTAGACCACGTTTCGCGTCTGGAAATGTTCGCCGCGCGGTGTGGTCCAGTCGAGCACGTACACCGGACGGCCCTCCGGACTCTGCTCTCTGCCCGAATACTCCACGGTGTAGCCGTCGACGGCCACGGCCTCGCGGAACGGCGCGACGAAGTTGTCGCGCGAGCCGCCGACGTCCGCGCCGGCGCCGTCGGTAATCGGGTTGTTGAACACGGCCGACGCGAAAATGCCGAGGAGTACCAGCGCGAATCCGACGTGGGCGATGGAGCCGCCCGCCAGCCGGGGGTTGCCGCGCGCGACGCGCCAGAAGACGGAGGCGTTGCCGAACAGCGCGAAGAAAGACGCGAACAGCAACAGCAGAAGCAGCAGGCTCGTGCCGTGCGTCGCGAAGAAAGTGCCGATGAATGCCGGCAGCAGGCCGGCCTCCGCGGCTCCGACAGCCGGCGCCGGCGCGGGCCGGACGGTCTCCTGCACGAAGGGCGTCAGCACGAGCACGGCTGCGGTGCACGCGACTGTCAACGCCAGCGGCTTCAGCAGCGCCTTGTTCACATCCTCGACCTCCATCTTGCGCCACCAGAACAGCTGCCCCATGCCGGCGAGGAACGCGACGCCTATCGCCAGCGGCAGGGTCCACGCGTCGTAGAACGCGATGGGCACGGCGCTCGGGTTGTCGCGGAACATCCGCCCCAGGATCGGCGAGCTCGTGCCGAGGGTGATCACGAGCCCGGCAAGCGCCAGCAGCAGAGCGCCGGTCAGGATCATCGACTCGCGCGAGAGCACCGCGGGCGGATGCTCGGGCCGGGGGAGCTCGCGGTAACGCCAGGCGTAAAGCCCGAACCCTAGCCCGAAGATGCTGCCGATCCAGACGAGCAGCTGGTTGTAGAGCCCGAGGTCCACGAACGAGTGGACGCTGACGTCGCCCAGGATGCCGCTACGTGTGAGGAATGTCGAGTACACGACGAGGGCGTAGGCGACCACCGATAGCAGGAGAGCCGAGCGGTGAGCGGCAGCCTGCCGGCGCTGGACGAGCATCGCGTGGAGCGCGGCAGTGCCGAAGAGCCAGGGCACGAAGCTGGAGTTTTCGACGGGGTCCCACGCCCACCAGCCGCCGAAAGAGAGGGTCACGTACGCCCAGTAGCCGCCCATCATGATCCCGAGGGCAAGCACGCCCATGGCGCCGAGCGACCACGGAAGCGACGGCCGCACCCACTGCGTGTACTTCCGCAGCCAGAGGCCGGAGATGGCAAACGCGAACGGCACCGCCATCAAGCTGAATCCCAGGAACAGCGTGGGAGGGTGTATGACCATCCAGGGGTTCTGGAGGAGATCGTTCAGTCCCTGCCCGTCAGGCGGCACGAATCCCGCCTGCTGCAGCATCGGTGCATCGGGGAACTTGTCCGCGAGCATCTGGAACGGGTTCGCACCGATGTGCAGCGGACCGAGCTCCACGCCCACGATCATCGAGAACAGGAACACCTGGCCGAGGGCCAGCACGGCGAGGACAGGCGGCTCGAACAGCCGGCGGTCCGCGCGCGCCGTGTCTGTTGCGCCGCCGCGCGACCAGACGATGACGACGGTCCCCACCACTGTCGCCATAAGCGCCCAGAGCAGGAACGACCCCTCCTGCCCGGCCCAGAAGGCGGAGAAGGTGTACCCCGTCGGCATAGCGTGCGACGTGTGTTGCCAGACGTAGCCGTACTCGAAGTGCCTGCCGAACAGCAGCATCCACATGACGCCGGCCGCGACCGCGGCGCCGGCGGCCATCACGCCCCACGCGATGCGCCCGTAGCGCGTCCACGCCGCGCCGGCGCCGCCGCGCATCGTGCGCACGGTCGACGTCGCGAACGCGGCCATAGCGGCCAGTGCCGCGAGGAACGCTACGAGGAGGGAGACTTCGCCCAGTGTGCCCATTGGCTCCGGCGGGGGGAACTGCACGTTAACGCCCTCCGGCGCCGGCGCGGTGCCCGTTCACCCGTTCTTGGGCCGGCACCGTGAGCCCAGCAGGCCGGCGCTGCGCCGGCGCCTCCGCAGCGCCGCGAGAACTCGCGTAGCGCGCATGATCGTCATTCCTCGCCCCAGCGCTCGCGCTCGCTGATTCCGGCGCCGAATCGGCACGGTCCTCCATCCTCCATCCACTGTCTTCCTGTCTCCCCCTCTTGCCGACGCCCGCCCTAGGAACAACCGCGCCCCGGGAGGGAACCCCGGGGCGCGCCGGCGCGGAGCCGGGAAGAAGTCACCAACCTGCGGTGTTTGTCCGGGGAACCTTCCCTCGAACATGGTGGGGGCCGCCTTCACCCTCACGCCTTCCGCGGTCCCGCCGGGGCGGGTGAACGGACGCGGCCCCGAGGGGCGGTCCGCGTGTGGCCTGGCGATCAGGTGCTGAGGCGCTGGCGGCGAGCCGCCAGCAAGTCCCCCGTGGTCTGCGGTGTCAAGGTTCCTGCGACGGGCCGCAGGCCGGTGTGCGGGGAGTATACGGTGTGAGCGAGACGCGGGACGTTAGGAGACGAGGGAGACGAGGGAAGCGAGGTAGCGAAGGCATCGGTGGTGACGAGCAAATCGAGGGACGCGACCGACACCCCGACACCCGGTTACCCGATACCCCGATTCCCTCCTTCGCTCAATCGCTACTCTCACCCCTCGTCGCCCATCACCACCTCCAGGCGCTTCGCCATCTCGCTCGCCTCGGCGTCCACGCGCTCGGTCAGGCGTTCGAGCTCGGCGCGGGCGGCGAAGAGCTCCTCTGCGAGCTGGAGCGCGCCGATGACGGCGTGGGTGAGGTCGGGCTGGGTCGGGATTCCACGCTGGATGCGCCGCAGGCGCTCGTCCACGAACGCCGCGACCGTCTGTGTGTATGCCTCATCCGCCGGCGCGACGCGCAGCGGGTAGTCCTTGTCCAGCACGCGGACGCGGATGGAGCGGGGCGGAAGGTCGTCGGCCATGTTCAATTCGCGCCGGTGTGGCCGTCGGACGTACGCAAGGCGTCGTCGATCGCCGCGATGAAGCCGTCGAGCCGCTTCCGGGTTTCCGCGCCGTCTGCCTCAGGGAACAGCGACAGGGTGTTCGCGCCGGCGCGGGTCGGGACCGCCGGTTGCGCGCCGGCGCGCAGGGCGGCGTTCTCGGCGCGCAACCGCTCGATCTCAACGGCCGCGGCCTCCACGCGCTCTCGCAGCCGATCCATGCCGCGCGGCTCCTGCGTCGCCTGTTGAGGGGCCTCGCCGGTGACCTCGAACGTCCCGGTTCCTGCTGTAGCGGTTGGCTCCATACTCTCGGATGCGGCTCGTCGAAGATAGGTCGGGGCCCTCGGATGGCCTATTGCCTCAGCCGCGCTCCGTGCCTCGACTCGAGCGCCGCGACGATGCGCCGCATCCGTCCGTCGATCTCAGCCTCGGTAAGCGTTCTGTCGGCGCCCAGGCGAATCGAGAACGCGACGCTCTTGAGCCCCGCCTCGATCCGCTCGCCGCGATACAGATCGAAAATCCGGACCGACTGCACCAGCGGCCCGCCGGCGTCTCGGACCGACGCCAGCAACGGTCCTACCGGGACCGTCTCGTCGACCACGACCGCCAGGTCGCGCTCGACGGTGGGGAACGGGCTCACCGGCGCGTACCGCGCCTGCCCGTCGCGTCGGTCGAGCGACACCAGCAGGTCGGCGTCGATCTCGGCGACGAACACGTCGCCGCGCAGGTCCAGCCGCTCGGCGAGCGCCGGCGCGACCCGGCCGATGATTCCCAGGCGCACGCCATCGGCCTCGAGCACCAGGTTCTCCGCGAAGACACGGCCGCCGGCGCCGGCGGCCTCCGTCACTTCGGGCAGGTCGAGTGCCGAGATGGCGTGAAGGAGGGCACCCTTGAGGTCGTAGAAATCCACGTCGCGCGGCGGCGCGTCCCACCCGCCGGCCGCGGCCGCGCCGGCGAAGGCGAGTGCGAGGGACGTGTGCTCGTGATACCCCTCAATCAGCCCGTCCTCGCCGCGCCTGTACACGTGGCCCACCTCGAAGAAGCGCAGATCGCGCGCCCCGCGCGCCTGGTTGTACGACACCGTCTCCAGCAGCCGGGGCAGGAGCGACGGGCGAAGCACGGCCATGTCCTGCGAGACGGGGTTGAGCGTTCTCACGGGAGACGCGTCGACCCCGGTCACGTCCGCGCCGGCGAACAACACGGCGGTCTCATCGCCGATGAGCGAGTTGGTATAGACCTCCCGAAAGCCGAGGCCGACCAGGCGGCGCACGACGCTCTCGCGACGCTCCTCCTCCCGCCGGTGCGCCGGCGGCTGAAGGGGCACGGCATCGAAGGCCGGGTCCGGGATGCGGTCGTATCCCCACAGTCGCGCCACTTCCTCGATAACGTCGACCTCCCGCGTCACGTCGGGCTTGAAGCCGGGGACCGTCAGGTGAAGGCCGGCCACGTCCGCCGCGTGCTCGGCAGCCTCCAGGCTCTCCGTCCGCATGAGCTCGCCGGCGAAGGCGTCCAGCGCCGGCGCCTCCTCCACGTGGAATCCTACGGCGCGGAGTAGCCGCGCCGCCTCGTCGGCGGGCACCCGGGTGCCCAACAGGCGACCCATCCGCGCCGGCCGGAGGAGGACGGTCCGCGGCTGATGCGGGCGAGGAGCGTCCTCCGCCATTCCCGGGACGATCGCCCCGCCGGCCACCTCGACGATCAGGGCCGCGGCGCGCGCGGCCGCGATGGCCTGAACAGTGGGGTCTACACCGCGCTCGAATCGATAAGACGCGTCGGTGCTCATGTCGAGAGCCCGCGCCCCGCGCCGAACGCGCACCGGGTCGAACCAGGCGCTCTCGATCAACACGTCGGACGTGCCGGCGCTTACCTCCGAAGCGGCGCCACCCATGACGCCGGCGATGGCCACCGGGCCGTCGCCGTCGCAGATGAGCAGCGTGCCCTGCGGGATCTTCCTCTCGGTGCCGTCCAGCGTCGTGAGCGTCTCGCAGGCGCCGGCGCCGCGCACGACGATGCGCCGGCCGGCGACGCGGGCAAGGTCGAACGCATGCAGCGGCTGCCCGAGCTCCCGCATCACGTAGTTGGTCACGTCGACTACGTTGTTGATGCTCCGCGCTCCGACGGCCTCCAGTCGATCACGAAGCCACGCCGGCGACGCCCCGACTGTGACGCCACGCACGATCATGCCGACGTATCGCCCGCAACCCTCGGCGTCCTCAACCTCGATGCTGACGGCGCCGGCCGCCTCACCGCCCGGCTCGGGCACGAGGACGTCGGGCGCGCGCAGCGGACGGCCGGTCAGCGCCGCGATCTCGCGGGCGACGCCGACATAGCTCAGGGCGTCCGAGCGGTTCGGCGTGATCGAGACATCGAGCACTACATCGTCGTCGCCTCGCCGAATCCGGTAATCCGCGAACGACTCGCCCACCACGGCCGAGGGGTCGAGGACGACGATCCCGGAGTGGTCGTTGCCGAGGGCCAACTCGTCTTCGGCACAGATCATCCCGTTCGACTCCTCCCCGCGGATACTCGACCTCTTGATGGTTACCGGCTCGCGCCGCTCCGGGTCGTCACGTGAGGGCAGCTGGAGTACGGTCCCCACGGTGGCGACGGCCACCTTCTGGCCAGGTGCCACGTTGGGGGCGCCGCAGACGATGCTCACGGGGCCGTCGGGCGACAGCGCCGGCCCGAGGTCCACGGTGCAGAGCGTCAGCCGGTCAGCGCCGGGATGCGGACGGGTTTCCACCACGAGGCCGACCACCACCCCCGCCGGCGCCGGCGCGAGCGGGCGGACCTCCTCGACCTCCAGCCCCGACATCGTCAGCAGGTCCGCAACGGCGCTGGCCGACAGGCCGTGCTCGACGTACTCGGTGATCCAGGAGAGGGAGAAGAGCATCTGGCGATTCAGCGATTGAGCGATTGAGCGATTCGGCGACTGCCGTCGGATGCCCGTCGGTCGGCTTCAGAACTGACCCAGCAACCTCACGTCGTTCTCGTAGAAGAGCCGGATGTCGGAGATGCCGTGGCGGAGCATCGCGAGGCGCTCGATGCCCATGCCGAAGGCGTAGCCCGTGTAGCGTTCCGCGTCGATGCCCACGGCCGTGAACACGTCGGGGTCGACCATGCCGCAGCCCAGGACCTCCATCCATCTCCCTCCGTCGGGGCGGGAAGCGTCGGTCCACCAGATATCGACCTCGGCCGACGGCTCGGTGAACGGGAAGTAGCTGGGCCGGAAGCGCATGCGCACGTCGTCGTCGAAGAGCGCTCGGGCGAAGGTGCGGAGCATCCCCTTCAGGTCGGCGAAGGACACGCGTTCGGCGACCACGAGTCCCTCGACCTGGTGGAACAGGCAGAAGCTCTTGTAGGAGATGCTCTCGTTGCGGAAGACGCGCCCTGGCGCGATGAGGCGGATGGGGGCCGCGAGCGTCCCATCCGAGCGTGCGGCGGCGACCATGCCACGCACCTGCACCGGGGAGGTGTGGGTGCGTAAGAGCACGCCCCGTCCGTCCGGCGCCGGCGGTTCGATCCAGAACGTGTCCTGCATGTCCCGCGCGGGGTGCTCGGGCGGGAAAGCGAGGGCGGAGAAGTTGTGCCAGTCGTCCTCGATCTCCGGCCCGGTCTCAACGCTGAAGCCGAAGGAGCCGAATATGCGCTCGATCTCCCGGCGGGTCTCGGTGAGGGGGTGCCGCGAGCCGCCCGCAATGGGGGCCGGAACGCGGCCGGGCAGGGTGAGGTCGGCGCCGGCGCCGGGAGCCGTGTCTTGCGCGGCGGCGTGGCAGTTGCGGGCCTCGTCGAGCCGTGCCTGCGCCTGCTCCTTGAGCGCGTTGAGGCGCGCTCCGGCTTCGCGCCGCTCCTGCGCTGGGAGCTCTCCGAGGCGCGCGAAGAGGTCGGTCACGGCGCCGGCGCGGCGGCCGAGGAAGCGCACCCGGAAGGCCTCCGCGGCCTCCGGCGTCCCAACCTCCGCCGCGTCGATGTCCGCCGCGACGCGGGCGATGTCTGATTCGAGTGACTGTGCCATGTCTTGCGGGATCATAGTCCGAACGGCACCTGCTGAAAACAAGGACTCCCGCCGAGCCGGGGCCGGGCGGGAGTCGGTGGTCGAGGCGGGGCCGACGGTCAGGCCGCCATCTCGACCACCGCCGTAAAGGCCTTCGCGTCGTTGACCGCGAGGTCGGCCAGCACCTTCCTGTTCAGCGGGACATCGGCGCGATGCAGGCCGGCGACGAGTCGCGAATAGGTGGTGCCGTTCAGGCGGGCGCCGGCGTTGATGCGGGTGATCCAGAGGCGCCGGAA
>Ga0307505_10000908_pt1 | contig 27497 bp, 18 predicted proteins | sample 23_S_MG_FD_202183 | JGI IMG/M metagenome (GOLD analysis project Ga0307505, IMG submission 202183) | Soil microbial communities from Populus trichocarpa stands in riparian zone in the Pacific Northwest, United States - 23_S | ecosystem: Environmental > Terrestrial > Soil > Riparian zone > Trees... | reverse complement strand
CGGCCGCCAGTAGGCGCAGGTCTTTAGCCTGCGAGGCCGGCCGCCCGGACGCAGGCTGAAGACCTGCGCCTACAGATGGGGTGGCCCGGTCTCGCGTCGTCGCATGACAGGCGAGTTTCAGCCTAGCGGGGCCACCAGCGTGTCCGCCGGATCATTCGAGGAAGAAACTCGGAATGAGCCATTCTTGAAAGAGAAATGAGTTTGACCACGAAGATCACGAAGGTCACGAAGAAGGGCGTTGCGGGCACCGAAGCCATCCTCCCCTGATTTCATTTGGACTGAACCGAAGGGGATACACTCGATTCCGACGAGAGCGGATTCACCTTCGTGCTCTTCGTGATCTTCGTGGTTCGATTCTTTCTGACGCAAGATGCCCACCTCACGAAATCAGCAACTCAACCTCGAGTTTCAGGCTAGCAAAGCCCCCGGCGTGCCGCCGGATCGTTCAGATGAGAAACGATGGGATGAAGCGCGAACCACCCTGTGGGTCTGCCTATGCCTCCGCCTTCGAATGGCCCGGCCGCCAGTAGGCGCAGGTCTTTAGCCTGCGAGGCCGGCCGCCCGGACGCAGGCTGAAGACCTGCGCCTACAGATGGGGTGGCCCGGTCTCGCGTCGTCGCATGACAGGCGAGTTTCAGCCTAGTCGCGCGGGACGAGATCGACGGCGGCGAACCGCTTCAGGACCTTGCGGCCCTTCTGCGCTCGTTTGCCGAGTTCTGGCGTCTGGAAGCGGCGCTCCGCACCGTCGGCGTCCACCGCCACGGGAGTCCGGGCGGCGGGATGCGCGACGGCTCCGATCAGTCGGTCGTTGGTGTCGAGTCGCATCAGGATGACACCGCGACCGACGCCGGCAAGCTCCGGCAGTTCTTCGGCGGCGAAAGCGAGCACCTTGCCGTCGGCGGTCGCGGCCGTGATCGTGTCGCCGTCGTCGGGTGAAATGCTGACGATCTGATCGCCGTCCTTCACCCGCGCGTACCGCCGGCCGCTGCGCGTGGTCTCGGTCATCTCCGGCCGGCAGTAGAGGCCCATCCCGGCCGCGGTCGCGACCAACCAGCGCTCGACCTTCCGCGGAGCCTCCTCGTCGCTGAAAATGACGTGGCTCTCGGCGGCCGTGCCATCGGCGCTCTCGCCGAAGAGCAACGCCTGCTGGCCGGCAACGGCCGGGGCGGTGCCGGGCGGCGGCGCGGGGCTCACCAGCATCGCGTTGACGATGCGCTCGCCGTCGGCGAACTTGCAGAGCGACTGGACCGGTTCGCCATAGCCGCTGGTCGCCGGGATGGCGGTCACCTTGAGCACGTAGAGCACGCCGCGGCTCGACCACAGCGCCACCGATTCGCGAGTGCTGCCGCGCAACACCCAGCGGGCGGCGTCGCCTTCGCGGACGCGGGTGGCGCCGCGGTCCTTGAGCTCGCCGACGCGTTTGAGCCACCCGTCGCGCGTCACGACGACGTGGGTGTCCTCGTGCACGACGTAGGCTTCGGCGTCGTACTCGAGCTCCTCGCCGCCGCCGGCGCGCAGAGCGGTGCGCCGCTTGTCGCCGTACTTTGAGCCGAGCTCGCGCAGCTCGTCGCCGATCAGTTTCCACAGGACCTTCTTGCTCTTGAGGATCTTCTGGATCTCGTCGGCGCGCTGCCGCTTCTCCTTTTGCTCGGTGCGGATCTTGTCGATCTCGAGACGCGCGAGTTGGTAGAGGCGGGTCTCGAGGATCGCGTGCGTCTGCTCTTCGTCGAGCTGGAAGGCCTTCATCAACCGATCGCGCGCGTCGTCGCGGGACTGCGACTCGCGGATGATCTTGATCGCCTTGTCGAGGCCACTGAAGATGATGATGAACCCGGCGAGGATGTGCAGCCGCGTCTCGAGTTCCTGCAGTTCGTGCTGCAAGCGACGGGTGACCACCTGCTCGCGGAAATCGAGGAAGTGCCGGCACAGGTCGCGCAGCTGCAGGCGCGCCGGTTGGCACGGGCCTCCGGCCGTTCCGGGCACCAGGGCGGTGAGGTTTACGTGGAAGTTGATCTGCAGGTTGGTGTGTTTGAAGAGATACGCCATGACCGCTTCCGGCGACGTGTCCGGTTTGATCTCGACGACGACGCGGACGATCTCGGTCGACTCGTCGCGGACGTCGACGGCCAACGGCAGCTTGCGGCTGGTGATGTGCTCGGCGATCTCTTCGACGATCGTCGCCTTGTTGGTCGCGTATGGAATCGAGGTGATGACGATCTGCCGGTGCTTCCCTTGTGGTTCCGTCGTGTACTGGGCGCGAACGCGCACGGCCCCGTGCCCGTCCTGGTAGATCTGGCGGAGCTCGGCCTTGCTGTTTAGGATCTCGCCGCCGGTGGGGAAGTCGGGCCCCTTGATGAACTTGCACAGATCCTTGTTGTCGAGCGTCGGGTCGTCGATCATCGCCAGCAGCGCCTCGATGACCTCGGCTAGATTGTGCGGCGGGATGTTGGTCGCCATGCCGACCGCGATGCCGGTGCTGCCGTTCATCAGGAGCTGGGGCAGGGCGGCCGGCAGGACTTCCGGCTCGCGCAAGGTCGCGTCGTAGTTGTCGCGATAGTCGACGGTGTCGTGCCGGACGTCGCGCAGCAACTCCTCGGCGATCGCCGTCAGTTTCGCCTCGGTGTAACGCATCGCCGCCGGACTGTCGCCGTCGAGCGATCCGAAGTTGCCTTCGCCGTGCACCAGTGGGTAGCGCAGCGAGAACGTCTGCGCCATGCGCACCATCGCCTCGTAGGCGGCGACGTCGCCGTGCGGGTGATACTTGCCGAGCACGTCGCCGACGACGGCCGCCGACTTGCGCGGCTTCGCCCCGGCGGTCAGCCGCAGGCTCTGGTACATCGCGTAGAGGATTCGCCGCTGCACCGGCTTGAGGCCGTCGCGCACGTCGGGCAATGCCCGCGACGTGATGACGCTCAGCGCGTAGTTGAGGTACCGCGCCTCTGCCGCCTCGCCGAGATCGATGCTCTTCGCCGGCGCGTCCTCTCGCTTCGCCATCCCACCTCACCTCCGTCCGAGCACTGCGCGTACCAGATCGACGGCGCTTACTCTACACGGGCAGCGTCCGCGACGGGCGGCGCCGGCGCTCATGCGCGGCTGGTCAGACGCGGATGCCAGGGATGGCGCGGGTCGGCCGCGACACGGGCGATCGCGTCCCGCATGTCGCTCAGGATGGGCACCGAGTCGCGCTCGTAGACGTCGCCCTGCAGGATGCGCGTCAGTTGGTTCCGCGCGTCCGGTCGGTCGATGAGAGCGAGGAACAGCTCCGGTAGCTCGTAGTAGAGGGCGATGAACTCCTGCCAGATCTCGAGTCCGCTCCGCACGGCGCGCTCGTAGCCGGCGAAGCTCTCGGCGCCGCAATCGCCACCGGCCAGGGCGGCGAGGATGGGTACCGCCGCGCGCTTGGCCGATTCCATCGCGACGCTCACGCCGGACGAGAAAACCGGGTCGACAAACCGCGCGGCGTCGCCGACCAGGAGCCAGCCGTCGCCGGCAAAGCGCTCCATCACGTAACTGTAGTTGCCCTCGCGCGTGTAGGCGTGCAGTGGCCGGGCGGCGGTCATCTGTTGGCGGAGCGCCGGATGGCTCTCGATGTGTCCGCGAAAGAAGTCCTCGTCCGAGGTGGCGCTGTCGGCGAAGTCGCTCGACTCGGTGACGATGCCGACGGAAGTGATCCGAGCGTCGATGGGAATCAGCCACACCCAGGCGCGCGGCAGTGGCAGGATCTGGATCTGGATGTAATCCGCCGTGTCGGCTGGGCCGCGGTCGACCCCTTCGAACCAGTTGTGGACGGCGAACTGGTGCAGCGCCGGGTCGTTCCGTTTGAGCCGGAGCTGCGAACCGAGCAGCGTTCGCCGCCCAGACGCGTCGACGACCAGGCGGCAGCGCAGATGTTGTTCGCCGCCGCCGCGGCGGACGACGACGCCATTCGCATGGCCGCTATCGGCGAAGGTCACGCGTTCGACCCGCGCGTCCTCGACGACATCGGTGCCGAGGCCCGCGACGTGTTCGAGCAGCAATTGGTCGAAGCGACCGCGATCGACGTGGTAGGTATAGTCCTGCGTCAGTCCCAACTCGGGAATCTCGCGAAACCGCAGCACCCGTTGCCGCTCGCTCTCCCAGTGGTTCCACACCACCCCGTACTTGCGGACGAACCCCTCGCGCTCCATCACCGCCAGGAAATCGATCTCCTGAAAGATGCGGGTGGTCGAACAGACCAACGACTCGCCGACGTGCGGTCGCGGGTGCACGGCCTGGTCGAGGATCAGATGGTCGCAGCCGGCGCGTGCCAGATAGGCGGCCAGCGTGGAGCCTGCGGGGCCGCCGCCGATGATGATGACGTCGGCGTCTCTAGCAGCCCGTTGAAAAACAGATCGCGGGCTGCAAACGGTCTTCAGGCGCCATGGCTGCGTTGCGAAATCCTCAACAAAAGTCACGACTTTGCTTCCGGTTTCGCGCCTTGCCCTGGCGCCTGAATCCTCGTTTTCGCTCTCGCGTCTGTTTTTCAACGGACTGCTAGCCTCGGACTTCCGCCGCTTCGGAACCCGCGGGGCGGTGTCCGTTCCCGAGCTCTGATGCGCGCCCGCGTCGCCGCCCGTGCGGTCATCGGTCGGAACGTCGCTGCCGCCGATGCGCAGACTCATCCCCATCGCCGCGAAGATGCGGTCGCGCACGTGCAGGTAGCCGCGCGAATCGAGGTCGCGCGGCCGCGGCAGGTCGACCGCGATGGTCTCCTGGACCGTGGCGGGGCGCTGGCTCATCACCAACACGCGGTCGGAAAGTTGCACCGCCTCCTCGATGTCGTGAGTGACGAAGAGAATGGTCTTCTTCTCGCTCTGCCAGATGCGGACCAGGTCGGCGCGCATCTTCAGGCGCGTGATGAAGTCGAGGGCGCCGAACGGCTCGTCCATGTAGATGATGTCGGGATTGGCCGCCAGGGCGCGCGCGATTTCGACCCGCTGCCGCATACCGCCTGAGAGTTCGTGCGGGTACGCGCGCTCGAAACCGCCGAGGCCCACCATCTCGATGTAGTGCGCGACCGTCTCGGCGCGTTTGGCGTCGCTCTCGCGCAGCAGGCCGAAGCCGATGTTGTCGCGGACGTTCAGCCAGGGAAAGACGCCGTTCTCCTGAAACACGAAGATGCGCCGCGGGTCGGGGCCCGACACCGGCGCTCCTTCGACCCGCACGTGTCCAGAGGTGGCGTGTAGAAAGCCGCCGATGATGTTGAGCAGCGTCGACTTGCCGCAACCCGACGGCCCGACGATGCAGACGAACTCTCCCGGCTGGACCTCGAGGTTGACGCCCTCGAGGACGTGGACGTGCTCGCCGACGCGTTTGCCCGGAAAGGTCATCCAGAGATCGCGGACGGCGATCGCGGGCTGGTCGTTGGTTTTGGCCATATGCGAGCTCGCGTCCGGCGCCGATCAGCGCCGCGCGTACCCCCAGCGGACTTCGTCGAAGTTCTCCAACCGCTTCACCAGCAGATCCAGCCCGAGTCCGATCAGGCCGATCATCACCATGCCCGCGACGACCAGATCGTAGCGCTTGCCGGCGTTGCGGGCGTCGATGATGAGGTAGCCGAGGCCGGAGTTGACGGCGATCATCTCGGCGGCGACGACGACCAACCACGCGATGCCGAGCGCGATGCGCAGCCCGGTGATGATCTGCGGCAGGCTGGCCGGCAGGACGACACGGGTGAAGAGCTGCGTGCGCGTCAAGCCGAAGTTCCTCGCGGCGCGCAGGTACACGGGTTGCATGTTCTGCACCGCCGCCATCGCCGACACCGTGATCGGGAAGACGCTGGCGAGAAAGATGAGAAAGATCGGCGCCGCGTCGGAAACCCCGAACCACAGGATGGCGATCGGAATCCAGGCGATGGGCGAGATCGGCCGCAGCATCTGGATCATCGGGTTGAACGCTTCGAAGGCGCGCCCGTACCAGCCGAGGATCAGGCCGGCCGGGATGCCGATGACGACCGCCAGCGAGAAGCCCCAGGTGACGCGGAACAGCGAGGCGACGGTGTACTTCAGCAACAGTCCCTTTTCGACGAGCTCGATCAGGCCGCGCGCCACCTCGGTCGGCCGCGGGAACAGATCGCTGCCCGATGCGCGCACGGCGAGATCCCAGGCGAGCAGTACGATCGCGAACACCGCCAGCGGCAACCGCAGCTGCGCCAATCCTCCGCGCGCACGATCGGGGGCGGGGAGTCCGTCTCGTTCGGGGACGACGTCGCTCACCGTTCCATCTCCCAGTCGTAGGCTGCGGCGACAGGCGGGTCGCGAACGAAGGACGTGTCGGCGTAGTCCTCGAAGTGGGCGGTGCCCTCGAGGATGCCGTCGGCGCGTCCGAGCCGCTCGATCTCCTCGAACTCGTCCCGGTAGAGCTCGAGACGCGTGTACTTCACCCGGTCCGGCGGCTTGCTCAGCACGAACGTCAGCAGACGCGGATCCTGGTTGTAGTAGTGCTTGCTGACGAACTCCGCCGCTTGCATGCGATGATCCATCGTCTCGTCGAGCCACTTGCCGCTGCTGGCGATCCCGTCGACCAGGCGCTGCACCTTGTCGCGATCGTTCACGATGGCGTCCTCGTGGACCGCGAGGACACAGGAGATGAAGTTGGGCCACACGTCCTTGGTCAGATAGAGGACGCGGCCATAGCCGTCGAGCTCGGTTTGACCCATGAACGGCTCCCCGGAGCTGATCGCGTCGACGGCGCGCGCGTAAAGGGCGGCGGGCATGTCGGGTGGCGGCATCTCCACCAGCTCGATGTCCTGCAGACTCATGCCCCGTTCTTTGAGGGCCTTGAAGACCAGCAGGCGCTGGTTGGAGTAGCGGTTGGGGACCGCGACCTTCTTGCCCCGCAGGTCTTCGATGCGGCGGATGTCGGAGTCGACGTGCACCATCATCGCCGTGCCGTCGCGGTGTCCGAGATAGACGATCTTGATCGGCACCCCCTGCTCGCGCAGGGCGATCGCCATCGGTGCCAGGATGAACGTCGCCGGGGTGTACCCGGCGAGATACGCCTCCTTCAACTCGGGCCAACCGTTGAAGCGTATGGGCTCGAAGATACCGTCGCCGGAGAGACTGTCGTTGATGAAGTGCGTCACCGGGCAGGTGAGGTGACACGTGACCGGCAGGAAGCCGACGCGAAACTCCTCCACCACGACATCCGTGCCGCTGCGCGTCCAGTCCCAGCGCAGATTCAAGGTCCCGTGTACGGCCGTGATGAGAACCACCCACAGCGCCGCGATGATGCCGACCGTTCGCGTCAGCGACACGCCAACTCCCGCGCCGGGCTCACCGTGGTGACGATCATCGAACCCGGTCTACACGCGTGCCGACGAGGGTCAAGCACGGGGCGTCGGGGCAGCGGAAATCCCCGCCCTGGAATCCCGGTGCCCGGGCGGGCGGTTCGCGAACCGCCCCTACGACAGCCGAATCTCTACGCTTCACCAATTTCCTGTCGCCGCGACGCGGCCGGCGACGCGGCCGAAGAACGTCGCGTCCGCGATCGACAGGCCGCTCGCGTACGTACTGCCCTGGCGGCAGAGGCCGGCGGCGTTGCGCCCAGCGGCGAAAAGGCCCGCGATGACGCGACCGTCGCGGTCGAGGACCTCGGCCCGCGCGTTGGTCGCGAGGCCGCCGAGTGTCAGCGCTCCGTAGATCGAACCGGACGTCGTGCAGTCCAAAGCGGCGTACGGCGGCGTCTGCAGCGGGCGCAGGTACTCGGATGCCTTGTGGAACAGCGGGTCGACGCCGCTCGCGGCGTGGCGGTTGTAGACATCGATGGTGTGGACCAATTCTCCCTGCGGCATGCCGAGGGCGCGTTCGAGATCGGCAAACGTCTCCTCGACGCCGGCGAGCCGATGCGGCACCTGCGTCTTGCCCCAGAGTTCGTTGTCGACGATCAGCCAGGCGCGGCCGCCGGCGCTGCGCAGCATCGCCTCGCTGGCTCGCCCGATGTACGCGTCCTCATTGATGAAGCGGTGGCCGTTCGCGTCGACGAGAATCCCCTTGGCGTGGCTGCCGGGCGGGTAATACGCGTTGAGCACCAGCCCTTCGCTCATGTTGATCGCATCCGCGCCGCCGCCCTGACCGATGAGGATGCCGGAGCCGTCATCGCCGGGCGACCCCGCCTTGTAGTTGCACTCGAGGAGGAGCGGCGCGTGCTTGGCGAGGAGAGCGTCGTTCATGATGAACCCGCCCGCGCAGAGGAGCACGGCGCGGTCGGCGCGAACCGCGATCTCGTCCCCTTCGTGCCCGGCGACCAGCCCGACGACGCGTCCGTTGTCGTCCAAAACCAGCCGGCGGGCCCGGCAGTCGTACAGCACCTCGGCAACCGCGTCCTCCGCCGCCCGGTTGAGGACCTGCATCAGATAGGCACCGGCCTCGCCCGCGCGCCGCGGCTTGTGACCGCGCGGCACCGGGCGCGCCTTGTCGGAGAACGGATAGGCCGCTTCGTTGCCGCTGAAGTGCAGGCACTCTTCGCCGAACGGGTGCGTCGTCTTCTCCGGTTCGTACGCGTCGTTGAAATCCACACCGCGTTCGCACAGCCAATCGAAGTGCTCGAGGCTGCCCTCGCAGAACATACGGATGCGCTCCTCGTCGCAGCCGCTCCCGGCCGCCATGCGCACGTACGCGACCATATCGTCGACCGTGTCATCGAAGCCGCAGGCGCGCTGCACGCGGGTGCCGCCGCCCATGTAGCAGACCCCAGTCGACAGAGCGGTGGTGCCACCGCCGCCGCTGGCGCGTTCGACGACCAGCGTCCGCGCGCCCGCTCGCGCCGCCTCGATCGCGGCACACGCCCCGGCCCCGCCGAACCCGACGACGAGAACGTCGCACTCGTGGTGCCAGCGGGAGACGGCAGCGACGGAGAGGGCGGCAGTCATAAAGCAGGGGTCAGGGGTCAGGGGTCGGGGGTCAGGGGGAAGTAAAATAGGGGTCAGGGGGAAGCAAAATAGGGGTCAGGGGTCAGGGGTCGGGGGTCAGGGGCGGTGGGATCTTCGCTGGCGCGAAGATCCGTCGATTCGAATTCCGTTCGAGCAAGTCCGTGCCCCACCCGGCAACCATAGCGACCCGACCATCCCTGACCCCTGACCCCCGACCCCTGCTTCTAGGCCCCTCGCCCCTGCATCACCGCTTCTTCCCATCCTCCACTCGATAAACCCGTGCCATGATCTGCGACACCAGTGCCGCGCCCGGCATGGCGTAGCCGACGCGGCGGGCTTCGCGCAGCGCGATCGACAGATCCTTCTCCGCGACTTCGAGGCGGCCGCGCATGTAGCTCTGCATGCCCTCGCTCTTCACGGTGGCGTCGTCCATCGACACGACGCCGTTCATGTAGGCGGCGCAACTCTCGTTCAGCAGGCCGTTCGACCGCGTGATCTCCTCGAGCACGGCTTTCGGCAAGCCGAGGTGCTGGAGCAGGGTGAACGACTCCATGACGCCGAGGAAGGCGATGTACTGGAAGACGTTGTTGCAGATCTTGGCGTAGGTCGCGCTGCCGAGATCGCCGGTGTGGACGATCGTTTTGGCCGACGTCTCGAACGCAGGTTTGTAGGTGTCGAAGGCGGCGCGGTCGCCGCCGACCATGTACGTCAACGCGCCGGCCTCGGCGGCCATCGGACCGCCGGTGATGCAGGCGTCGAGAACGTGCATGCCGCGGGCGCGCGCCGCGTCGCCGGCGGCGAGGATGGTCTCGGTGTAGACGGTACTGTGGATGGCGATGACGAGACCGCGATGATCGCTGGCGAAGAAACCGTCGTCGGCGAAGCACACCTTCTTCACGTCGTCGTCGTCGCGCACGCAAACGCCGACGACGTCGCAGCGATCGGCCAGCTCGCGCGGTGTCGCCACTCGCGTCGCGCCGCGGCCGACCAACTCCTCGGCCGGCGCGTCGGCGATGTCGCAGACGTAGGTCTCCAATCCCTTGTCGACCATCCAGCGCGCCATGGGCTTGCCCATGAACCCCAGTCCGATGAATCCCGCTCGCAACGCCATCTTCGCTTCCTCTAGTGAGTTGGAGCGGACCACCGCCGCTCGCCTGATCGGCCGCTACCAATTCCATATTCGCGATAGTAGTACTACCGCCGACATGGATTGGCCGGCGCCGTGAAGCTGTTCGAGCCCGTCCGCATCGGCGGCATGGAGCTGCGCAACCGCTTGGTGATGTCGCCCATGACGACCGGTTACGCCGGTGCGGATCAATTGCCGTCGCCGCAACTGGTCGACTTTCTGGAAGCTCGCGCGAAGGGCGGCGTCGGCCTCATCACGCTCGAGGCCTGCGTGGTCGATGCGCGGCATCGCGAAGTGCCGCGCTCGATGCACTTCGATTCCGATGACGTGATCGCGCCGCACCGGGTCCTGGTCGAAGCCGTCCACCGGCACGGTGCCAGGATCCAGCCGCAGTTGGTGCACCCGGGTCCGGACGCGCTGTCACCGCTGATCGAGGGGATCCCGAGCATCGGGCCTTCGGTGATTCCTTCGTATCTGACCGGCGCGCCCAGTCGCGCGCTCGACGCCGCGGAGCTGCCGGCGATCGCCGCGCAGTTCGCGACCGCCGTGCGCCGTATCCGCGAAGCCGGCTACGACGGCGTCGAGCTGCACGCGGCGCACGGCTACATGCTGCTCGGCTCGTTCCTGTCGCCCTGGCGCAACAAGCGCGCCGACGAATACGGCGCCCGCACGCGAGAGGGGCGCCTGCGCTTCCTGCTCGAGGTTCTCGCGGCGATCCGTCGCGAGGTAGGCCATGACTTTCCGTTGACGCTGCGCGTCTCCGGCTACGAGCGCGTGCCCGGCGGACGGACGATCGACGACACCGCGCGCATGGCGCCAATCCTGGCGGCGGCGGGCGTCGACGCCTTCCACGTGTCGGGCGGCGTAATCGACCGCCTTACGACGATGATCATCACCGGCGCGCAGTGGGGCGATGCGCACAACCTGGCGGGCGCGAGGGCTGTGCGCAATGTCGCCGGAGTGCCGGTCATCGCCGTCGGCCGGATCCACACGGCGGAAGCCGCCGAAGAAATCCTGCAACGGGGCGACGCCGATCTGATCGCCATGGGCCGGCCGCTGCTCGCCGATCCCGACCTCCCCGCCAAGGCGAGGCGCGTCACCGGTGAGCGCGTTCGACGATGCATCTCGTGCGAGAACTGCGTCGATTCAATGGAGCGGTCGACGATGAACTGCGCCGTCAACGCCCTTTGCGGCCGCGAGGGCGAGATCAGACTCGGACCGGTGGCGACGGCGCGCGATGTCGTCGTCATCGGCGGTGGCCCGGGTGGACTGGAAGCGGCGCGCCTGGCGGCGTTGCGTGGGCACCGCGTGACGCTGTTCGAACGCGAACGCTTCCTCGGCGGCGCGATGCTTTTGGCCGCGACCGTTCACCCGGAGAATCAGCCTTTCCTCGACTTCCTCCTCGGCGAGGTGTCGCGCCTGCCGATTCGCGTGCACACCGGCCAGGAGGTGTCGGCCGATGCGATCGCGGCCCAGCGCCCCGACGCGGTCATCGTCGCCACCGGCGGCCGCCTGGCGGTGCCGCGCATCCCCGGCGACGACCAACCCCACGTCGTGTCCGGACCGTGGCTACGCCACTTCCTCAGCGGCGCCATGACGGAGGAGGATCTCGTCAGGTTGGCGCCTTGGCAGCGACGGACATTCGTACCGGCCGCGCGACATCTCGCTCGATTCGCGTCGCCGGGGCGTCTGCGCGCACTGACGCGAGCCTGGATGCCGCTTGGCCGGCGCGTCGTCATCATCGGCGCCGACCTCGCGGCGGTGGAACTGGCGGAGTTTCTCGCCGCGCGACGGCGCGTCGTCACCCTCCTGGAGAGCGGCGACCGCCTGGCCCCCGAGGTCGGTGCGAAGCGGCGGGCCGAACACATGGACCGCCTCGATCGACTGGGCGTCGCCGTGCACACCGGGCTGGCGTGCGAACGCATCACCGCCGCCGCGGTGATGGTCCGGCCCGCGGCGGGCGGGCCGCGCGAGATCGCCGCCGACACCGTCGTCCTCGCCGGTGAGGTCGGTGCGGACACACGCTTGTTCGACGCGATCCGCGCGGTGGTGCCGAACACCCACGCCGTCGGCGACTGCACCGGGCTCGGGCTCTTTCGCAAGGCCACCGAAGACGCGGCGCGCGCCGTCGCGCTGTTGAATTGACCAGAGACTTCGTCCCTTTGCCGCCCCGCGTCACTCCACGTCACCCCGGCGAAAGCCGGGGTCCAGCTGGTAGCCCGGCTGGATTCCGGCTTTCGCCGGAATGACGATTGCGACCCGCGCTCGTGGATCGAAGCTATACGGCGATGGTGAATGCCGTGCCGTCGCCGCCCGTCTCGACGTCGACGCTGCCGCCGCGCAGCTCGGCAATGGCCTTGACGATGGCGAGGCCGAGGCCGGTGCCGCCGTTGTCGCGCTCGGTCGTGAAGAAGCGATCGAAGAGCCGGTCGCGGTTGCGCTCGCTGACGCCCGGCCCGCGGTCGCGAACCTCGATCCGAACCCGTCGCCCGTCGTTCCAGACACGCAGCTCGACCGGTGCGCCGCCGCCGTGGCGAATGCCGTTGTCGAGCAGGTTGCGCACCGCCGTCTCGAGATGCTCGCGGCTCATCTGAATCGAAGCGGGTGCGCGCGTCAGGTCGGCGCACACCTGGTCGCCGTAGGTCTCGCAGAGCTGGCCGAGAACCGCGCGCGGGTCTGTCGTCTCGCCTTCGCCGGCGGCGCTTTCGATGCGCGCCAACTCGAGCAGTCGGGTCACCAGCCGCTGCATGCGCTCGGCGTCGGCGTCGATGTTGCAGAGGAATCGCCGGCGCCGCTCCGGCGACATCGCATCCCAGTCCTCGAGCAGCAGTTCGACCGCGCCGCGGATGCCCGTCAGCGGCGTCTTCAGCTCGTGGCTGGCGTGGCTGGCGAAGTTGGAGATGTAATCGGCGCGCTCGTTGAGCTGTGCGGTCATGTGATCGAGCGCCGCCGCCAGGTCGCGCACCTCGCTGGGCGCGAAGCGGTCGGGCGCGAAGGGGCCGGCCGGCTCGCCGCGTGCGATGCGTTGCGCCGCACGGGTGATCGCCGCCACCGGCCGTGAGATGACCCGGGAGAAGAAGTTGGTGAGCGCCAGCGTGAAGGCCAGGCAGGCGCCGGCGCACAACAGGAGCGTCCAGCGGAGATTCCAGAACACCTCGAACGGCGAGAAACTGGCTCGCGACATGTGGACGACGGCGACCACGCCGTTCGCCGCCGCGACCGGTAGGGCGGTTGCTACCTCGACGTTTCCGAGTGCCCAACTCCACCGGTCGCCGGCGTCGGGCAGGCGGCGCGCGACCGCCGTGTAACGGCCGTTCAGCGCCTGCTCGACCTCCGGTTGATCGGGCGAGCAGACTCGGTGCCGTGTCGCGGCGGCGTCGCAGCCGTCGGCGTCCAGGACGCGGGTGAAGCTGAGGCCGCGAACCTGCGCGTCGTCGAGCAGTTCCGAGAGCTTGGCGACCGCCGTCCGCAGGGCGGTGGTCGGAGCATGCGCTTGGTTCGCATCCGCGGTCGTCGGAGTGCCTCGCTCGACGAGGTCGTAGTCGAGCTCGAGCATCGGTGTCGCCGGGGCGATTTCGGTGCGGACGCCGGTTGACTTGAGTTCGTGGCGAAGCGTCTCCGCGACGAGGACCGACTCGGCGATCAGGCGCTGCTCGGTGATACGCACCAGATGGCCGTCCCAAAGGCGGAAGAATACCAAGCCGAGCAGCGCCAACACGACGATGAACGCGTTGGTGATCAGCAACAGGTGCTTGATGCGGAGGCGCACTCGGATTCCTCGTCGCGTGATCGTCGGCTCAAGCGACGATGTCGTCGCACTCGCGGACGCGGTAGCCGACCCCGTATACGGTCTCGATCGGATCGGCGCCTACCTGATCGAACTTGCGCCGCATGCGCCTGATGTGGCTATCGACGGTGCGGTCCGTGATGTGATGGCCGTAGCCCCAAGCCTTGTCCACCAGCTCGTTGCGCGAATAGACGCGACCGGGAGTGACCATGAGCGAATGCAACAGCGCGAACTCGGTCGCGGTGAGCGGGACGTCGGCACTGCTCCACGTGCAGCGGTGTCGCGTCGGATCGAGAGTAAGCGGGCCACGTCGCACCGGGCGCGGTTCGTCGGCCTCACCACCCGCCGCGCCGCTGCGCCGCAAGACCGCTTTGACCCGGGCCACCAATTCGCGCGGGCTGAAAGGTTTCGTCACGTAGTCGTCGGCGCCGAGTTCGAGTCCGAGCACGCGGTCGACCTCTTCGTCGCGACTGGAGAGGAAGAGAATGGGGACGCGCCTCTCCTGGCGCAGCTTGCGGCAGACTTCGAGCCCGTCGTCCTCGGGCATGATGATGTCGAGGACGACCAGATCGACGGGTCGGTTGCGCACCTGTTCCAGCGCCGCGGCGCCGTCGGCGGCTTCCATGACCTTGTGTCCCGCCTTCTCGAGGGCGAAGCGAACGATCTCGCGAATATGCCGATCGTCGTCGGCGACCAGTACCGTAGCCATCTCTTTCCTCCGCGAATGCAGGAGCGAGTAGAGCACGGAATTGTGGCGAAGATGAGGCGGAATTGTGGAAGGTTCGCATTGCGGCGGACGGTCGCGGTTTGCGCCGGCATGACGCGTCGCTTCCTCGTCGGCACGAGACTGTCACGAGTTGGTGGCGGTTCCTCCTCTAGGTGCGCCCGCTCCCGTCGATCCCTCGTGTTCTGGTAGGTGTCATGAGACAGAACTCGAGAAATTCCACTGATCGTCCCGGGCCGGAGCCGGTTTCCACGCCGACCGCGCTCGGCAACGTCGAGAAGCGAGAGGACGGCGCCAAGGACCTGCGTCACCAGGGCTCCGTCGCCTTGCGCGATTGCGCCGGACGGGTCCGAGAATTCCTGCTGGAAACCATCCCGGTCGTCGGCGGACACCTCGGCGCCGGGCTGGGAGTCGTCGAACTGACCGTCGCGCTGCACAGCGTCTTCGACTTCGCGGAGCGCGACACGCTGGTGTGGGACGTCGGCCACCAGTGTTATCCGCACAAGGTTCTGACCGGACGCGCCAGTAGCTTCGACTCGCTGCGGCGGAGTGGCGGCCTGTCGGGATTCCCCGATCCGGCCGAGTCCGAGTACGACACCGTCAAGACCGGCCACGGCGGTACGAGCATCTCGACGGCGTTCGGGTTTGCCGTGCGCAACGCGCGGCGCGGTTGGAACACGCGCCGCGCCGTCGCCGTCATCGGCGACGGCGCGCTGCAGGAGGGCAACGCTTTCGAGGCGCTGAATCACGCCGGCACCTTCGAACGCCTCGGCCTGATCGTCGTATTGAACGACAACGGCATGGCGATCAGCCGCAGCGTCGGCGCAATGGGCCGCGCCTTCGCTCGCCCGCCTCTGGTCGGGAGGCGACACGCCGCCGCCGATCTCGCCGACCTCTTTGGCTTTGCCTATGTCGGTCCGGTCGACGGCCACGACATCGACGCGCTGCGCGCCGCCCTGCGCAGGGCGCGATTCCACCGCGCTCCGGTTCTCGTTCACGCGATCACGGAGAAAGGACGCGGCGCCGCCGGCGCCGAAGCGGACCGCACGCGGGTGCACGCCGTCGCCGGCCGCCGCGCGGTCGTCTCCGACGCCGCGGAGTACCCACTGCAAGATGGTCCGACGTTCACCGCCGCTTTCGGCGAGACCGCGTGCGCCATCGCCGCGGCCGACGAACGCGTCGTCGCGGTGACCGCGGCGATGACGGACGGGACAGGACTGGGCGAGTTCGCGAGCCGGTTCCCCGAGCGCTTCTTCGATGTCGGCATGGCCGAGCAGCACGCCGTCGCTCTGGCGGCGAGCATGGCGCTCGCCGGATTGCGGCCGCTGTGTTGCATCTACTCGACGTTTCTACAGCGCGCCTTCGATCAGCTCTTTCAGGAAGTCGCTCTGCAAAACGCGCCGGTGATCTTCTGTGTCGACCGCGCCGGCTTGGTGGGCAACGATGGCGCCACCCACAACGGAGTGTTCGATATCGCGTTCACCCGCTGCCTGCCCAACTTCACGGTGCTGGCGCCGCGCGATACTGGCGATCTCGCACGCATGATCGCGCAGGCGGTGACGAGCGCGACCGGGCCGGTGCTGATCCGCTACCCGCGCGGCCAGAGCCGCCGCGTCGAAGCGCGGGTGAGCTCGCGCGGTGGTTTGGGGTTGGACCGAGGCGAGGTCCTGATCGACGGCGACGACGGCTGCATCCTCTCGATCGGTCCGATGGCGTACACGGCATTGGAGGCTCGCCGCCACGCTCAACGGACGATGGGCAAACATCTCGCGGTTGTCGATGCTCGCAGTGCCAAGCCGCTCGACTTTGATCTCATCGCCGCGCAGTTGCGGCGCCAGCCGGTCGTCTTCACTGTCGAGGATCACGTCCAGGCGGGCGGATTCGGCTCCGCGGTGAGCGAGCTCGCGGCGACCATGACCACTGGACGCGTCGCGCCGATCATTCCGCTCGCGCTCCCGGATCGATTCATCGATCACGGGGAGAGGGCGCAACAGTTGCGGGCCGCCGGCTTGGACGTGGCCGGCGTCACCGCCAGCCTCGGGCGCGTTCTAGCAGTGGGCTGCTAGTGTCCTGAGTTAGAAGTTCGTTGAAGAAATCCAGCCGCAGCTGTGAGCGCTTCCCCCTTTTTGGCTTTGCCCGCCAATTCGAGTCGGTGGGAAGCGCGACGCCGAAAAGCACGTCATCCCGGCGAAAGCCGGGATCCAGGTGGGGCGGCGGTGGCATCCGGCCTGGACCCCGGCTTTCGCCGGGGTGACCAAGTGGGATGGCGATTGAATCGGCGGGCAAAGCCCCTTTTTCAAAGGGGGGGAATCACCTTCGGCGTCCGAGGATTGCCCGCGGAAGGGGATGCGGATCAGCTCGCGCAGTCGATGCAGGTGCGGGCGAAGGGCAGTGCTTCGAGGCGGGCGACCGGGATGGCGCCCTCGCATGTGGCGCAGACGGCATAGGTGCCGGCGGCGATGCGGTCCAGGGCGCCTTCGATCGCGTCAGCCTCATCGACTCCGCCCTGATCGAGTCGCTCGAGGACCTCGTCGTTCTCGGCCTCCTGAGCCCGCTCCTGCGAATCCGCGTTGCGCTCGCGGCGGAGACTGTTGCGGACCTTTGATGTGCGGCGCCGCAGGTTGTCGAGCCGTTGCTCGAGCTTCTCGCGAATCTTGTCGTAGTCACTCATCGGCGGATCCTAGACCCGTTGGCGGTTGCGCGGCAATGAACCGATCCGATTCGGAGTTTTGCTGCATCTACCGTGGTGGCTCGCGCGGTAGACGGTCTCTTCAACGCACCGCGTCGAACTCTTCCAAAGCCGCAAGCGATTCTGTACAAAGCCGCGCTGGAGGATTCTCATATGCGACACGGTCTGACGCGGGGGTTGGGGGCGGTTCTGCTGTGCTTGGCGGCCGCATGTGGTGGCGACGACGACGATGCCGGGAGCGGAACGGCGACGCCGACATCGACGACGACAACCGAGCCGACCGCTACCCGTTCGAACACGGCCGCCGCCACCGCGACGGCGACGAACGTTGCCGCGACCGCGACGCCGACGACGGACTCCGGTAGCACTGCCACGCCGACGACGAGCGCCGTCAGCACCGCCACGCCGACGTCCGAGGCGCCGGCGACCGCTACGCCGACCAACTCCGCGACGGCGACGCGCACTGGCGGACCGCTGTCGATCGACGAACAGCTCGCCGAACTGATCGAGGCCGAGGGCCTGCGCGGCAGCCCGAGGTTGGCGGAACCGCGGCTCACCAGCGATCAATTCGAGATTCGCGAACTGCGCCGCGAGCTCGGCCGCAATCTCTTCTTCGACCACGCGCTCAGCGGTGTCGAACAGACCTCGTGTGGAACCTGCCACCACGCGGCGTTCCAATTCACCGACGGGCGCGCGATCGCCCGCGGGGTCTACTGCGACTTCATTCCGGAGGTCAGCATCCTTTGCAGCGACGCGCCCGCGGAAGGCGAGGGGGGAAACGTGGTCGGCGTCGAACGCAGTTCGCCGCTCAACAGCCGCAACAGCCCGACCTTGATCAACTCCGCCCTTTACGTGCGGCAGATGTGGAACGGTCGATTCCGCTTCCTCGACACGTCGAGCAACGACGTGAACGAGTGCAATCCGGACTTCGGGTTCCGCTTTCCGTCGCCGGAGGGGGACTTGTTCACCCGATCGCTATTGACGGCGCAAGCGCATATCCCGGTGGTGGAGTTGGTGGAGATGACCGGCGACTTCCCGGACTTCACCGGCGAGATCGAAGAGGCTGATCACCTCAATCCCGAGGTCCGCGAAGGATTGACGACGCGGCTGGACTTCACGCCGGCGTACCGCGCGCTCTTCGAGGAGGCGTACCCGGAGGATCGTCCCGACCTGCGTCTGTCGGATCTCGATCCGGAAGTGGGTCCGAACGACGATCTACCGTTCCTCGCGATCGCCGACGCGATGGGCCACTTCCAGGAGTCGTTGGTGATGACCGACTCGCCGTGGGACCGCTACGTCCTGGGAGATCGCGACGCGATCCCCGACGCGGCCAAGCGCGGCGCCGTCGCTTTCTATGAGGATCGCCGTTGCTCCGGGTGTCACGCCGGAGACCTGCTGAGTGATTTCGTGAACCACAACATCGGCGTTCCGCAAGTCGGTCCGGGGACGGGGCGGTTCGACATGGGCGACGCCAACTACCAAGGCCTCGCCAACTGGGACTTCGGCCTCGAGGAGATCACCACCAACCGAGAGGATCGTTTCAAGTTTCGCACGCCGCCGTTGCGCGGTGTCGCTCTGACTCCGCCGTACATGCACAACGGTTGCTATGCGACGCTCGAGTCGGCGATCCGGCACCACATCGACCCGGCCGCGGCCTACGCGGACTTCGATATGACGCAGCTCGAGCCGGATGTGGCGGCGTTCGGGTTGAATCCGGCCTCCGCGGTTTTCGATGCGCGTAACCCGGTCGTTCTCGGGCCTCAACCCAACCAGCAGCGCATAGATCTGAGCGATGATGAGGTTGCCGACCTGATCGCGTTCCTCGTATCGCTGACCGATCCGGCCATGCTCGATGCCGCGTCCCTGGCACCCGAGACGGTGCCGAGCGGCTTACCCGTCGATGTCTTGGGGTCGCGCGCGTTTCCGGTGACTCAGTGATTCGTGGCGTTGCCCGGTGGCGCGTCGGTCTGGGATTGGTCATCGCGGTCGGCACGGGCACGGGCAGCGCGCAGGAACTCAGCTTCGTCGCCGCTCGGTCGCTCGAGCTCAGCGGCACGCCGGTCGACATTCTCATCGCCGACAACAACGAGGACCTGCGGCCGGATGTGTTCGTCACGATCGTGAACCGCGCCACGGTCGGCGTTCTCACCAACGGGGGCGAGGCGGGGCTGGGCCCCGCCGTTTACACAGCGGCACCGTTCAACCCGAACCGCATGGCGAGCGGAGATTTCGACGCCGACGGGCGCATGGACCTGATCGTCACCGAGGGCGAGTCCGACTTCGTGTACTTCAAGCAAGGACTCGATGAAGAAGAGTTCGCGTTTCCCGAGCGGGTGGACGCCGATCACGACCCGTACGACGTCGATGCCGCCGACATGAACGGTGACGGCGTACTCGATCTGGTGACGTGCACGGCCGCCGAGGCGGGAGGAGAGGCCAACGTCTTGCTCGGACAGGGCGACGGGACGTTCGACTACGATCCCGAGCGCGCGCGCCGGTTGAGCACTCGAGCGTTCGACGTCGAGACGGCCGACATCGACGGCGACGGCATCCTGGACGCCGTTGTCGCCATCCAAGATGGCAACGTCGGGATCCTGCGCGGCGACGGCACCGGAGGTTTGGACCGCGTCGTACTCGTGCCGGCCGGTATGCAGCTGTTCGACGTCGCCCTGGCGGACCTCGACGGCGACGGAGCGATCGACATCGTCGCCGCCGACGCCGGTGCGTCTGGTCTGCGTGCGTTGCTCGGCGATGGCGAGGGCGGATTCGGTGCGGCCGTGTTCTATCCCGTCGTCGGCGGCATCGCGACCGTGCGACTTGTGGATGTGAACGGCGACGGCCTCTTGGACGCCATCACGTCCTCACCGGCGTCGGGGACCGTCGGCGTGCTGCCGGGGGGCGGTGACGGGACATTTGGACCGATTCGAAGTTACCTGGCCCCGTCGCGACCGTTCGTCGCGGACGCCGTCGACCTCGACGAAGACGGTCATGTCGATCTGATCGGCGCGAGCCAGGTGGAAGGCGGCGGCGCCCTCAATGTGATCCGCGGTTCGACCGACGGCTTCGCCGGCATCGAGGCGATCCTGCAGAGTTCGCAGCCGGCGGAAATCCTGGCCCGCGATCTCGACGGCGACGGCCTCCCCGAACTGGTGATGGCGAGCGGCGTGAACGATGCGATTGTCTCCGTGGCGCGCGATTCAAACGGCGGTTTCCTGGCCCGCCGCGATCTCGTCAGCGCTTCGGAGGTCAAGGCGTTGCAGGTTGGAGATGTGGATGGGGATGGGCGGCTGGACATCGTCGCCGCGACCGATGGCGGGTCATCCTTGGTGATCGCGTTCGGGCAGCCGGACGGAACCTTTGCCGCGGCGGCGGCGATCGCGCTGAACTGGCCGGTGGAATCGCTTGCGCTCGGCGATCTCGACGGCGACGGCCTGCTCGACATCGCGACGCGCGCCGACCAGGGCGCGACGTCGATGGTGATGATTTTCTACGGAGCGGCGGACGGTCTTTTCTCGGAGTCCGTCGAGCTGCCGATCGAGGGTTTGCCGCTCGCCGTCGACGTCGTCGATCTCGACGGCGACGGACACCTCGACATCTTGGCGAACAACGCGACTCGTTCGGAGGTGACGTTGTTCGCCGGTAACGGCACACGCGAGTGGGCACCGTCGACCGCGATCGCCACGGCCTTCGCGCCGGCCGCGCTGGCATGGGGAGACCTCGACGGCGATGGCGCGATCGATCTGGTGTACGGCGGATTGAGCTCGGTTCGCACGCTCTTCGCCGACGGTGCGGGTGCGTTCACCAACGGCGCGGCGCTGTCCGTGCCGGGCAGCGTGGCGGCGCTGGCCGTGCGTGATTTGACGGGTGACCTGCGTCCAGACATTGCCGCGGTCAGCCAGACCGCCGGCGCGATGGTCGCGTACGCGAGCACGGGCTCGCGGTTCGACTTTGGCACCCCGCTGACGGTGGCGCTCGGCCAGAACCCGACAGAGTTAGTCAGCGCGGACCTCGACGGGGACGGTCGTTACGACACGACGGCGGTCGGCGGTGCTGTGTGGGCTATGACCAACGACGGCGCGTCGCCAGCCATTCGCGGCGACGCCAACGGCGACGACCGGGTGGGCGCAGCCGACGTCACGGCGCTGTCGAGCGTGCACACCAAGGGTACGCGCCTGCCTGTCGAGTCGGCGGGACCTTCCGCCTCGGCGGGCATCGACGCCAACGGCGACGGCTGGATCGACGACGACGATCCGGGCATCCTCCTCCGCCGCATCTTCGCTGAAGACTGAACAGCGTGACGAGCAGCTCAGCCCCTTGCTCAGTAGAAACCTGGTCAACCCGAACGGCACCGGGGGTTCGATACATTCTTCCTTGACGCCGAGGATTTCGGTCTGGTAGGGGACGCTCGTCTGCTGGGAGGTACCGTCATGCTTCGACCGCTCCTGCTCGCGCTCGGTCTCGCTGCGATTGCCCCGACGATCTTGGTTTCCTCTGCCAGAGCGGACGTCGCGATTTCGACGTGCGCCGCGACGGTGCCGGCCGGGGAGACGGGCATACTCCAGAACGACCTCGTCGATTGTAACGAGACGATGCCGGCGGTGTTCCTACATGAGAACGCCACGATCGATCTCGCCGGCCACAGTATCTCCTCGGGAGGCTCGGGCGTATTTTGCTTTGGCCGCAGATGCACGATCGTAGGGCCCGGCGAGATCACGGGTGCTGAAAACGCAGGGATTTCCGCCGCGTCCGACGAAAAGGCGAGAGTTACCGTGGACGGCGTGGACATCCACGACAACCTGGGTGACGGCATCGCGCTGCCGTCCTCGTCGAAGCTGTTTCTGTCGTCAACGACCATTACCAGCAACGGCGCCGACGGTGTCTCGGCACACAAAGGCAGACTCAAGGGCGAGAACGTAGTGATCAGCGGCAACGCCGGCACCGGGCTCAGAAACGTCAAGAAGTTCACATTCAAGACGTCCGCGATCGAGAACAACGGCTCGATTGGGATCGTCAGCTCGTTCGGCAAAGGCCGGCTCGTGAGCTCCACGCTGTCGGGGAACAACGCGGACGATCCCAACGGCACACTCGACATCGCGACGTTGAAGAAGCCGAGGCTGGTCGATTCCACGTGCGAGCGCAGCGGCATCATCCCGCCGAGCCTCACGTTGCCTTCGCCGCTCGATCCCGGCTGGGGTGTCTGCACGAACGACTGAGGGGTTCGCTCCGGGCGCGACCGCGTCTCGGCTCCGTCGCGTGCGTGTCGTCGCGCTTCAAGTAGCGGAGCGAAAGCAGGGGACTACGGCAGCACCAGCACCTTGCCGGCGCGCTCGGGGTCGCGTGCCACGGCGAGCGCCTCGTCGATTCGCGCCAACGGAAACTGGTGCGTGATCATCGGGGACAGGTCGATCTCGAGCAGGGCGCGCACGGTCGCGGCGTAGTCCTCGGGGTACGCCATCGAGCCGGCCATCGTCAGTTGCTTGGCCATGAAGATGGAGAAATCAACCGGTTGCGGCGTGCGGTGCAGGGCGACGATCGAGATCCGTGCTCCCGGACGCGCTTGATTGATCATCTCGCCGATGACGTTCGGCGCGCCGCTGGCCTCGATGTACGCGTCACTGCCGGCGCATGGGATGAAATCGAGAAACATCGCGGCGCCGTGGATGTCGCGCAATCGCTTCCAGACGTCGTCGCGCGACGGGTTGAGGGTCGCGCCGGCTCCGAGTGCGGTGGCGATTCCGAGGCGATGGTCCGACAGATCGACGATGGCGACATCGCCGAAGCCGCGGTGCCTCAGGGTCGCCAGCGCCATCAGGCCGATCGGACCGGCGCCGAAGATGACGACCTTGTCGCCCGGCTGGACGCCGGCGCGGTCGACCGCCTGCATGCCGACACCGAGCGGTTCGGCGAGCGCCGCGCGCTCGAGCGACAGCTCGTCGGGAATCGGGAAGAGGGCGCCGCCGGCGTCGACGTTGCGAACGAGAACTTCGGGGCTGAATGCGCCGACGTCGCCGCCGTTGCCGATGTTGTTGCCGGCCGCGAGCGGGTTCACCACCACTCGCGTGCCGGGCACGATGCTACGCACCTCGGCGCCGACCCGGTCGACGACGGCCGAAAACTCGTGCCCGAGGGGCATCGGCTCCGGCTGCGGTCCAGCCAGTCCGCCGAGTTTGATGTAGCCCAGGTCGCTGCCGCAGATGCCGCACGCCTGCACTCGCAATACGGCGTCGCGCGGGCCCGGCTCGGGGGTGGGAAGGTCGTCCAGACGGACTTCGCCCGGCGCATGGATTCTCAGCTGTAACATGTCAATTACTCTCCGAATTTCGTGGATGTCGACTCAGCGTCCCTTGAATGCGCCGTCGCGTCTTTCAATGAAGGAGCGAACGCCTTCCTCGGCGTCTTCGGTGTTGGCGAGTTGGCGCTGTACCGCGCCGAACTGGCTGGCGCAGGCGTGCTCGCCCTCGGCGGCGTAGAGGCGTGCGGAGGCCTTGGTGGCGCGGATGGCCAACGGCGCGAGAGCGGCGATCTTCTCGGCCAGTTCGACGGCGCGATCGCGCTCGGATCCGGACGGCACGATCTCCTGCACCAGTCCGCACCGGTGCGCCTCGTCGGCGTCGAACTCGTCGACGATCAGCAGGTGGTACATCGCGTTGCCCCAACCGCCGCGCTCGACGAAGCGAAACGTCGCGCCGCCGGTGGCCATGATGCCGCGCTTCGGTTCGAGTTGGGAGAACCGGCAGTTGTCGGCGGCGACGACGATGTCGCCGGCCAACATCAACTCGATGCCGGCGGTGTAGGTGATGCCGTGCACGGCGGTGATGATCGGCTTGGTGCAGCGCCGGCCGAGCAGGGCGAACGGATCCACCCTCTCGCTGGAGCGGTCGCCGCCGCCCTTCATTCCCTCGCGCCACTTCGGCAGGTCGAGACCGGCGGTGAAGTGCTTGCCGTGGCCGAACAGCACGCCTACGCGCAGCTCGTCATCGCTTTCGAGCGTGGAGTAGGCCTCTTCGAGCTCGCGCAACATGCGCGGCGTGAGTCCGTTGTACTTCTCCGCTCGGTCGAAACCCATCAGCAGGATCGCCCCGCGTCGCTCGATCGTCACGCCCCCGTCCGCGTGCCTGCCTTCAGTCGTCATCGTCGGTTCCTCTCGCGTCTGTGGTTGATTGCGAGGGGGAACCTCTAGCGCTCCCGGCGACGACTTTGAAGGGCGCGCGGTTGCGACGTCGATCACGAGGGCGCGGAATCCAGGAGGGCGAGGCTCCTGCCGAGCCGCGGTACATGGAGCGAACCCGGCTCACCAGGAGGTTCGCCCTCCTTGGGGGCTTTGCCCGCCAAATCAATCGCCATCCCACTTAGTCACCCCGGCGAAAGCCGGGGTCCAGGCCGCATGCCACCGCCGCCCCACCTGGATCCCGGCTTTCGCCGGGATGACGCGCTCGTCGGCTTCGCGCTTCCCACCGACTCGAATTGGCGGGCAAAGCCCCTCCTTGGGGAACCGGACGCGCGTGTCGCGCCGCGCCTTGTCGACAACGGTCGAAAGCGACTATGTTGCCCGGCGCGTCAGGCTAAAGGGGAATCCATGGTTCGCGCCGTCAAGTTGGGAATCAAACGGCCGGTCACGCGGCCGCTGTTGCCGGATCCGGAGACGCGCGCGGTCCGCTACACGCTGATCTCCGTGGACGACCATTTGATGGAGCCGCCGCACACGTTCGAGGGCCGGATGCCGGCGAAGTACGCCGACCGCGCGCCGCGCGTCGTCGAGACCGAGGAAGGCCACGAGGTGTGGATGATCGAGGACACCCCGTACTTCCAGGTCGGCTTCATGTGCGTCGCCGGCCGGCCGCGCGAGGATCACCGCGTCGAGCCGGCGCGCTACGACGAGGTGCGACGCGGCTGCTGGGACATTCACGCGCGCATCGCCGACATGGACATCGGCGGCATCTGGGCTTCGGTGAACTTTCCGTCCGGGGTCACCGGTTTCGGCGGCACGCTGTTTTCGCAGCTGCCCGATGCGGAGTTTGGCCTGGCCTGTGTCCGCGCTTGGAACGACTGGCTGTTCGAAGAGTGGTACGGCTCGTACCCGGAGCGCATCGTGCCGCTCGGCATCACGTTCCTGACCGATCCCGAAGTGGGCGCGGCGGAGATCCGGCGCAACGCCGCCCGTGGGTTTACGGCCGTCACCATGCCGGAGCAGCCGCACAAGCAGGGGCTGCCGGCGATCTTCGACGCGTACTGGGAGCCGATCATTCGCGCTTGCGCGGAGACCGGCACCGTCATGAACCTGCACGTCGGCTCCTCCGGGTTCCCGGCGATGCCGCCGGGATCGCCGATGATCGAGTTGGGCGCGACGCTGTTCCAGTCGATGGCGTTCGACTCCTGCGCGGAATGGCTATGGAGCGCCTGGCCGGCGCGCTACCCGGATCTCAAGATCGCGATGTCCGAGGGCGGCATCGCCTGGGTGGCCGGTCTGATCGACCGCCTGGACAACATCATGCGGCGCTCCGGCTACGGGTCGGGTTGGCCCGACAAGTCGATCTCGCCTTCCGAATGCCTGCGGCGCAACTTCTGGTTCTGCATGATCGACGACCCCTCGACGATCGCGACCAAAGACGTGATCGGTGTCGAGAACATCCTTTTTGAGTCCGACTACCCGCACGGCGACGGCACGTGGCCCGACACCCAGGACGTGATGCACCGCCTGCTGGGCGGACTTCCGGAATTTGAGATACGCATGATCGCCCACGAGAACGCCGCGGCGCTCTACCGCCACCCACTGCCGGCCACCCGCCTGCCGTGATCTCCCCCGAGGTCGTTGCTCACCGCGCAAGCCATCAGCCGGGCGCGGCACCCTGTTGATGTCGCCAGCATCGTGGTAGGGAACGGCGGCGCTTGGGCTATTGAGTCGGTTTGGTTGGATGTCCCCGCGGACGCGATTGGATCGCCGGCACCGGGCAGAGAAGGGTAGGAAGTGGGCATGGACCGTGTCACGAGATGCAATCGCATGATTCTCGATCCGCGTCGGACCCCGTCGAGATCCGCGACCTTGCGCACCGCGCTGGCGGTGTTCGCAGTCGCTGTCGCCGGCTGTGAAGAGAAAGCGGCTCCCGTCGCCCCGCCACCCGCGGAAGTCTACGTCGCCGACGTCGTGCAGAAGGACGTGCCGATCTTCCAGGAATGGGTCGGCACGATGGACGGGTATATCAACGCGCAGGTCCGCGCTCGCGTGCAGGGGTATCTGCAACAACGCCCCTATACCGAGGGTTCCAAGGTGCGCACCGGCGATCTGCTCTTCGCGATCGACGCGCGCCCCTACCAGGCGGCACTCGATCAGGCGAATGGGGAACTCGGCCGCGCCGAGGCCGCGCTCACCAAGGCGCAGCAGGATGTGACGCGCTACACGCCGCTGACCGCCGAGGGCGCGATCAGCCAGCAGGAACTCGACAACGCCGTCCAGGCGGCCCGCTTCCACCGCGCCGCGGTGGACGCCGCCCGTGCGAATGTCGAGAAGGCCCAACTCGATCTCGATTGGACGCAGTTGAAGTCGCCGATCGACGGCATCGCCGGGATCAGCGTGGCGAATATCGGCGATCTGATCAGCGAGACGTCCGTGCTCACCACGGTCTCGCAGGTCGACCCGATCAAGGTGTCGTTCTCGATCAGCGAACAGGAATACCTGCGCTATGCAGACAGCATCGATCTCGATCAGCTGAACCAGAAGAAAGCGGCGCTCGAAATGATCCTCGCCGACGGCAGTGTCCACCCCCACCGGGGCACGGCGTCTATCGCCAACCGCGAGGTGGACGTCAAAACGGGCACGATGACGATCGTCAGCTTGTTTCCCAATCCCGATTTCCGCCTGCGGCCGGGCCAGTACGCGAAGGTGCGCGCGACGACGGAAACCCGGTCTGGCGCGCTTCTGGTGCCGCAGCGCTCGGTTCAGGAGATCCAGGGCACCTTTCAGGTCGCCGTGGTCGGCGCCGACAACAAAGTTGCCATGCGCACCGTCAAGCCGGGGCCGCGCGTCGGCAACGAGTGGATCATCGACGATGGGCTCCACCCCGGGGAACGCGTGATCGTCGAAGGCCTGCAGAAGGTTCGCGACGGTGTGCTCGTCGCTCCCAAACCGGCCAGCGCCGCGGCCCGACCGTAGCGCGGCGGCCCCGCCATGGCAGAGTTCTTCATCCGACGCCCGATCGTCGCGATCGTCATCTCGATCCTCATCGTCCTGCTCGGCCTGTTCGCGCTTTCGGGCCTCAGCATCGAGCAGTATCCGTTCCTCGCGCCGCC
>Ga0307505_10000907_pt1 | contig 27525 bp, 25 predicted proteins | sample 23_S_MG_FD_202183 | JGI IMG/M metagenome (GOLD analysis project Ga0307505, IMG submission 202183) | Soil microbial communities from Populus trichocarpa stands in riparian zone in the Pacific Northwest, United States - 23_S | ecosystem: Environmental > Terrestrial > Soil > Riparian zone > Trees... | reverse complement strand
CGATCGGGAAGCTGGTGAAGATCTTTTCGCGCCGGAAAGGCAACGAAAAGGGAAGGGGAACTGCCTGACTACCGAATGATCCGAATGACCCGAATCTCCCGAATTCCCCCACCCTGGGTTCAATTCGTGACATTCGAGTCATTCGGGGAATTTGGTAGTTCCTTCTTTGGCCTGTGGCGAGAGGCACCGTGGACCTGAAACCGATCTCCAAAGCCGGAATCCCGGCCGCGATCCAGAAGGCGGAGCGCTATCGCCTGCTCAACGATTCGACGGCCGCCGAGAGCATCTGTCTCGACATTCTTGCCGTGGATGCGGACAACCAGCAGGCGCTCGTGATGCTGGTGCTCGCGGTCTCGGACCAGCTGGATCTGTCGGAGGACGCGGTGCAGCGCGCGCGCGCCGTGCTGCCGCGACTGAAGGACGAGTACAAGCGGCACTACTATTCGGGCATCATCAGCGAGCGCAAGGCGAAGTCGATCCTCAAGCGCGGCGCGCTGGGGGGCGAGGCCGTGGCGCACGAGTGGTTCCGCGACGCCATGCGCTGGTACGAGAAGGCGGAGGCGGTGCGGCCGGCGGCAAACGACGAAGCCATCCTGCGGTGGAACACGTGCGTCCGGCAGCTCGAGCGGCACAAGACCGCGGGCGGCACCGAGGACGAGCTCGCGCCTACCCTCGGGGAATAGCATCCCGCAGGGCCGGTCGTCACGCCCTCTCCGGCGGCACGACGAGCAGCACGACCTCGATCCGCGGAGCGTGGGCCACCGGTCGCGCATGCAGCTCGGCGAACTGGCCCACCGCCTGAAGCCACGCTTCGTCCGGAAGACTCGCGCGCGCGAGCTCGTCGAGCACGCGTTCGGCGCCCGCCGAGAGCGTCGCGGTTGCCGCCGCGCGCACGGCATGCACGAGCGGCGCCACGCGGGGGCGCGCGTGTCGGGGCGTCCTGCGCGCGATGCCATCCGCGCGGTGCAGCAGGCTCCGCCGCGACCGCGCCAGCCGCAGCGCAGACAGGTCCACCACGGTGCCGAGGCGATGGTGCTCCAGCCACTGATGAGCGAGCGCCACAGCGCGGTTGAGCAGTGGGCGCGGAACCGCCACGCCGGGCCGCTCCAGGCGGGGGAGCGCCTCCTCCACGCGCTGCATGTCGTCGGTGACCCGCTCGCCATTCCACCAGAGCAGCCGCACCCGTTCGCCGTCACGGGCGCAGACCAGGGCGCCGGTCGCGTCGCCTGACACCGCGGCGGCGATTGGGGCACCCGCCGGCGGGCAGTCGCGCCAGCGCGCCAGCATGGCCGCCACGCGCTGCTCGCGCTCGGCCACGGACCGATGCCGAACGGGTGCTCGGGGAAGGATCTCGCCAGCCACTCCAACGATGCGGCCGGCACGCGCAACTTTCGACTCGAGCCGCTCCTCGATGCGCAGCAAGCGGTCGCTGTCTGCCGGCGGAGGCATGACGTAGACGTGCACGCGGCTGCGCGAGGCGCCGAACCGCCGCAGCCGCCCTACGCGCTGCGCGAGCCGCGCCGGGTTCCACGCGAGGTCGAGGTGCACGGCGACGCTCGCGTCGTGCAGCCCCACTCCCTCACTGAGCACGTCGGTCGCCAGCAGCAGGTCGATGCGCTCCGCGTCCGGTGCGCTCGCGCCCGGCGCGAACCGCGCGAGCACCTCCGCGCGGGAGAGCGGCCCGCCAGCGACGCGCCCGCCGGTGTGCGTGAGCATGGCGACGCGCCCATGGCGCGCCAGCCGCGCGTACAGCGCCGTGACGGTCTCGGCGAACTCGCTGAAGGCCACGACCCGCTCCCCGGGATGTCGCGCCAGCACCTGCGCGAGTCGCGCGGCGCGCGCCTCGTCCGGATCGGGCGTGCACGGAAGCCAGGCGAGCAACTCCCGCACTCCGGCGAGATGGGCGTCCACCGCCGCGAGGAGCGATGGGTCGGCGACGCCGCCGGATGCGTCCACGACCAGCTCGGGGAAGGCGAGCTGCTGCGCGTCGCCCGCGTGCGTCCAGGCGGCCAGCTCCGACCGCGACGGATGCCGGCCGGTGCGAAGCGCGTCCGCGAGCGCCAGCCCGCGCGCGATGCGCCGGCGCAACGCCGCCTCAAGCGCCGAGCGGCTCGACGCCCATTGCCGCGCCAGTGAGTACGCGGCCAGCATCCCTGCGTCGCCGCCGTCACGGACGGGCACCGCGGCCGGCAAACCGAGGATGCGGTCGAGGCAGTCGCCATCCTCCACGCGATCGAGCCACTGTGGTTCGCCCGTCGTGGGCAGCGCGGGACTCGACGCTCCGAGATCCGCGGCGGTGCGCCGCACGATGTGTCGCGCGAGCTCAGCGGCCGGCATGGCGTACGCGCGCTCGCCGAGAAACAGCGAGAGGAGCACCCGGAGGTCCTGCTCCGCATTCTGCACTGGCGTTGCCGACAGCAGCACGACGCGCGCATCGCAGCACAGCTGCGCCGCATTCGTGAAGCGGATCGTGCGCCGGTTCCTCAGGTGGTGCGCCTCGTCCACGATGATGAAGGACGCGCCCGTGGCCGGAATCACGCCGCGGCTCAGCGACTCGAACGAGACGAACGTGATGCGCGCGTCCGCCCGCCGCGCGGAGTCCCACCACGTGGCGCGCAGCCCGGCTGGCGCGAGCACCGTGGTCCGTTCGCCCTGGGCCAGCGCGAGCGCCGTGAACGTCTTGCCGAGGCCGACGTCGTCGGCGAGCAGGACTCCGCGCGATTCATCGAGCTGGCGGCGGAGCACGCCGAGCGCGTCGCGCTGATGCGCGTGGAGCGCGACGCTCCCAAGCGTGGGGTTGGTGCCGGCATCGCCGAGCACCAGGTGCGCGATGGTGGACCGCGCCGCCGCTGCCGTCACGTCCTGCATGTGGCGAGCAGGGGCGTGATGTCGGCCGGCGTCAGCCCGTACGCATCGAGCACCAGCGCCTGGAGCGCGACGTCGTCGCATGCGTCCCGGGCGGCGCGCGCCGCGGCGCCCGCGAGGTCGTCGCGCACGCGAAGCCAGTCGCGCGGGAGGGGCAGGTGCCCGACCGTCCATCCCAGATACCGACGGAACCCCCCGCGCGCGGGCTCGGCGATCGCGTTGAGCCAGGCGGCCGCCGGCAGCGAGTTGAGGATGGCCGTCAGGGCCCACGCATCGGTCTCATTGGGGACGCGAAGCACGTAGCAGGTGTTGAGCGGCACGACCGGATCGCCCGGCAGGAGAACGAGCGCGCGGGGACGGCGTCCGAAGTCGGCCCAGACCACGCGCGGCGCATCGCATACGGCGGCGTCCACCCGGAAGAGCGACCACCACCTCCGGCTGCGCGCGGCATCCGATCGGCCGGCCAGGGTGCCGTAGTGACGCCCCAGCCAGCGACGCGCCTGCGGCGGCAGCTCGCGCAGCGGGCCTCTGTCGTCGTGCGTCCATACGATGCACTCGTCGGCCGGGTGGCGACGCCAGGGGGCCACCGCGTCGCCGCGGAGGGCGGGACGAAGCAGGGCCGACTCGACGCGCCCCTGCTCCCCGTTGGCGTCCTGCACCACGGCGACCGCGCCGGCGTCGGCGACGACGCGCACGAGGAAGGCCGCGTTGCATCCGGATTTCACGCCGAGGCGCGGCGCGCCGAAGTGCGACTCGCCGAGGGGCAGGCCGGCGTCGCGGAGCCGGTCGAACGCGGCACGTGCCGGTGGCGACAGCAGCAGCCACGGCGCGCCCGGGGATTCGTCGAGCGCGAGATGCGGCGTCCGGATTCGCCATCCGCGCGGCGCGCCAGTCCCGGGAACCGCGATCGTGACCTTCGCCGATGCGGGACCGCCGGCGGCAGCCACCAGCAGCGAGGGATACACGGCGGCGTCGAAGGCGCCGTCGTCATCGCCCAGGTCTTCCACGCGCAGCAGCCGGTGGTGTTCCAGCAGGAGGCGCCGCACGCCCCCGCCCGAGAGGGAGCGCCACAGCTTCACCGGCAGCAGCAGCGCGACGATGCCGCCGGGTCGCAGCAGCCGCAGCGATCGCTCGACGAACAGGGCGGAGAGGTCCACCTGCGACGCGAAGCTTGTGCTCGCCCGCGCCCGCGCGGCGCCCGCGCGCCAGGAGGCGTCGCGGAACACCTGGAAGGACTCGCGGAACCGCGCGCGCAGCGCCTCGGGAATGCGGTGCAGGCGCACCCAGGGCGGGTTTCCGATCGCGACGTCGAAGCCGCCGCTGGCCTGCGCGTCGGCGAAGAGCGCCGCGAAGGAAAAGGGGAGCGCGCCGCCCCGCGCCACACGCTGTCGCTCGGATCGCGCGGCGCGCAGGCGCGACCGCAGCTGCCGCGTCTTCCCCTTGTCCGGGATCCCCGTGCGCTCGCCGAAAAGGTTGCGCGACCGCATGGCGAGCACCTGCTCGCGCCGCGCGTGGCGGAGCGATGCGATCTCCGCGTCGAGACGGGCCAGCGAACGGCGACGCTCCTCACGGTCCAGCGCGCGCGCGAGCGCAGCCTTGCGGGAGCCGACGGCGCGCACGTAGCGGCGGCGCAGCGCGACCACCGGACGGCACCCGGTGAGAAGGGCATCCTCGAACCCCGCGCCGGCGAGCGCGTCACCGACCCGAACGTTGCGGTCGAGGTTGGGCAGTGGGGGCACGCGCAACGGGTCGGCCTCGTCGAGCTCGATGACCACCGACAGCCACAGGCGGAGCTCGCACAGCCACACCGCGGTCGGGTTCCGGTCCACGCCGAAGATCGAGCGGGCGAGCACGTCGCGGCGGATGGCGGCGATGTCGCCAGGCTCCCCGGCGGCGCGCCGCGACTCCGCGAGCCGCTCGAGCGCGTGCACGAGGAATGCGCCGGACCCGCAGGCGGGATCGAGGATCCGGATGGAACGCATGTCGGAGCCGTGCGTCGCGGTCCAGGCGGCGAGTGCCTGGTCCGTCACGCGCCCCACCAGCTGGTGCGGCGTGAAGTACACGCCGCCGGTCTTGCGGTCCCCCACCGACATCAGCGACTCGAAGGCGCGGCCGAGCATCTCGGGATCCACCGACGCCTCCGACCAGGTGGCGGAATCCTCGCGGGCGACGAACCTGTAGCGCTGGAACAGCTCGCTGAAGAGCGCCCCGAGCGGTTCATCCGGGAACTCCCACCGCCCGCCGGCGCGCTCCAACGGCGCGCGGCAGAACAACCCGCCGTTCAGGAACGGAATGCGCCCGAAGCTGCGGGCGACGAGCGCGCGTCGTCGCGCCGGCGTGTTGAGCGTGCCGAAGAAGAGCGGGCGGAGCACGCGGCGATGAAACCCGCCGCCGGCCTGCATGCAGCGGTCGAAGTGCCCCGTGAGGAACGCCCGGTCCCCGTCCAGCCAGCCCTTGGCCTCGAGGAAGGAGAGAAAGAGCAGGCGCGAGACGTAGAGCAGGGTCACCGCGCGGCGATCCCTCTCCTCACGATGCGGCGCGAAGCCGGCGAGCGAGGCCACCTGCGACTCCAGCGCCCGATAGAACCGTCGCGTCAGCGTGTCGCGGCCGAGGATCTCGACGATGCGCGCGTGCAGCAGCTCGTCGTCGTCGCTGCTCCGCGCGGCGTGCAGCGCGCACAGCGTTTCGGCGTCCGAATCGACGACGCGGGCCGGTTCCCAGAGGAAGGCCACCGTCCGTCGCGCGCGTCCATCGATACGCCAGCCGATCAGCCCGCAGCGTCCAAGGCCCTGGTGACGGATGGCCACGAGCCAGAGGACGTGCGGCGCGCGGCTCGAGAGCCGGCCGCAGATCCGGTCGAGCGTCTCGCGCAGCGCCTCGGGGCCGTCGAGGTCCAGGAGCAGTGCGCGCATGGCGCCGCTTCCCGCGAACAGCCGCGCGCGCGTCCCGCCGGTGAGACCGAGCGCCTCGGCGACCTCCGGTTCCAGCGGCGCATCGCTGTCGCCGGCAAGGCGCGCGGCGCGGAGGAGGGCAGCGAGGCCGCCGGCGGTGGTGGCGGCGGCGAGCAGCGAGGCGGCGGCGCGCATGGTGAGCACGCGGGCATCGTAGGATCATCTGGCCGTCGGGCCGGCACCCCCGCATTGCGGGCACCACCTTTCCCGTGCATGAAAAAAAAAAGGGCGGGGACCCGAAGGCCCCCGCCGTCTATTGCACCAGGAGGACTACTGGTTGCGGTTCTCGCCCGACTTGTCGCGCGACGAGCCGAGGCCCTCGCCGGTGTTGCCCGTCTGCCGGTCGGTGCTCGACCGATCGGTGGTGCCGCTCAGGTCGTCCGAGCCGCTGCGGCCGCTGGTGCCGCTCATCCCGCCCTCGCGGGAGGACTCGTCACCCGTGACGTTGCTGTCACGGTTGGAATCGCCGGTCGAGCCGCCACGGCTCTTGTCCGACAGGTTGTCACGACCGCTGGAGCCGCTCATCCCGCCGCGGTTCTGCTCGTCGTTCTGGGTCTCGGAGATCGAGCGATCCGTGTTGCCCGAGGTCCCAGAGTTGCCCGTGTTGCCCGGGTTGTTCGTACGATCCGCCATAGTAGTGTCCTCCTACATTGTTTGACTGTCGGGACGCGCGACTTCGCATCCGTGCTCCTCTGAGGCACGGCGAGTGCCACCCGGTTTCCGCCGGTTCGATTGACCGCTTCAGCTCGCCCACGTACGTTGCCGCCCCTCGCATGCTTCTCTATCCAACCCTCGGTTCCGGCGCTCGCGTGGCCCTCGTGGCGCCCGCCGGCCCCATCCGCATTCCACACGACCTCGACCGCGCGCGCCGCAACGCGAAGACGCTCGGCTGGGACGTGGTGCAGGGCGAGAACGTGCGCGAGAAAGAGGGCTACCTCGCCGGATCCGACGAGGAGCGTCTCTCGGACCTCAACACCGCGATCCGGGACGACTCCATTGACGCGATCTGGTGCCTGCGCGGCGGCTACGGCGCCATGCGACTGCTGGGCGGACTCGACTACGACGCGCTGATGCGCCGTCCCAAGGCGATCATCGGCTACTCGGACATCACCGCGCTGCACTGCGCGGTGCAGGTGCGCTGCGGCCTCGCCAGCATCCACGGCCCCACGGCGCGCTCGGCGCTGCCGGCGTTCACGGAGCGCTCGCTGCGCCACGCGGTGCTGCGGGACGCCGATTGCTGCGGCACCGCCGAGAGCATGCGCACGCTCGTCGGCGGCACGGCCCGCGGCCGGCTGCTCGGCGGCAACCTCGCGCTGCTGGCCGCGCTGCACGGCACGCCCTACGAGCCGGACTATTCGGGCGCCATCCTCGTGCTCGAGGACGTGAACGAGGAGCCGTATCGCATCGAGCGCCTGCTCCTCCAGCTGCGGCTCTCCGGCGCGCTCCAGCGATGCGCCGGGATCGCGTTCGGCTCCTTCACCAACACCGGCGAGAAGGATGCGACGCTCGGAGGCACGCGCGCCCTCGGAGCGGTGCTGGAGGAAGCCGCGCGCGCCGCGAACGTACCATCGGTCACCGGCGTGCCCGTGGGTCACATCGACGAGCAGTGGAGCATCCCCTTCGGGCTGGAGGCCGAGCTCGACGCGGACGCGCGCCGCCTCACCGTCCACATGCCATGAAGAGCTACCAGGAGCTGTTGAGCGAGACGAAGGCCCGCATCCGCGAGATGGGCGTGAAGGATGCCGCGGCGCTGCGGCACACCACGGGCGAGGTCGTCTTCCTCGACGTGCGCGACCCCCAGGAGTACAACCTCGGGAAGATCCCCGGCGCGGTGACGATCTCCCGCGCGCACCTCGAGAAGAACGTCGAGGCGCTGGTGCCGCGCGACAAGCCGGTGGTGGTGTATTGCGCCAACGGCAACCGCTCCGCATTCGCGGCGGAGACGCTCGCGGCGATGGGGTATGGCCAGGTGAGCTCGCTGCGCGAAGGCTTCGCCGGCTGGGTGGCGGAGGGCGGCGAGGTCGAATGAGCGCCGGCGCGTGACGCTCGACGCGGCGCTCGCGCATCCCGACATCGCGCGGCTCGCGCTGGCGCTCGAGCGGTCGCCGGGCCGTCCGCTCCCGGAGGAGACGCCGATGCGCTGGGCGGCCATCGCGCTGGTGCTCCGCCTCGGCGCGCTTCACGAGCCCGAGCTGCTGATGATCAAGCGCGCGGAACACGAGCGCGACCCGTGGAGCGGGCACGTGGCCTGTCCCGGCGGGCGGCGCGAGCCCGGCGATCACGACCTCACGCAGACCGCCGCGCGCGAGACCTGGGAGGAGACCGGCATCGACCTCCAGTCCGTGGGCCGCATCCTCGGGACGCTCGACGACATCAGCCCTCGGACGCCAATCCTGCCCCCGATCGTCATCCGCCCGTTCGTGGCGGCCGTGCCCTCGACCGTGGAGCTGGTGCAGAGCGGGGAGGTGGCCGCGGCATTCTGGGTTCCGCTGTCGGCGCTGCGGGAGCGCGCGGCGTGGGGCACGAGCATCGTCTCGGTGAGCGGCGTCGAGCGCCAGGTCACGAGCTTCACGCATGGCGACTACATGGTCTGGGGCCTCACCGAGCGCGTGCTTCGCCAGCTGCTCGAGCGCATGGACCTCCCCGGGTGAAACCGCGGCGCGCTAACTTGGAGCCATGACCGCTGCGCGCGCGCTGAAGCCTGTGCCGGAGCTGACCGGGCCGGTGGAGGATTACCTCAAGGCCATCTTCGAGCTGGAGCGCTCGGGGAAGCCCGCGGAGACGAACGCCATCGCGGAAGCCCTCGGCATCGCGCCCGCGTCGGTGAGCGGCATGGTGCGCCGGCTGGCGGAGCAGGGGCTCATCACCCACGAGCGATATCGCGGCGCGAGCCTGACGGCGGCTGGGCGGCGCGCGGCACTCCGCACCCTCCGACGCCACCGGGTCATCGAAGCCTATCTCACCTCCGCGCTTGGCTACTCGTGGGACCGCGTGCACGACGAGGCCGAGCGACTCGAGCACGCGGCGTCGGACGAGCTCATCGACCGCATGGCGTCCGCGATCGGCGAGCCGGAGACGGATCCGCACGGCGCGCCGATCCCGGACCGCGACGGGACGCTGCCCGAGGATCGCGGGCTCCAGCCCCTCGCGGCGCTCCAGGTGGGCGACCGCGCCCGGGTGGAGCGCGTGAGCGACAAGAACGGCGAGCGCCTGCGCTACTTCGCGGAGCTCGGGCTCGTTCCCGGCGCGACGGTGCACGTGACGGCGCGCGAGCCGTTCGACGGTCCCATTTCCATCACCGTGGACGATACCGCCCGCACCGTGGGGCCTGGGCTCGCTGCACAGGTCATCGTGTCACCGCTCCGCAAACGGTCTCGCTAGGCCGCCACAGTCTCTTGGTCTTCTCCGCGCCTCTGCGGTAGATCAATGGCGGCTTGACTTCGCGCAGATGCCGTGGCCCATTGAAGCATGCTGCCCCGCATCCGCCTCGGCACGCAGGGATGGAACTACGACGCCTGGGTCGGGCCGTTCTACCCCACGGGCACGCGACCCGTGGACTTCCTCTCCGTCTATGCGCGCGCCTTCGATACGGTCGAGGTGGACTCCACGTTCTACGCCGTGCCGCCGGCGCGCACCATCCGGGGGTGGCGGGAGCGCACGCCGCCCGGCTTCCTGTTCGCGCTCAAGATGCCGCAGGAGATTACGCACGAGCGGCGCCTGCGCGGATCGGGTGACGTCGCCGCCGAGTTCTTCGACCGCGCGCGCGAGCTCGGCGACAAGCTCGGCCCGATCCTCATCCAGCTCGGTGCGGAGTTCAGGGAGAAGGAGCTGCCCGCGCTCGCCGCGTTCCTGCCGACGCTGCCGCGGGACATCGGGTTCGCGATCGAGTTCCGCGACCGCAGCTGGATGCACGACGGCATCATCGCGCTGCTCGCGGAGCACAATGTCGCGCTGGCGCTCACCGACGCGCGCTGGATCCCGCGGCCCCGCATGCTGGAGCTCGCGACGCGCCCCACCGCGGACTTCGCCTACATCCGGTGGATGGGCGCCGATCGCGAGATCGTAGATTACTCCCGGATCCAGATCGACCGGTCGCGGGAGCTCGAGCTGTGGCGCGGGGTGATCACCCAGCTCGCGGCGAAGGGCCGGACCGTGTACGGATACGCGAACAACCATTTTGCGGGCCACTCCCCGGCGTCGGTCCGCGAGCTCCAGCGCATGCTCGACATCGAGCCCGTGGATCCGGGCCAGCTCGGTGAGCAGATGTCCCTCTTCCCATGACCACCGCCGTTCGCCGCACCACGCCGAAGTACGCCACGCGCATGCTCCTCGAGGAGCCCGCGCCGCCGCCGTACCCGTGGCACGCGCCCACCGTGGTGTTCGCCGCCGTCGCGGTGATGATCGGGGTGTACTGGGACATCTCGTGGCACATGACCATTGGCCGCGACAGCTTCTGGACGCCGGCGCACCTGCTCATCCAGGCGGGAGGTCTCGTGGCCGGCCTGTCGTCCGGCTATGTCGCGCTGCGGAGCACGTTCGGCGCCGATGAGAGCTCGCGCGCGACCACCGTGTCGTTCTGGGGGTTCCGCGCGCCGCTCGGCGCGTGGGTGTGCATCTGGGGATGCGTCGCGATGGTGACGTCGGCGCCGTTCGACAACTGGTGGCACGACGCCTACGGGCTCGACGTCCGCATCATCAGCCCGCCGCACACCGTGCTCGCCATGGGGATCGCCGCCATCGGCGTCGGCGCGCTGCTGTTGTCGCTGGCGTGGCAGAATCGCGAGGGCCCCTTCCAGAAGCGCGCGATGTGGCTGCTCATCATCGCGGGCGCGCTCCTGCTGATGGACCGCGCCATCATGCTCACCGAGTACAGCTTCCGGAACCGGATGCACACCAGCGAGTTCTACCGGCTCGCGTCATTCGCGTATCCGATGGCCATCGTCATGATGGCGCGCGCCTCGAAGCTGCGCTGGGGCGGCACGCTCACGGCGGCGGTGTTCATGGGGCTCATGCTCGGCCTCATGTGGATCATCCAGCTCTTCCCCGCGGAGCCGAAGCTCGGGCCCATCTACCAGAACATCACGCACATGGTGGGGATGGCGTTCCCGGCGCTGCTCGTGGTGCCCGCGCTGGCCATGGACGTCGTGATGGCACGCGTGCGCGCGCGCCCGCTGATCCTGGCCCCGATCCTCGGCGCCGTCTTTCTCGCGACCTTCGTGGCGGTGCAGTGGCCCTTCGCGTCGTTTCTCATGACCGAGGGAGCCCGGAACTGGTTCTTCAACGCCAACAACTTCGTGTACTGGATGCCGCCCTCGCTGGCGGAAGCGAGCTACGTGTTCGCCCGGGAGGAGGGAAGCTTCGCGCTCGGGATGCTCGGCGCCTTCGTGGCCGGCTCGGTCTCCGCGTACCTCGGCCTGTGGTTCGGGACCTGGATGACGCGGGTGCGCCGATGACACCCGCGCGCCGGCTCCTCGCGATGGCAGGCGTGCTGGGTGGAGCGCTGCTCCTCTCGGCGCACATCGGCAGCCCCAACGTGTTCTTCAGCGGCAAGGCGGGCCCGTACGACATCCGCGTCCTCGTGCGTCCGCCGGAGGTCGTGCCGGGAATCGCGCGCGTGACGGTTCGCGCGCCGGCGGAGGTGCAGCGCGTCTCGATCCGTCCCGTGTTCTGGCGCGCGGGTTCGAAGGGCGCGCCCTCGGCGGACGAGACGCGCCGGCTGGCCGGCGAGTCGCAGACGTTCGAGGGATCACTCTGGCTCATGGCGCGCGGCGCGTACACGGTGGACGTGATCGTCGAGGGAAGCCGCGGCACGGCGAACGTGCTCGTGCCGGTCGCCGCGGTCGCCACCGGTCGGCTCGAGATGGGCGGCGGGCTGGCGGCCATCCTCATCGGCCTGGGCCTCGTGTTGTGCGCGGGGCTCGTCACCATCGTCCACCGGAGCGCCGGCGAGAGCCTCGTGCCGCCGGGGCAGGCCATGGACGACGCCCGCCGCCTCCGCGCGCGGCGCGTGGCCGCGCTGAGCGTGCCGATCGTCGCGCTGGCGCTGCTCGGCGGCGCGCGGTGGTGGAGCGCCGTGGACCGTCAGTATGAGACCACCATGTATCGGCCGTCGCCGCTGCACCTGGACCTCCAGGGCGCACAGCTGCGCGTGAGTCTCGGCGATACGCTGTGGCAACCGGGTCGCCGGCCGTCGGCGCTGGTGCCGGATCACGGGAAGCTCATGCACCTCTTCCTCGTTCGGTCGGACGATGCGCGGGCGTTCGCTCACCTGCACCCGCTCGCCACGGACTCGGGGGCAGTGCCCGGATTCACCACGAGGCTGCCGCCGCTCCCCGCGGGGGAGTATCACGTGTATGGGGACGTCGTGCACGAGACAGGCTTCGAGCGCACGCTCGTTGGTTCGCTCGACATACCGGCCGATGCCCTGCCGGCGTGGCGCGCCTCCGATCCGGATGATGCCTGGTACGTCGGCGATGCCTCTCGCGACAGCGTCGTGATGCTCGCGGACGGCTCGCGCATGCGCATGGAGCTCGATCCCGATGGCCTGATCGAGGCCGGGCGCGAGCAGACCATCCGGGTCAGTGTGCTCGATGCCGCGGGAAGGCCGGCCAGGCTCGAGTCGTACCTCGGCATGGCGGCGCACGCCGTGGTGCTGCGCGTGGACGGCACCGTCTATGTGCATTTGCACCCGATGGGCACCGTGTCGGCCGCGGCCCGGCAGGTCTTCGAGGCGCGCGACCGCGGCGACACGACCACGGGCGGCAGGCTGCGCCTCGAGGATCATTCGGCGCACCTGGCGGCGCCCGACACGATGCCGGCGGTGACGGAGTTCCCGTACGCGTTTCCGCGCGGCGGGAGCTACCGGATCTTCGTGCAGGTGAAGCGCGCCGGCCGGATCCTCACCGGCGCCTACGCGGTGACCGTCGCCGAGCCCGCGGACAGCCCCTCACGGTGACGCGTCGGATCTGGGCGTTCGTGGCGCTGGCCGCGGTGCTGTCGCTGCTCTTCATTCGTCTCGGCTTCTGGCAGCTGGCGCGTCACGCCGAGCGTCGCGCCTTCAATGCGGAGCGCGCGCGCCCGCTTGCCGAGCCCCAGGTGGCCTTCGAGCGGATGGACGCCCGGACTCCGTATCGGCGGGTGCACCTGACCGGCACGCCGGATTACGAACATGAGATCGCCCTCTCGGGACGCTCGCGGAACGGCTCGCCGGGCGTGCATGTGCTCACCCCGTTCCGGCGCGAGGGGAGCGACACGGCGGTGCTCGTCGTTCGTGGCTGGGTGTACGCTCCGGACGCTGCCACCGCGGATCTCCCGCGCTTTCGCGAGACCGTGAACCGCGCAAGCGGCTACACCGATACCATCGCGTCGGGGCCCTCCGCTCTCGACACCACCCGGCCAGGGGTGACGCGTCGGCTCACGCGCGGAAGCGTCGCCGCGCTCGTCCCGTATCCGGTGCACCCCGTCATGATCGTGATGCAGGATTCGGCGGGACCGGCCGCGCCCGCGCGCCTGCCGCTGCCCCAGCTCACCGACGGCGCGCACCTGGGGTACGCCATCCAGTGGTTCGCATTCGCACTGACGGCAATCGCCGGCGCGGCGGTCGTGAGCCACCGCGCCCGGAGGGCCCGGAACGCTGGCGTGACTGCTGCATAGAACCGAGATTCGGTAGTTCGTCACTTCTTCGTCAGGTTGGGGACCACCATGGCATCCAGGCAGTTGGCTACCGAGTTGGAGGCCCGCGACGTCGCCGAGGCGGCGCGCGAGAGCGAGTGGGCCGGGTCGAGCTTCGTCCGTGAGCTGTTCCTGGGGCGACTGGCGCTCGACCTCATCGATCCCTATCCGGCAGCCGATCCGGCCGAGGAGCAACGGGCCGCGCCGTTCATGGCGAAGCTCGAGGAGTTCCTGCGCCGCGTGGACTCCGACATGATCGACCGCACCGGCGACATCCCGGAGGAGTACGTCCAGGAGCTGCGCGACATGGGCGCGTTCGGGATCAAGATCCCGAAGGAATACGGTGGGCTTGGCCTGTCGTACACGAGTTACGTGAAGGCCATGGCCCTCGTGACGTCGAAGGATGGCTCGCTCACGGCACTGCTGTCGGCGCACCAGTCCATCGGCCTGCCGCAGCCGCTGAAGCTGTTCGGCACCGACGAGCAGAAGCAGCGCTTCTTCCCGCGCCTCGCGAAGGGCGCCATCTCCGCGTTCGCGCTCACCGAGGTGGACGCCGGATCCGATCCCGCGAACCTGCATGCGACGGCGACGCCGAGCGAGGACGGGAAGCACTTCGTCCTCAACGGCGAGAAGCTCTGGTGCACCAACGGCACGCGCGCCGAGCTGTTCGTGGTCATGGCGCGCACGCCCGACGTGGTCGTGAAGGGCAAGACGCGCAAGCAGATCACGGCGTTCATCGTCGAGGCGAACGCGCCTGGTGTCGAGATCGTGCACCGCTGCCGCTTCATGGGGCTCAAGGCGATCGAGAACGGCGTGATCCGCTTCACGAACGTGAAGGTGCCGCGCGAGAACATCCTGTGGGGCGAGGGGAAGGGGCTGAAGCTCGCGCTCATCACGCTGAACACCGGCCGGCTGACGCTGCCGGCCAGCGCCGCGGGGGGCGCGAAGGCGCTGCTCCAGGCGTCGCGCTGGTGGGCGGCCGACCGCGTGCAGTGGGGCGCTGCCATCGGGAAGCATGAAGCCGTGGCGCGGAAGCTCGGGCTCATGGCCGCGAACACCTATGCCATGGAGGCGATCTCCGGGCTCACCGTCGGCCTCGCGGAGCGCGAGGGGTACGACATCCGGCTCGAGGCGGCCGTGGCGAAGATGTACAACACGGAGCACGGCTGGCGCATCGTGGACGACGCGCTCCAGATCCGCGGCGGGCGTGGCTACGAGACCGCCGACTCCCTGCGCGCGCGCGGCGAGGCGCCGATCCCCATCGAGCGGGCGATGCGCGATTCGCGCATCAACCTGATCTTCGAGGGGTCGTCGGAGATCATGCGGCTGTTCATCGCCCGCGAGGCGGTGGACCACCACTTCAGCACGGCGTTCCCGCTCGTGGACAAGCACTCCACCGGCGCGCAGAAGTGGCAGGCGTTCCTGAGCTCCGCGAAGTTCTACCCGGTCTGGTACGCCACGCGCTGGGTGGGTCGTGGTCAGGTGCCGGGCGCCTTCAGCGAGTTCGGGAAGCTCGCCGGCCACCTGCGGTACGTGGAGCGGCACGCGCGCAAGCTGGCGCGCAACCTCTTCCACGCCATGGTGCGGTACGGACCGATGCTCGAGCGGAAGCAGATGGTGCTGTTCCGCGCGGTGGACATCGGCGCTGAGCTGTTCGCGATGTCAGCGGCCTGCGTCCGGGCGAAGGCTGACGCCCGCGCCGGTCACCCGAATGCCGTCGCGCTGGCCGACGTCTTCTGCCGCGAGGCGCGCATCCGTATCGATGAGCTGTTCGACACCCTCTTCGGCCCGAACGACGACAGCATCTACAGGCTGAGCCAGCAGGTGCTGCGCGGCGAACACTCGTGGATCGAGAACGGCATCATCGGCCTCCACGAGGAAGGGGCGGTGGAGAAACTCGAGGCCGCCGCCGAGCGGGAAACCGTGGGAGCATAGGAACGACAACGACCCATCCGAATTCCGAGCACAGGCAGAATCGTTCCACAAACAAGAAGGCTCCTCTCGCCCGGCGAGAGGAGCCGTTTTCTTGGAACGTCGAATTCGATCAATGCTCCAAATGCGGATGCGCTGTTTTCGTCAGGGACGCGTGGATACGGGCGCCGCCGCGACCTCGTCCTTCGCCGTGAACCCCGCCGCGAGCAATCCGATCGCGAGCACCGCATGCAGCCAGATGTCGTTGCCGCCGAGGGGCACGACACCGAACCCGTTCGGCACGACGAAGCCGAGCACGGCGAGCACCGCGTAGATCACCCCGCCGATTCGCGCAAAGTTGCGCGCGCCGGCGAACGAGCGTGACGCCACGATCCCCCAGAGCCCGAACGCGACGTGCACCGCGTTGTGCAGCATGTTCACGGGGAACAGTCCCAGCAGCAGGGCCGCGGGATCCACGGACATGCTCATCCCGCCCGGCGTGAGATACCCGGCGATGCCGACGAGGAGGAAGACGATTCCGAACACCAACGCAATGCGCTTGATCATGCGACCGCTCCTGGAGGAGGTGGTGCGGCAGGCTGCGTGGACGATGACGATGGCACCGTCGGCGGCGCCGACCTACCATAGGAGCCGCTAGTCGGCCTGTCCAGCATCGCTTCCGGCGGGGCGAAGCTGGAGGAGCACCACCGCCACGGCGATCAGGGAACCCCCGACGAGCGCGCGGCGGGTGAACGGCTGCGACAGCACCAGCGCGCCAAGTACCGACGTGAAGAAGGGCTCCACGGTGGAGACGATCGCCGTCCGCACCGGCCCGAGCACGCGCAGGCCGCGGAAGAACAGCAGGAAGGCCACGAGGGTGGAAACGATGGCGAGGCCCAGCACCGCACTCCAGGCAACCGGCGCCATCGTCGCCGTGAACTGGCCGAAGACGATGGCGCCGATCGCGAGGAACACCGCCGCGCCGATGGACACGTACGTCGACGTCTCCGACTCCGCGAGCCCGCGCTGCATCACGCCGATCATGGGCACGTACGCCGCGTACAGCAGCGCCGACCCGAGCGCGAGCGCCACGCCCACCGGGTGCAGCGACATCCCCTCGCCGGTGCCCACCATCGCGAAGATCCCGGCCAGCGAGAGCCCCAGCGCGAAGAGACGGACCCCCGTGAGGGGCTCGGAGTGCAGCACGCGCGCGATGAGCGCCACCCAGGCGGGATACGTGTAGAACAGGAAGCCGAGCGTGCCAGCGGGGATGTACCGCAGCGCCGTCATGCTGAGCCCCGCGATTACGGCTTGCATCAGCCCCGCGATCACGATGATGCGCCACGCGCGCGGCGTCGGCCGCCGGACGCCCGCCAGCCATGCCGCGCCGGCCAGCAGCAGCGCCGCGATCGCGTAGCGCCACAGGAGCACCGACAGCACCGGCGCTCCCGACGCGGTGGCGATGCTGACGAGGATCGAGATCGTGCCGAAACCGCACGCGCTCAGCACGACGAGCAGCGTGGCCCGGCCGGCCGCCGCCCCCGCCGTATCGTCTCGCGTCGTCAGAGCAGTGTCCCGGAGAGGAGGAGGACGGCGACCATGAAGTAGATGATCAGCCCCGTGACGTCCACCAGCGTCGCGACGAATGGCGCGGACGCACTGGCGGGGTCGAGCCCCAGCCGCCGCAGCAGGAACGGCAGCATCGATCCGATCAGTGACCCGAACGCGACGACTCCCACCACCGCCAGCCCGACCGTCATGGCGAGCAGGACGTAGTGCTCGCCGTAGTCCCAGAGATCCAGCCGCTGCCACACCACGATGCGCCCGAAGCCGAGCACGCCGAGCAGCGCGCCGAGCGTCAGGCCCGTGGGCAGCTCGCGCAGCGCCACCCGCCACCAGTCCTTGAGCGTCACCTCGCCGAGCGCCATGGCGCGGATGATCATGGACGTCGCCTGCGAGCCCGAGTTGCCGCCGGAGCTCACGATCAACGGGATGAAGAGCGAGAGCACGAGCGCCTTCTGGAGCTCGCTGCCGAAGCTCTGCATCGCGCTCGCCGTGAAGAACTGCCCCACGAACAGCACCGTGAGCCACCCGCCGCGCTTCCGGATCATCTGCCAGAAGCCGATCGAGGTGTACGGCTCGTCGAGCGCCTCCATGCCGCCGAGGCGCTGGATGTCCTCGGTCTGCTCCTCCTGGATCACGTCGATGACGTCGTCCACCGTGACCACGCCCATCAGGTGGCCGCTCTCGCTCACCACGGGCACCGCGATGAGGTCGTAGTTCGCGGTGAGCTGCGCGACGTCCTGCCGGTGGCTGTCCGGGCCCACGCTCACGACCTCGGTCCACGCCACGTCGGCGATGCGCGCGCCCGGCGCGGCGCCCAGCAGCTCCCGAAGCGACAGCACGCCCGCCAGACGCCCGTGTTCGTCCGCCGCGTAGATCGCGTACGTCGCCTCCTTCCGCCCCGAGCGCGCGAGCGCGCGCACCGCCTCCAGCGTGTCGTCCACCGAAGCGGCCGACGAGACGGAGACGAACTCCGTGGTCATCAAGCCGCCGGCGGTGTCCGGGTCGAACTGCCGCAGGCGCTCCGTCTCCGCGCGCGCGTCCGCCGGCAGCCCCGAGACGATCTCCTCGGCGACGTCCTCGTCGATCTCCTCGAGGACGTCGGTGCGGTCGTCCGGCGTCATCTGCGACACCAGCGCCGACGCCTGCGCGGTGGGCATCTCCTCGAGGACCGCCGTGCGCAGCTCCTCGTCGAGGTACTCGAGCACGTCGGCGGCGCGGGCCGCGGGGAGCGCCGCCAGGAACTGCGCGACCTGGGCCCGTGACATCAGCTCCGCGACGTCGGCCAGGTCGGCCGGGTGCAGCTCCTCCACCTCGGCGGCAATCGCGCCCGGAGACTCCTCGAGCAGTTCGAGGATGTCCGGCGCGACGAGCGCGGCGAGCGGACGGTCCTGCGGGTCGCGGGCGGGTGTCATGACGCCGCGAAAGCTGCACGGCCGGTTAGATTCGCGCCATGCAGACAGTCGCCTTCCTGGGGCTCGGCGCGATCGGCGCCCCGATGGCGCGCCGCATCGCCGCGGCGGGCTTCACCCTCAGGGTGTGGAACCGCACGCACGAGCGCGCGGCGGCCTTCGCGAAGACGGGCGCGACCATCGCTCCCTCCGCGGCCGACGCGGTCCGCGACGCGGACGTCGTCGTCACCTGCCTCTCCACCTCCGCGGACGTCGAGCAGGTGCTCGATGACGGGGTGCTCGAGGCGCTGCGCGCGGGCATGGTGCTCGTGGACTGCACCTCCGGAGACCCCGTCACCTCCCGTCGCCTTGCGGGCCGGCTCGCCGCCTGGGACGTGGGCTTCGTGGACGCCCCCGTGAGCGGAGGCGTGAAGGGCGCCGAGGAGGGCACGCTCACCGTGATGTGCGGCGGGGACGAGCAGCACATCGAGCGCGCGCGCCCGGTCATCGAGGCGTTCGGGAAGAAGATCGTGCACTGCGGCCCCGTGGGCGCCGGCGACGCGGTGAAGGCCATGAACCAGGCGCTGCTCGCGCTCACCATCTGGGGCACGGGAGAGGCGCTCGTGGCGCTCGCGAAGTCGGGTGTGTCGCCCGAGACCGCGCTCGAGGTGCTCAATGCCTCCAGCGGCCGCTCGAACGCGTCCATGAACCTCTTTCCGGAGCGCGTGCTCACGCGGGCGTTCCCGCGCACCTTCCGGCTCTCGCTCCTCGCGAAGGACGCGCGCATCGCCGCCGACATCACCCGCGCCGAGCGCGTGCCGTCGCCCCTCACGCAGCTGGCGGCGGAGCTCTGCACCATGGCCGCGCGCGAGCTCGGCGACGAAGCCGATCACGTCGAGGCGGTGAAGGTCATCGAGCGCTGGGCCGGCACGGAGATCCGGTGACGGCCACCGCGGCCGCGGGCTCGAAGTCCATCGCGTCGGTCGCCGACATCCGCGGCCGGTTTCCGGCGCTCGCGCGGCGCCACAACGGGCATCCGGTGGCGTACATGGATGGCCCCGGTGGCACCCAGATGCCGCGCGAGGTGGTGGACGCGATGGGGGAATACCTGTTCCACCACAACGCGAACACGCACTGGAACTATCCGACGAGCGCTGAGACCGACGCGATGATCCTCGACGCGCGTGGTGCGCTCGCGGATTTCCTCGGCGCGCGCCCCGACGAAGTCGCCTTCGGCGCGAACATGACGACGCTCACCTTCCACCTGGCGCGCGCGCTGGCGCGGGGGTGGTCGAAGGGTGATGAAGTCGTCATCACGGAGCTGGACCACCACGCCAACGTCGCGCCCTGGCGCGCCATCGAGGTCGAGCGGGGCATTCGGGTGGTGACGGCGCGGATGAAGCCCGCCGAGGGCGTGCTGGACATGGAGGATCTCGCCGCGAAGGTCGGCCCGCGGACGAAGCTCGTCGCGATCGGCGCAGCCTCGAACGCGCTGGGCACCGTGACCGACGTGCGTCGCGCCGCCGACCTCGCGCACCGCGCGGGCGCGCTCGTGTTCGTGGATGCGGTGCACTATGCCCCGCACGAGCTGGTGGACGTCGCGGCACTCGACTGCGACTTCCTCGCGTGCAGCGCGTACAAGTTCTACGGGCCGCACATCGGCGTCCTGTGGGGGCGGCGCGCGCTGCTCGATGCCCTGGACGCGCCAAAGCTGGCCCCCGCGCCGGACGAGTCGCCGGAGAAGCTCGAGACGGGCACGCAGAACCATGAAGGGATCGTCGGCGCGGCGGCCGCGGTGAACTTCCTCGCGTCGCTCGCGCCCGGGAATGGCGGACGCCGGGAGCAGCTGCGCCGCGCGTTCGACGGACTGCACGGGCGCGGGGAAGCGCTGCTGCACCAGCTGTGGGCCGGGCTCGAATCCGTCCCGGGGGTGACCCTCTACGGCTGCCCGCCCGGAATGAAGCGCACGCCGACCGTCGCCTTCACCCTCGCGGGCCGCCCGGCCGACGCCATTGCCGGAAGCCTCGCCGCCGAGGGACTGTTCTGTTCACACGGCGACTTCTACGCGGCCACCGTCATCGAGCGGCTCGGCGTCGGCGACGCCGGGGTGGTGCGCGTGGGGTGCAGCGTCTATACGACGGACGAGGAGATTGCGCGCGTCGTCGCCGCGGTCACGCGCATAGCCCCTTGACCGGGGCGTCCTGCGTGGCCGGCGTGTAGAACCGGCACGGCTTCTCGCGTTCCAGCGCCGGCAGGAACACCTCGTACTGTGAGCCGGGGTGCCAGAAGATCCATCCCTGGTAGCCCGCGTCGTAGATGGCCTTCTTCTGCGCCGTGATCTGCTCCGGACCGTACTCCGGCTTGCCGATCGAGAACGCCTGGATCCACGGGCGCACGTGCTCGGCGCGGGTGATGCCGAGGGTCGAATCGCGCGTGCGCGCCGCCGAGATCGCGCGATGCACGATCTCGTACGGTTCCGCGTTGGGGCGCGCGATGCCGAACGCGCCGCGCGGGTAGTGCGACGGGTACACCATGGGCAGCAGGACGTCGGTCACGGCGGAGAGCTTCTCCCAGTGCTGCCCCACTTCCAGCGCGCCCCGGACCGTGGTCACGAGGCCGAAGATGTCGGCGGTGTTGCGCACGCCGTGCTTCGAGAGCCGTTCGCCGGCCAGCTTGAGGAAGGCCGCCAGCGCATCGGGGTTCGACATGGTGGAACCCGGGAACACCTGCTTCGGAAGGCTGGGGTATGGCTCGGGGAACCGGATGTAGTCCCACTGGATCTCCTCGAACCCGAGCGCGACGAGCTCCTCGGCCACGGCGAGGTTGTACTCCCACACCTCGCGGTTGTGGGCGCTCACCCAGGTGTTGCCCTCCTTGTCGATCCACACCGAGCCGTCCGGCTTGCGAATCGTCCACGACGGATTGGCCTGCGCGGCCACCGGATCCTTGAACGCCACGATGCGCGCGATGGGGAGCAGCCCGTGCGCCTTCACCGAGTCCACGAGCGCCCGGACGTCGCGCACGATGCCGCGCGCGTTGCCGCCGGAGTTCTTCCGGTGGAGCGGCTTGTCGGACTGGTAGTTGAGCCCGAACTCGTCCTTCATGTCGATGACGAACGCGTTGATCTCGGTGGAATCCGCCATCTCGAGCAGCCGCTTCATGCGGCGCGGGCTCTGTGCGGCGAACCGGTTCACGTACAACCCGCGCACCACCGGATAGTTGACGGTATCGAGGGTGACGACGGTGCCGCCGCTGCTGTCGCGGGCAGGCGCGCCCGCGGCAATGGAGTCCGCCACCGCCTCACCGCCGCCGCATGCCGCGACGACCGCCGCGGCCAGAATCAGGACAGGTTTCATGAATCGTCGAGAGCCGAGAGCCGAGAGCCGAGAGCCGAGAGCCGAGAGCCGAGAGCCGGAAGTGCAGATCCCTCGCTGCGCTCGGGATGACTGCGTCAGCCGAGAGCCGAGAGCCGAGCTCCTCCTACGCAGTATATTTGCCAGCGCATGACGCCCAGACCCCTCCGGAGGCCACGCGCGACCCGCCCGACCCGCGCGGCGGCGGCCCTTCTGCTGTTCCTGGTGGCTGCCTGCACCCGCCACAAGGGGGACGATGCGCCCCGGGTCGAGTTCCTCCTGTCTGCCGGCGACTCCACCTACTGGGTGGAAAACCGGGGCACCGGGGTGAAGCTGCGCGGCTCCCCCATGGTGATCGCCCGGGTCGAGAACCGGTTCATGGAGCTCTACGTCGTGGACGAGGACCGGTCGTTCGAGAACGCGCTGTTCATCGGCCAGCGACTGTACCAGCGGGACCTCATCACGGGCGACTCCATCGCGATCTTCCGCGATACCCTGGTCCCCCGGCTGGCTGAGCGGTACGAGCGGCGCAACCCCGAGGCGCGCCGGCTGGAGCCGGACGAGGACCCGGTGAACGAGCCTGCGAACAGCGCGAGCGCCGAGGTCAGCGTGCTCGCCGTGCACGGCCCCTTCCTGTCCCTCGAGCATCACGTGGACACGGCCGGCACGGGCGACGATGCCTGGCACATGACCCGCCACGTCGTCCTCGACCTGCGCACCGGGACACCGGTGGGGCTCACCGACATCCTCGGCGCTGAGGCCGCCGGCTCCGTCATTGCCAGGGGCCGCACGCTCTTTCGCGAGACGATCGATTCGGTGCGCCGCGATCGCCGTCCCAACGCGCAGCGCGCTGCCCAGTCGCTGAACCGCTTTCGCTTCGACCCGACCAGCTTCTCGCTCGTCGCCCCCAACGGCACGCTCATGGTCGCCTTCTCGGCGCCGGGGCAGGGCACCGGGGGCGAGGGTTTCGTGTTGCCGCTCCGCCCCCTTCCCGTGCAGGAGCCGGCGTGGTGGACGAACGCTCGCGAGGCGCTGCCGAGCACGACGCGCGAGCGCGAGGAGCACTGGCAGCGCGCGGGGTACACCGTCCGGGCGGTATACGACACGGCTTCACCGGTGCGGCTCACGCTCGTGGATTCCGGCGGCCGGGAGTTTCCGGTGGGCACGCTCACGGCCCCGGTGCACCGGATCTACTGGCTCGATTCGCCCCCCATCGATCGCGTGCAGCGCAACGCGCTGACGCGCGCCTTCAACGAGGCGGCGTTATATGACGCCGCCGCCCGCACCGCCCACAGCTCGGTCAGCCCCGGCAGGCGCGAGGGATCGACGGTCGCGACGTCCGGACTGCTCGTGGCGCGCGAGATGACCCGAATCCGATGACCGCATCCGCCCGAGGCAAGCCGGTGAGCGAGAGCCGCCACGAGACGTCGGCGCTCATGATGCCGCACCACGCGAACAACCTTGGCCACGTGTTCGGCGGCGAGATGCTCGCGATGATGGACAAGACCGCCGCGGTCGCCGCGCTCCGGCATTGCCGGATGAGCGTCGTCACCGCGTCCATCGACCGGGTGGACTTCCGCGAGCCGATTCACGTCGGCGACCTCGTCGTCATGAAGGCCAGCGTGAACTTCGTCGGGCGCAGCTCCATGGAAGTGGGCGTGCGCGTCGAGGCGGAGGACCTCCTGTCCGGGCGGCGCCGCCACACGAACTCCTGCTACCTCACCTTCGTCGCGGTGGATCGCAACGGACGGCCGGTCGAAGTGCCGCAACTGGTGCCGGAAACCCCGGACGAGCAGCGGCGGTTCGAGGCCGCGAAGCGGCGGCGCGAAGTCCGCATTCGCGAGCGCGAGATGGAAGGCGAACGCCGGACGGGGTAGCTTAGGGCCATGAAGCGACTGTTCACCGTGGACGAGGCGAACAAGACGCTGCCCCTGGTCGGCCGGATCCTCGAGGACGTCGTCCGCCAGCACCGGGTGTGGCGCGAGAAGATCCTCGAGCTCGACCTCGTGGCATCCGCGAGCCGCGCGGACGCGTCCCGCGAACGCGCCGAGCAGCTCGAGCGCGAGGCCCAGGCGCTCGCGCGCGAGATCGACGGCTACCAGCGGGAGCTCGAGGAGCTTGGCATCCAGCTCAAGGACCGCCGGCTCGGGCTGGTGGACTTCCCGAGCGAGAAGGACGGGCGGCGGGTGCTGCTCTGCTGGCGCCTCGGCGAGCCCGAGGTCCGCTTCTGGCATGATGAGGACGCCGGATACGCGGGACGCCAGCCACTGGAACCGACACACGCATGAAGAGCTTCACATCGAGCGACGGCACCGAGTGGACCGTGAACGTGGTCCTCCCGGGATCCAGCAACGCCATGGTGATGTTCCGGCATCCCGACGGCGAGAGCTCGCGCAAGGATCGCTACAACTGGTTCATCTCCACCGGCCCCGAGGCGCGCAGCGTCACGTCACGCCTGTCGCCCGATCGCGTGCTGGAGGAGCTCGACGACGCCATCATCCTGCAGCTCTTCCGCCGCTCGATGGCCGTCTCGCGTCCGCCCACGCCGCAGTACTCGGTGGGGCTCGGCGGCGCGGCCGCGGGACATGCTACCGGTGTGGGGAGGGTGGATCACTAACCTGGTGGGAGGGGCCAGGGATTAGGGGTCAGGGCTGGGGTATTGGAGCGCACTCACGGTGATCCCCTGACCCCTGACCCCAGATCCCTGATCTCTATTCCCGATAGGGAATCGCGATCCCCATCCCGTCCCGCGCGATGGTGACATCGGGAAATTCCGCGCGGGCCTGCACTTCGAGCTCGGACGCATCCCGGGAGTAGCGCGCCGAGAAGTGTGACAGCACGAGGCGCCGGCATCCGGCCTTCCGGGCCAGGATCGCCGCCTCGCGCGCAGTGGAGTGTCCGGTTTCGGCGGCGCGCTCCTGCTCCTCGTCGCCGAAGGTCGCCTCATGCACCAGCAGGTCTGCGCCGCGCGCCGCCTGGATGGTGCTCTCGCACGGGCGGGTGTCGCCCGTGATGACGACGGTGCGTCCGGGTCGGGGCGGACCCACCAGCTCCGCCGGCCGCACGACGCGCCCGTCCGGCAAGGTGACATCCTCCCCACGATGGATGCGCCCCCACAGCGGGCCCTCGGGAATACCGAGCGCGCGGGCGTGATCCGGATCGAACCGCCCCTTCCGGTCTTCCTCGACAAGCGCGTAGCCCAGTGCGGCGGCGGGCCCGTGGTCCACCGCGAAGGCGCGGATCGCGTAGTCCTTGCGCGGCACCGTGGCCCCCGGCTCCAGGTCACGGATCTCGATGGGGAAGCTGAGGCGATCGACGCCGAACTGCTCGGCGCGTTTCAGGTGGTGCGTGGCGCCGCGCGGGCCCCAGAGGCGCATGGGGTCCGTCCGCCCCTGGAGCGCCATGGTGCGCAGCAGGCCGATGACGCCGATGACGTGGTCGGCGTGGAAGTGCGTGAAGAAGATGTCGCTGAGCGAGAATGCGACGCCATAGCGCATCATCTGCCGCTGCGTTCCCTCGCCGCAGTCGAACAGCATCGTTTCGCCCTCGCGGACCAGGGCGAGCGATGAAACGTTACGCTCCACGGTGGGGCGGGAGGCTGACGTGCCGAGAAAGAGAAGGGAGAGTGACACGACACAAACATAGGGATTGGGGCTTGGGGGCTCGGGTCTGGGGCCTCGGCTTCGAGTATCGCGTCTCGAGCATTCGAGCACTCAGTCCCGAGTCTCGAGCCACGAGTCCCCGCGTCCCGGGTCGCGGGCCTGCAGTTCTGTGCCTAATCCCTGCCCCCTGCGGTCTTTAGCGTTCGGGCTCTACTGCGGCCCGCACCTTGCTCAAGTACCGGTCGGTACAAGTCGCATGAGGGGCCAGTAGGACTCCGCGGAGATGGCGCAGGCATTGCGTCAAACCCCAGAGGGCGGGTTCACGTCGGCGCCTCTTTCTCTTATGGGAGGGAGTAGTAATGGCGAATAGAAGTGGGAACGACGACCGCAACAACGGAACGTCGGATCGCGAGCGCCAGCGGGACGTGATCTCGGAGCCGTCACGCGGTTCCTCGATGTCCGGCAGTGGCGCGGGCAACACGGGCGGCACGAGCCGCAAGAGCGCGCGCGGCTTCGCCTCCATGGACTCCAGCAAGCAGCGCGAGATCGCGAGCAAGGGTGGGCGCGCGGCGCACGCCAAGGGCACCGCGCATGAATTCGACTCGGGCGAGGCACGCGCGGCCGGCCGCAAGGGCGGCATGGCGGTGAGTCGCAACCGCGAGCACATGGCGGCGATCGGCCGCCGTGGCGGCGAGGCCCGCGGGCAGCGGGCGCGTGAGGCCGCCGCCAACGCCGGGACCTTCCGGTCCAGCACCGAGGCGTCGCGCCAGAACAGCGGTGGCGCCGCCGGGAACACCACCGACACCCGTGGCCTCGGCAGCGAGCGCGAGGTCGGGATCAGCGGGACCTCCATGGGAGCTACTCAGAATTCCCGTGGCGGAGAAAATGCACTCGGTGGGGAGCGTCGCCAGCAGTCACCATCTGCCGGTGGCGTCGAAGGAACCAGGGGCGAGGAAAGGGCGTAAAACACCGCGCCGCCGAGGGCCAGAACACAGGCGCTCGAGCGTGCAGGTGGTCGGTGCGGAGCTTCGTGCTCCCCGACTATGCTCAGCGCACCTGGGAGGAGGGATGGATAGCCGCGTGATGAGCGCGGCTATTCCATTTCTGGGCACTGATCTCGGATGTCAGACGTCAGACGTCAGGGATTTCCACCGTTCCTCGTCGATGTTCCCGCCCGATACGACCACCGCGCACGGAGTCTCGGGCTTCAGCTTCCCGCTCAGGATCGCGGCGACGCCGCACGCGCCAGCGCCCTCCACCTTCTCGCCGTGCTCGCGGAACAGCCAGGCGATCGCCTCCGCGATCTCCTCCTCCGTGACCGTGGCGATGCCATCGAGCCCATGACGGCCGAGGTCGAGCGCGTCGTCGTCGATCTGGCCGGCAAGGCCGTCGGCGAGCGTCGGGACGCTTTCGATCTCCACCACCCGCCCCGCGGCCATGGACTTCGCCATCGCCGCCGTATTGACGCTCTGGGCGCCGTAGATGCGCACGTCCGGCCGCTCACCGCGCACGAACGTCGCACACCCCCCGAGCAGCCCGCCGCCGCCGACGTTCACCACGAGCGCGCGGCACGACTGCAGCTCCCCGAGAATCTCCAGGGCGACGGTGCCCTGGCCGTACAGCAGGGGGTCGCCGAGGCAGGGGTTGATGTACTCGCGGCCGTGCCGGCGCCCGTCCACGCGGGCGGCGGCCATCGCGGCGTCGTAATCCGGCTGCGCGTCGTCCAGCTCTGCGCCGAGCGCGCGAATCCCGGACTTCTTTATCTTCGGGGCGTTGCGCGGCACGTAGATCCGCGCCGCCACTCCGAGGGCCCTTGCGGCGTACGCGACGCCGAGCCCGTGATTGCCCGCCGATGAGGCCACGATCCCCGCGCGCCGCTGCTCGGGGGTGAGCGCGGCGAGGGCGTTGAGGGCGCCGCGCAGCTTGAAGGAGCCGGTGGTCTGCCGATTTTCCAGCTTGAGGTAGACATCCCCGCCAGCCACCGCGCCGAGGCGCTCGCTGCGAATCAGGGGGGTGCGAACGACGTGCGGCCGGATTCGCTCCGCGGCCTCGCGAACCGCCGCCGGCCGGAGGCGCTGGAAGAGTCCCATGGCACCAACGTTACACAGCGTTGCCGGAAGCGCGGCATGGCTGTGACGGACCATGGCGATGTTCGTCCACAGCTTGAACGAAGTGCCGTTCTCCGCTAGGTTTAGCTCTCCCGGTGGCGCCTGGCGCT
>Ga0307505_10000906_pt1 | contig 27534 bp, 23 predicted proteins | sample 23_S_MG_FD_202183 | JGI IMG/M metagenome (GOLD analysis project Ga0307505, IMG submission 202183) | Soil microbial communities from Populus trichocarpa stands in riparian zone in the Pacific Northwest, United States - 23_S | ecosystem: Environmental > Terrestrial > Soil > Riparian zone > Trees... | reverse complement strand
CTTTATTCCCTAATTTTTGAGAATATCCTACATGATTTCTGCTGGCTCCCAGAGTAGCCGGTTGTCGAATAGGGTATTCTCAAATACTTTGAGACGGAATTCTCAAAAACTGTGGTACAGATTCTCAAAAATTATGGGATAGTTCTCAAAACTGTGGGATCCTACATTGGTGTAGGATCCCACAGTTTTTGAGAATAGCCTCTCGTCCAGATGGCCCGCTATCCCACAGTTTTTGAGACAACTATCTCGTAATTTTTGAGAATTTCCTACCGTTATCCCGTAGTTTTTGAGAATATCCTACATGTCTCGTCTTCCTTTATTCCCTAATTTTTGAGAATATCCTACATGATTTCTGCTGGCTCCCAGAGTAGCCGGTTGTCGAATAGGATATTCTCAAAAACTTTGAGACGGAATTCTCAAAAACTGTGGTACAGATTCTCAAAAATTATGGGATAGTTCTCAAAAACTTTGAGATCCTACAATTGGCCGCATTGCCGTTGTTGGCTTCAATTTGTCCTACGTAAGAATTAATAAGTGGAAATCCCATGCAGAACAAACGGCAACGGCGCAACCAGCCTGCAGGCGATTTTGTCCACTCGCCGAACGAACCCGACCTTCCGATCCAGCCCGCGAATGGTCGCTAATGCGGCCGCGAATTGACGGGGTGGCGTCATGAAGACGTTCCCCTGATTGGCACTCACTCCCCCCACCCCACTGCTTCTTGGCCTCTTTTTAATTTGAGTGTTGACATAACGGATTTGCACACAATCGATTCTAAGCAAAAGTTTGTCGCGACGATGGGCGGGTTTTTTGCCGCTTCCATAAAAGTGATTAAATTTTGCCTTGTTGTAATCAATTGATTACAATTGATTATACGTTGATTCTATGGTGAATCAATAACAATCAATTTTGAGAGCAAGGACGGCAAAAATGGCTGAAGCAATCACAATCGCAGTAGTGAACCGTAAAGGTGGTGTAGGCAAAACAACAACCGCGGCCTCATTGGCACACGGGTTAGCCCGCAAGGTAGAGGCGGAGGGGGGAAGGGTGTTATTGATCGATCTCGATCCGCAGGGGCATGCCAGCCGGGTGTTGGGGGTCGAAGCTAACGGTGCTGATCTGGCCCAGCTGTTATTGGGCCAACAAACAATTAAACAAGCAGTTGTCAGTGCTGATCGTTCCAAGTCCGACGGGCCATCACGACCAAATCTATTTGTCATCCCAACGAGCAATGCGTTGGCCGCCGCCAAAACTCAGTTGGTGGTAAGCAGCTTCGCCCAAATGGTGCAGGGAGGGGCGACTGCCTCATTGGACGATTTGTTGGAACAACGATTGGGGAAGTTGCGCCAGGCGTTTCGGTATATTATCTTTGATTGCCCACCGAGTCTGGATGTTCTGGAGCGATCGGTCTACCGCATGGTGCAACATGCGATTGTGCCAGTAAAGACTGACTACCTGGGTGTGGTGGGAACCTTGCAACACACGACCGATATTGTGGCTGCCCAGACACAGGGGATGGATGTCCGGGTTAGCATGGTGGTACCAACCTTTATGCGTCCGAATGAAGTCCTGGCCCGTCAAGTTGTAGAGTCGTTGGTGAAGCAATATACCCGCAAACGTGTGTCCCGGCCGGTGCCGCAACGGGTGGCCTTAGAGCAGTGTGTTGCTGAAGGTAAAACTATTTTTGAATACGAGCCAGATAACGAAGCTGCCAAGTCGTATCAGGATTTGGTAGATAAGGTCTATGCACTATGAGTAATCTGGATTTTTTAGATGAGATCGAAGAAGCCATCCCCAAGGTGGAACCTAAAAGTGGTAAATCATCTGGAAAAAGTAAAAGTAGGCGCAAAACATTTGATCTTCCCATTGGGACGACTAGCGGCCGCGTATTGGCCGCTAAAGCCATGGGCACAGAGTCCACTGTGGCCGGTCAGTACATTCGCCGGACGTTTACCTTTCGCCCTGATCAATTAGATGAGGTGAATAGATTGGCCCAGGAGTTTGGTATCTCAGGTAATGATCTGGCGCGTTGGGCGATTGACTTGATGCTAGATGCAGTAGCCCAAGGAGAATCTCCTCCTGTTGAAGAAGTGGTTGTGACCAAGCGTTATACAGGCCGATAATGTGCGGCAATAAAGAGAATCAATATTGGCCCGGTAAAAGACCTTATTTGGTAGTTCCATCAGACATAGTCAGTAATTAACCACAGCCAGTATCGAACCTTATCGAGGCAAAAGGGGTGGACGTTACGTCCACCCCTTTGGAGAATAAGAATGAACAACGAGCAAGCCCTGGTGCCGGTTGAGCAGAAAACAGTGGAGTTTTATGGTGATGAACTACAGGGGTTGGTTGTCATAACCCATGATAGAGAAAGAACAGTGTATGTACCAGTGCGACCCTTGTGTGATTTTTTAGAGGTAGGCTGGACAGGGCAGAGGCGACGAATTAATCGTGATCCTGTCCTGGCTGAAGAAATGCGACAGGTAGAAATACAAACCTCTGGCGGGCCTCAGGTGACGCAATGTTTACCTTTAGAATATTTAAATGGCTGGTTGTTTGGCATCAATGCGGATCGAGTACGACCTGACATCCGTGACAGATTAATCCGTTACCAAAGAGAATGTTATAAAATTCTTTCGGCCGCGTTCACCGAACCGCCGCTCCCTGTTGAGATTTCCTCTAGTGCATTAGTCCTCATGCAAATTCGTGAGACTGCCCTGGCGGTGGCGAAGTTGGCCGAAGAACAGTTAGCCATCATGCAGAGGCTGGACAACGCTGCCATCGTTATTGGTGATGTGCGCAAGCGAGTTACCGCGCTGGAGCAACAACTTGCTCCGCGAAACGCCATTACCGATGAACAGTCGGCTGACGTGGCCAACAAGGTACAAGCCCTGGCCATGTATCTGACGGAGCAGGATAAGGGAAAAAATCACTTCCAGGCTATTTACGCCGAATTGCACCGACGCTTTAGAGTGAGCAGTTACAAGACGATTCGCCAGGAGCAGTACCAGGCTGTAGTGGACTTTTTAGATCATTGGGCTAACGCGGCCGCGAAAGGGTAGGGGCGTGACCTGATCGTAATCTGAGTTTCAGTTGGTTGCCCATGGCCCGGTAATGCCTTCAGGCGGAACGCCCTCGCCCAAATCGTTCACACTGGCAATCTCACCTTCCTCTATCCAAACCTCAGCCACCTGCCAGTAAGGGATGGTGGGGACGGCAAAATCCACTAGCCAGCGTTCTGATTCATCTTCATCGGCTTCCACTAGCCCCAAAACAACTTCTTGGACATTATATTCAGCCCGTATCCAGTCTATGGCTGCCTGTTTGATTCGTTGGATCAGTACTTCGTCTATTCGCATAGTACTCCATCTTGCTGCAATTTGTTGCTCCCTGACGCTTGATTATATCGCTCGTTCTATTTTTAACGCCTTGTTCACTCTTCTTTCCCCTTCGCGGCCGCGACGCCCGCACTACAAATCCACCCCAGTCTGAAGTTCTGTTGACAGTATGCTCTCAAAACCTTCGTAGCATTAGGCTTAGGTGGTGGTATTCCCACTAACTATCTAACGAAAATCGTCGGCGACCTCACATGCGGTATTATGTAACAACCATTCAGCAGGGTGGGGAGCAGGTTGTTTACCTCGACTTAGCCGTTACCTTTGGCCCTAATTATGTCGTGCGCTGTGGGCGGAGTTGCTTGGTGGAGAAATAAGGATAGGTTGTGCAAGGTACGCGGGATTGTGTTTTCTGTTCATCAGCTTTCGCAAATAACTATTTTCAGTCTGCATTTTGTAAGTCCAAATAATTTTTAGGAGTAAATGATCTTAATTTGGAAAGTAGTTTTTCCCGTGTTATCATGGCACTAGTACTCTGGTACTACCAATGAATCACATCATCTTGACACTCAGAGTGATAAATGTGACAAAGAAAGATAATACGGCTACACCCCCTACTTTCCTTCGACAGCTTACTACTAGAGAGTATCCTGGCTTAACTCATCTACTACAAACAAGCCCTGATGCCGGGCAAATTCAGATTGCCCCGTTCTATCACCTGGATGCGTTCACAGCCTTTAGTTTACAAAACAAAGATGCACTTGGTGTGATTGCAGAGGATCCTGAAACGAGTGAGATAGTTGGTGCAGGGTTCATCAGTTTTGGTAATGGTAACGTTTTAGGTGAGCAAAGGCGTTACGCTGCCTTGAAAGGATTAGTTGTTCACCCCGCTTATCGTAAACAAGGTATCGGGAAGCAATTAGCCCACAAAAGATTGGAGTTAGCCCGAGATCGACTTGGTTCTGATGGCTTTATCATCGCTACGATCCAGAAAAATAATGCGGCATCACTTTCAGTCGCAAGCAAATGGGGAAAACCTTTGCCTGCGATTATTACTGGTGGGGCCACTAAAATGAGAGGAAGAGCACCTGAATCGTTGCCTGGCATTCAGGTAAAGCTGATAAATCACGCAAGCAATGAGAAGTTACAAATATTGGCTGAACAGGCGAATCAATACTTTGTAAACTATAACTTCTATGAGTCGGAAACAGAAGGTACGCTACGAGCATGGATGGAAAACAGCCCGTTTGATTCCCCTCTATGCCACTACTATGTGGCGACAGATTCATCAGGCGAGTTTTTGGCGGGTGTAAAGGTTACCGAGCAGTATCGATTAGTTGAAATGCGTGTGCAGCAAATTCCAGCCTACATGCGGTTACTCAACAAGATGCTTCAGATAGTTCCAGACAACGGGATAATGAAACAACTAATGGTCAGTTCGTTGTGGTTTTCCCCTGGTCGGTTAAAAGAGGCTCAGTACCTGTGGGAAACCATTCGCTGGGAATGGCGTGATCGAGCAAGTACCATCGTTTCTTTTTTTGACTCACGTAGTCCTATGGCCCAAGTCGTTCGTTTGCCGGCCTGGATGCCAAGAGCCAGCATGTCTGTGTATGTGAGCCAACGGGAATTAGTCAGTAGTGATAGGCTAGTTCATTTTTTCTAGGGACCAAGCGTATTTAGGAGGCCTATCGCTATGGAAAAGATTAGGGTTGTGTCAATTGACGATCACCATTTGATACATGAAGCGATTCGTAGTTTGCTAGATGATGAGGAAAACATCCAACTGGTTGCGGATGGCTATGCAGGAGAGGATGTCTTGCGCCTCGTCGAGTATTATAGACCTCATATCCTTATCTTGGACTTAATGATGCCCCAAGTAAAGGATGATGAATTAGACTCTGAGCGGTTTCTCGCTTTGCCCATGCTGGAACGGTTGCATCAAGAATTCCCGGCGATGGGGATCATCATTTTGTCACAGTATTTGCATTACGAAATTGCCCAGGTTGCTATACAGAATGGTGTACGGGGGTATTTGCTGAAATCGGATAATCTCAGCTTGTATCTGGCGACAGCGATTAAGCAGGTGCATCGGGGTCAAATATTCTTCTCGCAGGCATTTAGTCGCGAGCTATTTCGTCAGTCAGAAAAACCAACTGAAGAAATTTTGACACTGCGACAGAAGCAGATCATTCTGGCTGTAGCCAAGTCGCCTGATGTACCTTATTCGCAAGTCGCGGAAGCCCTCGGCATTTCGCATCGTACCCTGAAGGGGCATTTGGATGGGGCTTATAAATCGCTCAATGTCAGCAATTTAACCGCATGTGTTATACGAAGTATGCAATTGGGCCTTATCCCTTTTTCTCACAACGGGAAGGGAATCGTTTTTGGCAACTTATAGGCTGTGGGTAGTACCAGACGGGTCTTGCGTACCGTCATAAAACAGGTCTCGCGTACCGTTACACCACACCCTCATTTGTCTATAATCGAATCATTATCCACTTTATTCTAGGAAACAGACAAGTCATGAACACTGATGCTCTTCACCTTCAGCTAACCGATGATTTTTTGGCCGGTATCGTTCGCGATGCGATCACTATCGTCAGAACCTTGGATAATGTCACACCCTCTATGACTGGTAAGTCCACAGACGATAAGACGCAAATCCTTCTGTCAATTGCACCCTCAGCTATGAATTCCCGCATCCCTATTAACCTGATAGAGGGACTACCAGTTCTATGGTAGACAAGTTGCCCTCACCTATTGAATCTGCCGATCAGCTTTATACTTTCATCAAGCGTGAGATCCTGCCCCCATTGGGTTGGTCAGAATTCAATGATGCTTTTGCGAGTTATTGTGATCAACGAGCGAAATCCGGCTTTGCCCGCGTGGATAGGTTTCCTTTGCTTGTGGGATCAGCTATTCACGGTGATACCCAGGCGTTGATTCCGGTGGCATCCGCTTGGGTGCTGTATTTGATGGCAACGCGGCTGTTTGATGACATTCAAGATGGGCAGATAGCCCCTATGTGGCAGAGTTTGAAAGAAACGGATGCCATGCATATGGGGCTATTTGCTCTTGGTGCGGCCCAATCTGCGTTATCTTATCAGCAAGGGAATAGCGCAATGTTGAAAGAGGTGAACGCGATATTGGGACGTACCTGTGCTATGGCTTCGAAAGCTCAATGGGTTGAGCGTATACCTAAACCACCTGTGCTTGATGATTACTTTAAAACGATTGCAGCTAAAACTGGATTAATCGTTGCTTCAGGGGCGTGGCTAGGGGGAAGAGTTGGTTGTTCAGACCCTACACCTGCTCTTCTAAATGCACTATATCAATATGGTCTAAATATGGGAATGATGGCTCAAATCCTTGATGACTGCCACGATCTCAAGAATAGCGATTTGCCAGCCAAGATTTATACATTACCTGTGATTTATGGCTTATCTTGTGAAGGTGATAAGAGACAATTATATCTGAGGGATCTATTACGAGATGAGCCGCAAACCCCAGAAACGATTGATAGAATTGTAAACTTGCTGGGCGAAATGGGGGCTATTGGATGGTCATTGGCTATCGCTAAGTCATATCAACAACGTGCTATTGATTCACTAGACATTATCCCTCCTGAGTCCCGAGGAATATTAGAACAATATGCCTTACAAAGTACCACTATTTTTTAGTACATGGTTATACCAATTACGAATGCCGGGGATTGTTCTTGCACTTGTGTTTATTATTTATAGTAATTGGTACCTGTGGTTAAATATACCTTATGAAGATTTTACGGTGGCCTGGCGACCAGATAGCCGTATGGTTGTTATCAATGTCCCACAAGAGTCTGTTGCCAGTGCCAAATTACAGGCAGGGGACATTTTGTTAGCGATTGATCAGCAGCTAATAAGACGGATGTCCACCTTGTATCCCCTGCCAGTCAAGGCCGAATATGAATTCACATTTGTACGGAATGGGCAAATAGCCAGCACGACCATCAATTTTCCATCCCAAATAACCCCTCTTGCCATTGAGCTGCGACTACCCCCAACAATCTTATCGCTGATGAGTTCATTTCTTGGCGTTGTGATACTCCTACTAGCAAAACCGAGAAACGAACAAGCGTTAATCGCTGGCTACACGTTTCTGTTTAGTGCAGCAGTAACAACCGGAATACAATCTGCCTTATATGGTGTTCCCGGCGCATGGTTTATTGGTTACACACTTATCTTTTATATGCTGCCTCTTTGGAGCCATCTGGGCTTGATTCCCCGGACCTACTCATTGCCCTCAAGAACTAAGATTTTATTGGCAGGAGAGATGTTTGTTGCCACTGTATTAGCTAGTGCCGCCACTTATGAAGTGTGGTTTTTGTATCCAAAGGGATTAAGCTTTGGTGAGGTAACTGGGGTGAGCCTTTATTTATTGGGTTTCTTGTTGGCCGCATTAGGTATATTTTCCTGTTTTGTCTTGCTCTTATGGCGAGTCGTTAAGGCAAATCAGACTCCTTATGTCCAGCAACAACTGAAGATTTTACTCGTCTTCATTGCACTGGGGATTGTCCCTACAGTGCTATTAACGATTCTCCCCCACACTTTCTTTGATATAACAATATTGCCGTTTCCGTTGGCAATTACTTTGATGATACTAGTTCCGGCAGGTTTTTTGTTTGTTATTTATCGGCGTGGCTTTTTGGGGCTAGATCGTTTCTTTACCCAAGTGGTTTATTTGGTCATAATCGCCTTACTTATTCTTGCTGTACATAGTAGTGGCTTATTGATTCTACAAAAGCGTCAATCATTAATAGATACCACGTTCTCCTCTACTGTGATGCTCCTGCCAACACTATTGTTTGTTGTTTATGCCAATAGGCCTGTTCATCGTTTTGTCGATGAATTGATTTACGGAAAATCTGCGTTGAGTCATGATAGAGTGTCCGGTTTCGCTCTTGCCTTTTCTGCCAAACCGGAAGTAAGAACACTAACAACTGTTTTGGAATCGCTGTCGTTAATGATTGAGGTACCTTCTGTTGCTTTGTATCTAAAAAACGAGCAGAAGTTCTTTGCGCCTATTGCTATTCATGGTGTGGAGACGAAAACATCGATTGATTTGCAGGATATAGGTTACTTTGATTCACCCATTATACGAGCTATAGAAAACACCCCTTCTGCTTTTGCAATATTCTTCTCCCAGTTTTATTGGGCAGAAATTTTGGTGCCTGTTTCCTTGCGTAATGAACTTGTTGGCATTTTGGTTCTGTCCCGGCCTGGGGGTGATGGTTTTTTCAATGCCAGGCAAGTTTCCTTTCTAAGGCAATTTAGCGGGATTCTTGCTGTTGGGGTTGAAAACATTCTCTTATTTGAGTCAGCTCGAAAATTATCGCGTCAGATTCTCGTTGTGCAGGAAGATGAGCGTCGTACATTGTCGTTACAAATTCATGATGACCCTCTTCATCGAATCACTTATGCCATTAGTATTTTGGATCATATTCTGGTCAAAGAGATTGATAGGGAAGGGCAAGCTCTGGATGTTAAGTTACAGGGCGTTGTTGAGCATTTGCGACAGGCCGCTGAATCTCTGCGGACGCTTTGTATAAACCTATATTCACCTTTTCGTTTTCATGGTGTTCGTTATGCCATTGACGATATTGTCAGACGTTTCCAGGAGCAGTACGGACTAAAGATAACCGTAAGTTATTCATTCCCTGACGAGATTGCCCGGGATGTGCCTACAAGAACAGTCACGGCTATTAGTCGGATTCTAACCGGAGCATTGACCAATGTAGTTAAACATGCCGAATGTCTGGAAGTATTTCTGGAAGTGTTTTACAACGCTGACAGCAACTTGATAAGCGTTGTTATCACAGACCAAGGTCTCGGTACAATGGTGAATGACCTTTCATATACTGAGCTATTGCGTCAGGGTCATTTGGGTCTTGTGGGTATGTATGAATGGGCACAATATGTTAACGGAAATCTACGCTTGTTGCCAAACGAGCCTTCGGGGCTTAAGGTTGTGCTGCAATGTCCTGTGACAAGCCCAGGAATTTCATTGGAACCGCACTCTTTCCCTCAAATCATGCATTCATGAGCCACAAAGTTCTTCTGATCCTATTCGCGGATTTCGTTAGCACTCCCATTATTGTACGAACAGACGGTCATTGCTTAGAAGGGTGTGGCTTGTTTTACTCGCAGAGTTTATTGGATACAGAATTAATGAGCCGTTGAGGAATTTCAGAGTGCAGCATTGCCGTATACTTACCTTTGCTGAAGTACCCACAAAGCTACCTTTTACCCCGCGAAACCCCCAGTACCCATATTATAATGGCGACGGGCATCATCTGATGCTTTTTCGCCCTATTGTCCCCTCGCTTTGTCGCCGCTTCGGATATAGATCAACCCCCCAGCCCCTCAGTGGACATCAGTAGGCACACCATTCCTCATTGCACGGGTCTATAGGCCTGTCAGAGCCGTCAAAAAACAGGTCTCAAGACCCGTCAAAATCTTTAAAAAACAGGCCCCAAGGCCGTTGGCATAATTTTTGTAACCCCTAAAATACACCCCATACTGACCGATACAAATCTGTCAACGGGGAGCCAATTCCCAAACTCTCAATCTTATTTGTTCTTTTGCGCAGGCTATTGCACAGCCCTGCTTAGCTTCGTGTTGCCTGTTCTCTATGACCACTACGACCGCTCTACTCATCCTCTTCATCATCGCCTGCTTGCTGGTTGTCCTGGCAATTGCGCTTCTGGTTCCGCAAAGCCAGAAGTACACCTCGGACACCACCACGCACCGCAACGGCCGCGATTACCACGATCCGCTCTACGCCCTGCCGTTGTTCCTTTTAGCCTTTGCGCTCATCTCTTGCAGTTCACCAGCCAGCACTCCCGGCGATTGCACCACCCCCGGTGGCATCGTTATCGCCCCCACTGCAACCCTGGCTGTTGATCCTGACCTGTCCATCCCCCCGTCGGCTCCTGACGATGGGGGTGATGGCCGCGTCTATTGTCCCACCGCCACACCCCCCGCGGCCGCAACACTCCCCACCGCCTTCGTTACGACCCAACTGGTCAACCTCTCGCTCGACCGAGACAACCAGATCCCCCTCGCGGCCGCGACCGGCGACGATATGTTGGCCGTAGCCTGGCGACAAAACGGAGCCTTACACTTGGCGCTGGCTCGCGGAGCTAATGCCCTTCAGGTACGGCGGATGGACAAAGGGGAAACGATGAGCCTAGCGTTCAGCCCGGTCAACCGTCTGCACGTCGTTTACGAGAAAAACAACGAGATTTACTACCGCTATGCCGACCAGGGCGCCCATCCCGCCGACCAGGCCAACGAACCCGTGACCAGCGGCCGCAACCCCCTCATCCTCTTAGACCGTCGCAACTACGCACACATCGTTTACGAACAAGAGGGCCTGCTCTACCACGCGGCACAAGTGCAAACGGGTATCTGGCACATCAACCCGGTGACATCAGGCACAGCCTTCACCGCCACCCCCATCCGCGGCCGCACCTTCGGTTATCTCGTTTCTTACCAAAACCCATCCGGGCAGATAACCCTGGCCCGTTGGCTGGTCGATGAAGCCACCGGTTTCCTGACGCCCACCTGGGAGCACCTGACCACCATTCCTGCCATCCCTGGCGAAACGCTCACCGGCCCGGCCCACCTCGATTACCAGGAACAAGGGGATACGGCCTGGGCTTATGCCTCTTGGGTGACAGTTCAACCCGCCGCTCAGCCCACGACGCCCCCTTACAGTCAACCGGTCTACGCGGCCGCGAATCCCCTCTATCCCCACGCCATCGCCAATCCGCAATACATCTTCTCCGGCCTGAATGCCACCACCTGGGGCAGCCAGCAAACCCCGTTCCAAGCCGGCCTCTACCAAACCTTCACCGTCGCCAATCCCGGCCAGCCGCTCACCGTTTCCGCTTATGGTCTGGCCGACGCGGCCGCAACCGCCGACTTCACCTTACGCCTCGGGCTTGATTCCACTGGGGGCACAAACGCGGCCGCATCTACCGTTATCTGGTCTGACGCCGTGACCCCTACCACGTTCCAATCATTCAGTCTGACAGCCGCCACCAGCAGTTCCCAGGCGACCGTTTTTTTGTCGGCCGCGCTTAACACGCCAGACGTTCCCGCCACCGCCGTCTGGGACGCGGCCGCGACCGACAACGGCACACTCACCAATGGTGATTTTGAGGGAGCGTTCATTCCCCAGAGTACCCTGACGACACCCGACGGGTGGACGGCCTACTACGAAGACAGTCACAACCTGCCCGGCGGCCGCGACCGATACACCGTTTACGCCACCTGGTCAGCCAATGGCGGAACAACCTGGTCTGCGCCCACAGCCATGACCGAAAACCGCGAAACCAGCGGCAGTCTCACCGGCGCTTTGCATGCTGAGGTCTACCCTCTGATTGCCCTGTCCACCGATCCGACTTCTGTCACCTTCGCCTATATCTATGAGGCGGGTGATCCCCCGCCGGACACCGACCTTCGTCGTTTCGGTCGGCCTTATATGACGCAATGTGAGTTAGGCACAGACACCTGCACCGATGGCCCCGGCTTGCCTCTTCTTTCCCGTGGGGTGGTGCGGCCCGCTGGTCATCTGCTGGTTACCCGCGACCTCATTACGCCAGACCGGGCCATGATGGTCTGGGATAGTCTGCAACTGGATTACCGCACCCGTGACATTCTCGCTACTTACCTGGCCTTACGCTGAGAGACTGGAACGAGATTCGCATAGACGATGGACTAATTACTATGACTGATACACAAAAACGACAAGACTTTTTCACCTGTTGGCTGGCGGTTATTTCTTTGCTCTTAGGGTGGATGCTATACCAACGAACTCCCCCCAGTCTCAGCCAATCCGCGGCCGCTTTGCCGGTCTATACCGTCAACTATGACCTGGCCTTACCCGACCTCAGGCAGGGTGGGGGAAGCAACCCGGAGAATCCGCTGGCCTTTATTCGCCAGACGGGACCGAGTTATGCCCAGCCCGGTGACACAGCCAGCTATGCGCTGACCCTCGCCAACTACGAAGCCATGACCCGTACCTTCACCCTGACTGATACGCTACCCGCGGCCCTTACCTTTGTGCCCAGTTCCAACCGGGAACTGCGCTATAACCCGGCGACCCGGCAGTTGACCTGGCAAGGAGAGATCGCCCCTGGTCATCTCGATTACCTCATCGAACCGTCCAGCCTCTCTTTACCCTACATTGACCTGGCCGACTTCGGTGCGCCTAATCTCTGCGACGAACTAATAGCCACCCAAGGCAACTGTGATGAGGCTATCATCACCCTTAACCTGGGGGTGAATGGCTACAGCTATACCTTCTACGGCCAGACCTGGCAGAGCATTACGCTTTCGCCTGACGGGCTATTGTTGGCTGGTGCGGCCGCGACAGGGACTGTAGGGGATGAGGGGTTTGAACAGGAATCGTATGTCTATGGGTTCCTTGATCAGACCCTTGCCGACGCGACCCATTTGCCAAACGCAGGGCAAGTCGCTGCGGCAGGCGCACAGCCGAGCGTGACCACCAGCCAGAACCAATGGCTACCCAACCCAACCCCACCCGGCGCTCTTATGGCCGCGCTCTGGTACGACGCCGACATGACCACCAGCGGCCGTTGGCACGTCGCCATCTTGCAAGGACTTATCATCGGCTACGATGTGCTCTATGTGCAATGGCACAATACCCCCCACGCGGCCGCACCGAACTTAACCACCCGTCACGCGGCCGCGCTCATCCTGGGTGATGGCCCCCTGTCTGGTCAGGTCTTCTTCATCACTGACAACATCTCTGATCCGTTGGCTCTGACCCAGGTTGGCTACACCATCGGCGTGGAAGATTATCCTGGCTCACGGGGCACGACTTATGCCTATGCTCCTTGCTGTGGCGACCCACACCCGCCCCAAGGGTTTCCACCCGCACCGGGCACGACCCTGCACCTGCGCCCAGTTATTTACGGCCAGAATTTCAGCCGCACCTTTACCTACTCAGTTCAAGTAGAGGGGCAGATACCCCAGACCATTGCCAACACCGCCGAAGTGACCACGGATTCAGATGATCCTTCCCTTATCTACGGCTGGTCTACCCATTACCTGTACCTGCGCCACCTGACGCTCTTGCCTTTTTTAACTGGGGGTGACCAATAATGCGGCCGCATGCCCAATCCTTTCTTTTTATCAGTACCACCGTGCTGGCTTTGCTTGGCTGTGGCCTGGTGAGCGTAGTTACCAACCCGGCTCCGCTCGTCGGTGTGCCCTACTGGACGGCGCAGACGGCGACGCCGGTGGCCACGGTGACGGTATTTCTGGGCACAACGACCCCGGTTTACCCACCTACACCTATCCCTGGTGTGCTGACCCTGCCCCCGCAGGTCATTACCACCGTACCGGAATGGACAACGGCTACGGCCACATCTGAACCGCCCTGGTTGCCACCGACCGCGACGCCGTTCGGTTTTACCGCCACCCCTCTGTGGATTACGACCACTCCGGGGCAGGTAACAACCACACCCGAATTTATCACCGAGACGCCTGTGCCACCCTGGACGACGACGCCAGTACTGCCGCTCATCGGTCACACGACACCGGTGCCCACCGAGACGCCATATTACCGGGTCGGAACCTTCTATATGAATAGTGACATTTACCTGGGCAGTCCACAGGGGCCGGTGCTCCGCGTAACAGGATACGAAACCCAACCCAGCCCCAACCAACCCGACGCGGTCTACCACTACCTGACGGTGCAACTGAAAAACTTGAGTCAGGCAGACTTGACCTTACCCCTTTCTGATTGGCTCTTTGTGCGCCAGGTCGATCCATCGGCTGAGCTTCCCATCATGGCTCGCTGGACACCACAGAATGAGCCGCTTATTGCCCGGCAACTGCCACCCTACATAGGACAACTGACACCTGTACCTGCTGGCGAGATAAGAGAGATGGTTGTGGGCTTTACCCTGCCGGATGGAGAAGTCGAGGCCGTAGGATTCATCACTAACTGGCAACTACCTGTTGAGGGGGGTCTGCCTATCTGGGTCTATCTCCATGACGACCTGACCGGCCCCTATGTGGATGCGGTACAACCGCCGCCACCCACCCCGGCGGTGCTGGATGATCCGCTGGCCTGGAGTGGGAGCGTTCCCCCCATCGGCACACTGCCAGCAGGCACACCTTTTCCCGGTGGGGGTCAAGGTCTCTGGCCCACGACTGGCACCATCACGCGGGGTTTCGGCTGTTCGGCCAGCTACACCGGCATTGACGGCACGGGGTATGGCTGTCCCCCGGAACGCATCTGGTTCCATAACGGTGTGGACATTGCTAACACCCAGGGCACGCTCATCTGGTCGCCGGTTGATGGCACGGTCATCTACGCTGGATCCAACTCAACTGGCCCCGACTGCTCCACCATTCCCGGATCCCAGCCCCCCCACAACGGACTGGGTTTCTACCAGCGGGTTCAGGGGAGCGACACCCTGCATTACCTGGGTCACTTAAGTGGCTTCTTTGTCACTGGCGGCCCAGTCGCGGCCGCGCAAGGGATTGCCGAGATGGGCAGTACGGGTTGTTCCACCGGTTCCCATCTGCATTGGATCGTTTACTCAAACGGCCAACTCATTGACCCTGGCCTGTGGGCGGGACCGGGGCCATAGGGGGTATCGTGACGTGATGATGGATAGCGGGACAGGAAAACCCCTGCATTCATGGTAGGGCGAAAATGACGCTTTCGCGCCGTGCTGTCCCCTCGCTGTATTGATTTACTCTAAGAGGAGCCGAAATAGTTATGTGTGTACATGATATTACTTTGACCAGACACAATGGCGAACCCTGGACACTCCAGGTAGGAACCCTCGACTTTGGGGGTGTGAAGCTGTGTCTGCTGGATGAGGACGGGCGAGACTGTATTCGCGCCACGATTCAACCTGTCGGTGAGTTCTACCAGATTCTTCTCCCCAATCTGAACGGCAGTCGGAGAAACCCGTTTGTCAGTTGGGCGGAAGGGCACGAGCGATTGGGCGAGCTTTTGCCTGAGTTTCAACCGCTGTTCGTGGCGAAGGTCACGGATCTGCTCAACCACCCCATTCTCAAAGCGTTGCGATTACGGGAGTTTTATCGTTTCCTGCGCCAGGCCACAGTAACCAACCAGGGGGTAAAAGCAGAGGAGCCGTCAACTGGCCTACAGCTTGTTTTTGATCTTAAACGTATCCACATCCAACCGCGGATGGTTCAGGCTCTGTTCCGTATCTACCCTGATGCCGAGACCGGAGTTTGAAGGTAGGTATAAGCCTCACGGCCACACCGGGAGTAACGCATGATTCCTGATCACGAAGCTTTTGTCATACACGATGGCCTGACTTCCCTCGTCCGCCTGACGATTGATTGGCCTCAGCTTATCACCCTGACCGTCATCGGTCCGGATGACAAGGAAGAAGGCCAGATTGTTCTCAGCGTGCAGGCGGATGGGTACGAACTCAATGTGCATACGGCTCGCAGTCAACAGTGCCTGCCTTTTCTGACCTGGCCCAATACGGGCAAACGGGTGCGGGACATTCTGCCGCGTTATCGTGACCAGCTCTCACCTCAGGCTTATCAGATACTGGATGATGAGGATGCGGGTAATCTGTTGATGCGGGAGTTCCGACGGCTATTGCGCAAGGCCATTCACTATGACATCGACCCGCGTCCCGAACGACGCAAACAGGGTCGTAAAGGGCAAACGCTGTACGCGGCCACCGTGGGTTTGCGTCCCACGATTGTCCGCGAGTTGGCCGGGGTTTTCTTGACCAACGAATACAAAACCCAGCGGAGGGCTTGAGATGGGAAACACCTTTTATCTTCTATTTCTGGCCTTTATCTGGTTAGCCCCTCCGGTACTGACGAAAGAGGCCGTGACCTTAACCATCCAGCTCCGGGCCACGGACGGCACACCGCTGGTGGGAGAATCGGTCATTCTGGAGTCACTACCGGACGCGGCCGCACTCAGCCCCGAATGCCAGACAGATCAGGAAGGCCTCTGCACCTGGCTGGTGACGCCTGGTCTCTACCAGGTACGTTTTCCGGCTTACAGCCTCGACGACCTCTCCGCCCTGGCGCTGGCGGAAGGGGGGTTAAGTGGATTGGGAGTTACCGTAGGTGCTGAAGCCATCCGCTACGCCTTTACGGTGCAGGCGGATGGACATGTCTACTTCGATGCGACGCCCGACGCGGCCGCGCCGACACCCCGTCTACCGACAGAGACTGATTTATCCGGTGGGGTCGTGGTGAGTCCGGTTATACGCCAGACCACCGAGTCAGTGGAAACCGCAACTCCTGTCATGCTGTTGCCTGGGCCAGAGAAGTCAACTCTGGTTCCACCCTGGTGGCTGTGGTTGGGTGGCGGTGTGGTCTTGGGGATCATCAGCTGGTTGGGCGCACGTTACTGGCGTGGGGCACACACCAACTCGCACGGGAAAAAGGGTTGAGTGGGTCAGCCGTTCAGCCTTTCAGCTAGTCAGCATATCAGCTTGTCAGCCAGCGGCCAGTAACCAACAACAAGGAGAATTATGTTAGAACAAAACCCTTCGCTTGTCATCGAAATTTGCCTGCGCTATTTGAACGGTAACCCAGTTGTGGGGGAATCCGTCTGGATGGAGCATTTGGGTAATGAGTCTTACTCCACGCCCGATGCTCTCACCGATGAAGCCGGTTTTTGTACCTGGTTGGTTTATCCGGGCCTGCATGATCTGTGCGTGCCCGATCACACCCTGATGGGGTCTTTGCCTATCCTCGCCCTTCGCGGCAGTGGGCTGGCAATTCCGGGCATGGTCGCCAGGGCCGAGAAGACGACCTACTTCGTTGTCCTGGATGGGAATCACCTGGCTTTCGACGCCACACCGCTGGCCCCACGGCCGACACCGGTTCGTTGCGTGAAGCGTCAGACGTATGAACTGATGATTCCATCTCACGAGCCAGTCGTGCCAGCTCCGGCCCAGGCACATGAGAGCATTGAGGGGATGACGACAGATCGCGCCTATATTGATGGTAAAGGAAAAGGCCCAGTCGTGCATAGCCCGTTCATGCGCCTGAGTACGGTCTGGGTGCTTCAGCCGCGGCCGCGATTCACCAATGTCTTAGGGCCAGGTGAAGAGCCTTCCCATCCGCCGACTTTCTTTTACAAGTCACTGAACCGGTAGGCAGAAAGCTGACCACGATTTGTTCCTTGGTGCCGACAGCCAGACGGTATCGGGCTGTCGGACATAGACAACGATCTCATTCGTTCAGAAAAGCGAAGCGAAAAACCGTATGTTCAACCAACCCATCGCCGAAGCGATTTACTTTCTGCAATACGTCCTGGCCGGGCTGCTCTGGTTTGTGAACCGGATGATTCTCTCGATTGCTATCATCGCCGAGAACGTCAATACCTGGTTCACCGACAATGCCGGGTACTTTGCGGAGCTGATGACCAACGCCTTGTCTGCACCTCTGGGGGGTCTCTTCATCCTGGCGTTGACGGCTTTGGGCGTCTGGTATCTGCTCAACAATGTTGTCCCCACCGGGCGCTGGATAGACCCAGCTCGCCTGGTGAGTTATGGCTTCCTGGCTTTTCTCTTCTTTGCCTCACCGGTTTGGGCCATTGACCAGCTTGAGGAGATGCGCACGGCCGTCAATGGCGGCATTGACCAGGCGTTACTGGCCTCGGCCACGGGCGAAATCTTCACCGACAACCTTAACGGTAGTGACACCGGCATTGGTGTCGTCAACGATGGCCTTTTTCCGCCAGGGGAACCAGGGGTCGGAAGTTTTGATCTGGCCGGTTCCTTCCTATTAGTAAGCAACATCAACGAGGTGGATAGCAGTGAGTTTCCGGCCGAGTTTGAAGCGACCTACTTTCCTTTCGGTGATCCGGCGGGCATTGATCTAAGTGACGAGGCTGACCAGGAGCTGGCTAAAGCCCTGGCCGCCGAAGGCATTGAACGGCAACTCTTTGCCCTCTTCGCCGGGCCAACGGCGGTGGCTGACCATTTCCTGCGCCTGGTCTTAACCGGCACCGCCGTCATTCTCTATCTGGGTCTACCCGTCGCTTTTCTCTTTGCCTTCTTCATCTATACCCAGGCGTTTTTGATGGCTTACATCAAACAGTTCATGGGGCTACTTATCGAGACCTTCATGAGCGTTTTGATTGTCACCGTCATGGTGGGCTTGCTGGAAGTAACGGCGGTGGCCGGACTCGGTCTGTATCTGGCCGCCAGTTTCATCACCTTGGTGGTGGTTCTCTGGCGCATCAAGAGTGCCTTTAAATTAGCCACTCGTGCCTTTGATCTATTCGGTGCAGCCCAACTGACCGGTGGGGCAGGGGGCATGACGGCGGTCAATATGGGCACACAGATGGCCGTAGGCACGGGCATGGCGATTGCCACCGGCGGCGCATCCCTGGCTCTAACCGCTGGGGCACTGGGTACCGCGGCCGCGCTGCGCTACGACCAGCAACAAGGGGGGGAAGCCTTGGGTACGGATCCCAGCAAAGCCGACGCTCGTATCGCCCAACTGAAAGCCGTCACCGGTTATGCCCTGGGCCGTTCGCCAGCGGGCCGACACATGATTGAAGGAGCGCATGAACTCCGCACCATGGGGCGCATTTTCCGTGATGGAGAAGTAGGCGAACAAGAACCAGATGCCCTCGACTACCTACGTGTTGGGGCTTCCATGTCCGGCTTCGGTTCTAGCCCCTGGCTGGCCATGCGCCTCTCCCCGTCTCTGCGTCAGGCGTATGACCAGATGGGGGGCAGACGCCAGGGTCGCTCAGATGAAGCGCCAACTTATGCCTTTGAATACGAAGACGGAGGTGAACCTGTTGATGAAAGGACGACGACGAGGACGCGGCCGCAGGCGGGACCAGGGCGCATTCGTGTCCATAACCAAACACCTGGTTCGGCAGTGGCTGGAGATGAGACCGGACTGGATGTATTACCGCCACGGGCAGGGCGGCGTGCGGCGCGGCCGACGCCATCGGGTCAAGGGGAAGGATCGGGAAGACGGAGCGGCTGGCGCGAGGAAGGGATGACGCCGGGGCAACAGGAATGGCTGGATGAGCTAGGGTTGCCCTACGAGGAGACAACTACCCGGGGGCAGGCCAGTGATTTGATTCGTCAGGCTGCCCGACAGAAACAAGCCGAACCGCGCCGACTCCGTGTCCCGGCAACCCGGCCAAGAACAAGTGAACCGGATGAATCGGTGGTTGGTGAAACGGCTGATAAAGGGATTGCACACGGCCGCAGAGACCAGACCCTGTTACCGGCTATCCCTGATGATGGGGGTGCAACCAACGAGACCGGGCCTGAACGCGGCCGCAGAGACCGCACGCCGTTACTGACCACCCCTGATGACGGGGGTGCAACTACCGGGACGGACTTGGAACGAGGTGTCCATCCGGTCACGCCGACAGAAGAAACAACAGGAGTGATCCAGCCGATGAACCCATCCGCCTTGCCCATCTCTCCACGCCCTGTGATTCACCTGGAAACCCCCGGTCAGGCGCGCCGAACCTTGATTCAGCAAACCCTGGCTCATCTGGCAGAACCTGCTACTCCGGCCGGGCAAGGTACTCAGGCGACCCTCTCGCTCTTTATTGGCCGGGCCAATACGCAGGCTGTCGTGGAAGCGGCGGAGCAGGTTGGGGGTGAAACCGTGCAAACTGCGGCCGAAACCATGGCCGACCGGCTGGTCGCCTACCGGGGAGAGGGACTGAGTGAAGCCGACATTCTCGCCCGGTTCCAACAAGGTGAGGCCTTGGCTGACCTGGGTGTGCCCCTCACGCCTACCCAGCAGACCGCCCTGGCTGACCTGGTCTTGATGCCGCGACGGGAGCTGGGGCGTGAGGAGCTGATGAAGGCTATGGTCGGAATGGGGAAGGGTCAAGACACCGACCTGGCCCGACAGTTGGGTATTCCCACTGGCTTTGCCTCATATACCGGCCTGGTGCGTGAACTCATGTCCCAGGTGCAGACTCTTCAGTTAAGTCAAAACGACTTGCAGGAACTGGTGGATCACCTGAGCGCTGGGCGGCACACAATGGCCCAGACCGATTTACTGGCGCGTGGTCTGGAACCCGGCGACGTGAACCCGTTCCTGCGTAATCTTTCGGCCTTGCCCCCGAAGCTCCTTGTACCACAAACAACGCGTGCCCTGCGGCCGCGTCGCGCCAGTGGAGAAAACAACGAATGAGAAAACGTCTGCAAACCCTTTTACTTGGTTTTATCGTCCTGCCCATTCTCTGGCTGGCGACGATGAGCCACAGTCAGGCTCAGGCCAACCCAACCCCTGTGGTCATTTCCCTGACGCCAGCAGGTGCGCCGACGGTGACGCTGACGCCTACCCTGTCATCGGGGACACCGGGTTTGTTACCCGACCGCTTTGAACCGAATGACACGAGTGCGGCCGCGACACCGCTACTGACCACGCAAAACGAAGCAGACTTGACCCTCATTGGTGCGGATATAGACCAGTTCCAGGTCTATCTGAAAACCGGCCAGATATTCCAGGCTACGACCACAGTTTACGATGGCCTGGATACCCGGCTGAGCCTGTACCAGGGCGAGACGCTTGTCGCTCAGAATGACGACCAAAGCGCGACCAATGTCGGTTCACAGGTGGTATATGCGGCCGCGAGCGATGGCTGGCTGCGCCTGGTGGTGGAAAAGATGACGACTTATGACGGTGTGTATGACCTGGCGACGGCGCTCGTTGCCCCAACGGTTACACCAACGCTCTTACCGAGCTTGACCCCCAGCCCGACGCCTTCGCCCAGTGCCACCCCGTCACCAACCCCGACGCCGACGCCGTTGGTTCCGGCTGATCCCGCCGAACCCAACAACAGCCCAGAGTACGCCTGGCCTGTGACGCCGGGCATACAAGCCGATTTCAGCCTGGCTCCGGCTGATGTGGATTGGTTCACCTTCATCGCCAAAGCAGGCACGACTTACACCTGCGAGACCATCACCAACCAAGTGGATACGGTGCTTGCCGTTCATGGGAGTAACGGCGTCATTGTCAGCAACGATGACCGGGCCAGCGGCCGCCTCGATTCTTTCGCCCGCTGGACGAGCCCCAGCGAACAAACCGTCTTTATAGAAGTCACGGCACGGGGTGGGGGCTATGGGCTATACCAACTCCTGTGCCAGGTGGCGACCGGTCAAGGTTCTTTACCTGCCAGTGGGGGAGCGCCACCGATGGCCCAAGCCACGGCTACACCGGCTCTGACGCTTGTGCCCACGGCTACGCTGACCGGAACCCTTCATCTGACAGCGACGCAAACGATTACTCTCGCTGTCCGTTACGTGGGAGCAGCCAACCCGGTGACGCCCACACCCGTTACCCCGATTCGCCTGCTTATCTACTACGACGCCAACAACGACCGGCAGGCCAGTGTATCCGAGGGCATCGCCAACGTACTGGTGCTGGCAACGGATAAGTTGGGGCAGGTGGTGATGACTGTGTTTACCAATAGCCACGGGGAAGCGGTGTTCAACGTCACCGACCCCAGCACCACCCGACTGGTTGTGCCTTTTGTGCCTGGCTGGAGTACGCAAATACGTCAAGGACAGACCAATGAACTAATTCTCGGCCTACCCGCTGTGCGCCTGCCTGTTTTTTTGCCGGTGCAGAACCGCGTAGCTGAAGAGGGCCGCTAGCTGTTGGCCGCTGGCTGAAATGCTGACTAGCTGACAAGCTGAAATGCTGACCAGCTACCAATCGTCAATCGTCAATCGTAAATTCTCCGAGGGTGGTCTTATGAATCTCCGTAACTTAACCAACTGGTGGCAAACCCAACGACCGGGTTCCCTGAGTGGTAGTGAATCACCGACCGCGGCCGCGACAGCCGGCTCTCCCCTGGCGCGTATCCCCATGGAATATCAGGAGATGTTCCGGCAGACCATTCGCCAGGAGATGATGGACAACAAATCAGATCATACCGATAAAGATATGCTGGCTTACCTGCGTACCCGGCGCGAGGTGTTTCAACAGGGGCAATATATAGACCCCAACGGGAAACTGGGGCAGTTGCCGTTGACCCGTCAGGAGCTTCACGCCCAGGGCATCACGCGGCCGCAGACGGGGCAGTCAGCCATGGAACAGGCCCGTGAGAAACGAACCCTCATGTTGAAGTTGGGTGGACTGGCCCTGGTTGCGGTTGTTTTCTTTCTGCTGATTTCTCGCGGCCGCGCCGAACGAGATATGCCCTTGACACCCACCGCTGAACCCACGGTTATGGCTGGTTCAGCCACACCTACACCGGAGATTCTAGCTGTCACTGGGGCCGATGATTCTTTGCAAACGATTGGGGGGCTAGGTGGAGCACTGACCATTGGCCGACCCGCTTCTCTGGAATTGCATTACCGCTCTAGCGAAGAAGTGGTGGCTCTGCCCATTGACCCGGCCCAGACGACACCCAAGGGGGAGTTGCGCTTCAACGAGACGGTGATGCTTTCTGATAATCCTGTGGCGGTCTGGCTCGCCGGGACGGTGGTGAACTATGCCATCGGCATCCCCGACAGTCTGGCCCGCAACTTGCAACCAGGTGACCGCCTCAGCCTGCATACCAACACGGGTGCGACCCTGCCTTTCATCGTTTCAACCACAACCACACACGCCCACCACGAGGCCAATACCTTACTCTCGCAAAATCGCCTGGGGCTGACACTTTTCTCGTTGCCGGCTCCGGCCGAAGACCAGGTGATGGTTGTTTGGGCAGATTATTCGGCGCAGTTAGCCACAGCGACCAGTGCCAGCCGTGTGGGGGTAGGGGAGACCTTCACCCTGGCGGATATGACCATGCAAGTAGAAGGCTGGCGGTACCACCAGGTGGCCGAAGGGTCGTTTCAGATAACGGTTAGCACGACCACAACCATAACCACCCCCCTTTCTAACCAGGCCCAACGGCTTCTTTCCCTGTCTGGCCCGGCTGATCAGACGCTGGCCATGACCCACAGCTTTACCCAGACTGGGCGGTTGCACGAGATCACCGTCTTCACCGTTGGTGAGGCGTTTCTCGGTCAACCGCTCACTCTTGAATTACGGATTCTTCCCGGTGGCGGCTATCAAGCTGTCACTCTGGGTGAATTACCCCAACCGCAATCACTTCTACAGGTCGGTGCTGTTTTGACCGCTACCTGGGATGTGGCCCAAGCGGTGGGGGTGGTACAGGTAACGGTAACCAATACCGGTTTAGGTTCTGTCATTCTCTCACCCGACTTCTTCCAGATGAGAGAGCAGAGCAATGGAGGAGAGTATCGCCAGATTCCCGTGCAGGTAGAACCGCGCCTGCCCCTCACCTTGTCCCCGGCGGAAACGGTCCAGGTCAGGCTGACGTTTGTGCCAATGCAGTCTGTTGTTGTGTTGTTTATGGGTTTGGGTGAGTGGGAGATAACCGGGTTCCCGGTTACGTCAGGTCTTGCTCCCCCTGACCAGGGTGTAAGCCGCAAATATGCGGGGGGCTGATTGGTGGGTTAGGTTTCGTGGCCCGCCACCAATCAGCTTCCTCGAAAGGAATGAAGATTTTATGCCGTCCCTTAATAATCTGCAACTCTTAGTTGCTCATCTGCATGGGTATCGCTGGAAGTCGTCCGGCCGTCTCATGCCGCTCGTGGTGATGGGCCTGCTGGCCGTGATTGTCTCGGCCTGTGCTCCGGGTGAAGCACCCCCCGCGGCCATCTGTGATACGTTCAGCCGTGCGCTGTACACCTCGCAGATTGCCGGTGGGGGGATGGTGCTCCTGGGTTTGGCCATCCTGGGTCTGCGTAAAAACCTGACCGCCATCTTGCCGTCGCAAGCGGTGCAGTTGGGGTCGGTGGCCGCGTCGATCTTCCTGGGGTTGGTCTTGCTCGCCTTCAGTACGGACATTGGCAACCAGATTCTGACCGGCTTCGGTATTGAGTCGCTCTTTACCCTCTGCGGTCTGTAATCAGTCGTCGTTGTTGTTAAGTAATGAGCAGTATCCGATGGTGGGCAGGCCGCCTGCCATCGGGTGCTGACGTGAAATCAGTTGTAGGACGTGAAACACAAGATGTCAGCCACGGATGGAAGAAACACGGGTAAGAAGGGAAAAATCAGTGGCTTTTCTATCCGTGGCTCCAGCTAACCCAAAATCTGCGAGGTTAAACGATGTTCAGCATCACCCATTTTAGAACCGAATTCATCCAACAAGGCCAAGCTACGATCTTACGCCGGGTCACGATGACCCAATTCATGTTCATCATCATTGCCAGCGTGGTCGGGGTTGGGTTGTTCAATCTTCCTCTCTGGTCAGCTCCGTTTCTGGCTGTCGTCGGTTATCTGGCTGGTTATAGCCACAACGGCGAAATCCTGGTCCGTCGGGTGCTGGCTTATCTCTCTACCCGCCTGCGGGAACTGACCGGGCGGCCGCGTATCGTCAACCTGCAAACTAGTTGGGAGTGAGTTGAGAGTTCAGAGTTTCGAGTTGCGGCCGCGAGAGGTTCCTATGAAGGTGCTAGACATGAACAAGCATGACCGGGCTAACCATTCACGACAAGGCGTGAAGTTACAAAGTAAACCTGGCGAGTTTTGCGCTTGTGCGTGAGGTATTCGCCCCTGCTAACCAGAAAGTGGGTCTTTTTTACACGTATCCCGAAAGTAGAGAGCCATCAGCTCTGAGGAAGATAAAAGCTGTGCGTAGCTCCAACTGAACTGACCTGGCTTCTCGTTCCATAACACATCCATGAAATCCTTTAAACTCTCTCTCCCCTACTTCTACCAGATGGCCCACCACGACCAGACCGCCATCCTGGAGCAAATGGTCTCCCTCTTTGCCGGGCCACTCCAGCATAGCCGACTGTTCAGCTTGTCCGTACCGGCCAGCCTCGAACGGCTGGAACGAGAACGCCGTCGCCTGGCCGTAAGCCGTGAAGACGAAGGCCAACGTCGCGGCTTGATGGAAGAGGTGCGTATGATAAGCCAGTGGGCCAGCCGGGGCGAGATGCGTCACATCACCCATTACCTGGTGGATTTTGCCGACACCCTGACACCCTCAGATTTGGGTCACTGGCGTATCGAAGCCAGTGAAGCCATTCCCCGCCTGCCTGTCCTAGGTGATTATGCCGAACAGGTCGATCAGATGGTGCCCGTGCTGCCGGATAAGGGGCAGTGGCGGGAAGACCACAGTCGCTACCGTTATGCTACCCTGGCTTCTTATCAACTGACGCGCACCTGGGATTGGCGGCAACCCCTGGCCCAGCTCCTTACCACCGCTGACGGCCCGCTGGTTGTTTGTGTAGATATTCGCCGGGTTCATCCGGAGCGGGTGGCCACTTCCGCTGATTTCTGGCAAGGCATGGTCTTGAACAACCAGGACAGAAACGCCCATCTGGCCCATGAAGAAGCGCAATTGGCTTTGGCCGCCCGTATGGAAGCCGTGCATCATGTGCGCGTTCTACTTATGGTATTGGATAAGACTGCCGCTCGTCTCAAAGAACGGGTAGAAAGCCTACGTAAAACTAGCACCCAGTACATGAAACTGGATAGGCTGTTGGGCTTTCAAGCGGCCGCAGCCCAGATGTTTACCCCCAACCCTCGCCCTGAAGGTTTGCCCGCTGGGCATTTCAACACGCTAAGCCGTGGGCCAGCTATCTTTGCCGGAATGTGGGGCACGGGGAGACAACAGAAGACCGAAGGCTTTTACATGGGGCTGTCGGTAGACGAAACCGCTCCTCATGTCAGCTATCTGGATTGGCAGGGGAATGACCCATTTCATGGAGTTATCTTAGGCAAAACGGGTAAGGGTAAGACCGTTATGGCCCAGAGCCTGGCCTGGCGTCTGGCTGAACAGGATGTACAGGCCATCTTCCTTGAACCGCAGGGGCACAGTAAACGGCTCTACAACCTGGCTCTGGCCCAGGGGCAGAGCGTCTCCTACAACGAAATCTCCTACGCCGAGACCCGCCTCAACATCCTGGACGTGGTTCATGCTGACCCCACCAGCCAATATGACCATGTCATTACCTTGCTCTCCCTGCTACTTGACCCGGTGGGGCATCAGGCCCGGCGCTTTACCAACCATGAAGTAGCGGCTATCCGCCAGGCTTTGTCGCTCACCTACGCCAGTTACGACTGGGACGAGGAGCTTCTGCGTTCGAGCCACCTCACACCCACCCTGGACATCTTCTGCCACAAGCTCTGGCAGGTGGCTGATGAAAAGAGTAGCACCCGTGGGGGAAAGCAGATGTCTTATGCGGCCGCGAACCTGGCTGATGAAAAGAGTAGCACCCGTGGGGGAAAGCAGATGTCTTATGCGGCCGCGAACCTGGCTGAGGAAATCGAGAGCCTGTATGTAGCCGGGGATTATGCCGGGGTGTTTAACGTCCCAACCAACATTGACCTATCGCTGAAGGAAAATATCGTCCTCTTCAACTTCAAAGATGTGCCGGAGCGACGGCGGCCGCTGTTCTATTACGCCATTCTAGCCGGGATAAACAGACAAATCAGGCATTACCCCCGTAAGCGGGCTGTGTTTGTGGATGAAGTCCATTACTTAAACCAGGAAGGTTCGCTGATGGGTTTCCTGGCCCACATGGTCAAAACCGTGCGGACTTACGGCGCGGCGATCATCGCTATTGACCAGGACGTAGAAGCGTTTATTGGCGTAGAAGGAGCCATGACCGAGGCGCACCAGGCGGGGATCTTTATCCTGAACAATCTGGCTTGGTTAGTTACGTTTGGCAAAAATCGAGACCAGGCCCTGCGCCTGCAACGGATATTCCCTTCCGAATTCCGGGACGCCCATGTGGAGTATGTGGCCCTGGCTGGGAGTGACGATAAACACGGCAAGGGCATGGCTGTCATCCTCAACGGTGGCCGGGCAGACATGATCTACTGCCAACTGCGGCCGCTGGAGCAACAGTATTTGTTTGGGAGCTAGAGTGGAGAGCTAGAGCTAGAGTACAGAGCTAGAGCGAGAGTAAAGCGTCAAGTATTGGGAAGAGCAAAGGGGATCGAGAAATAGGCTGAGGCAACAGGGATCCGTATCAGTAAAAGAACATTACCAGGGCAGAACAACCCTGGTTTCCCATTCCTTTCCCCGGCATAACTCACAATCTGAAACCTGAGACCTGAAACTTGAGACCCTTGAGGAGAAACCATGAGTGATCAAATAACCAGTTTCAAAGTGACCGAAAAGGCCCTTTTAGCCCAGG
>Ga0307505_10000905_pt1 | contig 27572 bp, 23 predicted proteins | sample 23_S_MG_FD_202183 | JGI IMG/M metagenome (GOLD analysis project Ga0307505, IMG submission 202183) | Soil microbial communities from Populus trichocarpa stands in riparian zone in the Pacific Northwest, United States - 23_S | ecosystem: Environmental > Terrestrial > Soil > Riparian zone > Trees... | reverse complement strand
GTAGACGTAGATCGGCGTGCCGGGCTCGACCGTGACCGCTTTTGCGATGATGTCCAGCTCGGCCATCACCTGAGACGAGTCGGCGAGAAAGCTGTCATAGGCCTCACCGCGCAGCAGGACGTCGCGGCTGAACTTGTAGGCCGGACGCCAATCGCTGGCCATGACCTGCGAGGCGACGAGGCTGGCCATGACCGCAATGGCCGCGAAGCGGGCCGTGCCGGCGTCGATCGCGCGGGTCCGGGCAACTTCCAGAAAGCGGTCGATGGCGACAACGAAAATGATCGCCGCCGGCATATAGAAAAGCTGGAAATGATATTCCCAGAGCGAATAGATCTGGATGGCAATCGACATCGCAATGCCGAGCGCGGCAACGACGCTGAGCGTGAAAAGGAGCGGCCTCTCGCCTTTGTCGAACCAGACATAGAGACCGATGGCGATGCATAGGCCGGCAATCGCCGACAGGGTAAACCAGACGCCGGCGGCTGCCCTGAGATAGCCAGTCGCGGCTGGGATGCCATCGGCGATCACCTCGCGCGGATACTCAAAGGTCACGTACCAGAGTTCGCCGATAAGGGCGTGAGCGCCCAACCAGACGAACAGCGGGATGAGCGGCAGCACGGTGCCCGCGCACACCCAAAGGCAGGAGGCTACGTAAGCGGAGCGGTCACGCACGCCCTGTACGAACCAGAGGTGTATCCATACCCATGCGAACAAAGCGAGGTAGACCGGAGCCAGCGGCAGTTTGAAGACGAAGGTTACCCCCGCGCAGATGCCGGCTCCGAAATACGGCAGGCCGCCGCTTCGGCCGTCGAGAAGTGCGCGGCAAACCAGCACGATGGCAATGGCGAGCGGGCCGGCGGCCAGCACCTCTACCTGGGTGGCATGCCAGCGACCGGCATGGCCGAAATAGGTGGCCAGGAAGACGATCGGCACAGATGAGGCCAGCCACGCATTCGCCAGCAGCGGCCGCACGAGCCAGACAATCACGATCGAGATTGCCGCCCAATAGACAAGCTCGAACAGGTGCACGCCCCAATTGGTAAAGCCGAACAGGCTGCCGGCGGCGGCAAAGAAGAGATAGATGCCCGGCTGCTTGACGTCCCAGTAGTCGACGTAGAGCTTGCCGCCGGAAGCGATGGTCTCGCCGGCCATGACGAAGATCGACTGGTCGCCGTCGAAAGGCAGGAGGACGAGTTTCAGCGCGCCAAAGGCGAGCGCGACAAGCGCGAAGGCGACATAGGCTCCAACAAGGCCGACCTGCAGGCCGGACCTGCTCGCGGCGTCGGACAGATCCCCCCGTCTCTCGTCAACCAATTGCGTCATACGCTGCCCTCCCGCAAATCCATCTGCATCAGTCGCTTGTCACCAGTTGACGATCCTCCGTCGCTCCAACTGGTCGCTTCTCCCTCACATCGCAGTTCCCCCTGCCCGGCAACGCCTGCTCGGCGTCAAACGCAAGGACGCGATCGCGCGCGCCGAATACCCGCATGGCGCGCAGATACTGGAGCGTCAGCCGCACCATGCGCACGCGACTGTCGGGGTCGTCCGTCCAGTACACCGGCAATTCGGCGACCGGCAGGCCGAGCCGCTCGGCCGCGAGCAGCAATTCGGTCGAGAAGAACCAGCCGTCGCTCACCGCCCCGCGCGCCATGAGCGCCGGGAGCACGGCGCGACGGAGGAACTTGAAGCCACACATGCCATCAGAGAAGCGGGCGCCGAGGTAACCGCGCAGGACCATATTGAAGGCGTGGCTGACGACCGTGCGCCGGATCTTGCGACCGATTACCCTTGAACTTGGGTGCAGGCGAGTACCGTAGCATACGGCCGCGCCGCTCTCGATTGCCGCAAATGCTTCCGGCAGATGGCGTATGTCGGTTGCCAGGTCGAGGTCCATGTAGCCGACGATTTCGGCCTCGCTCGATAGCCAGGACTGCTTGAGCGCGGCGCCCACGCCGGGGCGCGGCAGGCGCAGATAGCGAAGCCCCGGAACGGCCTCCCGAAGCCTGAGGGCGACTGCCTGAGTGCCGTCGGTCGAGCCATTGTCGGCGATGACGAGACCGACGGCTCCAGCGTCCTCAAACAGCCGGTCGATTGCGGCACGCGCGGCAAGCACGTTGCGCTCCAGTGTTGTTTCCTCGTTGAGCACGGGGATGGCGATCTCGAGGCGCATCATTCTCCGGCCTCCGCGCCGACGACGTTGCGGCTCCGCCAGGCCTTGGCCAGCGGGCTGCGCACCTCGCGCAAGACGATGTAGCGGGGGCGCCGGTTGACGGCGCGGTCGACAGCGATCAGGTGCTCGGCGATGATGCCGAGGATGATGCTGATCAGGAAGAACATGCCCGAGACCTGCAGCGACAAAGTCGCCCAACCGGGCTGAACATTGTCCTCTACGAGGCGCGATATGACGACGTAGGTCATGTACAGAACGTTGGCGACGGCGCTGACCCCGCACAGCAGCACGACGAGCCGCAGCGGGAGCGCGCCGGTGAAATTGAGCGCACGATAGGCGCGCAGCATGGCGCGCACTGGTCGGCTGCCGCGTTCGTGGGATTCATCCGGCAGGCTCGAGGCCAACTCGACGACCGCTGCCGGAAAGGCCTCGCCGAGGCTGGTGGAGCGCAGGAGCATCTCCGCCTCGCGCCGTGACAGCAGGTGAAGCGCGGCGGAGCGGCTGTAGAGCCAGGTGCGCGGCAGTTCGTGCTCGATCGCGACGCCGGTCAGCAACCGATAAAAGTGAGCGAACAGCCCACGGCAGGCGCGGTACGCCCCCGACAGTTTGGCGGGCGCGGTGCGTCGGCCGAGCACGACCTCGTAGCCGCGATCGGCCAGGTCGACCATCCGCGCACAGGCATCGCCATCGATGTCGGCGATATTCACCAGCAGGATGCGGTCTCCGATGGCCATGTCGAGAGCGGCAAGCTGGGCTGCTTCCTCGCCGGCTAGGTCTTCGAGGATGTGCAAGGTCGCGTCGGGCACTTGCGTCACCGCGCGAGAAAGCTCGATCACCTCGCCGGCGGGGATCGCGCGGGCGACAAGCAGCAGTTCCCAGTCGTGTGCTAGCGTCGAGGCCAAGGCGCGCAGGCGCTCGACCGCCCCGGCGGCACCCGGCCGGGAAATGACAGCTGCAACAGTCAGTTTCTCGCGGCGCTTCAGCATCGGGCTTCGCTACGCATTGCCGCTTCGTCCAGTTTACGGGCGCAGTCGCTCACGATCCCAGCGACGCGCTCCGCATCCGCCGCTTCCATGTGCGGTCCGATTGGAAGACTGAGGCAGGTCTCGCAGATCGCCTCGGCAACCGGCAGCCGCAAAGCTCCAAACTCCCCCTTCAGCGCGCCCGAGCGATGCGGCGGGATCGGGTAGTGCATGAGCGTCTCGACACCGCGCCCAGCGAGCAGCGCCCGCAATTCGTCGCGCTTCTCGTGCCGGATCACGAAGAGATGCCAAGCGGGGTCGGCGCCCACCGGCACAGCCGGCAGGACGAGACCCGGCACGTCGCCCAGCGCAGCCAGATAGGTAGCGGCAACAGCGCGTCGGCGGCCGGTCCATTCGTCGAGATGGCGAAGCTTCACCGCCAGCACCGCCGCCTGCATCTCGTCGAGACGAGAGTTGGTGCCGATCTCCTCGTGCCGATATTTTTGCGCGGCACCGTAGTTGGCCCAGCGCCGAATAGCTTCCGCCCAGTCGTCGCGGCTGGTGACAACGCCACCGCCGTCACCGAAGGCGCCGAGGTTCTTGCCCGGATAGAAGCTGAACGCGGCGATGTCGCCAAGCGTGCCGACGCGGCGGCCGTTCAGGGTCGCACCATGTGCCTGCGCGGCGTCCTCGATGACGGGGATACCTCGTCGGGCAAGGTCCTGTCCGACTTCGCCGAGGTCTACCGGCAAGCCGTAGAGCGGCACAATTAGGACGGCTTTGGTCCGCGGTGTCACCGCTTCTGCCACACCCTGCGGGTCGAGAAGCATGGTTGCAGGGTCGGCATCCACCGGCACCGGGCGGCCGCCGAGATCGAGAACCGCCAGCCATGTGGCGATGAAGGTGTGCGCCGAGACGATGACTTCGTCGCCCGCGCTTACACCTGCCGCACGCAGGCTTAGCCGCAGCGCGTCGAGCCCATTGGCGACGCCGACGCAATGCTCAGCGCCGCAATAGCCGGCGAAGGCTGCCTCGAAGGCCGCTGCCTCGCCGCCGAGCACATAGGAACCGGATTCCAGCACTCGCAACACAGCGGCATCGATGTCGCGCCGCAGGGCACGGTAGGTATGACCTACATCGAGGAAGGCCCTCAGACTACCCTCGCCCGAGCCACCGCGCGCAGATGGATGAGCCGCAACATTCATGCGAATTCCCTCCTCGCAACGATGGGCGCGCCTTCGAGCAGATCGTCGATCTCGCCGAGCACGTCGTAGACAGTATCGAGCTTGCTCCCGAGCACCGACACGACATTTGGCGCGCCTTCCATCTGCTGCACCAGCAGCGGACGGCCATCGTCACGCTCGTTCGCGTCGAGCACTGTCTTCACCGAATGGATCGCGCCTCTTATGCGCGCCTCGCGCAGCTTCGGCAGATAGCGCGTCGCGTCGCGGAGCATGGCATGGGCATTGGCGCCGGCTTCGGTGCCGGCACCCTCGACCGCATCGGTCGCCGGCCGATCGCTCGGCTGCCAAGCGCACAAAGGCGTAAAACGCACGTGGCTCAGCGTGTGGCAGCCCAACGAAGGGAAGGGCATCGTCGAGAAGAACGGCCCGTCCATCACCGTCACGGCCCAGCCCTCGAGCGCAGCGGGCGGATCGATGAGCACCATCTCGGTCCATTCCCGCTTCAGCGCGCCCCTCAATGGAATGCCGACGCTGTCGAGGGCGGCATAGGTGCAGTTGTAGACGTAGCCGGCGCGGTGGGCTGAGCCGCCGACGTCGACCGTGCAACTGATCGGTGTCGCCTCAACCAGGCGCGCCTTCACGCCGAGACGGACGTCCACGCCCGCCGCTTCAAGTGAAGTGCGCATCTGGTCCGCGATAATCCTCCCGTTGAACCCGGCTTCCTCAACCTCGTAGACCGCCTCGATCAGATCAGAATCGAGCAGCGCACGCTTCTCCGCAGGCGGGCTCGACAATGGCGCGCCGATCGACGCGCACAAGCGCTCGAATTGCGAAGGTGAGACGCGCGAACCCCGCGCCACAGCATAGAGCGAGCGCATGGCAGGCGTGACGGCTCCGATATGATCCACCAGGAAACGCCGATAAGAGCGGCGCGACGCAAGGGCCGTCAGGTAGGCGCGCGGATAGTGGTAGCCACCATGAACGCGTGCCTGGTTCCACAGAGACGCGCGCGCCATGATTGCCGACTGCTCGTCGACGAGCAGAATTCGTCGCATGCCGCGCTCCGCGAGGCGCAACGCGACACGGCACCCAAAATAGCCGCCTCCCAGGACTATCGCGTCCCAGCTGTGCGAGCTGCCGATCATCTGAACGTCACGTTTCCCGCAGCGCTCCGGGGGAAGGCTTCCCCGAGACCAAAGAGGCCTGCCCAACGTGTTCCCATGCCGCCGTATCCATGGTTAACTCATTGATAATCTCCAATTCTATATTTGCAATTCCCTCCGCCATCCATTGATACTTGGCTTTTCGGTTAACACAGCCGCTCCGCGCCCGATTTCATGTCGAACAATACACTTTTAATATTTTTGTATTTTGTGAGCCGCTCGCCTTGGCAAATGGGGAGTGAGGCAAGACATTGCGTGAGCTCAGTCTCTGTCGGTGGGCTCCACATGCGTTTGGCGCGCGTTGTACAGTTCGGCCAGGCGTCGGATGTCCTGCGCCCGGTCTTTATGCGCCACGAGAACGGCATCCCCGGTTTCGATGACCACCAGATCGCTGACGCCGATCAACGCTACACTGCGGGAAGAGGCCCGGACGAAATTGGTCGCGCTGTCGAGCGCCACGGCATCCCCATGGAGAACATTTCCCGCCTCGTCCGGGACACCGGTTTGTCGTACCGCTGGCCAATGGCCGACATCGCTCCAGTCCGCGTCGAGCGGAAGGACCACCGCGCGGGAGGTCTTCTCCATCACAGCATGGTCGATCGAAATCGATCGACAGGCGGAAAAGGCGTCCCGATCGACGAGAACGACATTGCCTTGCCGGGCCGCTTCGGCGAACGCTTCGCGACAAGATGCAGATATATCCCGGCAGTGTCGTTCAAACTCGGCCAGGATGGCGCTAGCACGAAACAGGAAGATGCCGCTGTTCCAAAAGTGATCGCCACATTCAATTAGCCGCCGCGCCCGCTCGCGGTCTGGCTTCTCGACAAACGCCTCGACGGCGAATGCTCCATCCGCCACCGGCGCACCGCACCGGATATAGCCGTAGCCTGGCTCCGGGCCCGCGGGAACGACACCGAAGGTGACCAGCCTGCCCATTTCGGCTACGGGCGCCGCAGCCTCGACCGCCGCCCGCAACCCGTCGAGATTCGCAAGATGGTGGTCGGCCGGCAGCACAAGCAGGAGCGGGTCGTCGCCATCAGCGACTGCATGAAGCGCGGCCAGCGCTATAGCGGGCGCGGTGTTGCGGCCTACCGGTTCGACCAGAATGGCACCGGCCCGTGCCTCAATGCCTGCCAATTGCTCGTCGACGAGCGCGCGGTGCGCATCTCCGCAAACGACGACGAGCTGCCCGCGCAGCCAGCCATCCCGTCGCAAGACAGTCTGCTGAAACAGCGACTGGGCGCCGACAAGGGCATGAAACTGCTTCGGGCACTCGGCCGTCGACAAAGGCCAAAGCCGCGCGCCCGACCCGCCGGCAAGCACAACCGGCCAGATCCCGTCGACGGTGCTCTTGGCATGCCCCCGCAACCCGCCGGTTCCCTCCGTGCGCCGGAACGATTCAGGCCGCACTTCAAACGGCGACCGGAAATACTGGCGCAAGAGTAACGCGGCAGCGACGGCCTGTCATCCGCACCCGGTGACCGACGATTGCCGGCAAAACAGAGCCGCCGACCAGACGCGTCAGAATCCGGCCGAAGGGGGATCGATCAGGGTTAGGGCGCCGCCCTTAATCTGATACAGCGCCAGCGACCGCGTAACGGAGCCATCGGCGTTGAAACGGAAGATGCCGGTGGTGGCGCGAAAGCCGGATGGCCTCGTGAGCGACGTTGTCGTCAGCGCGCCCTCTCCCACGGTCCTCACAAGGCCGGCGGCCACCGCAATGGCGTCATAGCCATAGGCCGCGTCGATCGAGAGCGTTCGGCTGGTCGCCGACTTGTAGCGGTCGGCAATGACCGCTAGCCCGTTCTGGTCTGGCATAGCAAGCAGAGTGCCGTCGAGCTCGGGACGGGCATCGTTCGACCGGGCCCAAGACGAATTGCCCACAAGGACCGCCCCGGGCTGCAATGCCGAAGCGGCGCGGAGAGCGGCCGCCACTGCAGCTGGGGCATCTCCATCGCCGAAGATGACGATGCCATCGGCCTTGACCAGCATCTCGCGCGAAGCGGCCACCTGGCTGGTCACACCGGATCGGGAATAGGACACAGAACCGACAAGCTGCACTTTCGCCTCGGCGATGCCCCGCGCCAGGCGCTGTGCGTCGGCGTCAGAAAATCCCTGCGGCAGTATTACGGCGAAATTCTTGTGTCCGGCGCCGGCTGCTACGCGCACTCCTTCCAGCGCGCTGTCGACGGCATCGGTGGCGAGCGCAAAGGCGCCGGCGGCATGCATGCCGCCGTTGCCGACGAACATGATGGCGGGGGGCCGCTGTCCCGCATCAACAGCGACGAAAGCGGTCGCGGCAGGATTGGTCACCGGGCCCAACACCAGCCGCGCGCCGGCCTCTCCGGCCTTTGCCACCAGCCCGGCAACGTCGCCGGGCCGGCCGCCGGTGTCGAGGACGATCATCGAAACTTTGCCGTCGCCGAGATCCGACAGGGCAAGGGCGGCGCCATCGCGGATATCCCTTGCGCGCCGACCGGTCTCGCCGCCGGCCGAACGCGGCAAGAGAAGCGCGAGCACAACGCCGCCTTCGCCAACCTTTTCGTCGGCGCGCACCGGGCCGGAGGCGGCATCTTCAAGAACCTCCGTACTGGACGTCTGGCAGGCCGCCAATACGGGCAACAGAAATAGTAGAAAAGTCCGCCGAACAGCGGCTAGGAACCCGGGCAGACTGGCCAGGGAAAGGCGCGATCCCAAATTCTTCACCGGCATCAGCAAGCAAGCCCAATGTCTAGACAAGACCCAATCTGGTCGGCCGGCACACTAGACGCAATGCCTCCCATGAGAAAGCACGGCTTGCCCTTCGCTGCCAGACGGCTGCGCCTGTGCGACCCCGAAGCAACACTCTACGAGTCGTCGCAAGGCCGGCACCCGCGTGGACGTGCCAGAAACGCCGTGTTGCGATTGGCCTTCGGTCCAGGGGTCGGACGTTGCTCCACCGCAACCGATTCAATTTCTCTAAATTTTGAGTCTAACTTCAACCAGAAATTATACTTCCGGTTTTCCAAGTCGATTTTCGATGATTTCATGAGTTCATCGTAATGTCGTCCTATAGCGAGGCGACACCAAGATGCGTGAAACAATTAACAAGAATAAATCCGCATTTACATCCGTAATTTTTGCGGCAATATTACTTTCAACCCAATCCGTCGCCGCAAATGAATCAGCGCGCAATTCCACAATACAGGAGCACGCGCCGACCGGCACAACTTTCGCACGAGTAATCGCCGACTTCCGCGAGATGGCTCTCGCCGTGCCCGGCTGGCTTGCCGACCTAGTGGACGGGACCCGGTCGAATGTCCAGATTGCCGGCGCCGCCCAGCCTGCGGCCGCCGCGAGCAATATCGCGTTCGATGCCTCTATCGTCACATCGGCGACGGCTGCCGGCCGCGTAACGCTGCCGCCTGCCGATCTGCGTCCCCGTGCGCCGACCTCGGTGTTCGGCTCGATCGCCATCTCCTTCCGGCGACTGCCTGCGCTCGACCGGATGCAGCCGAGCTACGTCGAAATGGACGCAAGCCGCTATCTCGACTGCGCCGCCACTGCCTGCGGTGCTTCGCGCGCGGCACTGGATCGGGACCTGGCACCGGTGCGCGATCAGGGCTTTCTCGCAAAAGTGGAGGCCGTCAACACGCTGGTGAACGCCCATGTCACCTATGCGCGCGACATCGACAGCTACGGCGTGCTCGACCATTGGGCAACGCCATCCCAGACCCTCGAACGGGGCGTAGGCGATTGCGAAGACTACGCCATTCTCAAAATGGCCCTGTTGGCTGAGCTCGGCATTCCAAGGACATCGATGTCCGTCGTCGTGCTGAGCGACGACAGGCGCGGCCTGTTTCACGCCGTTCTGGCGGTCAAGACCAACCGCGGCTTCTACATCCTCGACAATCTGAGCGACAGCGTGAAGGTGGACAGCCAGATCGCACATTACTCGCCGCTCTATTCGATGAGCGAGGGCAAGGGCTTCATCCACGGGCGCAAGGCGCGAAGCGGCGGCGAAGCAATCAGCCGTGTGAGCCTGGACACCGTAGCACCGGGCGAAGGTCCTGAAGCCGACGTCGTGACTTCAGTGCGCCCATCACTCTGACAGTCCCGCTTGGCGGTTCGTTGAATCAGCTCCGGGCGACGAAGGCGATCACCATCTGGCGGTCGTGGACAGGCGCAAGCACGATGTTGACCGTTCCGCGCAGGCGCTGGCCTTCGATGCCGATGGAATAGCCGGTCGCCACCGCCAACGCATGTCCCGACGATAGGCGGGCCACTATGTCCTCAAGTTGCACGTCCAGTGACAGGCGCAGCCCCTTGGCCATCAAGTTGGGACCGCTGCCGAGCAGTTGCGCCTGGATGAGATTGAGGAATGCCGCATTGTAGAAAACGATCCGCCTGTCGCCGGTCAATGCGAAGGCTGCCGACGGCGAAGCCTGGACGATCGCGTTGACGGATTCTGGCCGCGACAGGTGTTCGAGGTCCCTGACGCGGTCGAGCAGCCAGCGCGTCGCGCGCACGCGCAGCAGAGATGCGAGGTTGGCATTTGGGGGGGCAGCGTCGGCCGTGCTGCTGACGAAGGCACCAAGCGAAAGTCTGCTGGACTTCGAAAGCATTTTCAGCACGTTCCAGTAGATCGCCTCGAGCCGGAGCCCGCGGCGCTGCGTTGGCGTGGTCACGGCGCGAAAGACGGGCAGATCGTCCGCCTGCGCGCCAGCATCGTCCGTCTCAGGGGCGGACTGCGTGTCCATGCTCATGTCGCAACAACCGTGGTGGCGGATCTCAAACGGCCCGCCTGCCTGAGCGTAGCGCGAGTCATGCGATACGGGCGCCACGCCATGGGATGCTAACGCTCGGTCAGCGCTTCGGCGCGAGCCTTGTTGATTGGCTTCAGCAGATAGTCGAGTACCGTCTTTTCTCCGGTGATGATCTCGACCGAGGTTACCATGCCAGGCATGATCGGCAACTTGCGTCCGTCTCGCTCCAGCTCTGCCGTGGGCGTCGCGACATAGACCTGATAGTAGGTCTCGCCGCTGTTCTGGTCGACCAGGCTGTCGGCCGACACATTGGACACCTCGCCGTCGAGTCCGCCGAAGATCGAGAAGTCGTAGGCCGTCACCTTGACCATAGCCGCCTGCCCGCGCCGCACGAAAGCGACGTCGCGCGGCGATATGCGCGCCTCGACGAGCAGCGTGTCGGCAGTGGGAACCACGCCGGCGACCACCGAGCCGGGCTGGACATAAGCGCCGATGGTGTTGATGTCGAGCGTGTTGACGATGCCGTCGACCGGCGAGCGAATGTCGGTTCGCGCCACGCGGTCGGAAGCGCCGCGAATGGTCTCGCCGATCACAGACAGCTCGGCAAGCGCCTGCGTCTTATCCATCAACGCCTCCTGCCTCAGCGTGGAGACCAGTTCGTCGGCCTGAATCCGGGCTTCGTTGACCGCAGCTTCGATGCGCTCGATGCTTTCCTCGGCGAGCGACAACTGGCCTCTCTGCTCGACGAGCGCCCGTTGGATCCGAAGGAGCTCGGTCTGCGCGACCAGGCGGCGCGCGACCATGGGCGCGATGAGCTCGTGCTCCTTCTCCGACTCAACCAGCAGTTCGCCGATCCGGCGAATGTTGGCATGGGCCTCGTCCAACTCCCTGCGCCGTTGCAGCAGGCGCTCGCTGAGCACGAGCCCCCTGTTGCGGAAATTGGCCCTGCGGGCCTCCAGCAGGCGGGTTTCGTTCTCGCAGATCGCAGGAGCGGATCGGACGATCGCGTCCGGGCAGATGAATTGCGCGGTGACGTCGCCAAGTTCCTCGACATCGAGACGGGCGATCTTCGCTTCCAGCGCCCGCGCCCTCGCTGTCGACTCCCCCAGCGACGAGGTGGTCGTCGTGTCGTCGAGCCGCATGAGAAGCTGGCCGCGACGCACGATCTGCCCCACCTGGACGGCGATCTCCTGTACAACGCCCGCCTCGGATGCCTGCACGATCTGGGTTTTGGAAACGGGGATGACCTTCCCGTCGCCACGCGCAATCTCGTCGACATGGGCCAGAGAAGCCCAGCCGACAAAGCAGCCTACAAGCAGCATTACAAAGACCAGAACGAGCCGCGCATAGAGTGGTGGCTTGTCCGACATCGCCCTACCTTCCGCCCTCGACCGCCTGCACCGCCCCGCGCTGCAGCGCTTCAATCACGCTGTGCTTAGGCCCGTCGGCAATCACCCGACCATTGTCCAGGACGATCAGCCTCTGGACAAGCTCGAGCATGCTGTGGCGGTGCGTTGAGATTATGACGGTCACATCATCGGCAAACGCCGTCTTGAGCTTGGAGATCAGCACCCGTTCCGTAGCGTGATCCATCGCGCCGGACGGTTCATCGAGATAGACGATCTTCGGCCTTCCGAGCAGCAGGCGGGCAATCGTCATCGCCTGCTTCTGGCCGCCGGACAGGTTGTTGCCACGCTCGCCGACAGGCATGTCGTAACCGCGCGGGTGCCGCGACACGAAGGCATCGACGCCGGTCGCCTGCGCGACCTCCAGGATCTCCTCGTCGGTAGCGTCCGGGCGGCCGAGGAGCAGGTTCTCCTTGACGGTGCCGGAAAACAGATCGGCGGCCTGACCGGCGACTGCCACGGCCGAACGCACTTCGGCGGGGTGGTACTGCCGAACGTCGACGCCGTCGATCGTGATGCGTCCGGTCGCTGGCGGATAGAGCCCCCCGACCAGCCTGCCGATCGTCGTCTTGCCCGACCCGATTCGGCCGATGATGCCAACGCGCTCCCCCGCCTTGATGGAGAAGGTCATCCCGTTGATCACCTTCGTGTCGCTACCCGGATAGGCGAAGCCGACATCCTCGAACGTGACCGCACCGGACCGGATCTGACGGTTGACGAACCCTACCGTCTGCGGCCGGTCGTCGGGCTGCTGCATGATGCCGTCGATGATGCGCAGCGAAATGGTCGCCTGACGGAGCCGCGCCAGCGTCATGGCGATCTGCCCGAAGGGCGCGATCGTGCGACCGGAAAGCATAACGGTCGCGATGATGGCGCCCATCGTGACGGTGCCCTCGGCGAAGGCATAAGCGCCGGCCAGCACGATCGCGACGGTAACCATCTGCTGGACGAACTGGGTCATGTTCGAGGCACCGGTCGAGATATGCTTGATCGCCTCGCTGGTGCGGGTCGACTGCTTCGTCAACTCCTGCCACCGCCGCAGCAGATTGGCCTCGGCGCGCAGACTCTTCACCGTTTCCACGGTCGAGATCGTCTCGACGAGCAGCGCCTGCCGCTTGGCCGATTCATTGGCCGCCGTTGCGACGCGCCTTCCGATGCGGTGCTGGGCGACGAGCCCGATGATGATGACGATGACGAATGCGGCAGCCGGGATCGCCACCAGCCAGCCGCCGACCAGATAGATGACCGCAAGGAAGACGAAGATGAACAGGCTGTCGACCAGCACCGCCAGGGTGGTCGACCCGAAGAATTCGCGCACGAATTCGTACTGCGTCACCCGGCTCGCATATTCGCCCGTCGATAGCGGGCGCGATTCCATCGTCGAATTGAGTATCTTGTCGAACAGCAGATGCGAGAGACGCAGGTCGGCCTTGCGACCGACATAGTCGATGAGAGACGCGCGCGCCGTCTTGAGCAGCAGGTCGAAAAGGAAGGCCATGGAAACGCCTGCGGCCAGCACCCACAGCGTCGCGATGGCTTCGTTCGGCAGCACCCGATCGTAAACGTTCATCACGAACAGCGGCGATGCGAGCGCGATCACGTTGATGAAGAAAGCCGCTATCGCCACCTGCAGATAGGTGCGCCAGAACGGCATCAACGTCGAGGTCAGCCAGTGGCGTTTCTCGACCTCGGCCGCCATCCCGAACGAGGCGTCCTGCGAATCGTTCAGATAGACCGCCGAGAACGCGAATACGGTTTGCGGCCGCAGCTGCGAGATCGATTTCTGGTCGATCGTCGAACCATCGGCGAGGTCGACCAGATAGCCTCGCGGGCGTGATTCCTCGAGGAGCGACAGCGAGCTCCCATCCTCGAACAGCACGATTGCAGGCAAGGTAACGTTGCCGGCAGCCAACGTGCGGGGGCTGTGCTCCTGCACGTCGAGCCCGATACGCTCGCCGAGGCGCTGGACCTCTTCCTGATCCGGCATGATCAGGTTTTCTGCGGGCACGCCGGAAAACAGCACCACCTCCGAGGTGGGCCGTCCCAGGATGGCGGCCACACGACGGAACGAGGTCTGGAAGTCCGTTGGTGCCGCCAATGCCGGCGGGGGCTTCTGGAGCACCGCTTGCTCCTGTCAGATCATGCTGGCAGCTAGGGCCGGATCGGAGCTAGCAAATCCAGCGGCATATCCCGCACCTGACGCGACGGCGTCCGCTTGTAGTCGGGGTTCACGTCCTGCTGAACCGCGAACTCGCTGCGGGCATAAGCTTCCGACTGCTCCACGGTCGCTGCGCCGAGCGTCTGGGCCAGCCGCCCCATCGCCGCCAGGATGCGGTACTCTTCGAAGAGCGCGGCGACCTGGCTGGTCTTGGCGAGAACGGTCACATTGTATCGTGTGTTCTGCGCGTCAAGAACATCGAGCAGCGACCGCTGGCCGACGCGGAGCTGTTCGCGATAAGCCGAAACAAGCTGGGAATTTGCAGAGGCCTGCTGCTGCAAGGTGCCAGCCAGCTCGGACCGCTTGATACGCCGATCCCAGGCGGTGCGCACCGATTCCTCGACCTCGCGGTGGGTTTGATGCAGCGCATAACGTTGCTCGCTCGCACGACGGATGCGCTCCTGCTCGCGCGCCATGTCCTGGCCGCCGCGATAGAGGTTCCAGCGCGCCACGACCTTGGCTTCAAGATCGGTCGTCCGGCCTTCCGAGCCGTCGACGTCGGCGCCGTGGCGAGCTCGCCCCTGAAGCGAGACATTGGGCATATAGGCCGCACGCGCGCCGCGAACCAGCGCGTCGGCGGTATCGACGTCGGCGCCGCCGGCGGCGATGCGCGGGTTCTGGGCGCGAGCGATGTCCACGGCAGCCTGGACGCTTGCAGGCAAGGCCCTACGAACAGAGCCCGGATGGGTGACGTTGCCGATCGACCTTCCGACCAGCTTCTGGAATCTGATTTTGGCGGCCTCCATGTCCTCGGACGCCTCATGAAAGCGAGCGCGCGCAGCGAGCAACCGCTCGTTGGCCTGCGTCTGGTCGGCGGAGGTCAGCGTTCCGCCCGAGACGCTCTCGGCGATCTCTCCGAGCATCTGCTGGTGGAAACCGACATTGTTGCGCGTCTCTGCGACAATCTCGCCCTGAAGCAGTATCTCCAGATATTCCTGCACGACCTGGAGCGCCACGCCCTCGGAACGCTCGACGACACGGAAGGACGCGCCATCGACGCGCGAAGCCTGTCGCTCGACTTCCGAGCGGCGCGAACCGCCGTCGAAGAGAGTCTGGTTGAGCGATAGCCCGACATCGGCCGGATAAAGGGAATCGTTCTCGAGGCCGACCCGGCGGCGCGCCGGGCTGTCCAGCCGGCGGACGCCCACCGATGCATCAAGGTCGACCGTCGGAAGGTATAGTCCCCTCGCCTGACGCAGTTCGAACTCGATCGCCTCACGGTTCTCGGCCGCCTGCAATATCTCGGGATTCGAGGATAGGGCCTCGGAAACGGCCTCTTTAAGCGACATAGCCAACGAAGGCGTCGAGGTCGCAGCTACAATGGCGGCCAGGCCGACCCCCACCAGAAAACGTTTGAACTGCATACTTAGCCCGTCCCCCGTCTGACCCCGCACCCAAGAGCCACACTAAATCTATTCAAGCAACCATCCCATAGAGCAAGAATCATACGTTTGTCATCTGGGGCTGACGCGAGAATTACGCTCGACGCAACTCTTTGGCGATTGGAGCTCGCATTGTTGCAAATATGGTACAGAATCGAGAGGAGACCAAAGTCACCTTGCGAGACCGACTTAAGCGGCGGCGGTCATCCAGCCGGCGCGGCGATGGGCGCCGAATGCTTATCATCGCGGCGCCCCGCCACTGCCCTAGGCATCCGGCGCTGCTCCGTTGATGCCACGCTCGGCAAATGCGATTGTCGGCGTCGGGCGTGGAGGAGGACGACCGCCAATCATGCGCATCCTGCTGGTGGAGGACAACGAGGATCTCGGCGAGGCGATCGAACGACGCCTGCGCGACGCCGGCCATTCGGTAGAGTGGCTGCGAAACGGCGACCAGGCTATCGAGATGGCACGGGCGGAAGCCTTCGACGTCGTGGCGCTCGACCTGTCGCTGCCCGGTCGTGACGGCATTTCGATACTGTCCGAGTTGCGCAACGGCGGCGCAGAGACGCCCGTCCTGGTGATGACGGCACGAGCCGAGATCGACGACAAGGTCAGCCTGCTCGACCGTGGCGCGGACGACTATCTCGTGAAGCCCTTCGACCTGCGCGAGTTGGAGGCGAGGCTGCGCGTCCTCATGCGCCGTCCGGCCGGCCAGGCGACCAGTACTGCAACCGTGGGCGACGTCACCATCGACCTCGCCAGCGGGCTCGTCACCGTTTCCGGCCGCGCCATAGAGCTGGGCCGTCGCGAATTCCGATTGCTGGAAATATTGCTGGGCAAGGTCGGGCAGGTCGTAGCCAAAGAACGGCTGATGACACAGTTGTTCAGCTTCGACGAAGACGTGTCGGTCAACGCGCTGGAGCTTCAGGTCTCGCGACTGCGGCGCAAGCTGGAGGGTTCCCGGCTGGAGATCGGCACCGTGAGAGGCGTCGGCTATCTGGCGCGTGCCGGATCGGACGATGCGCGCTGACCGCTTCTCGATCCGCCGGCGCATCTTTGCGCTGGCCGTCTCGCTGCTGCTGGTTGCGGCGGTCGCGCTCGCCGCCTTCATCAATGACTACGCCGAGCGCGCCGCCGATCGCGCCTTCGACAGGCTGCTGGCGGCGTCCGCGCTGACCATTGCCGGCGCCGTGCAGATCGAGGACGAAGCGGTGCTAGTCGAACTGCCCTTCGCCGCCTTCGCCATGTTCTCGGGCAGCGACCGACTTTTCTATACCGTGCGCGGGCCCGACGGCGCTCTCGTCACCGGCTACGGCGATCTCGCCTCCGAACTTCCGCCGGCCAGCTCGGCGGAGCCCCTTTTTCAGGACCTTTCCTATCGTGGCGAGCTTTTGCGGCTGGCCACCGTTGGACGGCTAATTTCGTCGGCCGATGCCGCGTCATGGGTCACGATCCGCGTCGCAGAAACGCAGAACGAGCGCGAAGTCCTGTCGGCAGAAATCCTTTCCAACGCAATGCTTCCGCTGGCGGCGCTGACCTTGCTCGCCGTGGGCATCGTCTGGTTCGGACTCGGCCGCTCCTTCGCTCCTCTCTCCGCGCTGGAGCAGGAATTGCGCAGCCGCTCGCCCGACGACCTGTCGCCGGTCTCGGTTCCGGTTCCCGCCGAGGTCAGCCAGCTCGTCGCGGCGTTGAACCTGTTCACCGACCGACTGCGGCTCGCCATCGAGCGAATGAGCGGCCTGGTCACCGAAGCCGCTCACGAGGTTCGCACGCCGCTGGCATCGCTGCGTGCGCAAGCGGAGATCGCCATGGACGAACCCGACCACGGCCGGCTCCGCGCCCGCGTCACCCGCATCCACCAGAGTGCGGTGCAGGCCAGCCAGCTCGTTTCGCAACTGTTGATGGATGCCACGATTTCGCACAGGCTCGACATGCGCGACGCGCGCCCAACCGCCATCGGCGCACTGATCGAGGAAGTGCGCGGCCGGCTCGATCCGGCGGCAGCCGAGCGACTTTCAGTCTCGATCCCCGAAGCCGTTGCCGAGGTCGACCTGTTCGCCGACCGTGTGGCGATACGCGAAATGCTGCGCAATGTAGTCGACAATGCAATGCTCTATTCGTCCGGCCCGGTCGAAATAGCGGCGGCATGCCCGGCACAGGGCAAAGTCTCGCTTTCGGTGCGCGACCGTGGGCCGGGCATAGCTGCTACCGAGAAGGATGTCGTGCTCGAGCGATTCCGCCGGGGCAGCGCCGGCGAAGGCAAGACCGGTTCGGGGCTCGGCCTGGCGATCGTGCGGCGCGTGGTCGACTCGCATGGCGGCAGCCTGCGCCTCTCCGATCGCGACGGCGGCGGGCTCGCCGTCGAGATCGAGCTGCCCCTGCGCCCCGCGAAGACCTTTACCCCTGCGGCCGGACTTGCCGTAGCCGGTGTCATCGTCTTCGCGCTGCTCGCTGCGCCTGCAACCAGTCTCGCCGCGGAAACAAGCTACCCGGCTCCAATGCCCCCACAGCAGGGCGAACGGGTCCTGACCATCGTCGGCACCACGGACACGCCGCTGTTCGCCCATTTCATCCAAGGCTTCCAGAGGGCGCGGCCGGATATCAGCGTCGTCTACCGCGAAACCGACACGCTGGTTATGTACGAGGAGTTCCTCGCCGGCAGCATCTCGCCGAAGCCGGACTTGATGATCAGCTCTGCCGCGGATCTTCAGCTCAAGCTCGCCAATGACGGCCACGCGCTGGTGCAGACATCGCTGCATCTCGGAACGTTGCCTAGCTGGGCGCAATGGCGCGGAGAGGTGATCGGTTTCACATTCGAGCCGGCAGTGATCATCTACAACCCGGACCTCGTCGCGGAAGCAGAACTGCCACGCACACATCTGCGGCTTGCCGAGTTGCTGGAGGACCAGCCCGAGCGGTTCCGAGGCATGGTCGGCACCTACGATATCGCCAGAAGCGGTGTCGGCTATCTGCTGGCCGCGCAGGACCAGCTCATCTCCTCCAACTTCTGGCGGCTGGCGGCCGCCTTCGGCCGCGCGGGCGTGCATCTGAGCGGGTCAAGCCCCGATATTCTCGACCGGGTCGCGCGCGGCGACCTGGCACTCGGCTACAATGTGCTCGGCTCCTACGCGCTGGCCCGGCAGGCCGCCGGCGCCCAAATCGGCATCGTGGTGCCCGACGACTACGTGCTGGTGTTGACGCGCACCATGCTGGTGCCGCGCGACGCGCCCGACCCGGAGCTGGCACGCGCCTTCGTCGACTATGCGCTGTCACCGCAGGGCCAGAGCGTCGCGGCAGGCGAAGTGGCGCTGGGCTCGATCGTGCCCGGCTCATTCGGCCAGTTCACGTCGGAGGCGATTTCGGCACGCGGGCGAGGTGCGGTACAGCCGCTGGCTCTCGGACCTTCGCTGCTCGTCTTCCTCGACCAGCAACGTCGCAGCCGGTTCCTCGCCACCTGGCGCGAGATTGTTTCTCCGCGTTGAGGCCATGACAGGCGAATGACAGGTTCCGCTGCTAGGATGCTGGCAACCGGAAGAACCGGTCGCGTACCAACAGCCTTGTCTGGGAGGACATCATGAGAAAATTCGCCGTCGCGGCAGCCGTCGCGCTTTTCACCACGTCTGCCTATGCGCAGATCGCGGAGCTGAAGATCATGGCGCCCGCCGGCCCCGGCGGCGGCTGGGACCAGACGGCACGCACAATCCAGTCTACTCTGCAGGCTGAAGGATTGGCCTCGAACATCCAGGTCGAGAACGTCGCCGGCGCCGGAGGCACCATCGGCCTCCAGCAGTTCGTCAACAACGCGGCAGGCGATGGATCGGCCACCATCGTCGGCGGTTACGTCATGGTCGGCGCGATCATCGCAAACGATTCGCCGGTCTCGCTGGCTGACGTGACACCGATCGCCCGCCTCACCGGCGAATATGTCGTCGTCGTCGCGCCCACCGCGAGCCCGATCAACAATGCCGAGGAACTCGCGGCCGCGCTTCGCAACGATGTCGGCGGCGTAACCTGGGCTGGCGGCTCGGCCGGTGGCGTCGACCACATCGCGGCAGGCCTGATCGCCAAGGCCGCAGGCGCCGATCCGGCTGAGATCAACTATATCCCCTATGCCGGCGGCGGGGAGGCGCTTGCCGCGCTCCTCGGCAACCAGGTCACGGTCGGCGTGTCCGGCTACAGCGAGTTTTCCGCGCAGATCGAGGCCGGCGCGCTCAAGGTCATCGGCATCACCGCGGCCGAGCGTCAGCCCTATCTCGACGCGCCGACCTTCGCGGAACAGGGCCTGGACGTCGACGTGCAGAACTGGCGCATGATCGCCGGCGCGCCGGGCATCACCGACGAGCAGCGCGACACGCTGATCACCACGATCCGCACCATGGCCGAATCCGACGCCTGGAACAGCGAGCTGGCGACCAAGGGCTGGGTCAACACCTATCTCGATGGCGACGACTTCGCCGCCTATCTCGAGGAGGAGACGGAGCAGACCGCCGCCATCCTCGCCGAACTCGGCATCACCCAGTAGGCGGGAACAAGATGTCCGCCGACAAGGAAGGGGCCGGCGAAAGCCGGCTCCGCGCGGGCGAAGACACCACCGGCCGCGATCTCGCCGCACTCGCCATCGCGGTCGGGCTGTTCGCTCTGGCGGCCGTGATCTGGTGGGATGCCTCCGGCTATCCCGTCAGGCGCAGCTACGCCCAGTTCGGCCCGGAGATCTTCCCCTACATCGTTGCTGCCGGACTCGTCGGCTTCGGCATTCTCACGGTGCGACTGGCACTGCTGGCCGAGTTTCCCGAACGCGAGGAGATGGCCTGGCCGCCCGTGCTGTGGATCGCCGGGGCCGTCGCCGCCGAGATCGTGCTCCTGCGCGTCGGTGCAGGCTTCATCCTCGCCTCGGGCACACTGTTCGGCTTCGCCGCGCGCGGCATGGGGCGCCGGCCGGTCTGGTTCGCCGTGCTCGTCGGCATCGTCATCTCGGCGCTGCTCTACATTCTGTTTCGCCACGGCCTCGGCCTGTCGCTGCGCGCCGGCCCGCCCGAGCGCATCATAGACGGCCTGTTCCGCCGCTGAGAGGCATAAGCCATGGATACATTCTCGCTGCTGCTCAACGGCCTTGCCATCGCCGTCGAACCCGCGAACCTGATGTTCGCCTTCATCGGCGTTTTGCTCGGCACCGCCGTCGGCGTCATGCCGGGCATCGGGCCGGCGCTCACCGTTGCGCTGCTTCTGCCCGTCAGCCTCTCCTTCGGCGCCACGGGATCGCTGATCATGTTCGCCGGCATCTATTATGGCGGCATGTATGGCGGCGCGATCTCGTCGATCCTGCTCAACACGCCGGGCGAAACGGCGTCGATCATGACCGCCGTGGAGGGCAACAAGATGGCCCGCGACGGGCGCGGCGGCAAGGCGCTGGCGGCCTCGGCCATCGGTTCGTTCTTCGGCGGCACCTTCGCAACGATGGGCTTGGCGCTGGTGGCTCCGTTCATGGTGATGGTGGCACTGTCCTTCGGTCCGGCCGAATATTTCGCGCTTATGGTGCTGTCATTCATGACCGTGTCGGCTGCCTTCGGCGGCTCGGTCATCCGCGGGCTGACGGCGCTGTTCCTCGGCCTGGCCATCGGGCTGGTCGGGATCGACAAACTCACCGGCCAGGCGCGTCTGGCCTTCGGCGTCGCCGAGATGCGTGACAACATCTCGATCGCCGTGGTGGCGGTGGGGCTCTTTGCGGTCGGAGAGACGCTCTATATCGCCTCGCAGAAATACAATGTCAGCGAGAAGGTCGAGGCGATCAAAGGTTCGATCTGGTTGTCCTGGCAGGACTTCAAGCGCTGCCTCAAGCCCTATGTGCGCGGCACGCTGCTCGGCTTCGCCTTCGGCCCCCTGCCGACCGGCGGTGCCGAGATCCCGACCTTCCTGTCCTACTCGACCGAGCGGAAGACCGCGAAGGGCATAGCCAAGGAGGAATTCGAAGGACCGAAAGGCGCGATCGAGGGCGTGGCTGGCCCGGAGGCGGCGAGCAACGCGTCCGCCGCCGGCACGCTGATCCCCCTGCTCACGCTTGGCCTGCCCACCTCGGCGACGGCCGCAATCATGCTGGCGGGCTTTCAGCAATACGGCCTGCAGCCCGGCCCGCTGCTGTTCACCAGCAACCCGGACCTCGTCTGGGGGCTGGTCGCCAGCCTGTTCATCGCCAACCTGATGCTGATCGTGCTGAACCTGCCGTTCGTGGGCATCTGGGTAAAGCTGCTGATGATCCCGCGGCCGTGGCTCTACGCGGGCATCCTAACCTTCGCCACATTGGGCATCGTGGGGGCGGAGGGCTCGGTGTTCGCGCTGTTCCTGCTGCTCGTCTTCGGCATCATCGGCTTCGTCATGCGCCGCTTCGGCTATCCCCTGGCGCCGGTGCTGGTCGGCTGCATCCTCGGCCCGCTGGCCGAGGAGCAATTGCGGCGCGGCCTGATGATCAACCGCGGCGACTGGACGTTCCTGTTCACCTCGTACATCGCGCTGACGATCTATGCGATCGCCATTGCCGCCGTGCTGGGCCCGGTCATCTGGCGCGCCGTGCAACCCAAGGGCCGCGAAACCGCCTTCGCGATGGACGGCGACTGATACGCGAACCGGAGATGCCGCAGCCTTTGCCTGCCGAGTGAGGTCGGTGCTCGATAGCTGGCTTGCGAGAGTCAAGAACGAAGTTCGAACGCGAAGCCCAGCGGACAACTGTCCGCCGCCGCTTCGGCCGCCCGAGCGGAGGCTTTGAGCGAAGCGAAACTGCCGTGAGCAAAATAATGGCGGAGAGAGAGGGATTCGAACCCTCGATACGGTTTCCCGTATACACGCGTTCCAGGCGTGCGCCTTCAACCACTCGGCCACCTCTCCGCAGGCGTCCGCCCGCTGCTGCGGACCGGTCGATGGCGCTCATCTAGTCGATCCGCCGGCCAATGCCAAGCCATCCGGCACAGCTTTCTGCATACGCAGCCTCGCCCTCAACTTCGCGTGTCGCGATTGCGCAATTAAGCTCAAGCGCCTATCTCAACGACAATTGCCCGCAGCCAACGCCGCGAGCGACCCGTCAGGCATCTGGACAGATGATTCGAGCTCTGCTGCGCCTTATCGCGATGTTCTCCCTCGCCGTCGCCGTCATCATGGCGGTTCTGGACGCGACGCGATCGATCGCGGCCGAGACCCTCGTCTTGACCCCACTCGGTGCCTCCTGGAGCGCCGTGGCGCCAACGGTGCTGGCGCAACTGGAGAACGCCATCGAAGCCAACCTGCCGCGTTTCGCGCTTGACCCGCTCTTCAGCGGCCTGCTTGAAGCGCCCGGCTTCGCGGTCTTCGCCGTGCTTGCGTTGCTGCTGGCGCTGGCGGGCCGCCGACCGGCCGCGCCGCACGGACGGATTGTCTGGCTGCGCTGAGCGGGCCCGAACCGACAGGAGCACATGCGATGTTCTTTCTAAGCGACATGCTGAACCGGAAGCTGAAGCTGCCGACGGCGCAGGAGGCGTTGCCTGGCCGCAGCACGCCCCTGCCCACGGCACGCAACCATCACGTCTCGAAGCGTCCCCTCGCCGGACCCTATCCGGACGGGACCGAGATCGCCTATTTCGGCATGGGCTGTTTCTGGGGTGCGGAACGCCTGTATTGGGAAACGCCCGGCGTCTGGGTCACGGCCGTCGGCTACCAGGGCGGCGTCACCCCCAATCCGACGTATCAGGAAACATGCACGGGGATGACCGGCCATGCCGAGACGGTGATGGTGGTCTATGACCCCCGCGAAGTGTCCTACAGCGAATTGCTGCGCATCTTCTGGGAGAGCCACGACCCGACCCAGGGCATGCGCCAGGGCAACGATGTCGGCACCACCTATCGCTCGGCGCTCTATACCACGACCGATAGCCAGCAGGCAGAGGCGATAGCCTCCAGGGCGGCGTATGAGCAGGCACTGGCGAGCGCCGGGCGTTCGCGCATCACCACCGAGATTGCGCCTGCCGCGCCGTTCTACTTCGCGGAGACGGAGCACCAGCAGTATCTGGCCAAGAATCCCTACGGCTATTGCGGGCTCAAGGGCACCGGCGTCGCCTGCGCAATTCCGGCGCCGGCCGCGACCTGAGCGGCGGCGCGGACAGCGGCTGCAGCCGACTAGAACAATCGTCTCCGCCCAAGCGGACCAGCATCGCGACAGTTTTCCAGCCGGTCAAAATTCCTGATGAATTTTGCGCGGGGGCATGCAACAGTATTGCACGAGTGAGGTCAAACTCGCCGGATGCTGCCTGGCGTCGATCGCAGGGCGGCGTCAAAAACCACAAAAGCAACCGACAGGGTGTGGATCATATGAAGCGTTTCGTTCTCGGCCTCCTGGCCGCCACCGCGATGTCCGCTACGGCCTTCGCGCAGGAAGACATCAAGCCGGGCCTCCTTTTCGACCTCGGCGGAAAGTTCGACAAGTCGTTCAACGAGGCCTCCTTCAACGGCGCCGAGAAGTTCAAGCAGGAAACCGGCATCGAGTATGTCGAGTTCGAGATCTCGAACGATGCCCAGCGCGAGCAGGCGCTGCGCCGCTTTGCCGAGGATGGCCGCAACCCGATCGTCATGGCCGGCTTCTCGTGGGCTTCCGCTCTGGAGGTCGTGGCCGAGGAATTCCCCGACACCAATTTCGCCATCATCGACATGGTGGTTGAAAAGCCGAACGTTCGCTCGGTGGTCTACAAGGAGCAGGAAGGCTCCTACCTCGTCGGCCTGCTGGCCGCGATGGCTTCGCAGACCGGCACCGTTGGCTTCGTAGGCGGCATGAACATTCCGCTGATCGGCAAGTTCGAGTGCGGCTACGCCTCCGGCGTCATGGAGACCCGGCCCGACGCCAAGGTGATCCGCAACTACACCGGCGACACCCCGGCGGCCTGGAACGACCCGACCAAGGGCGGCGAGATCACCCGCTCGCAGATCGATCAGGGCGCGGATGTCATCTATCATGCAGCCGGCGGCACCGGCGTTGGCGTGCTGCAGGCTGCTGCGGACGCGGGCAAGCTCGGCATCGGCGTCGACTCCAACCAGAACGGCATGCACCCGGGCCACGTGCTCACCTCGATGCTCAAGCGCGTCGACGTAGCAGTCTACAATGCCTTCACGGACGCCAAGAACGGCGATTTCTCCACCGGCTTCAACGTGCTCGGCCTTGCCGAGGACGGCGTCGGCTGGGCGCTGGACGAGAACAACGAGAAGCTCATCACCGCCGAGATGCGCACCGCGGTCGACGAAGCCAAGGCCAAGATCATCTCCGGAGAGATCACGGTCCATGACTTCATGAGCGACAATTCCTGCCCCTACTGACGCGCGGCAGGTCCCTGGCTTGAGGAACCGCCGGGCATGCCCGGCGGTTCTTTGTTTGGCGCGAACCGGCCATCCGGCCGACGGCGCCTGTCTCTACCGCCCGATCCAGCGTGACGTTGCATGACCACTCAATCCATACCCGCCGCCGGACATGCGTTGCGGCTCGTCACGATCGTGCTGATCCTGGCTGCCGGCGTGCTCACCGGGGCGCAGCTCGGCAAGGTGGCTCCGCTGATCCCATGGTATGGCGACGCGGTGGGACTGTCGCTTGTGGCTGCCGGCTGGCTCGCCGCGATACTGGGCATCTTCATCGCCATCGCCGCCCTGCCGGCCGGCTGGGCGATCGACCGCATCGGCCTCGCCCGATCGATCCTGATCGGCGCGGTCGCGCTTGTGGTCGGCGGCCTCGCGCTGGCGGCGGCCGACACCCCCGTTACCGCATTCGCGGCCCGGCTCGTCGAAGCGGTCGGCTATCTGGCGCTGTGCATCGCGCTGCCCGCCGTATTGACGGAGATATCGCCGCCGAGCTGGAAGGGGCCGGTACTGGCCATCTGGAGCGGCTTCGTCCCGCTCGGCTTCGCCACTTCCGACTTTATCGCCGGAGCCATGCTGCCGCTGTTCGAGCCTTCGACCTATTTGCTGGTCATGGTCCTGCTGTTCGCGGCGGCGACCGCGCCCACATTCGCCCTGTTGCGTGGCTTTCGCCTGCTGGCATCCGCCGGCGCGGATGGAGCCTTTAGCGCGACGCTATCGGCGCATGTCATCCTGCTGGCGGCCTCCTTCGGCGCCTTCGTGGTGCTGTCCGTATCGCTGTTCACCTTCATGCCGACGCTGGTGGCGCAGGATGGCAGCCGCTTCCTGGTTTCTGCAGGCACAGTGGCGCTGACTGTGCCTCTCGGCAACCTTGTCGCCGGCGTGCTGGTGCATGGTCGCGGCCCGCGCTACATGACCGGCCTCGCGCTTGTCGGCTTCGCGGTCAGCGCGATTGCCGCAGCTCCGTCCTTCACGCTGGCGGCGCCGGCCGCCGCCACCTTCGCCGTGCTGGCACTTGCGGTTTCGGGCGCCTTCGTCGCCTCGGCGCAGTTTGCAGCCATCCCCTTCATCACTCCAAAACGCGGATCGGTCCCCGTGGCAATCGGGCTCGTCTGCCAGGCAGGCGGCATCGGCACGCTGTTCGGCCCGCCGCTGGCGGCCGGCATCATCGAGCAGTTCGGCTGGGTCGGCTTCGGCTGGTTCCTGGTCGTGGTGTCGCTCGCCGGCCTGGCCTGCATGATACCGCTGCTGCGGCATGGCCGAGGATAGCTTCAGCGCGGCGGCGCCACCGCAACGCCGCGGGCGAGGACCGGCCCTTGCGGCCGCCCGGTCGACGATGCCGGAGCATCCTCGAGTGTGATTTCGTAGCGACCTCCAACCTGCGGAGCCGACCCGTCCGGCCCCTGCAGCGTAACGTCCGCCGCGCGGTCGAGAACCGCGACGGGCATCTCGCCCAGCCAAAGCTGCAGCACCTTTCCTGTTGGCACGTCGAAGTCGACTAGTGGCAGGAAGCGAAGGCGATCAGCCGGATAGGCCTCAATCACCGCCCCCGGCGTTCCATCGCCGGTTTCCAGGACGGCGACGGTCAGTGGAGATGGTGCCGGCGCAGTCCCCTGCCCCGCAAAATAGCCAACCGCCATAGCAGCGGCCAGCGCGCCCGCGATCACCGTGCCGCGCCAGCCGTCGAAGTGATGCGCGAAAGGCCGTTTGACCCGCAGTAGGCCCTTGCGCGACGGATCGGGCGCCTGAACGCCCATGGCGGCCAGTCGAGCCGCGGCGTCGCCTGCCGTCATCTGCGGCATCGTGGCGATGCGATCCGAGATTTCGTTCCATGCGTCGTCGGAGATCGAAATCGGCCCGTGCGGCTCTCGCAGCCGGCGCAGCCGCTCCGCCAGAACCATCACGCAATCGCGAAACTCGGCGTCGACCTCCATGTCACGTTCGGCTCGCTCCCGCTCGTGCTCGTCCATCAGGCCGAACACATAGTCCTCGGCGCGCGCCATGCGGTCCTTGAGTGTCATGTGATTTCCTCTCACCAGTGCGGCGGCCTGGTCACCGGCACTTCGGGCGCGGCCTGCTCCTCCAGCGTCAGGAATCGCTCGGTCAGCGCGCCGAGCTTCTTCTGCAGTCGGTCGATCGTCTTCCACTGCTCGGCGATCTGTTCGGAGAGTTCGGCGATCGTGCGCTCCTGCTCGGCGCTGCGCATCTCGAGAGTTGTCAGCCGTTCGTCCGGCGTCGTCATGACTGTATTCCTTCGAGCGCCCCACGCAACGCATCACCAAGTGGCTTCGGCCGGCGCGTGCTGCGGTCGACATAGACGTGGATGAAGAAGCCCTCGGCGGCTGCAGTCGTCTCGTCGTTGCGGAACAGGCCCACCTCATAGCGCACGGAGGATGAGCCGAGCCGCGCGACGCGGATGCCGGCCGTGATCGTATCGGGAAACGCCATTTCGCTGAAATAGCGGCAACCGGTCTCGACTACCAGCCCGATCTCGTCGCCGCCATGGATGTCGAGCACACCTTCGCCGATCAGCCAGCCGTTCACGGCCGTGTCGAACAGAGAGTAGTGCACGACGTTGTTCATGTGTCCGTAAATGTCGTTGTCCAACCAACGCGTGGTGATGATGCGGAAGGCTCGGTAGTCGTCGCGAGACGACGGCAATTGGCGTTCAGCGATCACCACGCGGCCCTGTAGATTGCGAGTGCGTCGGCCTGGAGCAGCTCGCGCGGATTGTTGACGAGCAGGCGCTGCTGCTTCATCGCGTCGGCGGCCATCTTCTCAAGTGCGGCCTCGGGAATGCCGACATCGCGCAATCGCGGTTGCAGCCCGACCCGGGCAGCCAGCGCCGCCAGCTCGTCGATGAAGGCGGCGCAGCGGCCCTGCGCCCCCGCCTCGGTGTCGAGATGCGGGAAGGCGTCGGCGGCGATCTCGGCATAGAGATGGGCGGCGTCGGCCATGTTGAAGCGCAGCACGTGCGGCAGCACC
>Ga0307505_10000904_pt1 | contig 27584 bp, 15 predicted proteins | sample 23_S_MG_FD_202183 | JGI IMG/M metagenome (GOLD analysis project Ga0307505, IMG submission 202183) | Soil microbial communities from Populus trichocarpa stands in riparian zone in the Pacific Northwest, United States - 23_S | ecosystem: Environmental > Terrestrial > Soil > Riparian zone > Trees... | reverse complement strand
CTGTTCTTCAACCAAATCACTTCATTGATATTCTCGGCAATTTGTCGAAGCTTGCCTTCGCTTTCGCGCATCGCCTGTTCCGCCAGCATGTGACCCGCAATCTCGTCCAACAATTTTTCGTTAGTCAGAGCCAGTTGTGCGTGTGTAACACGCAAGTCCTTCTGCGACCGCTGCCGCTCGATTGCATACTGGATCGAGCGTGGTAAGACATTGTCCGACGTCTGCCCCTTGACCAGATAGTCCTGCGCACCGGTATGGACTGCCTTGATCGCGAGTTCCTCGTCGACACGGCCGGAGAGCACGACGACTGGCATTTCCGGAACCGCATAGTAGAGCCGTGTAAACGTCTCGAATCCCTGGCTGTCCGGCAGACTGAGATCCAGAAGCGCCACGTCGAAGTGCTCCACCTCAAGAATCGACAACGCCTCTTTCAATTGCTCGACATGCACCACAGAGAATCGCGCATCGGAATCGCCTTCCAGCTCACTCTTTACGATTAGTGCGTCGGTCGGGTTATCCTCGATGAGCAGAACTCGAATTTTCGCAGAGTCAGTCACTTGGCCTCCACCCCATTTGCACAGGCTGGGAGCGTGACCACGGAGAACCAAAATGTATGTATCGTTTCCACAACCTTGGCGAAGTCGCCAAATTCCACCGGCTTGGAGATGAAACAATTGGCATGATGTCCGTAGGCTTTGCCGATGTCATCATTGGCCTGAGATGTCGTGAGAATCACCACCGGGATATCCATCAGGTAATCATCGCTTTTGATCTCAGCCAAAACTTCCTGGCCGTTCTTTCGTGGCATGTTCAAATCGAGCAGAATCAAGTCCGGACGCGGCGCATCGGCGAACTTGCCCTCACGGCGCAGGAACTCCATGGCCACGACGCCGTCATCGGCCACGTGCATTTCGTTGAGCACCTTGGCGCTGAGCAGCCCCTCTTTGGTGATGAGCACGTCGGTCGGGTTGTCTTCAACAAGTAAGATCACGATCGGGCGCGATTCGTACTTTGAGACGGCTTTCATATTGGCTGTCTACGTCCTTTCCGGGATAGTGAAACAAAATTTGGCGCCGTGGCCGTACTCTGACTCGACCCAGATGCGCCCGCCGTGACGCTCAACGACTTTCTTACAAATTGCGAGTCCGATGCCTGTTCCAGAGTATTCCCTCCGGGTATGCAGCCGCTGGAAGACTTGGAACACACGTTCAAAGAACTGCGGTTCCATGCCGATTCCGTTGTCGGCCACCGAGAACCACCACTCGCCGTCCTTCAGCACGGCACCTATGTGAATTTTGGTCGGGTCCTTGCCGCGGAATTTGACGGCGTTGGCAATGAGGTTTTGGAATAGCTGCGCCAACTGGGACGTATCACCATTCACAACAGGCATCGCCTCGCGGGTCACCACCGCTTCACTCTCCGCGATCGCGACCGACAGATTGGCGAGTACACCATCCAGGACACTCTCGATATTGGTCGGCGCAAATGCCTTGGCGTGGGTACTGATCCGCGAATAGGCCAATAGGTCCGTGATGAGAGTCTGCATTCGCTTGTTGCCATCCACAGCATGGGTGATGAATTCTTGCGCGCGTGCGTCAAGTTGGCCCTCGTAGTTCTTTTGTAGGAGCTGAACACAACTGGTCACGGCCCGGAGGGGTTCCTGCAAGTCGTGCGTCGCAACATAGGCGAACTGGTCCAATTCCAGATTCGACCGCGCCAATTCCACATTGAGAAGATCGAGTTCATCGGCGCGCTTACCCTTTTCTTCGACTTGATAGGCCAACTCAATGTTGGCTGCCAGGCGCTCTTCAACAATCAAGGCCAGTTCGTCGGCTCGCTTGCCTTTCTCCTCGACTTGGAACGCGAGTTCCTTGTTGGCCGCCAGACGCTCTTCGACGATCAGCGCCAGTTCATCGGCGCGCTTGTCCTTTTCTTTCACCTGAAATGCCAACTCTTTGTTCGCAGCCAGACGTTCCTCAACAATTAGAGCCAGTTCGTCGGCACGCTTGCCTTTCTCCCCAACCTGAAACGCCAATTCCTTATTGGCTGCCGTACGTTCTTCAACAATTAAGGCCAGCTCATCAGCACGCTTGCTTTTCTCTTCGACTTGGAATGCCAGCTCGCGGTTGGCGGCAAGGCGTTGTTCGACGAGCAGTGCAAGTTCTTCCGCACGCTTGCTCTTTTCCTCCACCTGGAATGCCAGCTCTTTGTTGGCTGCGAGACGTTCCTCGACGATCAACACGAGTTCGTCGGCGCGTTTGCCCTTCTCCTCGACCTGAAATGCCAATTCCTTGTTTGCTTCGAGACGTTCCTCAACGATAACCGCCAATTCGTCGGCGCGTTTGCTCTTCTCGTAAACTTGGTACGCCAACTCCTTATTTGCGGACAGGCGCTCTTCAACGAGCAGAGCGAGTTCCTCCGCACGCTTGCTCTTTTCTTCCACTTGAAAAGCCAACTCCTTGTTGGCGGCCAATCGCTCCTCGACTATCAACGCCAATTCGTCGGCGCGCTTGCCCTTCTCCTCGACCTGAAATGCCAGTTCATTGTTCGCGGCTGTGCGTTCCTCAACGATCAAAGCCAGCTCATCGGCACGCTTGCCCTTCTCTTCGACTTGAAACGCCAACTCCTTGTTGGCGCTTTCTAAGGCCTTGCTCACCCGGTTGCGCTCGGTGATGTCGCGGATATTGCACTGGATGAGACGTGTCCCCTCAACCATGTACGCACTGCTGATAAACTCCACTTCAACGCGGCGACCGTCCTTCGTCTCCAAAGGCATTCCCGCGTAGTGCAATCGATCTGTTTTCTGCAATTGGGCAAATGCGCTCTTCGACGCATCTTCACCTTTGAATGGGCCGATCTCCCAAAGCTTGCGCCCGAGGAATTCCTCTTTGGAATAGCCCAGCAGATCCTTCAGGAAGGGATTCGCGTCCACAACTTGCCCGGTCTCGGCATCGAGGATGAGGATGCCATCGGGCGCGGTCTCGAACAACCGCCGATAGCAGGCTTCTGAAACCAGCAGTTCCGCCACCGTATTCTTATGTCCTGCCAAGTTGCCCCTCCTTGCAGTACATTCAAGTGGGCGAAGACATGATTATCGACTAACCAGACTACGCCGCCCCGAGTCGTGGCCTACTACGACTCGTCTTTTCAGAGGCATCCGCCCTCTCGCTTCAGGACCACTGACAGCCTGTCGCCATAAAGCCAGCCGTGTCGATGCCTCATCTGCTATTAAGAGGGATCGTCGCTTCCGGCGTGCTGGCCTATCACTCCAAAGATTGAATTGCGCAGGGAATCACGATTTGGACATGGGCTGCGTCTGCCGTCCTCAAATCCGTCGCAAGAATCGGCACTGAATCCTTCACCCTAGGGACCCCGACAGACTGATTTTGCACTCCCATTCCCCCCTTGTCCCATAGGAGAAATACCCCTAACTTTACCTCTCTGACGGACTAGCCAATCGCATCTGGGGCCGGCTGTCCGCTGTTCGTTACCGTCGTTTCTGCAGTCGTTTCAGGAGGCATTACATGGCTTTGGAACGTGAACGAATAGTCCCTGTTTTCCTCGAAGAGGAGATGAAGGGGGCGTATCTCGATTACTCGATGTCGGTCATCACGGCGCGGGCGTTGCCGAATGTCGCCGACGGGCTAAAACCGTCGAACCGGCGCATTCTCGTGGCGATGAACGACCTCAACTTGAACCCCGGCGCCGCGCATCGTAAATGCGCCAAAATCTGCGGCGACACCTCGGGAAACTACCATCCCCACGGCGAGCAGGTGGTGTACCCCACGCTCGTGCGCATGGCGCAGGATTTCAACATGCGCTACACACTGGTCGACGGTCAGGGGAACTTCGGCTCCGTCGACGGCGACTCGGCCGCGGCGATGCGTTACACCGAAGCGCGCATGTCGGCATTTGCCATGGAAATGATCGCCGACATGGACAAAGACACAGTCGGCTTTGTCCGCAACTACGACAACACACTCGATGAACCGACAGTCCTGCCGTCGAAATTCCCCAACCTGCTCTGCAACGGCTCATCGGGTATCGCGGTCGGCATGGCGACCAACATCCCGCCGCACAACCTGAACGAAATTGTCGATGCCCTCTGCGCCCTAATCGATGACCCCGATGCCGATGACGAAAGCGTGCTCGCGCACATCCAGGGCCCCGATTTCCCGACCGGCGGCATGATTGTCGGACGCGCGGGAATCTACGCGGCCAATCGCACCGGACGCGGCCAACTCACCGTGCGCGCCAAGGCGAATATCGAGACCATGCCGAATGGCCGTCAGAGCATCATCGTCTCCGAGATCCCCTATCAGGTCAACAAGTCGAATCTCCTCGAACGCACCGCCGAACTGGTGCGGGACAAGAAGATCGAAGGTATCTCCGATCTGCGTGATGAGTCGGACCGCGATGGCATGCGCATTGTGTTTGAACTCAAGCGCGACACCATCCCCGAGACGGTGCTCAACAATTTGTTTAAGCACACTCAGATGCAGATCACATTTGGCGTGATCAATCTCGCGTTGGTCGGCGGCATTCCGCGTGTCTTGAAGATTCGCGAGATGCTCGAAGAGTTCCTCAAGCACCGTCACGAGATCATCCGCCGTCGTACCGAATTCGACCTGAAGAAAGCCGAAGAACGCGCCCACATCCTCGAGGGCCTGAAGATCGCCCTCGACTACATCGACGAGATCATCACGCTCATCCGTGGGTCAAAGACACCACCCGAAGCCAAGGTGGCGTTGATCGAACGCTTCAAACTCTCCGAGATTCAGGCGCAGGCCATCCTCGAGATGCGTTTGCAACGCCTCACCGGCCTGGAACGCGACAAGATAGAATCTGAATATCTGGGACTAATCAAAGCGATCGAAGAGTTCCGCGGTATCCTCGCCTCGAAAGCCAAGCGCATGGCGATCATCAAAGTCGAGCTGCTCGAGTTGAAAGAGAAGTTCGGCGATGCGCGTCGTACCGAAATCATCGAAGCGGTTGAAGATTTCTCGATCGAAGACCTGATCGCCCAGGAAGATGTCGTCATCACGATCTCACACGAGGGCTACATCAAGCGCCTCACGGTGAGCGCGTACCGTCGGCAGGGACGCGGTGGACGCGGTGTGCGCGGCATGGAGACCAAAGAGACCGACTTTGTCGAACATCTCTTTATCGCCTCTACGCATGACTACATCCTCTTCTTCACGACAAAGGGCCGCTGCTACTGGCTGAAAGTGCACGCCATCCCGCAGGGTGGAAAACTGGCGCGCGGCAAAAACATCGCCAATCTGCTCGAACTCTCGGCCGACGAAAAGATTACAGCGTTTGTCCCGGCCAAGAAGTTCGACGACGAGCATTACATCGTCATGGCCACGAAGAACGGCACAATTAAGAAGACTGTGCTCTCCTCGTTCGCCAATCCGCGCAAGGGCGGCATAAATGCGATGGATCTGCCGGAGGACGATGAACTGATCGACGTTGGCGTCTCCGATGGCACCAACGAGCTCATCCTCGCCACCCGTAGTGGCTTGGCCTGCCGTTTCCATGAAGAGAAGGTCCGCGCCATGGGACGCACCGCCTACGGTGTCCGCGGCGTGTCTCTCGAAGATGGCGACGTGGTTGTCAGCATGGTGGTCGTCAAACGCGCCTCCGCCCTGCTCACAGTCTGCGAGAATGGCTACGGCAAGCGTTCGGAGATTTCCGAGTACCGCCTAACCAACCGCGGCGGCAAGGGTGTCATCAATATCAAAACCACCGACCGCAACGGGCCGGTAGTCGCCGTTAAGGAAGTGGTCGACGACGATGAACTCATGATCATATCGCTCCACGGCATCATCATCCGCATGTCACTTGCCCATATCCGAGTCATGGGACGCGCCACACAGGGGGTCCGCCTGATCAACCTCGACGAAGGCGACAAGGTGATCGATGTTGCCCGCGTGGTGAAGGCCGAAGAAGTCGATGGGGATGTTGAAGGTGAGAACGGCAACGGCGCTGGCGACGGTACCGATGCCCCGCCTGCGCCGCCGGATCCAGCCTAGAGCCGCGAAAATATGATGTGAGTCGTGATTCATGATTTCGTAGTTTCTGGCCGGCGTGAGACAGCTCTCACGCCGGCCTTCTTACAACCGCCGGAACGGAGATTATCGATGACACGCGCCTATGCTATGGGTTCTCGATTCCTGTTGTTTGTCGCATTGATTGTATCTCTCATAACATCCGGCTGCACGAAAAAAGTGGAGCAACAAATGAGTCCTTGGGATCAGCTCTTCGCCGACTACTGGAATTTCCAGATGGAACGCAACCCGATGTGGGCGACCTATATGGGCGACCACCGGTTTGATGACCGTATCCCCGATCTGTCGGTCGAGGCGCGTGATCAGCAGCGAATCGCCCTGCAGGGATTTCTGCAACGGGCCATCGACCTCGGCAAGCAGGGGCATATCGGGCCGGCAGATTCGCTCAATGCGGACCTCTTTGCCCGCGAGATAATGATCGAGCTCGAGGATTGGGAGTGGCACGATGAGCTCATGCCCATCTCGCAGCAATCGGGGCCGCAAATCGACTTTGCGGAATTGGTGAGCTATCACCCCTTTAAGACAGTGCAGGATGTCGAGAATTACATTGTGCGCCTCAAACAGTTCGGGGAGTACATCCGCCAACACATCATCCGCATGAACACGGGGATCGAGCAGGGGCTTGTTCCTCCCCGTGTCACTATGGAAAAGGTACTGCCACAGGTCCTAGCGCATGTTGTGGCCGATCCGCTCAAGAGCGTCTACGCCGAAGCCATCGAGAAGATGGATTCCACGATTCCGGCGGCCGAACGGGAACGCCTCCGGCAGGAGATGATCAACACGATCCGTCTGGATATAGTTGGCGGATACGACATGCTGGCAACGTATCTGAAAGCATACTACCTGCCCGCCTGCCGCGACACGGTCGGGTACCACGCTTTGCCGCGCGGAAAAGAGCGGTATGCCAACAGGGTACGGCGATATACGACAACCGATCTGACGCCGGAGCAGATTTACGACATTGGCATGAAGGAATTGACTTGGATCCGCGCCGCGATGGAGCAGATCAAGGATTCAGTCGGCTTTAAGGGCACGCTCAACGAATTCATCAGCTACATGAAGACTGATCCCCAATTCCACTATTCAACTTCTGATTCGCTTGTCGAGGGCTTCAAGTCCATTCTCGCCGAGATGGACAAGAAGATGCCGTTGCTCTTCGGCAAACTGCCGAAGACACCATACAGCTTCAAAGAGATTGAGCCCTACCGCGCTGCCTCGGCTCCGGATGCATACTACTATCCGCCGCCGGATGACGGTTCGCGTCCGGGATACTTCTACATAAACAGCTACAAGCCCGAGCAACGCCCGAAGTACACGATGCAGGCACTCGCCTTCCACGAGGCGGTGCCGGGGCATCATTTGCAGATCGCCATCCAGCAGGAACTCACAGGACTGCCGGACTTCCGCCGGCATGGCGGCTATACTGCGTTTGTCGAGGGCTGGGGACTCTATTCCGAGAGGCTGCCCAAAGAAGTCGGCTTCTACAACGACCCGTACTCGGAATTTGGACGTCTGACGTTTGAAGCCTGGCGCGCCTGCCGTTTGGTGATTGACCCGGGTATTCACTACCTGGGCTGGACTCGTGAACAGGCTATTCAATTCATGCGCGAGAACACCGGACTCTCTGATCTCAACATCGAATCCGAAATCGATCGCTACATTGCTTGGCCGGGGCAAGCGACTGCGTACAAAATCGGCCAATTGCAGATCCTCAAACTCCGCGGGATGGCCCAGGAACAACTCGGACCGCGCTTCGACATCCGCGCGTTTCATGATGAACTGCTCTCCGATGGCGCATTGCCATTGGAACTGCTCGAAAAGAAGATGACGCGCTGGATCGCATCGATTCCAAAAGATTAACCAACGACTTCAATCAACTCTACCCGTGCGGGTCAGCCCTCTTGCCTTGAGCGAAGTCGGAGGGTGGGCTGACCCGCGTTGCGTTTCACGCGTGCAACAATCTTGCGCGCGGACTTGATTCTCAAGCCCGCGAGCGACAGATTCACGCATGCAGCCCGACGACAAGGCCCGACTGACCGGCACACTTTGTGTGCTCGCCGCGGTCATCGCCTGGGGAGCATATTTCCCCTACGCCAAGATCGTCTTAGAAAAAATCTCTCCCGCCAGTTTCCTGATTATCCGGTTGGGTGTGGGCGCAGCCACGCTGTATCTGCTGAACCTGTACCTGCGTAAGAGTCTGCGAATCGAACGGCGTGATTGGCTGTTCGTCGTGGTAACGGGTCTGATCGGCATCGTCATTCACCAGTTAATCCAGCTCGCCGGACTGAAGGAGACGTCGGCCACCAATACGGGCTGGATACTGACATTAAACCCGCCTGTCGCCGGTATTCTTGGCTGGTTGCTGCTCAAAGAGAGAGTGACGATGCAGAAAGTCGTCGGACTCGCGATTGCCATGCTGGGCGTCGCGCTCCTGATCTCGAAAGGGCATCTCAGTGAGTTGTCGCTGATACGAAATTGGGGCGACACGTTGGCGCTGATCAGCATCGGCACATGGTCGATTTACATCATCATGTTGAAGTCGCGTCTCAAGTCGTATGAGCCGCTCGCGATCTCCGCATTCCACATGCTCCTGGGCTGCGTCGCCTTCTCCGTGATTGGCGGAGAGCAATTCGTGCGGGAAATACCGACAATGACGGCCTACGAATGGACAATCACGATCGCGATCGGCATCCTGCCGTCGGGGCTTGCATATTACTGGTGGACGACGGGGTTACGACATCTCTCTGTGATTGATATCAGCATGTTTCTATTTATTGAAGCAATCTTGGCCAGTGTGACCGGATGGGCAGTTCTGGGCGAGGAGTTCACCGTGCTTATGGCGTTGGCCACAGCAGTGATTGTATTTGGAGTATGGTTTGCCGAGACTCGACGCTTCAGCAAACCGGAGATCGTTGGGTAGGAGTGAAAGTGCGAGATTACTTGAGCAGGATCATCTTGCGCGTGAGCAGGCCATCGTCTGATTGCAATCGATAGAAGTACATGCCCGACCCCGCCGGATTGCCGTGTATGTCGGCGCCATTCCACATCACCTGGTACTCTCCGGCTCGCTGCCACGCATCGACAAGCGTCCCCATGCGTCGCCCGAGGATGTCATACACTTCGACGCGCACCGGGCCGTCGGTAGCGATTCGGTATGTAATCATCGTGGCCGCATTGAATGGGTTCGGCTGATTCCCCAATGCAAAAGGCGCTTCTTTTGGATCATCCATCGGCGAAAACGGAGGAGTAATAGTGCCCTGATCGAATCCAAGGTCGACGAATGAAAGACAGTCGTGCCCAATTGCGCGAACGCCGTCACGGCCGATCGTCTGCAATCGCAAAGTTCTCACTGCGCCCTCGATGAGGGGCTGCATGGCGGCAGCGATTGCGTCACGGTCATATGACAAGAGCAGATCGTGACGTCCATCGCGGGACGCCTGACCGCATCCACAGGGCGTCTCACGGACATCGGGCCGTCCGATATCGTCGATGGTCCAACCGGATGGCGCAACATTGTTCAGCAGCACCTCTCGCGGATCGGCAGATGTCGCATCGAAGTTCTCGGTGCTGTATACCGCAACCACGATGTTCGACGTGGGAATCGCCGCGGCGGGGCGAATGAAATCGAAGTCGAGGTCGATCGGTTCATCGAATGAAACGACATTCGGGCAAGAGCCGGGAAGTATGTCGACAACCGACGCCACGGCAGGGGTGAACCGCCCGCGGTACAACGCATGCGCGGTTTGTGCAGCCTGCTTCATCGAAGCTATGGAGCCAAGTGCGTCGTCACCCTGACCAACCACGACAGCCACTGTAATCTCAACCGTGTCACCGCGCGCGACGGTCAACGGCCCAGCGTTGACAATGAAGCGCCGATCCGATGGCGAATTGTCGATCCATCCGAACTGCACGGCAGGATCGCCGGAAAAGGAAAACGTGGTCGGGGTGTTGGTGGTCGGATCAACCATGGGCATACCTGTCTCATCCTTTCCTGAGAGCAGGTAGTACACATTAGACTCACCGACGGGATCTCCGCCATTTCCCCAAGCCACGGCCCCGCTCATGGTTGTCGCCCGGCGGTTGGTTATCCATCTCTGCCGCGCTACAGACCAAACAGAATCTCCGGGCGCGAAAACAGTCGGACCCGCCAGCATGACCACACCTACTGCAGGTGGTGCATCGCCGTACACAAGGTCGGGGCCGTTGTTGTAGCAGTATGCCAATCCGAGGACCGAGTCGCTTCCCGCCAGATCGTCCGACGACCGTCCCAGGTCTGGATCGGCCCACAATCCGAACCGCGCCTCCCGCCAAACGCTGTCACCGCGATTAATGATCGCATAATTGAGAAATACGGTACGGCCCATCGACCCCGGCCATTCATCCGACCAGGCAAGTAACTGAACTTCGGCGCCGAGAGGTAAGATACTGCCAGGATCGCTGGTGTGATTCGCGATGTTCAGGTCATGGAATACGCCCCACATTGTCTGGTCGCCCAGCCGTAGCGGAATGCGCTGTCCCGTTGCATCGAGTGAGTCATCAACAGAAGCGCGCTTGATGGCCGGTGCCCCTTGTTCAAACGGCCACTCGGTATAGTCGGAGTTGGATTCGGGGGTGTCGTTCGCGGCGAGCTTGTAAATCCTAAACTTCTCATTGTCGGGCAGTGCGGCGCCATTCACGATCGGGCCGGGAGTAAAGTCGGCGTCGTACTCCGCCACCGAAGCTCGAAATCCCTTGCCCATCTTGCACCCAAGCCACAATCCCGCCGAATAGATCATTGTCTTGTTGCCACCCCGAGGGAAATACAACCCTGACGGCCGTCCCAGCAACCCAGTCGGGTCGTGCCCGATCCAGCCACGGTTGGTGACGAACATCAGAATGTCGTTGGTGTCGGCGTAAGTGCCGTAGTCAAAGGACTTTGCGGCGATCGGAGAGTCGAAACTGGCCGGCGGCATGCCAAAGACCGGCGACACCGATAGGCAGGCGAACGCCAGCAATAACAACAGCGGACCGGAAACTCCCACTCTCAGATTCAATTCCACAATCTCCAGCCCTGCCCCGGGCGAGAATATAGGCGACCTCCAATGGTTATACCCGCACTAATGTAGAGGAGTCGGCAGAAACTTTATCCACAGTCGATTCGGCCTGTTGACCATCCGTAACGTTCCATCGGGGCTTGTGGTAGTTGTTGAGCGAGTGTAGCTTGCCTGCATTCCAAGGAGGAATAATGGACGCAAAAGTTTACAAGATCATTGATGTAGTTGGCTGCTCGACGAAGAGTTTCCAAGACGCGACTGAGAACGCGGTCGCCGAGGCCGGCAAGACGCTCAAGGGGTTGGCGTGGTTCGAGGTTAAGGAACACCGCGGCGGACTGAAGGACGGCAAAATCAGTGAGTATCAGGCCGTTGTGCGGATTGGCTTCCGAATCATCGACTGAACGCAATGACTGAACGACTCATCCTCACTGCCGTCGTCGCCATCGGCCTTTATGGCTTCATCGCGCCCATTGCCTCGCGCCTTCGTGCAGTGCAGAAGGCGTCACGGGGATTCGTCGTCGATCAAATCCCGCGACGTCTCAAACGATTCGTGTGGGAGGTGCTGCTCCAAGGCACCGTCATAAAGCAACGTCCGTTCGCCGGCTTGATGCACGCCCTGGTTTTCTGGGGCTTCATCGCCTTCATGCCGATCACGCTTGAGCATTTCGGACGCGGATACCATGTGGCAATCTTAGGGCACGGCACATTTTACAATGTGCTTTCGTCAGTGGTTGCCGTGCTAGCTGCTGGCGTCCTGATCGGCATCATCGCGCTGTTGGTGAGGAGATTCGTCTTTCGTCCGGCGGCGCTCGGCCCGGTGAAGATTGAATCGGGAGTTGTCGGCCTTTTGATCGTAATCCTGATGGTGACTTATCTGCTGGACTACACCCTCAACCAGCAATTACTAGCACTCAATTCCCAGATTGAGGCCGACCCACACTCTCCACATGCGGCCGGGGATCTGATACTCGGCGCCCAATCCTACAAACTCAATTGGTGGATACACACGCTTTCGATTCTGATGTTCATGTGGCTTATCCCGCGTTCGAAACACCTGCATTTGGTGCTCTCTCCGGTCACGACATTTCTCAAAGACTTCGAACTGGCGCGTATCCGCCCGCTCGACTTTGAGAAAGAGGAATTCGGTGCGCTCAAACTGAAAGACCTATCGGCGCACACAGCCCTCGGCGCCATGACCTGTGTCGAATGTGGCCGATGCTATGACCATTGCCCCGCGCGCAATACCGGCAAACTGCTCGATCCAAAGAAACTGATGCTCGACCTGCGCGATGGGTTCATAAAAGACCCGGAACAAGCGATCGTCGGCGCGACCATCGACGAACAGATTCTCTGGCAGTGCACTACATGCGGCGCCTGCACATTCCAGTGCCCCGTGGGCATCGATCAGGTCGTGCCGATCCTCGAGGCGCGCCGCGGCATGACCGCCGAGGGAAATGTTCCACACACGTTCAACACGTTCTTCGGCAATCTCGAACGACTGCAAAACCCCTGGGCTTATCCAACGCCGCAAGCACACGAGTTCATTAGCGAAAACAAGTATCCCGAATACAATGGCCAGGAATGGCTGTACTGGATGGGATGCCTAGCGCGCTTCGACATGACCTATCGCAAGGTATCGATCGCTTTCAAGACAATCCTGGACAAGTCTAATACGTCCTATGGTGTCCTCAAGGACGAACAATGCACGGGCGATGCGGCGCGGCGGGCAGGAAACGAGTTCCTCTTTCAGCAACTGGCGACTGCGAACATCGAGATGCTCAAGGCGGCTGGCGTGAAGAAGATCGTCGCAACCTGTCCGCACTGTGTGCGCACAATCTCAGAGTACAAAGATTTCGGCCTCGACTCCGGAATCGAGATCATCCACCACTCGCAACTGATCAACGATCTGGTCGGCTCGGGGAAAATCACTCTCTCCCGCGAGACCGGGGCCGCGACAGTTTACCACGATCCGTGCTATCTCTCCCGCTACGGACAGCCATCCGACATCGACAATCCGCGCGAACTGCTCGGCAGCCCCCTTGAGCCCCCTCGGACGAAGGAAAAATCCTTCTGTTGCGGAGCGGGTGGAGGCATGATATTCGCCGAGGAAACTCAGGGCAAACGGGTCAACCGCGAGCGAACTGAAGAACTACTCGCCACCGGCGCTGAAAAAATCGCGGTCGGTTGCCCCTTCTGCCAGATCATGATCCGCGACGCCGCCAACGACCTTGGCAAAGGCGATCAGGTACCGGTCATGGATGTCGCGCAGTTTGTTGTTGAGAGAATGACGGTCTAGTCTCGCATAACTTCTCACGGAGGTGGAAGCCATGCAGGTCAAGAAACGCAACATGGTCGCGCAAGTGCTGTTGATGGTGGTCACACTCGGTATCTACGCCATCTACTGGTTCTACCAGACCGCGACGGAACTGAAGGGCCTCGCCAACGATCCGGCTGCCAGCCCTGGATTGTGGACGGTGCTCTTGTTCATCCCGATCGCGAATCTCTTCGCGATTTACAAGTATGCCGAACTGTACGAAACAGTGAGCACGGACAAGTTCAACAAGTGGCTCTTCTTTGTGCTCTGGCTTGTCTTCGCCCCGGCATGCTGGTTCATCGCGCAGACAGAATTGAACAAGCGCGCGACGTATTAGTAAGAAGTATTCATGGATCTAAAGGTCCCTCCATCGAGGTTATCCAAGGGCCGGTCGCTGACCGGCCCTTTTCAATTAGCCACGCACAGGATCTGTGCGCGTCACTCACCGACCTGGCAAGAGCGCATTGTTGCTCAACGGCTTACCAAGACGGCACGTCTCTTGCTCTCATACTTAACATGAACATGGCGCGCACAAGTTCGCGCCGTTACGAAAGCGGACAGTTCGTGGGAGGTAGTCATGCGTGTCACCCGTTCTCTGCAGATAGCGGCAGCCGTCACTGGTTTCTGCCTTGCAATGATCGCGACGTCGGATGCCCGCATCCGGAAGGGTAGCGAGGCGGCTCGCGCGAGCGATGGATACTCGCAACGAGGAATCCAACTTTACGCCGGATTCGGAGGGCAGAATTACGAAATCGAGGATCTCGATTATGCCGGACTCGACCAGCTCGACGGCGGCGGATCGTTCTTTCTGGGTCTAGGAATCGGCATCGATCCCAAGCTCTCGCTCTATTTCGAAGGAAACGCGTCCGAACATCCGACCGCACTTGGTGACGTTGTCTTTGGGACTGGCATGGTCGGGGTCAAATACACGCCCAACACCGGGCACCGCCACATGTGGCAGCCGTATGGAAAACTCGCGCTGGGCGGGATGTTCTTGTTCGACGACGAATCGCCGTACAGGATCCACAACCGCCACAACGACGACAACGGCTTCGTGGGCCCCGCCGCGAGTATTACACTTGGGATCGATCATTTCATCGGGCGACGCACCGCGATATTCGGTGAACTCGGCCTGACCGCCGGCCAACTCGAGACGCGCATCATCGATGACTACGAATACGAACTGCGCGATGACATCGACGTCACTTCCGGACGCGTACAGTTCGGATTGCGATTCCGGCTATAGACGAAAACCCCATCACCCCATATCCACAGGCGGGCCAATGACGGCTGTGCTGCTTCCACGGGAGCACAGCCGCTTTGCTAATTGCGTAGGTGTGCCCACAGATGTGGCCCGGGATCTTTCGCCGCGGTCGGCTGACCCGTTGAGAGCAGCATCTCGAATTTTGGATGTCCACGGAGGGGATCGTACTCCGGCGCGATCTTGAGGTACGCGGGTGTGATTAAACCCGCGGGCAGCCGCAGGAGCGAATCGAGCAGTGCCACAGCTTCATCTTGTTCGCCCAACATGGTGTGAATCCGCGCCATGCCCTCGAGGTTTCCCGGCCCCCAAAAGAAGGGTTCTTGGTCGGGTGGTTGGAGTTCGAGGGCTTTTTTCCCCTCGCGGAGTGCGTCCTCGCGACGACCGCTGCCGGCAAACGCTATGGCCAGATAACGTCGCAGAGCAACGACGCGTGGATTCGCCACCACCTGGCGCGCGAGGTCTACCGCGGCTGAGTCGTAAGCAATGCGCGCGGCCTCTTCATCCTTTTCAAGTTCAGCGATCCAGGCCTGTTGCAAATTGTAGTAGGCGGTGTCATCGTTGGCGATGATCAGGTACCGATGCGCCTCAACCGGATCGCGCCGTGCGATATTTACCGTGACGCGCTCCTCGGCCAATCCCTCGGGATCGACCGACGGGGGCACATTCAACAGAATCGAGTTGGCGCTATCGGCGCGACCGTGCCCATACAGTTGGATTTTGGAGAGGTAGATGTAGGGATCGGGTTTATCCGGCGCGAGACGAATCGCTTCCATAAGATAACGCTCGGCTTCGATCCACCGACGCAGCCGCATGTACGTGTTGCCGATTTCCCAGGCACGCTCGGCAAACTTCGGAGCTGCGTCTTTGACTCTCGCATCAGGATCCTCTCGCAACGCGATGTCGAGGTAGGCGATTGTTCGTTCGAATTCACCGCGGCGTCGCTGCACGTAAGCAATCGCCTCATACACATCATAAAATTCACTGCTCTTGATACCGCTTGCCTCTATCCGCGCAAATTCGTCAAGCGCACGGTCGTAATCGCGTGCCACCCAGTAGTAGTAATATCCATTGGCCAGCCGCGCATCTGGTGATTGAGGATCTAATCTAAGGGCCGTCTCTACTGCCGTCTTTGCCTTGGAACCATGGTCAGCGTCTTTCTCGAATCCATACCAGACCATTTTGGCGTGTGACATCGCAAGCCGAGCCCATGCCTCCACGTATGACGGATCATGCGTGACAGATTCCGTGAACGCCGCGATGGCTTTGCGTGCTTCGGTATCGATCTTTCCGCCATAGTAATGCGATTGCCCCCGATAGAATGCCAGAAGCGCATCGACGTTTTTCGTGCTTCCGCGCGCCAGATTGGCACGATCCGATTCCATGAGCGTGATGTGCATCGCACCGGTGACGCGCTCGGCGATATCCGTTTGAATGGCGAGGATGTCGGACAAGAGTGTGTCGTACGTCACCTCCCACAGCTGAACGTCTTCGCGTGCCGAGACCAATCGACTGGTCACCCGGACACGTTCCTTCGAGGCCCATTTCACAGTTCCTTCGACAAGGTACTCGACTCCAAGATCGTCGCCGATGTCACGCACTTTCTTCTCGGTATTCTTATACTTCCAGACACTTGTCCGCGAAACGACGCTGAGTTCGTTAATCCGTCCCAGCCGCGTGATGACTTCATCAGTCAGTCCATCGGCGAAGTACTCTTGATCAGCCGAACCAATATTCGTGAAGGGCAGTACCGCCAGCCGTTTGGGACCATCTTTGATAACTCCGAAATATCCACTGAACGTCTTGTAGCCGACCACAGCCACGGCAAGAATGGCCAAGAGCGACAACCCCATTCCGATCTTCATGCGACTTGAGATTGCGTCGGATTTTGTCGGAGCTGTCTCAGCCTGAGCTCTAGGGGTGGGAGTAATGGTGCGGACATCATCGCGCCCAACCGAGCGTAGCGCAGATGCCACCTCCATGGCTGACTGATAACGGGAATCGCGGTCCTTGGCGAGAACCCCATTGATCACTTCATCGAATCCGCTGGGCAAATCCGGTCGTAGTGATGACGGCGCAGGAGGGTTCTCTGACAACAACTCATAGAGAACTGCCGTGAGGTGCTCGCCCTCGAATGGCCGGCGTCCGACCGCCATTTCATATATCACGCACCCGAGCGAAAACACATCCGAGCGCGCATCCAATCCCTTCTCGCCTCGTGCCTGTTCAGGGGACATGTAAGCAACAGTCCCAACCGGCATTCCGGTGCGAGTGACTCCCGCCCCCTGCTGAGAACGGGCGATTCCGAAGTCGGCGATCTTGACGTGGCCGCGGGGTGTGATAAAAATGTTGTCGGGCTTGATGTCGCGGTGAATGATGCCCTTCTCGTGTGCCGCGGAGAGTCCCTCGCACAGGGCAGTACCAATCTCGACTATACGGCCGATGGAAAGCTGTCCATCTGCGAGGACATCCTTGAGAGTCTGTCCTTCAATGAACTCCATGACAATGAAGTCGCGCCCATCGACATGTTCAATCGCGTGAATGGTGACAACATTGGGGTGATTCAGAAGTGACGCGTTCTGCGCCTCATGCAGAAGACGCGTACGGGCCTCGGCGTCGTCGGACAGTGACTCGGGGAGAAATTTGAGCGCGACTTTACGGCCCAAGCTCGTGTCAGTCGCCAGGTATACTTCACCCATGGCCCCCGCGCCGAGCTTGCCTTGAATTTCGTAGTGGGCTACGGTACGTCCGATCATGCTTCAGACCACCGTGAGGATGACCATCAACTCGCCGGAGATGCTCCGACCAGCTTCTGGAATCGTGTGTCTTTCTTGAGTTTTTCGAAGGATGGGTCGGCGCCGATATACGTCGGGGCATACACATTCATCTTGAGAACCCGTTCCAGATTCTCAATCGCGCGGTCGGTCTTGCCAATGTGGGCATCGATCGCCGCCGTGTAGTAGTAGCGAATTGTCGGATCCAGTGTCTTTTGCGTGTTGGTAGCCAATCGCTTGAAATCTTGTTCCGGATCCTTGATGTCACCCAGCAGGCAACGGATATAGAGTTGCCCGTACTCGAGTTCCAAGTCTCCTTTACGAGTGCTCAATTCCTTGGTGACTTGATCCAACGCCTTACGCAGCGATTTTTCCGCGTTCGATCCTTTGTCCGACAATTGGTAGGCCTGGCCCAAGCGCATCGAAAAGTGCCAGTCCTCAGTCTTTTCTGAACCGTCTTTCAGTAACGATGTCGCAGGTGACATGCGTCGATCGAATAGAGCGATTGTTCCGGCTATTCCCTTTTGGCGGTACATTTTCGGTCGGATTGCAATCGCCTTCTGCAGCTGGGAATCCGCCACAGCGAAATTGCCCTGCCAGAATGCGTGCTGACCAGCCGCAACGCGCACCCGCGCCAGATTGGGTGAGATGTCGATTGTTGTGGCCGTGTGCTTCTTTGCATCGGAGGCTTTTCCTGAAAATGCCGCGACCCGCGCCAGCCAACGGTGCGCATCGACATAATCGGGTTTCAATTCGAGAGAGCGGCGCAGTTCCTTCGTGGCCTCGTCTGTCTGTGTTTGTAATGCGAGTTGTACCCCAAGCCGGTAATGCGTGTCGGGATCCTGCGGTGCCAATTGGACCGAACGGCGATGGGCCCGTATCGCGCCCGACATATCACCACGCAAAGACGCCAAGACGCCAATGCCGGAGAAGTACTCAGCCGACGACGTATCTCTCTGTGAAGCGCTCTGGAGCAGGCCAGCGGCCTCAGTCACAAGTTTTGTGTCGTCGTCCCATCCCCAATCAACCTGCTGCAAGAGAGTGCGCGCCAAAGCAATCTGCGCGGCAGTGTATCCCCTATCCAATGACACAGCACGTCGGAGTGCCTTCTCGGCGATCTCATTGTCATCTTCGGTGCGCCGGTCGTAGTGATATCGCCCCTTAAGGTATTGATCGAACGCTTCGGCATTCGTTGTTCCGAAGTCAGCGATTGCCCGTTTTTCTTCAGGTGTGAGTGTGGCACCAACCGCTGCAGCCACGGAGTCGGCAATTTGAGACTGCATCGCAAACATTTCGGTCGCCGGACGATCGAGCTTCAATGACCAGCGCAGCTCTTTGTCGGCAACGCGATGAAGATGCGCGGTCATCTTGACGTTCTTCTTGTCGCGCTGGACGGCACCTTCGACAATGTAATCGGCATTGAGTCGTTTGCCGAAATCGTCGACGGCGAATTGTTGACCTCGCAATGGCAGGACATCGTAGATCGAAGCGACCTTGATCTGCTTGATTGATCCAAGGGCATCGATCAGCTCCTTGGTCATCCCCTGCGCGAAGTAAGCGTCTTCGCGTGCGTCGCCGAGGTTTTCCAAGTAAACGACGGCAACGGTCGGCATTTTCAGATCAACCACCTGCGCCTGAGACTGGGTCTTTGCTGCAGTCTCTGCATCACCCGCGGCTTGAGGCGGTGCGATCGACGGTGCCGGCACAGCCGTTGTCTCATCGGATGGCCCTTCGACCTTTGGCTTTTGATTGAACCAGAGCACCCCTAACACCGCCGCCACAGTGAGTACGCCGACGACAATGAAGAGAACCGGAGACGACTTCTTCTTCTCCGAACGGTCTTCCTTTTGTGGGGCTGGCTTCGGCGTGACCACCTTTGCGGTAGTCGCTTCGGTGGAGACAGTTGGAGGAATTACCTTGGTGGTGACTGTATCGACTTCGACCGGTCGCGACTGAGGCGGAGCCGATGGCTGAACAATCGGGAACGCACCTGACGTTGTCGACGGACCCTTCACCTGCCCGGCAACAATCTTCAGGTCGCGGCGAAGCTCTTCCATTGTCGGATAACGATCCGCAGATTTGTGTGCCAAAGCTTTGCGCACGACCTCGTACAACTTGGGCGGCAACCCCGGACGCTTCTCCTCAAGCGGAGGATATTCGTCGTTCAGGATTGCATAGATGACAACCGCTTCGTGATCGGCTACGAATGGCGGTTTGCCTGAGAGCATTTCATACAGGATGACACCGACCGACCAGATATCGGTCCGCTGATCCACGACCTCGGAGCGTGCCTGCTCGGGCGACATGTATGCGGCCGTACCGATCGTGCTTCCGGTCCGCGTCACCTTTTTCGATATGCTCGACTTGGCCAAGCCAAAGTCACATACCTTGACCAATCCACCTTCGGCGAGCAGGATGTTTGCGGGCTTGATATCGCGATGGACGATGCCCTTTTCATGCGCTTTGGACAGTCCCGATGTGACCTGAGTTGCGATGTTGATCGCCTCGCCGGGATCGATCGCGCCATCCTTGAGCCGCTCCTTCAAGCTCGGACCATCGACAAACGCCATGACGATAAACTGGTGCTCGTTCGAATCGCCGATCTCATGGATTGTACAGATGTTAGGATGGTCGAGCGCCGCTGCTGATTGGGCTTCAATCAGGAAGCGGGCACGGTCCTCTTCGGAGTCTAAAGCATAGGGAGGCAAAAACTTCAGGGCAACAATGCGGCCCAAGCGCGTGTCTTCAGCTTTGTAGACCACACCCATGCCGCCAGCACCAATGCGCTGGAGGATCTTGTACTGCTTGACAGTTGTCCCAATCATTGCTCTAAACCCCGAACTTAAAGTTCAGGATTAGGTACGATACGCGATTCACGGCGAATCGACAACATGATCAATTGCGTCATTTTGACCGATTGTGAGCATGCTCCGAGGCCACGAATCGTCTGTAAGGTAGATAATTTCCATCCCGCCCTGGCCGAGCTGTTCAAGGATGCGGTAGTGCGTGACGGGGTGACCGATCAGCGCGCGGCTCATTTCCCGGTCGACGAATCAAGTTTGCTGGCAAGTCGAATAAAACGGGGATCTTGCCTAATCGGGTCCCAGACGTGATCAAGCCGGATCCGAAGCAGTTCGTGACGGTCATGGTCGAAGGCATATTCCAGCCACCGAAGCGCCCTGTCGGTATATCCGAGCGCTAAAAGGGTCAGAGATATTACTCCAAGCTGACGATGTACGAGCCAAGGCTCGGCGAAACTCTCACCAAACAGTTTTATTACACTATCGATCCCAGATCGTTGGTACGCCTCGCTAAATGTACCCCGAAGATGCGACAGTGAATCGAGGCCAAGCCAGGCCTCCAATGCCGCGACGGCTTCTTCGTAACGTCCGGCGTGATAGAGCATTCGGAATAAATCGAGCTGCAGATCTCTGCGCTCGGAGTCGGTAGCAATAACTCTCATCAAATGATCGGCGGCTTCTGCGTATCGTCCCGATGCCTCGGCAATGACGAACGCATAGATGCTCGTTGGAAGGAAGTTTGGATCCAAGGCAAAGGCATGTTTGAGTTGCCGCGCTGCGGCGTCGGGGTTGCCCGCGCGCAGATACCAATATGACAGATTGGCATGAACGATCGTTGATAAAGGGTCGATCTGTATTGCCCTCTCACCTCGTTGTACCGCTTCGGTGACACGGCCCAAATTCGCCAGAAAGAATCCATACCAGAACTGCCCGGTCGAGTGTCCGGGATTTAACGCCAAGGTGCGCTCGAAGGCCTCCGCCGCATCTCTCTCATTCCCCAAATTCGTCGCCGCCATTGCCAGCGCGAGATACGCCTCGGCTGAATCGGGATTCAGTTGTAACGCGACGTTCGCCTCACGGATTGCGTCAGCACAAAGACTGGCGGCGTCGCGGCCTGTATAGTCCGTCATTGTTGTAAACACGAGAGCAAGCCAGGCGTGTGCATCGGCATAACCCGGATCAAGTGCAATTGCCTCAAGTAAGCACTTCTCCGCCTGTTCGAGTTCGGGGCCCGATCGTCTATTCCAATGATGACGGCCGCGGAGGACCAAATTGTACGCCTCGATATTCGTTGTCCCCCCGGGGACCAGCTCACCAATCGCCTTGCCAACCAATTTGACCTTGAGGGCATCTACAATCGCCCGTGCGATATCATCCTGAATCTCGAAGACGTCGGCCATCTCGCGATCATAGCGCTCGGACCAAATGTGAAATCCATCGGCGACATTGATCAGCTGTGCAGTGATGCGCAGACGATTCCCCGACTTGCGCACACTGCCTTCGAGAACCGTTCCCACGCTGAGCTGCTCACCTACCAACCGAACATCTGTTGTCTTGCCCTTGAACTGAAAGGCCGACGTGCGCGCGACAACACGCAATTCCTTCATCTTGGAGAAAGCCGTAATCAAATCTTCGGTCAATCCGTCGGCGAAGAACTCATTCTCAGCGTCGGTGCTCATGTTGGCGAAGGGCAGTACAGCCAGTGACGGTTGCGCCGATTCGCGAACTCCCGGTTTCGAGCTGGCTCTCCCTGTCACGATGTCTCGAATCTGCGCCAATTCAGCGGCCACGGCCTTTGTACCCACAGGACGTTGAACCGGATCCTTGCGCAGTAATCGGTCGATCAGCGAGACAAGATCGGGAGGTGTATCGAGACGATGCCCGCTTACCGACGTGTGCGGCTCATGGAGCACAGCATACATCATCGCCGCCGGGTGATTGCCTTCGAACGGCAGTTTACCGGTGATCGCCTCATACATCACAACGCCAAGCGACCAAAGATCAGACCGCGCATCAACACCGTCGCCCTTCGCCTGCTCAGGTGACATGTAAGCCGCAGTCCCGGGTGTACTGCCCTCCTGGGTGATCTTCGTCGTCTGCCGGGATGACTTTGCCAATCCGAAGTCCATGATCTTCACCTGACCGCGTGTGTTGATCATGATGTTCTCTGGCTTGATGTCCCGATGCGTTATTCCCTTTTCATGCGCGATCGAGAGCCCGTCGGCGACCTGCGCCGCGATCGTGACAATCTCCGAAATAGCAATCGGTCCGTCGGCGAGACGGTCGCGCAGAGTCTTCCCCTCGACATACGACATCGCGATATACGGCTGCCCATCGGCCTCGCCGATTTCGTGAATCGTGCAAATGTTCTGGTGATCCAGCGACGCGGCGGCACGCGCCTCGTGGATGAGCCGCTGGAATTCCTCGGCGCTTTGCGTGCTTCGCGGCGGCGGAAATTTCAATGCCACTTCGCGACCGAGCTTGGTGTCTTCGGCTTTATAGACCACACCCATCCCGCCCGCGCCGAGCTTCTCGATGATACGATAATGAGCGATTGTCTGGCCGATCATTTCTTGGCGAGCTCTCCGTTCCAATTGATGACGAGATTGATCCAGGATGCGGCGAATCCTGCCTCGCGCGTCACAACGTAGAACGTCTGACCATCCGCCGACACGTCATACGGTTTGTTGGCTTGAGGAGCGCGCACCGGAAATAACTGTTTCGGCTCCCCAACGGTGAACGATTCTGTCCGTCCATCGACTTCGACCGACATCATGGAGTTTCCGGCGGAGATGAAAAAGAGCTCACGACCATCTTTGCGCCACCTCGGAAAATCCCCGCCCTTCGACGAGATCTGCCATTTTCCACCAGGGCCGGGGAACGGCCTTACATATACCTCGTACTCTCCGGATTCCGCGCTGGCAAAGGCCAGCCAACGACCGTCGGGAGAAAAACTGGCATCATCTTCATCAAATTCAGTTTTCTGAAATTCATGCGGTTCCCCGGCGGCTTTTCCATCTGGCCCGATGGGCAGAATCCACAGATCATCGCCGATCGATGTAACCGTGGGCGAAATGTACACCAAATTGCGTCCGTCAGTCGCGCAATCCATCAGCCATTTAGTCGCTGAGGACGCGAACATGAGCTCCTCTGTGCCGGCGCCGGTGGCAGGCTTTCGGTACAAGTCCAGCGAGGTCTGACGCACCGCTGAGAAATAGATGTAGGCGCCATCCGGAGACCACGCTGGGTATCCATCCTCGGCCGCTGAGAAGGTCAGCCGTGTCCTAATACGACGATTGATGTCAAACACCCAGATATCCGGGTTGCTTGTAGCGGGGTCGACCAATTGCACGGCGAAGTAGCGGTCATCGGGCGACAGGTCGCAGTCGAAGTATGAACCTGGTTCGCCCAGAGTGTCCAGTTGCGTGCCATCGCGCCCAAACACGACAATATTGGATCCCAACGCGCTGGCGCCGGACTGGAATGCCAAGGTTCCGTTCTCGGATACACCAACCGAGACACTGCTGTAGCCGATGTCAGCGTAGACATCCTCGGCCAATGGAACCGGATCACCGCCGAATTCCAAGGACTCGGGGTCGAATGGTTGGGCCATGAGTGTGCGTTCGCGTAAGAAAATCAGATGGCCATTGGCGAAGCAGGCATTTGCCGGAGACTGCATGAGTCCCCGCTCAATCGCGCCATCCAGTGACCCGATTCTCACAGAATCATCCTTGGAATCTCCTGCACCGGGGCCAATGCGAACGTAGTAGAGAAATCGGTTTCCATCGGGCAAAAACCACGGCCAGCGATGCGTCGATTGACCGGCAGCGGTGTCGATGACGGTCAGTTTAGTAGGAACTCCACCCGCCGCTGACACACGCGACAGTGCCCCACTCGGCGCCGGAGCAAAGACAATGACACCGTCTTTATTCCATGTACCGCCACGGCCGGCGACAACGTCGCAGAGCGTCAGCGCCGGACCTCCTGTTACATCGATCTTCTTTAGCTTGGCATCGGCGAAGAAACCGATGAACCGGCTATCCGGTGACCAGAAGGGATAGAGGGCGTTATCAGTCCCAGGCAATCTCTCTGAATTGAAATTGTTGATTGAGCGTACCCATAGCTGCGTTTGTCCCAACGAGTCGGCACCAACGAACGCCAGACGCTTGCCATCCGGAGACAATGCCAATGTCCCTGCCCCTTCGACGGCAAGATTGAGCTGTTCAGGAGCGGGAACACCGAAGCGAATCGCAGTCTTATCAGGTTTCGGTGACGAGAACGTCATGAACAGTAGTGCCGCCGCGGCAATTCCGAAGACGCCGCAAAGGATCCAGGGGATAATTGCTGACGACGATTTCCTGGGTTCTCCGACTGAGGGTCTAATATCTGTCTGAACACGGTCGACCGTGGAGAGCGCCGGCCGCACCGTACTCACGCGGCTGATCTTCGAACGATCCGATGAACGCCGGAATCGCCGCAGATCTTTCGCCAGTTCTTTCGCTGACTGATAGCGCTCGTCTTTGTCCTTGTCGAGACACTCAAGCAGGATGCGATCCAACTCCGGCTCGATGTCGGGACGGATCGCTGACGGGGGCGCCGCGTTGATGTTGACAATCTCGTACATGACGGCCGTATCGTGCATGCCCTTGAACGGCATCTGATCGGTGAGCAATTCGTAAAGCACTACACCAAGCGAGAAGATGTCGGAACGGTGATCGGTGTCGAGCCCTTGCACTTGCTCAGGTGACATGTATCCGGCAGTACCAATCGTGCTGCCCTCTTTTGTGAGTCGCGTCGCGCCATGCAGTTTCGCCAGGCCGAAATCCATGATCTGCACGATGCCATCCTTGCGGATCATGATGTTTTCGGGCTTGATGTCGCGATGCACGATTCCTTGCTCGTGCGCGGCGGCCAAACCATCGGCCACCTGCGCGCCAATTTCCAGCACCTGCTTCGGTGACAAAGTCGAGCGCTTGTCGCGAAGCGTCTGCCCATCGACATGCTCCATCACGATGAACAACTGCCCATCATGCTCCTGGATATCGTGAATGGTGCAAATATTCGGATGGTTGAGCGCCGATGCTGCGCGTGCCTCTTGCAGGAATCTCGCCCGCGCATCTGGCTGTGCCGTCATCTGTGCCGGAAGAAATTTGAGCGCAACCTTGCGGTCGAGCTTCGAGTCGACGGCGAGATACACCTCGCCCATGCCGCCGGCGCCGAGGTGCTCAATAATCTTGTAATTCGCGATTGTTTGACCGATCACTAGAACACCTTTGGTGGGAGGTTCATCAAGCGTTCAAATTCAGGCAGACGGCGGAGCTTGTCCCAGTATGGAGCGATTCGCAAGTGCCCCGCCGACATCCAGGACGGAATCGACAACAGGTATTCAATAATCCTGAGAGCACCGTCGCTATCACCGGCTTGGGCCTGCACACCAGCCTGAACACCCATGACGAGGGGACCCGCTAGCGCATCTTTTGAGATGGGAGTTATGTCAACGGCCGCTTGGGCATGGCGAATGGCCTCGTCGATTCGCCCCATCCCGACACAGGTCTTGGCCAACGCCATCCGTTTGCGCGGGTCTTGAGGATCGTCCGCGACGGCGGACTCCAGCAGTGAGGCGGATTTGCGATACTCCGGCTCCGCGTCCTTCGGATTGCCCAATAGGTAATGGGTCTCGGCAATCATCAGCGACTTGGGGTAGTACCAGGATTGCTCCTCGTAGACGTCGCCGCGCACGCGCTGGATGTGCTCCAATGCGCTCGACAAATCGCGCTCCATCAAGGATTGCTCATACCATTCCCAGATAGATTCCTCGTGCCCCCGTTCTCCCATCATTTCCAGCATGCGCCGTGACTCCCCGATATTTCCGTGCGCAAAGAGTTGCAGCATGGCGGACCACGTGTACGCGTTGTATTGATCCGGTGCGATGCTGATTGATCGTTGAAAGTAAGTGTTGGCTTTCTCAAACCGACGCATAATGAAACATGTAATCCCCGCTTCACAGGGGTATTGGCTGCGCATCGGATCAAGCTTGATGACGGTCTCGGACCCACCGATCGCCTCGGCAAATTGCCCGAGGCGTCGCTGGATCATGGCTACCATGAATATGGCCAGCGAATGGTTGGGCTGAAGCTGAATTGATCGCTGGAATTCGTCGATGGCCCCTTTGAGGTCGCGAAGGCAACGGTAGCGGAAGAAGCCGTTCGCCAGGGGCGTTTCCGGATCCGCGTGGTTGAGTGCCAGCGCGCTTTCAACGGTGCTCTTGGCCTTCTGGATTCTCTCCGGGGATCGATCATGCCCGTAAAAATACATTCCAGAATGTGCGATCGAAAGGTAGGCGTGCGCTTGCGCAAAGGCAGGATCAAGACTCACGGCGCGCTCAAACATCTGGATCGCAAGACGGTGGTTTTCCAAGCTGTAATCATTGCTTCGTAAGTACTCTCCGCCACGCAGGTAAGCGTGGTACGCATCCAGATTCTCCGTCGGCTTGGCTTCGATCGCGCGCCGCTCCGGGTCGCCGAGTTTGATGTTGAGCTGGTCGGTGACTTTCTCGGCAATGTCTGACTGCACATCGAAGATGTCTTCAATCACGCGGTCATAGCGATCCGACCACAGGTGCGTGTCCTCGTTCACTTGAATTAGCTGCGGCGTAATTCGGACCCGGCTTACTCCCTGCGCCCCTTTGCCCCAACGCACCGTGCCTTCGAGGATGTAATCCACTCCCAATTCGCCACCGATGTCACGAATCGATTTCTTAGTGCCCTTGAATTGCATGACGCTGGTGCGTGAGATGACACCAATTGCCTTAACCGCCGACAAGCGGCTGATGATCTCCTCGGTGATGCCATCGGCAAAATATTCGTCGTCTGCGGCTCCGAGATTCTCAAAAGGCAGAACGGCCAACATTTTGCGTCGAGTGGCAGCGACTTGCTCGCCACCCGAGCTGCTTGACCGAAGCAGCCGCTTGAGATCGGAGATCAAATCAGCCGCCGACTGATAACGCTCGCCTGTGTGCTTGGAGAGAGATTTGGAAATAATGCGCTGCAACTCGTCCGGGGTTCCTGAAACGAATCGCGCCACAGGTTGTGGTTCCTCGTTCACAATCGCATACATCAGCGCCGCATTGTGCGCGCCTTGGAATGGCAGACGGTCGGTCGTCATTTCGTCGAGCACAACACCGAGAGAAAACAAATCGGATCGGTGATCGCACTCGCGCCCACTCGCCTGTTCCGGCGACATGTATGCTGCTGTTCCGACTGTTGAACCAGTCTGAGTCAACCGGATAGCGCCTTCAAAAGTTGCCAGACCAAAATCGAGCAAACGCGGG
>Ga0307505_10000903_pt1 | contig 27624 bp, 23 predicted proteins | sample 23_S_MG_FD_202183 | JGI IMG/M metagenome (GOLD analysis project Ga0307505, IMG submission 202183) | Soil microbial communities from Populus trichocarpa stands in riparian zone in the Pacific Northwest, United States - 23_S | ecosystem: Environmental > Terrestrial > Soil > Riparian zone > Trees... | reverse complement strand
GGCGCCCAAGCCGCCGAGTTCCTCGCCCGCGTCCGCGACCTCCTCCAAACCCCCTACACACTCATCTCCTAACCCCCCAACGCGCGCTTCGCGCGCCCGACCCCCCGCAGAAACGACGGACGCGATTTAGGTCGCGTTGACGAACGCGCCTTAGCGTCGGCGCGGATGCCGGAGATCGAGTTCGCCGCGCCGCAACTGCTCGCGCTGCTCGCGCTCGTGCCGCTGGCGGCGCTGGTCTACCTCGCCGCCCAGCAGGCGCGCGCCGCGCGCGAGTCCGCCTTCGCCGCCCCCGCCACGCTGCCCTCGGCGGTCCCGCGCCGGCCGCGCTGGCGCCGCCACCTCGCGCCGCTCGCCTACGGACTGGCGCTCGCCGCGCTGGTCGTCGCGCTCGCTCGCCCCGAGGTCACCGTCGCCGTCTCGAAGCAGAGCGCGACGGTCGTCCTGGTCACCGACCAGTCGCGCTCGATGGAGGCCGCCGACGTCGCCCCCGACCGGCTGACCGCCGCGCGCGAGTCGGCGCTGTCGTTCCTCGGGCGCCTGCCCGACGACGCGCGCGCCGGGGTTGTCACCTACGACGACGCCGTCCGCCGCGTCGAGGCCCCCGGCGGCGACCGCGCCGCCGCCCAGGAGGCCCTGCGCTCGCTGACCGCACAGGGCGGCACCGCGACCGGAGACGCCTTGGAGACCGCGCTCGGGCTGATCGAGTCCGGCGCCCAGCGGCGCGCCGACGACGGCACGCCAGCCGGCGCGATCGTGCTGCTCTCCGACGGAATCGCCCGCCACGGCCGCGACCCGCTGGAGGTCGCCCGCGAGGCCCGCGACGTCGGGGTGCCCGTCTACACGATCGCCCTCGGCACCGACGCCGGCACCGTCGACGTGCAGCGGCCCAACGGGACCACCCGCACGATCGAGGTCCCGCCCGACCGCACGACGCTGGCCGAGATCGCCCGCCTGACCGGCGGACGGTCGCTGGAGACCGCCGACGCGGCCGAGCTGGACGGCATCTACGACGAACTCGCGACCACCGTCACCACCGAGGACGAGCAGCGCGAGGTCTCCTCCGCGTTCGCCGGTGGCGGCGCCCTGCTGCTCCTGCTCGGCGGGCTCGGCTCGCTGCGCTGGTTCGGACGGCTGCCGTGACCCGACCTTCCCCGACACACCACCAGGAGATGATCCGATGAGCCACGAAGACCGCCCGCTCGCCGCCGTAGCCGGCGGTGACGCGGCCGAGCACGACCATGTCGCAGACCCGCTCGAGGCGCGCGCCGCGCTCGAGGAGGCGCTGTACGAGATCAAGCGGGTGATCGTTGGTCAGGACGCGATGCTCGAGCGCGTGATGGTCGCGCTGCTCGCCGGCGGCCACGTGCTGCTCGAGGGCGTGCCGGGCCTCGCCAAGACGCTGACGATCAAGACCCTCTCCGACGTCGTCGGGGGCAGCTTCCGGCGCGTCCAGTTCACCCCCGACCTCGTCCCGTCCGACCTCGTCGGCACACGGATCTACCGGCCCGACAGCGGCGGCTTCGACGTCGAGCTCGGTCCGGTCTTCGGCAACTTCCTGCTCGCCGACGAGATCAACCGCGCGCCGGCGAAGGTCCAGTCGGCACTGCTCGAGGTCATGCAGGAGCGCCAGGTCACGATCGGCGGGCAGACCCACCAGATGCCCGACCCGTTCCTGGTGCTCGCGACCCAGAACCCGATCGAGTCGGAGGGGACCTACCCGCTGCCGGAGGCCCAGGTCGACCGGTTCCTGATGAAGCTCGTCGTCGACTACCCGTCGCCGGGTGAGGAGACCGAGGTCGTCAGCCGGTCGATCGCGCCGCCGCCGGTGGTCGAGGAGCGGCTGACCGCCGAGGACCTGATCCGCTTCCGCGCCGCCGTCGGCGAGGTCTACGTCGATCCGGGCGTGATCGCCTACGCGGTCGCGCTGGCCGACGCGACCCGCCGGCCGGCCGAGCACGGCCTCGCCGACCTCGAGCCGCTGATCGAGTACGGCGTCAGCCCGCGCGGGCCGATCGGCGTGATCGCCGCCGCCCGTGCGCTGGCGCTGCTGCGCGGCCGGCGCCACGTGACCGAGGTCGACGTCCGCGACCTCGCCGCCGACGTCTTCCGCCACCGGCTCGTGCTCAGCTACGACGCGCTCGCCGACGACGTCTCGGCCGACGCCGTGCTCGACCGGGTGTTCGAGACCGCCGGGGCCGAGCACCACGTCGGCCTCAGCGAGGACGCTGCGTGAGTCGACTGCTCCCGTTCTCCCGCCGCCGCCGCGGCGACCGCCCCGGCGGGGGCGACGGCGCGATCGATGTCGACGTTGCGGCAAATATTTCGCCGCAACGTCGACTTCGACGTGCGGAAGTGGATCCGACCGGCCTCGCGCCGCCGCCGGGCCGCCAGGGCCCGGGGCCGGTGCCTGCCGCCGCCGCGCGCGCCGTCCGGCTCGACCTGCGCCGCCGCGCCGGCGGGGTCCTGCCGGGCGAGCACGCGGGAGCGGGCGTCGGGGCCGGGCTCGAGCTCGCGCAGCTGCGTCCCTACGTCCCCGGCGACGACGTCCGCCGCCTCGACGCCGCAGCGACGGCACGCACCGGCGAGCCGCACGTCCGGCTCGAGGTGCCCGAGCGGCTGCTGACCACCTGGGTCGTCGTCGACGTGTCGGCGTCGATGGGCTTCGGCACCGCCGCGCGGCTGAAGTCCGACGTCGCCGAGGGCGTCGTCGACCTGCTCGCCGGGGTCGCGGTTGGCCGCGGTGGCCGCGTTGGACTGATCGCCTGCGGCGGACCGCAGCTGCGCGTCGTCGCGCCGCGCGGCGGGCGCCTCGCGCGGGTCGCTGTCGCGCGGCTGGTCGCCGAGGGCGTCGCCGTCGACGGCCAGGCGCAGGCGACCGGTCTCGCCGACGCGCTTGCGCGGGTCGCGCGGATCGCCACGCGGCCCGGGATGGTCGCGGTCGTATCCGATTTCCGCGGCGGCGGCGACTGGGGCCGCGAGCTGCGTCGGCTCGCGCTCCGTCACGCGCTGGTCACCGTCGAGATCGGCGACCCGCGCGAGGCCGAGCTGCCGTCGGTCGGGACGCTGATCCTCGTCGACCCCGAGACCGGCGACCAGGTCGAGGCCGACACCCGCGACCGCCGCCTGCGCCGCCGCTACGCCGACGCCGAGACGCGCCGCCGCGAGGAGGTGCGCGCCCAGCTGCGCCGCGCCGGCGCCCGCCACGTCGAGCTGTCGACGGCCGGCGACTGGGCCCACGCGCTCGCCCGGGAGCTGGGCCGGCGATGAGATCCTCGCGGACCGCCGCCGTGGCGGCGACGGGCTGCCGGTCGGCTGCCGTGCGCCGGACCGCCGTGCGCACTCGGGCAGGAGCCGCGCGATGAGCTTCGGCGCCCCCCTGCTGCTGCTCGGCCTGTTCGCCATCCCGGCGCTGCTCTTCGCGCTCAACGCCGCACGTCGGCGTCGCCGTCGCTACGCGGTTCGCTTCCCGGGCGCGGCGACCGTCGCGGCGGTCACCCCGCGCGGGTCGGGCCTGCTGCGGCGCAACCTGCCGCCGGCGCTGTTCCTGTTCGCGCTGGCGGCGCTGGTCGTCGCGACCGCGCGACCCGAGACGACGGTGGCGGTGCCCGACGAGCGGGCCTCGATCGTGCTCGTCACCGACGTGTCGCGCTCGATGCTCGCCGACGACGTCGACCCCGACCGGCTGTCGGCCGCCAAGGTCGCGGCGCGTACCTTCCTCGACCAGGTGCCCGACGAGCTGCGCGTCGGGGCGATCGCCTTCTCCGAGACGCCGCGCACGCTCCAGTCGCCGACCATCGACCGCGCCCGCGTGCTCGGCCAGCTCGACGCGCTCTCCGCCGACGGCGGCACCGCGACCGGCGACGCGCTCGCGGCCGCGCTCGACCTGCTCGGCGGCGGCGACGCCGACGGCGCGGACCCGTCGGCCCCGCCCGGCGGCGACGGCGCCAGCGAGGACGGCCCCGACCGCCCGCCGTCGGCGATCGTGCTGCTCTCCGACGGCGAGGCGACCGCCGGCCAGGACCCCTTCGCCGTCGCCGATCGCGCCGGCGAGGAGGGCATTCCGATCTTCACCGTCTCGCTCGGCACCGCGGACGCGACCGTTCCCGCCCCGGACGGGTCCGGATACGCGATCCCCGTCTCGCCCGACCCGGAGTCGCTGCGCGAGATCGCCGAGCGCTCCGGCGGCCGCGCCTTCGACGCCGACACCGCCGACGGCCTCGACTCCGTCTACGAGCAGCTCGGCTCCCAGCTGGGCACCCGCGACGAGACCCGCGAGGTCACCGCCGCCTTCGCCGCCGGCGGCGCCCTCCTGCTGCTCGGCGCGTTCGGCCTCTCGACCCTCTGGGCCGGCCGCCTTCCCTGAACGCCCGCGCGAACGGCCGCCGGGAGCCGAGCGAAGGATCCTTGGGGGTATACCCCCAACGATCCTCCGCTCGGCGTTTGGGAGGCGCGGTTACGGGTGGCTGTGGGAGGCTGAGGGGGATGGAGAGCGCGACCGACTGGGGCCGACTGCTCGACCTCGACCGAAGGCACGTGTGGCATCCGTACGGGCCGATGCCGGCGGCGTGGGAGCAGATCCCGGTGGTCGGCGCGGAGGGGGTGAGGCTCCAGCTCGCCGACGGCCGCGAGCTGGTCGACGGGATGTCGTCGTGGTGGTCGGCGATCCACGGCTACCGCAACCCGGTGCTCGACGCGGCCGTGCGCGAGCAGCTCGACCGGATGGCCCACGTCATGTTCGGCGGGCTCACCCACGAGGGGGCGATCACGCTCGCGCAGCGGCTCGTCGCGATCACGCCCGAACCGCTCGAGCACGTCTTCCTCGCCGACTCCGGCTCGGTGTCGGTCGAGGTGGCGATCAAGCTGGCGCTCCAGGCCCGGCCGGGACGCCACCGCCTGCTGGCGCTGCGCGGCGGATACCACGGCGACACCTTCGGGGCGATGGCGGTCTGCGACCCGGTCGGGGGGATGCACAGCCTGTTCGCGGGCATCCTCCCCGCGCACGTCTTCGCCGACCGCCCGCCGCGCGTGCTCGACGACGCCTACGCCGACCACCTCAGCGCGCTCTTCGAGCGGCACGCCGGCGAGCTGGCCGCCGCAATCGTGGAGCCTTCGGTGCAGGGCGCCGGAGGCATGTGGTTCTACGACCCCGCCGTGCTGGCGCTGGCGCGCGAGCTGTGCGACCGCCACGGCGTGCTGCTGATCGCCGACGAGATAGCCACGGGCTTCGGTCGCGCCGGCGGCGAGCTGTTCGCCTGCCAGGCCGCCGGCATCGCACCCGACGTGATGTGCGTCGGCAAGGCGTTGACCGGCGGCTACATGACGCTCGCCGCGATGCTCTGCACGGCCGAGGTGGCGGCGGCGCTCGACGGCGGGCCGCTGATGCACGGCCCCACCTTCATGGGCAATCCGCTCGCCTGCGCCGCCGCGCTCGCGTCGACGGGGCTGCTGCTCGAGCGCGACTGGCGCGCCGACGTGGCGCGGATCGAGACGGGGCTCGCCGCCGGTCTCGCCCCGGCGGCCGATCTGCCGGGGGTCGCCGACGTCCGCACGCACGGGGCGATCGGCGTGATCCAGCTCGACCGCGAGATCGACGTCGGCGCCGCGACCGCCGCCGCGGTCGAACGCGGCGTCTGGCTGCGGCCGTTCCGCGACCTCGTCTACACGATGCCGCCGTATGTGACCGGCGACGACGACCTCGCCGCGGTCGCCGCCGCCGCGGTCGCCGCGGCCGCCGCCGGCTGAGCCGGCTGAGCCGGCTGAGCCGGCGCTACCCTGGTCGGGCATGTCGGAGACCGCCCTTCCCGTCCGTGACGTAGCCGAGGCCGACTTCGGCCAGCTGGTGGTCGAGCGCTCGCGCGAGCTGCCGGTCGTCGTCGACTTCTGGGCCGAGTGGTGCGCACCCTGCCGTGCGCTCGGGCCGGTGCTCGAGCGCGAGGTCGCCGCGCGCGCCGGCAAGGTCGAGCTGGCGAAGGTCGACGTCGACGCAAACCCGGGCCTCCAGGCGCAGTACCGCGTTCAGGGCATTCCCGCGGTCAAGGCGTTCCGCGACGGCGCGGTCGCCGCCGAGTTCACCGGCGCGCTGCCGCCGGCCGAGGTCGCGCGGTTCCTCGACGGGCTCGTCCCGAGCGAGGCCGAGGAGCTGGCCGCCGCCGGGGAGGCCGCCGGCGACGAGGAGGCGCTGCGGCGCGCGCTCGCGCTGGACCCACGTCAGGCGCGCGCGGCCGGCGCGCTCGCCCGGCTGCTGTTGGCCCGCGGCGACGCCGAGGAGGCGCTCGCCCTCGTCGATCCGCTCGCGCCGACCGACTTCGCGCTCGCCGGGCTCGCCGCCCGCGCCCGTCTCCAGCTCGGCGACGACCCGCCCGCCGAGGCCTTCGCGGCCTGGGACGCCGGCGACGCCGAGGGCGCGCTCGAGCGCCTCCAGGAGCAGATCGCCGCCGCCGACGCCGACCGGCGGGAGCTGCTGCGCGCGCTGATGGTCGGCCTGTTCGCCGAGCTTGGTCCCGCGAGCGAGCTGGCGACCGCCCACCGGCGCCGGCTCGCCGCCGTGCTCAGCTGACGCGCGCGCCTCAGGCGGCGGCGAAGCGGACGGTCTCGCCGTCGTCCTGCTCGACCGCGCGTCCGTCGGCGATCAGCAGGTCGATGTGGCCGAGAACCTCCGACAGGGTCAGGAACGCCTGGGTGAAGGCGATCCGCTCCCAGATCGTCGAGGCGATCTCGTGTGCGGACATCGGCCGGATGCGCAGCAGCTCGAGGATGTTCTCGGCCCGCTTGACCTGTTCGCCGAGGCGGCGCTCGATCAGCGCGCGGTGTCCGGTGATCGGCGGCCCGTGGCCTCCGGCGACGAGGTCGACATCGAGCTCGGCGGTCGCGCGCAGCGAGCGGCGGTAGTCGACCAGCGGATGGGTGCGGAGGTCGCCCCCGCCAGGCGCCTGGGTGATGATCGCGTTCGAGGAGACCTGGCTGAGCAGATGGTCGCCGGAGATCAGGAGCCCGCCCTCGGCGTCGTGGAAGACGGTGTCGGAGCTGCTGTGGCCGGGCCGGTGCAGGACGGTGAAGGTCCGGTCGCCGAAGCGGACGGTGTCGCCGTCGGCGAGCCGGCGGTCGACGTCGGCGTCGCCGCCGAGCCGGCGGCTGATCGCGGCGACGGCGCCGAGCGCGTCGACGACGTGGCGGTCGATCCCGTGGCGGCGCATCAGCCGCTGGGCGAAGCGGTCGTTGGCGTGCTGGATCGCGTCGAAGTCGGCCATGTAGTCGGCGACCTCGTCGAGTGCGACGACCTCGGCGCCGGTGCGCCGCGCGACCAGCTCGGTCAGCCCGAGATGGTCGGCGTGGTGGTGGGTGACGACCAGCTTCTCGACATCCTCGAGCCGGTGGCCGACCTCCCCGACGAGCCGTTCCAGCTCGCTCAGCGAGCTGGCCTGGTCGGGGCCGTTGTCGATCAGGGTGAGCGGGTCGCCCTCGATCAGGTACGCGTTCACGGCGCCGATCGCAAACGGCGTCGGCACCGGCAGCATGTGCACTCCGGGGGCGACTTCGGTGGCGTCTGCGGGAGGCGGTCTCAACAGGTCTCGCTTCGGAGGCAGCCTACTTGGGCCGGGTGGAGGCACGGTCGGGGCCGCGGCCGTACGGCGACGCTGAATAGCATCGCCTCCGTGCCGACAGCGTCCGCTCGCAGCTTCCTGTTCGTGCCCGCCGACCAGCCGCGGCGCCTCGAGAAGGCGTGGGAGTCGCCCGCCGACGTGGTGATCGCCGATCTCGAGGACGCCGTCGCCGAGGAGGCGAAGGGCGCGGCGCGCGAGGTCCTGCGCGAGCGGCTGGCGCGGCCGCGGACGGCCGGCGCGGTCTGCGTGCGGATCAACGCGCTCGAGAGCGCGCACGCCGCGGCCGACCTCGAGCTGCTGGCCTCCGCCGCCGCGGCGGTCGACGCGGTGATGGTGCCCAAGGCGGCGGCCGCAACGCTGGCGGCGGCCGAGCTCGGTGTGCCGGTGATCGCGTTGGTGGAGACCGCCGCCGGCGTGCTGGACGCCGCCGCTATCGCGTCGGCGCCGGGAGTCGAGCGGCTGATGTTGGGGACCGTCGACCTGACCGCCGAGCTCGGCGTCGACATCACCGTCGACTCGCCGCTGCTCGCCGCGGCGCGCGCGACGCTCGCGCTGGCGTCGGCGGCGGCCGGCTTGGCGGGTCCGATCGACGGCGTGTGGATCGACATCGCCGACGAGGACGGGCTGCGCGCCGAGGCGCGGGTGGCGCGCGCGGCGGGCTTCGCGGCGAAGGCGTGCGTGCATCCGCGCCAGCTCGGGCCGGTCGAGGAGGAGCTGGCGCCGAGCGCGGAGGAGGTCGAGCGGGCGCGGCGGATCGTGGAGGCGGGTGAGCGGGCGTTGGCGGCGGGCGAGGGCGCGGTGGCGCTCGACGGCCGGATGGTCGACCTGCCGGTGATCGAGCGGGCGCGGCGGACCCTCGCCGCGGCCGGGGGCGAGGAGGGAGCGGCATGAGCGACGGCGACCGCGGTGGGGCTGCGCCGAAGCAGTGGCGGGGCCGCTTCTTCGAGGACTTCGAGGTTGGCGACGTCTACCGCAGCCGGCTCGGGCGGACGATCTCCGAGGTCGACAACACGTGGTTCACCGCGTTGACGATGAACACCAACCAGGTCCACTTCAACCAGGCTTTCGCGCAGCAGACGCGGTTCGGGCGGATGCTGGTCAACAGCTGCCTGACGTTGGCGCTGGTGACGGGGCTGTCGGTCCCCGACACCAGCGAGAACGGGACGGCGAACCTGGCCTGGGACGACATCAAGCTGCCCAACCCCGTGTTCGTCGGCGACACGCTGTTCGCCGAGTCGGAGATCACGGCGCTGCGCGAGTCGGGGTCGAACCCATCGGTCGGGATCGTGTCGCTGCGCACGCGGGGGGTCAACCAGGACGGGGTCGTGGTGATCGAGTACCGCCGCACGTTCATGTGCTACCGGCGCGGTGCGCCGGAGGCCTCGATCGCGGGCGGGTTCCCAGCGATCGACGCCGACTGGACCGTCTAGGCCCCAGCCGCTCTCCGCGCGCGGGACGTCGCCAGGTGGTCCGCCAAAACGCGCAGTGAGAGTTGCGGCCAAAGTTTGGCCGCAACTCTCACCGCGCGGGCTGCGTGGCCGGAACTCTGACCAGGCGTGGCCGCCGAAGGGGAGGGGTGGGCTCCCGACCGCAGCCCTTGGAAAAACAGGGCCTGGATGCTAGCATACTTGTATGCAAGTGCTTCAGGAGGAGCGTTCCCGCGTGGCCATCGACCTCTACCGCCAGATGGTCCTGATCCGAGAGTTCGAGACCGAGGCGGAGCGTCAATACAAGGCTGCCCGCATCGGCGGCTACTGCCACCTCTCGTCCGGCCAGGAGGCCACCAACGTGGGCACCATGCACGCCCTGGAGGCCGACGACCTGCTCGTCACCGGCTACCGATGTCACGGCTTCGCGCTCGCCCGTGGGGTCCCGGCGCGGGCCGCGATGGCCGAGCTGTTCGGCCGCGAGAGCGGCTGCGCAAACGGCCGCGGCGGCTCGATGCACCTGCTCGACGTCGAGCGCGGGTTCTACGGCGGCTGGGGCATCGTCGCCGGTCAGCTGCCGATCGCCACGGGCCTCGCCCTCGCGCTCGTCCGCCAGGACCGCCCCCAGGCCGTCCTCTGCGAGCTCGGCGACGGCGCGGTGAACATGGGCGCCTGGCACGAGTCGCTCAACCTCGCCGCCGTCTGGCGGCTGCCGGTCGTCTTCCTCGTCGTCAACAACGAGTACGGGATGGGCACCGCGGTCGACCGCGCGTCGGCCGAGCCCGAGATCTTCCGCCGCGCCGAGGGCTACCGGATGCCCGGGGAGCGCGTCGACGGCGACGACCTCGACGCGGTGATCGAGGCCAGCGAGCGGCTGCTCGCCGCCGCCCGTGAGGACCGCCAGCCGGCCGTGCTGGAGGCCCTGACCTACCGCTTTCGCGGCCACTCGGTCGCCGACGCCGGACTGGCGTACCGGACGCGCGAGGAGATCTCCGAGCGCGAGGAGCGCGACCCGATCCTGCGCGTGCGCGAGTCGCTGCTCGCCGCCGGGACGAGCGAGGAGGAGCTCGACGCCGTCGTCGCCGACGTCGAGGCCGAGGTCGCCGACGCGGTCGCCTTCGCCGAGGCCGACGCCGAGCCGCCGGTCGACCAGCTGGCGGTCGGCATGCACGCCGCCGGCAGCGCCGAGCAGTTCGCCCGGATGCGCCCTGGCAGCCCGTTCGGCGAGGACGAGCTGATCTTCGACGCGGGGCTGGGCCGATGACGCCCCCCGCGGTGGCCGAGCAGGCCGAGGCCGAGTCCGGCGGCGCCGACGCGGGCGACGTAGCGGTAGCCAACTACCGCGAGGCGCTGCGGATGGCGCTGCGCGAGGAGCTCACCCGCGACGAGCGCGTCTTCGTGATGGGCGAGGAGGTCGGCGTCTTCGACGGCGCCTACAAGGTCACCGCCGGCCTGCTCGAGGAGTTCGGCGCCGACCGGATCCGCGACACGCCGATCTCCGAGGAGGGCTTCGTCGGCGCCGGTGTCGGCGCGGCGATGCTCGGCGAGCGCCCGGTCGTCGAGGTGATGACGCTCAACTTCCTGATCGTCGCGATGGACCAGGTGGTCAACCACGCCGCGAAGATCGGCGCGATGTTCGGCGGCGAGGTCCGCTGCCCGCTGGTGATCCGCACCCCCAACGGGGCCGGCAACCAGCTCACCGCCCAGCACTCCCAGTCGATGGACGGCTGGTTCGCCGGCACACCCGGCCTGAAGGTCGTGGCGCCGTCGAACCCCGCCGACGCGAAGGGGCTGCTGAAGGCCGCGATCCGCGACGACGACCCGGTGCTGGTGATCGAGAACCTGCGTGCCTACACGCTCAAGGGCGAGGTGCCGACCGACCCCGACCACGTCGTCGAGATCGGCCGCGCGGCGATTCCGCGCTCGGGATCGGACCTGACGATCGTCTCGCACGGCTACGCGACCCAGCGGGCGCTGACGGTCGCCGACCGGCTCGCCGACTCCCACGACGTCGAGATCGAGGTGGTCGACCTGCGCTCGCTGCGGCCGCTCGACGTCGAGACCGTCGCGGAGTCGGTCACGCGCACCCACCGGGCGCTCTGCGTCGAGGAGGGATGGCCCTCCTACGGCGTGACCGCCGAGCTGACCGCGCGCATCCAGCGGGCCTGCTTCGACGACCTCGATGCGCCCGTCGAGCGGGTCGGGATGGCCGAGGTGCCGCTCCCCTACGCGAAGAACCTCGAGACGGCCGCGCTGCCCAACGAGGACCGGATCGCCGCCGCGGCGCTGGCGACGCTGGGGCTCGGTCCGGCCGGCTGACCCGTCGCGTGCGTTTCGCGCCCGCGCCGATCGGACAAGGGGCCAGGGAGAGCGCACCCGACCGAAGGACTCTCATGTTGATGCTCACCGACGGCGCGGCCCAGGCGATCAAGGCGCTCAGCGAGACGCCGGGTGCCGAGGGCCTGCGGATCGCCGCCAGCGACGACGGCGGCGCCGCGTCCGGGCTGGAGATCGCGCTGGCCGCCCAGCCCGAGGACGACGACGCCGTGCTCGAGGCCGCCGGCGCGCAGCTCTTCCTGTCGCCCGACACCGTCGACCTGCTGTCGGACAAGGTGCTCGACGCCGATCTGGTCGACGACCAGAGCGTGCGCTTCTCCCTGCTCGAGCAGCAGGGCGACAGCGCCAACGACGGCGCCGCGCCGCCGGGCGGCGTCGCCTAGCGGCGCCCGGCAGGGCGGGGGGCCTCCACGCTGGTCGAGATGAGCAAGTTCATGGACAAGGACCACCTGATCGAGACCAGCGCCCGTGCGGTCGTCTTCGACGAGGGCGGCCGGTGAGGCTGGCCTCGGTCCGCGGCGGCGGCGCGGGCGGAGAGTGGCGGCTCGGCGTCGTCGGCGACGACCTCGGCGTCGCGCTCCCTGACCCCGAGCTCGGGACCGTCGACGACATCGTCCGCGGTGGCGAGGACGCGCTCGCGCGCGTCGCCAGCGCGCTCGACGGCGCGCCGAGGGTCTCGCTCGACGAGGTCGAGCTCGGCCCTCCGCTGCGTCGCTTCAACCGCGACGTGCTCTGCACCGGCTGGAACTACTGGGACCACTACGAGGAGTTGCGCGGCAAGCGCGGGGGTCAGGATCCCGCCGAGCGGCCGACTCGGCCCACGTTCTTCACCAAGGGGCCCGCGGCCGTCGTCGGCCCGCGCGGTCCGATCGCGATCGACCCCGACCTCTCGGAGCGGTTCGACTACGAGGCCGAGCTGGCGCTGGTGATCGGCCGGACTGGCCGCTCGATCCCCGAGTCCGACGCCCTCGGCCACGTCTTCGGCTACTGCGTCGCCAACGACGTCTCGGTGCGCGACCTCCAGCGCGCTCACGGCGGCCAGTGGCTGAAGGGCAAGAGCATCGACGCGACGATGCCGCTCGGCCCGTGGATCACGACCGCCGACGCGGTCGCCGACCTCGGCGGGCTGCGGATCACCTGCGAGGTCGGGGGCGAGATCGTCCAGGACGCACGGCTCGGGCAGATGGCCTTCCCGGTCGCCCGGCTGATCGCCGAGCTGAGCTGGGGGATGACGCTCGAGGCCGGCGACCTGCTGCTGACCGGGACGCCGAGCGGCGTCGGCAACGCCCGCGAGCCACAGCGCTTCCTCGCCCCCGGCGACCGTGTCGTGACCCGGATCGAGGGCCTCGGCGAGCTGGACAACCGCGTCGAGCGCGTCGACCTGGCGGCGCCCGCCGTCGGCCCGGCGTAGGGTCCGCCGACGGTGAGTGTCGCGCGCGCCGACGTCGTCGTGATCGGGGGCGGCCACAACGGCCTGGTCTGCGCCGCCCTGCTCGCCCGCGCCGGACGCGAGGTCGTGGTCGTCGAGCGCTCGGCGGCGATCGGCGGGGCGACGGTCAGCGCCGAGCTGACGCGGCCGGGCGTCGTCCACGACGTGCTGGCGACCAACGTCGGCGCGTTCGCCGCCGGGCCGGTGCACGCCGAGCTGGGCGACGACCTGCGCCGCCACGGGCTCGAGTTCTCGGTCAACCCGAACGCGTTCGCGAGCGCCTTCCCGGACGCGCGGGCGTTGCGCGTCGGCGGGGGGCTCGAGCGGACGCTCGCCGAGCTGGAGGCCAACGACCCCGCCGACGTCGCCGGCTGGCGCGAGCTGGCCGACCTCTTCCGCGCGGCCGCGCCGACGATCTTCGGCGGCCTCGCCCAGCCGGCGCCGTCGCTGGGCTGGGCGCGCCTGGCGCGCTCGGCGTGGCGCGAGCTCGGCGCCGGGCGCGCGCTCGAGCTGCTGCAGCTGCTCGCCTCCTCGCCGCGCGACTTCGGCGACTCCTACCTGCACAGCCGCGAGGCGAAGGCGTTGCTGGCCGCCTGGGCGCTGCACGGCGACTTCGGTCCCGACCAGTCGGCCGGCACGCTGCTGCCGTTCCTGGAGACCTTCGCCGACATGGAGTACGGCATGGCGCTGGTGCGCGGCGGGATCGGCAACCTGCCGCGGGCGCTGGCGGCGGTCGTCGACGAGGCCGGCGGACGGGTGGTGACCGGCGCCGAGGCGACCGCGATCGCCGTGGTGCGGGGTCGCGCGCAGGCGGTCGAGCTGGCCGGCGGCGAGCGGATCGCGGCGCCGACGGTGGTCGCCTGCGTCGGTCCACGCGCGCTCTATGGCGGGCTGCTGCGCGACGCTCCGCTGCCCGACGCCGTCCGCCGCGCGGCCGGCCGCTTCCGCTACGGGCCGGGGACGGTGATGGTCCACCTCGCCCTGTCCGGCCCGGTCCCGTGGGCCGCCGGCGACGACCTCGCCAGCTACGGCTACGTGCACGTCGGCCCCTATGTCGAGGAGATGGCCGGCGCCTACACCGAGGCCCGCAACGGGCTGCTGCCGTCCGACCCGCTGCTGGTCGTCGGCCAGCCGACGGCCGCCGATCCGAGCCGCGCGCCCGGCGGCGAGCACGTCCTCTGGGTGCAGGTGCGCGCGGTGCCGGCGGAGATCCGCGGCGACGCCGCCGGCGACATCGCCGCGACGTCCTGGGACGAGGCGATCGAGCCCTACGCCGACCGCGTGCTGGCCAAGCTCGAGCGCTACGCGCCGGGGGTCGGCGGGCTGGTCCTCGACCGGGCCGCCCTCTCGCCGCTGGACATCGAGGCCCGCGATTCCAACCTCGTGGGCGGCGACAACGGCGCCGGGTCGGGGCTGATCGCGCACAACCTCGTCTTCCGGCCGCTGCCGGGCTGGTCGCGCCACCGCACGCCGGTCCGCGGCGTCTACCACACCGGCGCGTCGACCTGGCCGGGCCCCGGCGTCACCGGGATGCCGGGCAAGCTCGCCGCCGAGCGGGTGCTCGGCGACGCGCGCGTCGGCGGCCGCCTCGTTCGCCGGACGCTCGCCGCCGCCGGTGGCAGGGGGCGTGATGGCCGCCGTTGACATCGCCGTCGGCGGCAGCGGGATCGACGGCCTGGTCGCGGCGGCGCTGCTCGCGCGCGGGGCTGCTGGCGCAGCGCGCTGAGAGCGGCGAAGATGATCGACGTGGCGCGCTGTCCGATCCACTTCGACCCGACCGATCCCGAGCAGCGCGCGGATCCGGTCCCGACCTACCGGCGGTTGCGCGCGGAGGCGCCGGTCCACTACGAGGTCCGCTTCGACCTCTGGGTCGTCACCCGCTACGCCGACGTCAACGCGGTGATCCGCGACACCGAGACGTTCTCCTCCGAGGGCGCGGTCACCTCGGCGGCCGCGCCGCTGCCCGAGCGGGCGCGGGCCAAGCTCGCCGAGGGCCACTGGCCGGTGACGCTGCTGACCCAGTCCGACGATCCGCTCCACCGCACGCTGCGCAACCTCGTCCAGCGGGCGTTCACGCCGCGGCGGGTCGCCGCGCTGGAGCCGGCGATCCGCGAGCGTGCCCAGCAGCTGGCCGGGCGCTTCGGCGATCGCGGCGAGGCCGATGTCGTCGGCGAGTTCGCCTGGGAGCTGCCGATCTACGTCGTCGGGCGGATGATCGGCGTGCCCGACGGCGACGTCCCGAAGCTCCACGAGTGGAGCGACGACCTGATGATGGTGCTGCAGGCGACCGCGACACCGGACGAGCTCGAGCGTCACGCCGCCGGGGTCGTGGCGATGCAGCGCTACTTCGCCGCCGCGCTGGAGGACCGGCTGTCCGCCCGGCGCGACGACCTGATGTCGAGCCTGCTCGCCGACTGGGAGCCGGAGCTGGTGCCCTTCGAGCAGGTCGCCCAGCTGCCACTGAACCTGATCGTCGCGGGCCACCTGACCGTGACCAGGGCGATCGGCAACGGCATCTGGATGCTCGCCGGCGATCCCGAGCTGGCACGGCGGCTGCGCACCGACACCGACGCGATGGGGCCGTTCGTCGAGGAGCTGTTGCGGCTCGAGGCGCCGGCCCAGGGGCTGTTTCGCACCGTCACCCGCGACACCGAGCTGGCTGGGGTGAGGATCCCGGCGGGCGCGCGGGTGATGATCCAGTTCGGCGCGGCCAACCACGACGAGAGCGTCTTCGAGGAGCCCGACGCCGTCCGCCTCGAGCGGGCGAACATGAGCCAGCACCTCGCGTTCGGCAAGGGGGCGCACTTCTGCGTCGGCGCGCCGCTGGCGCGGCTCGAGCTGCCGGTCGCCTTCGAGACGCTGCTCGCCGCGCTGCCGGGGTTGCGGCGCACCGACGTCGAGCCGGTCCGCGACCCGGTCTTCTTCGCGCGCGGCTTCCGCGAGCTGCGGGTCGCCTGGGACCCGGTCGGCAGCGCCTGAGCGGCCCGGCGCCGGGGCCGCTACCGCTGGAGGTCGCGCTCGAACGCCGCCGAGCGCATCGCGATCCGCGTCTCGGTCTGGGCCGCGCCGGCGTCGCGACGGACCGCGCGCACCGTGCGGTCGAGGTCGTCGGCGTCGCGGCAGGCGAGGCGCAGCTGGAAGTCGAAGCGGCCGGTCAGGAAGACGACCTCGCGGACGGCGGGCAGGGCGGCGACCTTGCGTTCGAAGCTGTCGGGGTCGGTGCTCGGCAGCAGGCGGACGTCGACGAGGGCATCGAGCCCGCGGCCGACCTCGCCGAGGTCGACGGTCGCGGTGTAGCCGGTGATCACGCCGTCGCGCTCGAGGCGGCGGACGCGGTCGGCGGCGCCGTGGGGACTGAGTCCGACCGCCTCGCCGAGGTGGGCGTAGGAGGCCCTTCCGTTCTTGCGGAGGATCTTGAGGATCTCACGGTCGACACCGTCCACTGCTGTGGATTCAACCAGATACGGCCGCGCTTCTTGACGGACGGTGTGCGTTTCCCCACCCTCACCAATGGTTAGGACACGGCTGCACGGACAGGAGAAGCGATGGTCATCGGCGTGCCGACAGAGGTCAAGCAGGACGAGTACCGGGTCGCGCTGACGCCGGCCGGAGCACGCGAGCTGGTCGCCCACGGGCACTCCGTCCTGGTCCAGGCGGGGGCGGGCGAGGGGTCCGCGATCAGCGACGGCGACTACGCCGCCCAGGGCGCGACGATCGCACCCGACGCGGCGGCGGTGTTCGCCGGCGCCGAGATGATCGTCAAGGTCAAGGAGCCCCAGCCGCCGGAGGTCGAGCTGCTCGAGTCGCGCCACCTGCTGTTCACCTACCTCCACCTCGCGCCGGACGTCGCGCTGACCGACGGGCTGCTCGCCTCGGGATCGACCTGCATCGCCTATGAGACCGTCACCGACGGCCACGGCCGGCTGCCGCTGCTGGCGCCGATGAGCGAGGTGGCCGGCAAGATTGCCACCCAGGCCGGCGCGTTCATGCTCGAGCGCCCGCTCGGCGGGCGCGGCCTGCTGCTCGGCGGCGTTCCGGGCGTCGCGGCCGGGCGGGTCGTGGTGATTGGCGGCGGGGTGGTCGGCTTCAACGCGGCGCAGATCGCCCTCGGACTCGGCGCCGACGTGTTCGTCTACGACCGCAGCATCGACCGCCTGCGCGAGCTCGACACGATCTTCGGCGGCCGGGTCTCGACCTGCTTCGCCTCGGCGCTGGAGATCGAGCAGCGCCTCCCCGAAGCCGATCTGGTGATCGGCGCGGTGCTCGTCGCCGGTGCGCGTGCGCCGCACGTGGTCACCCGCGCCCAGCTCGGCCTGATGAAGGAGCGGGCGGTGCTCGTCGACGTCTCGATCGACCAGGGCGGCTGCTTCGAGACCTCGAAGCCCACGACGCACTCCGATCCCACCTACGAGGTCGACGGCATCACCCACTACTGCGTCGCGAACATGCCCGGCGCGGTGCCGATCACCTCCACCTACGCGCTGACCAACGCCACCCTGCCCTACGTGCTCGCGCTCGCCGACCACGGCGCGGCCGCCGCCCTGGCGGCCGACGCGGGGCTGGTGGCCGGCCTCAGCGTCGCCGGCGGCGAGCTGGTCAACGAGTCGGTCGCGCGCGACCAGCAGCGCGACTGGACCGCTCCCGCCGCGGCGATCGCCGGTCTCGGCGCGGCGCCCGCCGCGGCCTAGCGGGTCGCCACAGCGCCTGAGCGAAGGATCGGGCCGGCTATAGCCCGCACGATCGTTCGCGCGGCGCCCGGCCGTCAGTCGCCGTTGGCGACCGCACAGGCCTCGATCGCACCGACGGTCGGGGCGAGCGCGACGAAGACCGCGGCCGGCCCGAGCGCGGGCAGCCGCTCTGGGCCCTCGCGCAGGAGGGTGTCGTAGACGAGCGCGAGGATCGCCGCGCCGATCGCCTCGCTGGCGATCGCCGGCGCGCGCCGGCGCCGCAGCCCGACGACCAGCGGCGCGTGGAAGCCGGCCATCCCGGCGTCGAGGCGCGCGAGCGCCGGCCGCTCACCGCCCCACGCGGCGACTGCGGCGAAGCGCGCCCCGGCCGGGTCGGCCGCGAGGCTCGCGAGGATCGCGGCGATCGCGTCGCGGATGCCCAACGGCCAGTCCGGCGCGCTCTGGTAGGCCGCGAGCGCGACCGCGTAGAGGCCGTCGATCAGGTCGTCGAGCGCGGCGTTCGACGCCGCCTCCTTGTTGCCGAACAGCCGGTAGAAGGTGGTCAGCGAAGTGTTCGCCGCGCGGGCGATGTCCGACACCGTCGCCGCCTGGTAGCCCCGGTCGCCGACGGTCGCGACGACCGCGCGGAGGATCCGCTCGCGCGGGGCGTGGGCCGCGGCCGGCGGCGGGACCGCGGGCGCCGCCAGCGCGTCCGGTCGCAGCGGAGCGGGCGGGCTGCGATAGCCGAGCGCCCAGTCGAGCAGATCGTCGGCGACGTCGAGCAGCTCGCGCTCGCGGCGGGCGTGGACCCGGCTCTCGACGACCTTGCGCAGTCCGCCGAGGATGGCGCGCGCGACGTCGGGCGGCAGCGCCGCGCGGTCGGTGTCCTCGCGCAGCACCGCGATCGCGCGGCGAGCGACGGTGCGGGCCAGCGACTCGACCCGGCCCGCCACCGGCGGCCCGGCGGCGGGCGCTTCGATCGCGCACACCCGCGCGGCGGCGGGCTGTCGCACCGTCAGCGCGACGAGCGCGTGGAAGCAGCCGCGCAGGCGCTCCTCGCTCGGCCCGCCGCCGTCGAGCGCGGCGAGCAGCTCCGCCTCGGCGGCGGCGGCGATCTCCTCGACGGCCGCGGCGAGGCAGTCCATCCGGTTGTCGAACAGTTGGTAGAAGGTGGCCCGCGACACGCCGGCGAGCGCGATCACGTCCGAGACGGTGGTGTCGGCGTAGCCGCGCTCGGCGGCCTGGACGACCATCGCCGCGAGCAGGCGCTCGCGCTGGTGGCGGGTGACGGCGGCGCGGTCCTGCTTGGGCCCCGGCGGAAGCCGTCGGGCGCGCAGGTGGGCGAGCGTTCCCCAGGGGGTCGCGGTCACCGGTGGGGCTCGCCGAGGTCGCCGCGGGCGAGCAGGCAGGCGACCAGGTCGGTGGCGGCGCCGGGCGCGGCGCGCACGGTGCCCTCGGCCGTCAGCTCGACCGCCGCGCCGACCGCGGCCCGTGCGGCCAGGTCCGGGCCGTCGCCCGCGATCCGCTCACTGAGGCGGGCGATCAGCCCGGCGCGCCAGGCCCGGGCCGCATCGCCGGCGGCGAGCGATTCGACGAAGCAGATGCGCGCGTCCCGCGGCCGCTCGGCGCAGAAGCCGACGAGCGCCCCGGCGAGTGCGTGCGGACGCTCGGCGGCGGGGGCTCCGGCGAGTGCGGCGTCGACGCGCGCCAGGAGGTCGGTCGCGATCCGGTCGCAGAGGACGACGAACCAGTCGGGCCGACCGCCGTGGATCTCGTAGAAGGTCTTGCGCGACACGCCCGCCCGCGCGACGACACGCTCGACGGTCGTCTGCTGGTAGCCGACCTCGCCGAAGGCCTCGGCGAGCGCGTCGAGGATCCGCCGCCGCTGGTGGGCGACGACGCTCTCGCGCGACATCCCGTGCGGGCCGCCGTGGAGCTGGTGCGCGGCGCGGCGCGTGCGCGGGACGGATCGGTCGCGGGTGGGGCGGGTGGTGGGGATCGCTGCCTCCGTGCGGTCGCGGCACCGTGAGGGGTGCCGTAAGTACGCGAGCCTACAAAAAGACGCGGCGCTACGGCGTCACCGCCACCCCAGGCCGGGCGGGGTCGCGGGCCTCCGGCAGGGGAGCGGTGCTTCAGCGCGGCCGGCGGCGGGCGCGCTCGTTGGCGACGGCGACGGCCCGGTCGGAGCCGACGAACGGCGCGAGCGCGATGAAGGTCGTCACCGGCAGCAGGTCGGGCAGGCGGGCGGGCCCGTGGCGGAGGACCTGCTCGTAGAGGAGGTCGAAGACCGCGCCGCCGATCGCGTCGGCGGCGAGCCGCGGAACCTCGGGGGCCAGCTCATAGCCGGGCTCCAGCAGTGCGGCGAAGGTCGCGATCGCATGGTCGCGCCGTTCCATCCCGTCCACCCCCGCCGCGAGCACCTCGACGACCCCGGCGTGCGCCCACTGCGGCTCGCGCGCCAGGAAGGTGAGCATCCCCTCCAGCGCGGCGCGCACGGCGTGGGGCCAGTCGGGCGCCCGGCGGTACGCCGGCAGCGCGGCGGCGTAGGTGCGTGCCGCGCCGGCGTCGTAGGCGGCCAGGAAGGCGTCGCGCTTGGTGCGGAAGTGGCTGTAGAAGGTGCTCAGCGAGGTCGCCGCCCGCTCGGCGACGTCGTCGAGGGTCATCGCCTGGTAGCCCTTCTCGACCACGACGTCGACGAGGGCGGCGAAGATCCGCTCGACCTGGTCGTCGTCGGCGGGCCGCGGCGCCGGCTCGAGCGGGCGCGACTTCGGCCGGCGCAGCGCCTCCGCGGGCGCCTCGTAGGACAGCGCCCAGCGCACGAGGTCCGGCGCCAGCTCGCCGAGCCCCGCCTCCCGGTCCTCGCGCAGGCTGGTGTAGACGACCTTGCGCACGCCGCCGACGATCCCGCGCACCACCGGCGCCGGCAGCCCGGCGTGGCGCGGCGACTGGTCGTAGCTGGCCTGCACCATCTGCTCGAAGGCGGCGAGGCCGGCGTCGGCGCGCTTGGTCGCCGCTCCCCCGGCGACGTAGACCTCGATCAGGCAGGCGCGCGCCGCGGCCGGCTGCTCGACGATCTGCTCGACGAAGGCGTCGAACGCCGCGAGCAGGCGCCGGTCCCAGCTGCCGTCGCCGGAGTAGGCGGAGCGGACGGCCGCCATCGCGAAGTCGATCGCCTCGCCGACGGCTACCGCGAAGCAGTCCTCCTTGTTGGCGAACTGGCGGTAGAAGGCGGTCCGCGAGACGCCCGACAGCTCGACGACGTTGCGGACGGCGGTCCGCTCGTAGCCGTGCTCGGCGACCGCCGCGATCATCGCCGCGAGGATCCGCCAGCGCTGGTTGCGCGCGACCGACTCCGGCGGCAGCCGGTAGCCGGGCGCCAACTTGCGCGCGCGCAGCTGACTCGAGTCTCCCCAAGGCGTCAGCGTCATGCGATGGCCAGTCGCCGCTCCAAGGAGTCAATGATCGTACTCGACGATCTTTCCCGCGTGGCGCTCGGCACGCTCTGGCGGCGTGACCGAGGCGGAGTGCGGGGCGCGAAGATGGTGGCTCCTGTCTCTTATGCGTTGCCCGTGACGCCGGACGCAAAGCGGCTCCGGATGCGGCTTCGGCCGCGCCACAGGGCGCACGGACCGACAACTGTAGGCGGTTGTACCTTGACGCAGTCGTAGGCCGCTGTTCTTATGGACGAGCTGTCATGTCCAGTGGGAGGAGCGAGATGTCACGACTGAGGACCGTCCATGCCTGCGTTGCGGTGGCCGTCGCCTGCGCGATCGGCGCCAGCGCCGCGTCGGCGCAGGACCGCACGTTCGAGTTGGTCACGCCCGGCGACGACCTGCCGTACGTGGCGGACGGCGCCTGGTCGGCTGTTTCGGGCGGACCTCAGACAGCCGCGGGACAGGTCTCGACGCCGGACGGACGTCATGTCGCCTGGCTCACGGCGGTGTGGGGCACGCTGCCCGGCATGGCCGAGGACGGCGGCGTGATGGACGTCATCCTGGCCTCCCGGGGTCCGGACGGCTGGACGAGCAGGTCGCCGCTGGGCCACAGCACGGGCGTCGGCTGCGGCGCCCAGGGCGGTGCGGTCGTGCACCGCGATCTCACCGACGACGGCGCGACGATGCTCTGGGACTTCCAGTGCATGCAGGACAAGGCACGGCTCGGCGGGACCTACGAGCCGACCCAGGAGCCGTTCGATCAGACCGGATCCGTGCGCGGCTCGCTCTACAGGATCGACGTCGCCGCCGATACCGCCGACCACCAAGGCCGCAAGTACGACAGCTCCGGCCAGATACCGCGCACCGCCCACGAGGACCTCTATTTGGGATCGACCCCCGGTCGGGAGACCGTCTACTTCGCCTCGGGCGCCGGCCTGCTGCCGGGCGTGTCCGACAGCACCTTCCAGATGATCTATCGCCGATCCGGTGATGCCACCGAGCTGCTCACCAAGAGCCCAACCGGCGATCCGGTCCCGCTCGCCGGGATCACCCCCAACCCGCTCGACCGGGTCAATGCCGTCGCGGCCGATGGTCAGACGGTCACCTTCACGGCGCCGTTCAGCGGACCGATGGTCGACGCCGACGTCAACGGCGTCACCGACGTCTACCAGGTCGAGGGCGACACGGTGATCTGGGCGTCGGACCCGGAGGCCGTGCCGGAGGGCGACCGGCCGGCGCTGGCCCAGACGCCGGCGGCCAGGCTCTTCCAGGGCGGTGCCGCCGACGGCGAGCGAGTCTTCTTCTCGACCACCGAGCAGCTCACCGCCGACGACACCGACACGGCCCTCGACATCTACATGTACGACCGCCGCGGTGGCGAGGGTTCGATCGAGCGCGTCTCCAGGCAGGACGCCGGGCCCTGCGCGGGATGTAACGACAACGCCTCCAGCACGACCGGCATCTCGCACAGCAACGCCAACTACGTCGTCAACTCCGACGACGGTTCGAGGCTGTTCCTGATCACCGGCGACGTCCTCGCCGAGGATGACACCGACGGCCAGCCGAGTCTCTACGTCCGCGACATCGACGGCGGCGAGACGACGTACGTCGCGGCCGCGGGCGCCGGGGTGACGACGGCGACCAACGGTGCCGACGCCGGCACCAGCACGGCCAACAGTCTCGTGCGCATGCAGGGCACGCCGGTCGCCAGTGTCAAGCATCGTCCGATCGCCCTGACCGCCGACGGCCAGACGGCGATCGTCTCGCTCGCGACCAATGTGTCGCTGCCAGCGGGCCGCGGTGGCGTCGACGCCGACGGCGCGCGCGACCTCTTCGTCTGGCGCGAGGGCGACGGACTGCGCCGTGTCCGCCAGGGCCCGGGGCCCGATGACAACACCGCCACCGTGCCGAACCACGGCTGCTACGGCTGGGGTGCTCGGCCGCGCTGCCGTGTCTTCAGCGACGACGGCGTCGTCTACTTCGAGACTGCGGACGTCATCGACCCCGCCGATACCGACGGCGGCAGGGTCGACGTGTATGCGCTGTCGGTCGACGACGGCGAGGTCACGCTGATCTCGGCGCCGGGGAGCTCGGACTTCGACTCTCGCTACATCGACAACTCGGAGTCGGGCGACGACGTTTTCTTCAGCACCTCGGAGATCCTCGACGCCACGCGGGACCGCGACGGCTTCTCGCGTGACATCTACAACGCCCGGCGCGGAGCGGCGTTCGGTCCGCTGCCACCACCAGACCCGCCTTGCGAGGGGGACGGCTGCCAGCCGCCGCCGCGGCCGCCGGCCGGGCCCCCGTCCGTTGGCAGTGACGAGCCCGGCGGCAGCGGCGACGCCGATCCGGGTGCCCGCGCGCGCGTCGCTGTCCTCGGTCTGACGGCGGCTCAGCGCGCAAACCTTGCGCGGGGTCGCAAGGTGGCTCTGCGTGTGCGGTCGAACACGGCGGGACGGGTCGCCGTGCAAGGTTGGGCGCGGATCGGCGGCAAGCGGCGGCGGGCGACCGTCCATGCCCGCACCGCCGGCCGGGTCGGCGTCGCACGGCTGCCGCTGCGGCTCACCCCGGCGGCGCGCCGCGCGCTCCGCATGAATGGCCGTCTGGCCGTCCGGTTCGTCGTGCGCCACTCGCGCATCGTCGGCGTTCGCAACGTCCGGGTTGTCCTGCAAGCAAAGCGTGGCCGAGCGGCCAGCATCGGTGATGGAGGTGCGGCATGACGACGGGACAGCGCAACGGCGTGGGGGCGTGGGCCAGGCGGGCAGCGCAGAGGGGGGCCGTGGCCGTGGTGGCGGCGACCGTCGTGCTCGCGGCGGGATGGTCGGCAGTGGCAGCGGCGGCCCCGACCGAGATCACCGAGTTCTCGACGAGCGTCAGCTCGACCGACGCGGGGGCTCATGCCGATGTTTCGGCCTCGATCAAGATGGCCTACGACCCACCGACCCCGCTGACCTTCCCGCGGACGGTCCAGATCGACCTGCCGCCGGGTGTGATGGGCAACCCCAACGCGGTCGACCTCTGTCCGCGCGAGGTGCTCGGTGTGACCGCAGGCGGGACCACCTTCCACCAGCTGTGCCCACCCAGCTCGCAGATCGGCTTCGCCGACCTGGTGCTCAACGCCCCGGGCAACCCTCCCGCGCGCGGCGCCGTCTATGCGTTCGACGCGGGACCTGACAAGCCGGCCCTGATCGGACTCGGTTGGTTTGCGACGCCCGCCCCGCTGATCGACGTGCATCCGCGCACGGAGTCCGACTTCGGCATCTCCACCGTCTCGACCGAGGTCAACAGCCAGCTCGCCTTCTATGCGCTCGACATCACCATCTGGGGCGTTCCCGGCGCTCACGAGCGTGGCGGGTTCCAGTGCGGGATCGTCTGCTTCCAGCCGGTGATTCCACCCGACCCGGAGGGCGAGCGCAAGGCCTTCATGACCAACCCGACGGTCTGCGACGAGCCGAAGGTGACCACCCTGCTAATCGACACTTACCGCGTTCCGGGGGAGTTCCTGACGGCGACCTCGACCGATCCGACCCCGACCAACTGCGACCAGGTTCCGTTCGAGCCCGGGCTCGACCTGGCACCGTCTTCGAGCTTCGCCGACGCGGCCGCCGGCCTGACGGCGACGCTCACCGTGCCCCACAGCGACGACCCCGACGTTCTGGGCAGTTCGCACCTACGCCGCGCTGAGGTGACGCTGCCGGAGGGGGTCTCGCTCAACCCGTCGGTAGCTGACGGACTAGTCGCCTGCACCGACGCGCAGTTCGGCGACGGCTCGCGCGAGCGGGCCAACTGTCCCGAGGAGTCCAAGATCGGCACGGTCGAGTTCGACGTGCCGATCCTTCCCGACAAGCTGGATGGATCGATCTACATCGGCCAGCCGCTCTCGACCGACCCGCAGTCCTCGACGATGTTCCGCGTCTTCCAGTACGCGGAGGGCTACGGCATGACGATCAAGATTCCCGGCTACGCCAAGGCCGATCCGGACACCGGGCGGGTCACGGCGGTCTTCGAGGATCTGCCGCAGGTTCCGCTCGGCACCGCGACCTTGACCTTCAAGGGCGGTTCCCGGGGCGTCCTGGCGCTGCCCGACGAGTGCGGCGTGCGGCCCTGGAGCGCCAGCTTCACCCCGTGGGCTGGCGGCGCCGACGTCGTCCGCCAGGGCACGTTCGCGATCACCGAGGGCTGTGGCAAGGGGTTCTCGCCGACGCTCACCGCCGGGATGAGCTCTTCGCTGGCACGCGGTGGTGGCGACTTCGCCTTCTCATTCGCCCGCGACGAGGGCGAGCAGGCGCTGCGCGGGCTGACGGCGACCCTGCCGCGCGGCCTGCTCGCGAAGATCCGCGGCGTGCCGCTGTGCCGCGACGCCCAGGCGGCGGCGGGCGCGTGTCCGGCCGGCTCGCGGATCGGGTCGGTCGACGCCGAGGCGGGCTCGGGCAAGCCCTTCCGGCTCGAGCGGCCCGGTGACGTCTACCTGACCGAGGGGTACAAGGGCGGCGAGTACGGCCTGCTGGTCAGGATTCCGGTCGAGGCCGGTCCGTTCCGCGGCGCCGTCGCCCTCTCGCCGGTGACGGTCCGCCAGGCCATCCACGTCGATCGCACGACCGCGCAGGTCCGCGCCGTGTCGGATCCGCTGCCGCTGATCCATCACGGCATTCCGCTGCGTCTACGGCGGGCGACGGTGACCGTCGACCGGCCGGAGTTCATGGTCAATCCGTCCGGCTGCTCGACGCGTGCCGTGGAGGCGGAGCTCACCTCGGACAGGGGTGTCGCGGTGCGCCGTGCCGAGCGCTTCTCGGCCACGGGCTGCGCTGCCCTGCCGTTCAGGCCGCGGATCGGCATGCGTCTGACCGGGCCGCGCCAGCGTACGACCGGCCGCCATCCGGGCGTTCGTGCGCTCGTGCGCCAGAACGGCGTCGGCGAGGCGGGCATCCGGCGGGCGCGGGTGACCCTGCCGCCGTCGCTGGCGCTCGACCCCGACAACGCGCAGGCGCTCTGCGAGTTCGAGGACGGCACGCGGCCCGACCTGGAGAGCCACTGCCCGGCCGGGTCGAAGGTCGGCAGGGCCCGGGCGAAGACGCCGCTGCTCGACCGCGATCTCGTCGGCGACGTGTACTTCGTCAAGAACGTCCGCCGGGACGCGACAACGGGCAACCTGATCCGGACGCTGCCGATGCTCGTGGTCGCGTTGCGCGGCGAGATCGCGGTGAACCTCGTCGGGAAGAGCTCGACGACCAAGAACGGCCGGCTGGTGAACACCTTCGCCGGCGTTCCGGACGCTCCGATCACCCAGTTCAACCTCAACGTCAAGGGTGGCAAGTCGGGAATCCTCGCGGTGACGGGCAGCCGTCGCGGTCCGCTCGACATCTGCGAGGGGCGTCAGCTCGCGGTGGCTCGCACTGGTGGCCACAACGGCAAGCGGCGCGACTTCGGCATCGTGATCAAGACGCCGTGTCCGAAGCGTAGGTCCGGCAGGCGATAGGACGGGCTCCAGGGTGCGCGACGGCGCGGTAGTCTGTCGCGTCGCCTGTGGCGACAGACTAGACGGACGGGCGCGCGGCCCGGCGGAGTCTCCGCCGGGCCGCGCTTTCGGGGGGCGAGGAAGGTCAGGGGGTCACCGGCTCCAACTTCGGCGGGCCGGTGGTGGCGGTGGCAGATCCCGAGATGTCGACGGCGGTCGTGTCCGGGACGACCAGGGGAGCGTTGGAGTTGGCGACTTCGAGATCGCACGAAGAGATCGTGAGCGTCCCAGCCGGGTAGGCGTAGTCGCCGCAGACGTCTCCGACGACATCGAAGCTGAGCCCCTGGAGGGAGCAGAGGCTGCCCTGGTACTCGACGTTGAAGTCGACGCCGGTGATGACCACGGTGCCACTACCGGTCCCGTCGCCGGTCCCGGAGATCCCCCATGGCAGGTTCTGGAAGGTCACGACGACGTCGCAGTTTGCGTCGTTGCTGGAGGTGCACGGTTCGGCGTAGCCGTCGTTGACAGTGCCGGTGTTCGCGGTCCCGGCGTTGAGGGTCGTCTCGAAGACGAGTTCCTCGCAGGCCAGCGTGGGATCGCCAGGCAGGTCCAGGACCGAGACGATGTCGGTGCTCTCGAAGATGTAGTCGCCGGGGGGACACCAGGCTGAGGCGGGCGAGGCCGCGCCGATCAGGAGGGCCGCGACGAAGGCGATGCCTACGCCGAGGCGGGAGCGGAGTTTCACAGTGTGCCTCTCTTTCCGATGGTGAGAGTGACGGAGTGCACAGCGCGCGCACTGGCTCCCACTTCCCGCGCTTGCTTCGGCGCGCTACCGTAGGAACCAGGTTCGCCGCCGGGGTGGGCGGCTACCGGTAGTTGCAACCGTAGGCCGTGTGGCGTCTTGATCGCTAGGGGTGACGGTGTGCTGTCTGTGCCACTTCTGACATGTGGCGATCTTGCGGCCTAGGGCCGCGAGTGCCGGGGCGACGGCGTGCCCCGGTAGGGCCGGGGGGAGATGGCGGCATCACCCCCCGGCCCCCTAGGCACGGCGAACGGGCCGACGATGCTTCCGGCTTCGTCGGCCCGCTCTGGGTGCCTGAGCACCCGCAGCCCCCAGCACCGCGCTCGGGCAAGTACCAGGGGCGCTAATTGGGTTCCACCCTATTCCTGTTCCGGCGGCTAGGGCAAGGGCCGGTGTCTGATTGGCGTCAGAGGTTCGGCGCCGGCCGGGCCGCCGTCCACCTCAGCCGGGACGCGCCCACCAGGGCGCG